>ERZ834433.2049-NODE-2049-length-13709-cov-3.252307_pt1 | contig 13709 bp, 5 predicted proteins | sample MGYA00519948_ERZ834433 | MGnify/ENA primary metagenome ERZ834433 (study PRJEB31850, sample SAMEA3708752) | human gut metagenome | biome: human gut; feature: human-associated habitat; material: faeces | place: China | collected 2014 ...
GGGTACAAAGATAGGAAATGTTTTCGAAATTACGAGAAGATGTTAGCAAATATTATATCAAAGCAGTATCTTTACAGGGCAAATTTATTCTTAACACAAAAAGATATCATGAAAAAACTTTTAATTACCAGCTTATTTCTAGGAAGTTGTGTACTCCTCCTAGCACAAAAAACGACTAAAATACCTAATGTTTATAAACCCGTCCGTTCGGAAATGTATAAGAAAGGATGGATAGACTTCAATAAAAATGGTGCTAAAGATACCTACGAAGATCCGACAGCACCTATCGATGCACGTATAGAAGACCTGCTCAGTCAGATGACACTGGAAGAAAAAACTTGCCAAATGGTGACTCTTTACGGTTACAAACGGGTTTTGAAAGATGATTTGCCTACTTCTGAATGGAAAAACCAACTATGGAAGGACGGTATCGGAGCCATTGACGAACACTTGAACGGTTTCCAACAATGGGGGCTTCCACCGTCGGACAATGAATATGTATGGCCGGCATCCAAACATGCCTGGGCGCTGAATGAAGTGCAACGTTTCTTTATTGAAGAGACACGACTCGGCATTCCTACCGATTTTACAAACGAAGGGATTCGCGGAGTGGAAAGTTACAAGGCTACCAACTTCCCTACTCAACTGGGACTGGGACATACGTGGAACCGTCAACTAATTCACCAGGTAGGACTGATAACCGGACGGGAAGCGCGTATGTTGGGATACACCAATGTATATGCCCCGATACTCGACGTCGGACGTGACCAACGCTGGGGACGCTATGAAGAAGTGTATGGAGAATCACCATATCTGGTAGCAGAATTAGGTATTGAAATGGTGCGGGGTATGCAACACAATCATCAGGTTGCAGCTACCGGAAAACACTTTATCGCTTATAGCAACAACAAAGGTGCACGCGAAGGAATGGCTCGTGTCGACCCGCAGATGTCACCACGTGAAGTGGAGATGCTTCATGCCTATCCTTTTAAAAGAGTTATCCGCGAAGCGGGATTACTCGGCGTAATGAGTTCTTATAATGACTATGACGGTTTTCCTATTCAAAGCAGCTATTACTGGCTGACTACCCGCCTGCGCGGAGAAATGGGATTCCGTGGATATGTCGTTTCGGACAGTGATGCCGTAGAATATCTTTATACCAAACACGGGACCGCCAAAGATATGAAAGAAGCCGTTCGCCAAAGCGTGGAAGCCGGATTGAACGTGCGTTGTACATTCCGTTCACCGGATTCGTACGTATTGCCTTTAAGAGAGTTGGTAAAAGAAGGAGGACTAAGCGAAGAAGTAATCAATGACCGTGTACGTGATATTCTGAGAGTGAAGTTCCTTGTCGGCTTATTCGATACTCCTTACCAGACAGATTTGAAAGGAGCGGATGAGGAAGTAGAAAAGAAAGAGAACGAGGAAGTCGCTTTGCAAGCCTCTCGTGAATCCATCGTACTCTTGAAAAATGAAAAGAATGTGTTGCCTCTGGATCCTTCAAAGATCCGAAAAATAGCAGTCTGCGGTCCGAATGCAGATGAGCATTCGTATGCGCTAACTCATTACGGACCTTTGGCAGTAGAGGTTACTTCTGTTCTAAAAGGCATTCAGGAAAAAATGAAAGATAAAGCAGATGTACTTTATACTAAAGGCTGCGACTTGGTAGATGCCAACTGGCCGGAATCAGAATTGATTGACTATCCTCTGACAGATGAAGAACAAAAAGAAATAGACAAAGCTGTCAGTCAGGCCAAACAGGCAGATGTAGCTATTGTCGTGCTAGGTGGCGGACAGCGCACGTGCGGAGAAAACAAATCCCGCAGCAGTCTCGACTTACCCGGTCGTCAACTCGATTTACTAAAAGCAGTAGTGGCTACGGGAAAGCCTGTCGTGTTGGTTCTTATCAACGGACGTCCACTATCTATCAACTGGGCAGACAAGTTTGTCCCTGCTATTCTCGAGGCATGGTATCCGGGATCTAAAGGTGGAATAGCTGTAGCAGATATACTCTTTGGAGATTATAATCCCGGAGGTAAACTGACTGTAACTTTCCCCAAAACCGTAGGCCAAATACCTTTCAACTTCCCTTGCAAACCTTCTTCTCAAATTGACGGCGGCAAGAACCCGGGACCGGACGGCAATATGTCTCGTGCCAACGGCGCATTATATCCTTTCGGATACGGGTTAAGTTATACCACTTTCGAATACTCCGACTTGAAAATCTCTCCGGCTATTATCACTCCCAACCAAAAGGCTTATGTCACCTGTAAAGTGACCAATACCGGAAAACGATCAGGAGACGAAGTGATACAACTGTATGTACGTGATGTACTGAGCAGCGTCACTACTTATGAGAAGAACCTTGCCGGATTCGAACGGGTACACCTGAAACCGGGTGAAACGAAAGAAATCACTTTCCCTATCGACCGCAAAGCACTGGAACTGCTGAATGCAGATATGCATTGGGTAGTAGAGCCGGGTGACTTCACATTGATGCTGGGAGCTTCTTCTACGGATATTCGTCTGAACGGAACACTGACTGTTGTAGAGCCGGGGCAAGCTCCTGCCACAAATACAAACAAGGACAGTACTCCTGTCAGTGCCAGTACCAATGCAGACACAGTAGATAATGTAATTGATAATAATTTAACTACGTTCTGGGAAGGCAATAAAGGGGACTACATTACCTTTACCTTACAGAATGGAGCTAAAATAGACGGAGTATCCATTGCCTTCTCCCGTGAGAACGGACTGGAAACTGACTTCGAGATACAACTATCGAGTGGCGGCGGACAATTCCTCACTGTATATTCCGGTACTGTGAAAGAGTACAATAAACTGTTGGACTTCCGTTTCAAAGGAACTACTGCCAGCGATTTACGCATTGTACTAGGTAGTGACCGAGTAGGAGTAGCAGAGATAAAACTTCCCCAACTGCAAAAATAGGAAAAGGCGTGTTTAAAAAGTCGGTAGTATCTTCAATTCCCCTTCTTTCCGAAAGAAGAAACTTTTCGATACTACCGACTTTTCTATCAGTCTTTTCCTCTAAATTATTTTATATGTTCATCTCCATCAATCTCCCCAGCCCGGATTATTTGGCTTCAACTTAGGATTCAGAGCCATTTCGTTTAACGGCAAAGAAAATAAGTAATGTTTGGGAGATTCAAATATAGCCGGGGTAGTCACACGTTTTCCATATACATCCAAACTTCCATCTGCATAAGTTCCCACTTCTGTTTTCAATACAGCGATTTCCTCAGGTGTGTAAACATCTGTATATAGCATCATTCCCGCTTTGGGGGCTACCAGTCTTTCACCACATCCCCAACGCATCAAATCAGCGTAACGTAATCCTTCTCCGAACAATTCCACGCGGCGCTCACGACGGATCTCACGAATCAAATCCGCATTAGTTCCTTTAATAATCGGATGCTTGGCTACCAGTTTAGGGTCAGTTGCCGGCGAACTGGTTAGCTTTACATTAAATCCGACACGTTTTCTTAAAGCATTTACAGTCAAATCCAATTCAGGATCTTTTCCTAATTCTGCTCCGGCTTCAGCGCGAATCAGTAACACCTCAGCATAACGGAATATGATAGCATCCAGAGTACCTACGCCATGAGTATCGGAAAACTCTTTTTCGTTATAAAACTTAGCAATTGCGTATCCCGTACTGGAATGTGTCCCTCCTTCAAGGAAAGAAGATATTGAACTTCTTTTCCCTTCCAAATAATAAGTATAAGGTCCTGCATACGGGGTCGCGATTGTCTGCAACAGACGTGGGTCACGATTCTCCAATTCATCTTTAACCGACGTTACCCCCGTCTGGTCATACGGTTGCCCTGTTATTGTCAAATAATCATCCGCACAATCTTTGCTCATACCCATCATTTGAGCCATTTCACCCAAACGTAGTTGCCGGGTTACATTATTACCTTTATCAACTTTGGGGTCATATTCTTTTGATAGAATAACCTCTGTGTTAGTATTATAATTATCCTGAATAAATAATTCGTGATATGCCGTAGCGGGAGAAGTTCCTTCATACAATTTATATCCATATTCCGATTTCATTAATTCACCAGCAGCATCATAAGCAGCTTGTAGGAATTTGGTGTCATTTTCTATATTATGGTAACGACGATAAGTACCCTCAAACAAACAGATTCGTGCTTTTAAAGCTAAAGCCGCATCTTTACTCACCCTATATACCTTTGTCTTTTTAGGCAACCATGCAATAGCCTGGTTAATGTCTCTCAATACATTATCCATGACAAGAATCCGGGAATCACGCCCTTTATATAATTCTTCCGTATCAGAAGGTGTCAGTGCTGTGTCATACCAAGGAAGATCACCGTATTTTCTTACTTTATTAAAATAATCCATGCACTTGAAGAACAAGATTTCTCCGGCGTATTGTTGCTTCACAATTTCTGTTTCCGGTGATTTCTCATAATTCATTAGAAACTCGTTGCATGCACGAATATTCTCCCACTTCCAATCAGACCCTTCATCAGAAGCATTTTTTACAGCTATCTGATGTCCGAAGCTTACATCATTCTTTTCCCAAGGAAGAATATTGTCCGAGTTCCAGTCGTCTTCCAACATCGAATTGTACCCTTTAGGGGCACCATGACCGTTAATCAACTTTGGATAAAAGTCATTGCAATATTGTTCTAAAGCATTGGCATTGGCAGATTCAAAGAATTTTCCGGTTTCAATGATATCTTCCGGGGTCCTGTCCAGAAAATCGCATCCCTGCATAAAGAATGCCGCTACCCCTAGTCCTAGTATAATTATTTTTTTCATAATAAACAGATTTTAAAAAGTTAAGTTAATACCAAATGAGAAGGTCCGACTAAACGGATAAGCCTTACCATCGGAAGTAAGATTACCCACCAATTTATTGTCTTTGGAGTTGGACTGACGTGTACTGACAATATCCGGATCCAGATACTTAAATAGCTTAGTCCCTACCCATAAATTCTGACCACTTGCAAATACTTTCAATTGCTCGATTCCAACTGTAGATATCCACGCTTTAGGTATTGTGTAACTGATTGTTAAATCCTTCAAACGAATATATGCACCATTCTGCAAGTATTTTGTTTGGGTTTGCTTACTCCTGCCACTATAACTTGGAAGCGGGTAATAGGCATTGGTATTATTCTCACTCCAAGAATTATCAACATGGTAATCATTAACAGCAGATTGCCATACATTGCTATTACTCGGAAATCCCCAAAACACCGGGCTGTCAATCCATAAATCTCTTTTAGCTATCCCTTCAAAAAAGACACGCACATCGAATCCCTTCCAGGAAGCACTGGCATTGATATTGAAAGAATAACGGGGAGTGGTGTTACCTATCACTTTCTGGTCACCTGTATTATAGATAGTCTTGGCAGATGTAATACCTTCCACTCCATCCAAATCTTTATAACGTATGTCACCTACTTTCCAAGTCTTTGATATATCTCCCTGAATAGTAGCCATTCTCTGAGCTTCTGCTTCGTCCTGAATGAATCCATCAGTTACATACCCCCATATTTCTCCAATTCGCTTACCTTCATAGTAATTATTCAAAGCTCCTTCCGGATTATCGAATTTTGTAATAGTTGAATAACTGTCTGCAAGTCCTACACCGATAGAATACATTAACGGACTGCCTCCGACATTATTAATCTTATCATTCCAAGAAACAGATAATTCCCAACCATTCGTCCGCATATTCGCCAAATTTTCTTTACCACCGGAACTTCCCAATACGGCCGGATAGGTTTTAGAAATCACCATATCGTTTGTATTACGGATATAGTAATCGAATGAAGCATTTAAACGGTTATTCAACATAGCGATATCCAGACCGAAATTGGTAGTTGTTACCTTTTCCCAAGTAATATTGGTACTTGCCAATGTCGGTGCTTTCAATCCGGATATAACTTTTCCACCCATTACATAAGATAAAGTTTCATTATCCAGATAACCTAAATAGTCAAAATTTCCGTTTGTTACCTGATTGCCTAGTGTTCCGATAGAAGCGCGAAGCTTTACATTATCAAAAAGGTTGCGTGCAGGTTCAAAAAACTTTTCTTCCGACAGTCTCCAACCAACAGACACAGAAGGGAAAAATCCCCATTGTGAACCGCTTTTATATTTGGAAGAACCATCATAACGTCCATTCACTTCCAACAGATATCGGCCTAAATAGTCATAATTCAAGCGGAAGAACATGCCTTGTACAGCCCAGACCGTTGCATCTTCTCCTATAGACTGCAAAGTAGTAGCAAGGTCACTGACCGGAGTATTGTTGTCGTACAGTCCTGAAACTTTTGTCTTCAAAGCTGTTATTTTTTTACTTTCCTGATTATATCCGGCCATGACACCGAAAGAGTGCTGCTTGATAGTTTTCTTATATTCAGCCCAGAGGTTTAAAGCTTGATAAGTGTCATTGTACTTATCATTATTTACCCCATTTGAACTTCCTTGCGGAATACTTGTACCATCCGGTTGTGATTGATACAAAATATTTTGATGCTTTTTCTGTTGCTTAAAAAACTTATTTCCTGTATAATCCCCTTTAATGGACAAACCTTTTATCGGAGTAATATTGAATGCTCCCGTATACCAAAAGTCATCGGAAGAAGTAATATCACGTCCTGCTTGAGCCATGATTCCTGCAATATTATAGTTGAAGTTAGAACCGGCCACAGCTGCAAAATTTCCATCCGGCAGATAAACCGGAATAAAAGGAAAAGCACGATAAACTTCATGATAAGGACTACTTCCCATATAATCGTATGTATTCGGAATGTCCGACTCGTTACGGTTATACTTAGTCCGGAAGGTGATTTCCAACCAGTTTGTCAATTGAGAAGTAAAATTGAAAGACATATTGATACGTTTATAAGTATCATCTCCAAATGCAAATAATCCATCTTGTCCTTTGTATCCGATAGAAGCATAATATGAATTTTTCTCAGTTCCTCCGCTGATACTGGCATTATGTTGCTGCATGAAAGCAGATTTCTTATAGAACTCCTCGAACCAGTTTGTATTAGCAGCATACGCCCACTGGCCTATACCTGTATACTTGCCTGTTTGGTCTATAAATACAGAAGGGTTATTGACCGGGTCACTATTATACCTGTCAATGGCTTCTACTAATTCAGTGGAAAAGTCTCCATTACCACCGGAATTAACACTAGCCTGATTAATTGCATGAATCCATTTACTGGAATTTATGCCTTCGGGCAATCTGGAAGGAGACGACCAGGAGAAATTGTTGTTGTAATTCACACGTACTTTCTCACCTTTAGTACCCTTCTTTGTAGTGATCAGGACCACTCCAAATGCAGCTCTAGCTCCATAAACAGCAGCTGAAGAAGCATCTTTTAACACCGAAATGCTTGCAATATCCTGTGGATTGAGCAAAGAAATATCATTAGTTTCCACTCCATCCACCAATATAAGAGCCGAGCCACCGTTCAATGATGTTGTTCCACGGACATTGATTTGCGCAGTTGCGTTAGGACTACCTCCATCAAATGTTATATTCAAGTTGGGAATAGCTCCTTGTAATCCTTGGGTTACGTTAGCTATCGGCCGATCCTCCAACACATCGCCATCAGCCATAGTAACGGCTCCCGTCAAATTTACCTTCTTTTGGGTTCCATATCCCACTACTACTACTTCATCCAGCACTTCAGAGTCCTCTTTCAAAACTATTTTAAAAGAAGTCTTACCATTAACGCTCAATGTCTGACTTTTCATTCCAATATAAGAAATTGTAATTTGAGCATTGGATGCTACATTGTTGAGAGTAAAAATACCGTCAAAGTTGGTAATACTACCATTGGTAGTTCCTATTACCAATACACTGGCACCAATAATCGGTTCGCCTTTTTCGTCCGTAACGGTACCGCTAACTGTCAGTGATTGCCCCAAAGTATTCACGGACAAACAAGAAAGAAATAACACAAACATGCTTCGAAGAAACATGAATGGCAGTGTTTTACATTGTTTCATAGAATAAATTGTTAGTTAGTAATTAGATTTATATCAAGGTCACATTAATAATAAGGAAGTAAACAAAATCCCTATGCGTGAAATCGGACAAGGAACTGTTTACAATAATTAATGGTTAACTTGCTCTTTTATTTATTAAAGTAAGAGGATGTGCCTCACGGCACTATTTATTTTTGCTTATGTGTATTATTTCATTGTGGTATTGCAAATATACCATAAAATTCCTAATAATCAAAAAAAATAGTCTTTTTTTGAAAAGATTAGTTAGCGCTTTTTCGAATATCGAAAAAATACATAATTCCACTCCTCTATCCCAAATATTCTCTTAAAATAAAAACAATCCTAAAGAAGAATTCCAGCAAATTATTGACTTTATTCCAAGTCAATCACTTACCTTTGTCATACTGATACAATTTATGCAATATTCCGTACAACATAAAATATCAATATCATGAAACAATTATTGATTACAACTCATTTGTATACATTCGCTGTTATCTGTGTAATTGCAACTACCATTAGTAGTTGTACCTTTAAAAAAAAGACTGATATGGAAACACCAACCGGAACAAAGGAAAATGAACTAACCATGCTAGTAGGAACTTACACGTCAGGAGACAGTAAGGGAATTTACAGTTTCCGTTTCAACGAAGAAACCGGAACGGCAACCGCACTTAGTGAAACGGAAGTAGAAAATCCCTCTTATCTCGCAGTTTCTGCTGACGGAAAATTTATTTATACAGTCAGTGAATTCAATAATGAACAGGCGGCCGCCAATGCATTTGCCTTCAATCAGGAAAAAGGAACTCTTAAATTATTGAATTCACAGAAAACCGGTGGTGAAGATCCTTGCTATATCATTACAAATGGAAATAATGTGATAACCGCCAATTACAGCGGCGGCAGTATCTCTGTTTTTCCTATCGCAAAAGACGGTTCACTCCTGCCTGCTTCCGATATTATAAAGTTCGAAGGTTCGGGAACCGATAAGGAACGACAGGAGAAATCCCATTTGCATTGTGTCCGTATCACTCCGGACGGTAAATATATGTTTGCCGATAATTTGGGAACAGACCAAATACATAAGTTTATCATTAACCCGGACGCGAATGCAGAGAATAAGGAAAGTTTTCTTAAAGAAGGTTCTCCTTCCGCCTTTAAAGTGAAAGCCGGTTCAGGTCCCCGGCATCTGACATTCTCACCCAACGGTAATTATGCCTATCTGATTAATGAACTGTCGGGTACAGTAATAGCCTTCGAGTATAAAGACGGAGATTTAAAAGAAATCCAAACCATAGTTGCCGATACAGTCTGTGCAAAAGGCAGTGGTGATATTCATATCAGTCCGGACGGCAAATTCCTGTATGCCAGTAATCGCCTGAAAGCAGACGGCATCGCCATTTTCAGTATCCAACCGGATAACGGAATACTGACAAAAGTAGGTTATCAACTTACAGGGATTCATCCGCGTAATTTCATTATTACGCCTAATGGCAAATACATGCTGGTTGCTTGCAGAGACAGCAATGTCATTCAGATATACGAAAGAGATGCAGACACAGGCCTGTTAACAGACATACACGGAGACATAAAAGTAGATAAACCTGTTTGCGTGAAATTTATACCCAATCCCAAACAGAGCTAATATTCACAAGACCTAAAATTATATATAGCCTGATACTTATATTCTCTTTCAAGTGTGAAACAATTTATATGTGAAAGAGCTAAGCTGATTAACAAATCAGCCTAGCTCTTCATTCAGGAATAAAAAAGCATCCACTATCTCATTTGATCAAACTACGAAAGGCCTGAATCCCCTGATGATTAATATCCAATTTTTCTACCTCTTTCAATAACCTGGCAGATTTCTCTTTCTGATTCAATCCCCAATATCCCAATGCCATCATATATTTGCAATGAATTATATTCCTTACAGTCAAGTTATCCTCCCAAATCAAAAGATCAGGCAATGACACAGCGAAATAATCCATTCTAATCTTGTCAAACAAATGCTTCTCTCCGTAAGAAATCAACTTATGAAAACGTCCATTCGCCTCATCTATGCGTCCTAGTTTTAGTAATGCCAACCCCTGATAAAATATTTTATCGGGTTTCGCATCATTATAATACATGGCGGCGGCAGGTTCTGTCGGCCCAACAGTGGCCTGTTCCCAATATCTGACAGCTTCATCTTTACGGTTCAGATTTTCATAAGCGCAACCCAAGAAATAATAGAAATCATTCTCTTGTGCACCGTACAATTTGCCTTCACCTAAATGATGCGGATATTCCAAGCATTCTTCCAATAATGTAATTGCTTCTTGATTATTGCCAGCAGTCAATGCTTGCTTAGCCAGTTCCACACGGGCTAGTTGATATTGGGCAGGTACTTTTCCCTCACCACCTTCCCAAGGGTGGAAGCTATGTGCATCAAGCAATGCTTTGGCTTTTTCATATTCACCAGTCTGGTTCAACAGAGTTATTTCTTCCAATACAAGATCGTCACGTTGCTCAATCAAATCAGGATATTGCCGTAAGAAAGCCAGACGTTCCTTATGCGGACGACGAACACGTTTATAAAGCTGGTCCAATTCCATTAGAATACGTGCATCTGTTGTATCAAGCCGAAAAGCACGTTCCATGTATTCGATAGCCTTTGTTTCTTCATTCTTTTTATTGAAATAAGCCAGAGCCAGATTACGCCATACAGTCGGGAAGTTATCATCTAGCCGGGCAGAAGTTTCCCATGCTTCCATAGCCAAGTCGTACTGACGTTTGTCATAGTATAGATTACCCAGATAATAAGGAGCTTTAGCATCATGCGGATTTTGCTCCATGGCACATTGTAATGCAAGGATTGCTTCCAGACGGTTAGGGAAACAATAATCAGGACACATCTCAGCCGCTTGGGCAAACACCTGTCCTGTTCCCGGTAATTCCCCTTGAACCAGACACCAGCCTAAATAATAATAAGTCATAGGAGTAACGGCACCTTCAGTTATAGCTATATTCCATAAAGAAGCAGCCTCTTGCCAACAACCTGCCGCACAATAATCAAGCGCTATTTCATCATAGTTATGAGGTTCGCCACGCATCATTTCCTTCAAAGTAGCCAACTCGTCAGAAACATTGGTTATCAAATATTTTTCATAACGACAGCCAAAGTTGAATTTATCAATGGCCAATGAATCCTCAATCAGTTGCAGAGCTTCTTCTGATTGTCCCATTCGGCGGAGGATAGCAACTTTTAAAGCACGGGCTTTATGATTGTGCCAGTTGCGGATTAGCGAGTGATTAATTTCATCCAATGCATCTGCCAAGCGGTTTTGCATAGTAGAAATCTGTGCACAAGCAAAATATCCGGCATCCTGCCAAGCAGCATTCCAGCAAGCTTTATAGAAACGGTCGTAAGCCTCATTGTAACGTCCCTGATATTTCAAGGCAAGGCCAAGATTATAAATCGGTTCTCCGTCATAAGGATTCGGATTACGTTCCGTCAGTGTTTTCACCGCCTGTCGCAGATAAGGTTCTGCCTTGGCAAACTGACCTTTACGAATCAACCACAATCCCATCGCATTATTATTACGTACATCGGTCGCATCACGGCGAAGTGCTTCTTCATAATAATCGGTTGCCGAATAAGTGGCATGGCGATATTGTTCCAGATGTAAGCCTGTCAGATACAGCTGTTCGGTGGTACGCACTTCTTTCGGGTCAAGAGCTGCTTTAGCGGGCTCGGGTACTTCCTTAATAACATCGGGTTCCGGTTCCCAGGATAACATCTGCTTCCCTTTAACGTTACGGATACAGACTTTCACATCGCACAAATCTGCAACCGGAACAAATTCTTCCAGTATATTTTCGGGAGTAATATCACGGGTAATATCCAGACAAACTTCTCCGGATTTCTCCACGACAATATGCAAATCATTCTGCACGGACGTAGCGAAAACTTTTAATAAAGCGCCCTTTCCATCGGGCTCCAGGTTCATCAGAAGGTCGGAAGAGGCATTCTTCACCACACCCAGTTCGCGATAAGGCATGAAGTATTGGGTAAACGTTTTTTCTTCATAAGGCTGAAGCCAGGTGAAGTCAGGCTGATTGTCGGTATAGACACCGGTCATCAGTTCGATATACGGGCCGTTATTGTCGGTCAGACTCTTATCCCACGCCTGGCCAAATTCACTGTGTCCCCAGCTCCACTGCTTTTTACCTGGCGCAATATGGTGGTTGGCAACGTGCAGCAAACCGCCATCTTCATCGTGACACCACGCGCCAACAAAATCGTACTGTGATTTTTCAGCCATATATGAGGTTGGAACGGGCACATTTTTATAGCGAGAAATGTCCACTCCAGCGGAGTAGTCCACTTTGTAGTAAGTGCCGGTGGCGATGGGGAAAGCGGAGACGGCCCGTTTGCCGTGATCAAACACCGCCGTTACATCCGGCGGGAAGACGCTCTGATGCCCTTCCCCCCCTTTCACTGCCGGGTTGGCCCACCACAAGAAATGACGCGGCGTGGCGTTGCCGTTATAGACGCGGCTGGCGATTTCCAGCGCCGCCCGGTCAGGGCGCAGGGTGAAACCTGTCATCACCTGTAAACCATGCATCGGCTCCGTTTCGCCGACCCACACCGTCTGTGCGCCGTCTCCATGGGCTTCGAGGGTGAAATCAACGGGCATAAAGGTGGTCGGGCGATGGTGTTGCGGCCAGTTAAACTCAATCCCGCCGGAGATCCACGGTCCCAGCAGCCCCACCAGCGCAGGTTTAATGACTTCATTGTGATAGACAAAATCGCGCTGTTTCACTTTATCCCATGCGCGATGCACCCGACCGCCCAATTCCGGCAGGATCATCACTTTGATGTAGTCGTTTTCCAGCCACACCGCCTGCCAGGATTTCAGGGTTTTCTGCTCGCTCAGCGTATCGGTCACGCCGTAGGGATAAACAGCGCCGGACGATCCCTGATAAACGCGATTTTCGAGGAACATGGGATGTATATCCTGCGGCCCGGTTTCATAGGTCGGGATCTCAACGCGCTCTTGCCACACTTTTACTGGAGTCATGGTGCCCTCAATATTAACAAGACATACTGAATTAAAAGATTTGTGGCAGTGTATTGAACAATCTGGCAATGTTTTCGCGGAATAATCACGCAATTAACTAAACAAGGTTTAGTGAAGATGAGAGCCTGCATTAATAATCAACAGATTCGCCACCATAACAAATGCGTGATTCTGGAACTGCTGTACCGGCAAAAGCGCGCCAATAAATCAACGCTGGCCCGGCTGGCGCAAATTTCGATTCCGGCAGTCAGTAATATTTTGCAGGAACTGGAAAGCGAAAAACGGGTGGTGAATATCGACGATGAAAGCCAGACGCGCGGGCATAGTAGCGGTACATGGCTGATTGCGCCGGAAGGTGACTGGACGCTGTGCCTGAACGTGACGCCCACCAGTATTGAGTGTCAGGTTGCTAATGCTTGTTTAAGTCCGAAAGGTGAATTTGAGTATTTACAGATTGATGCACCGACGCCGCAGGCGCTGCTGTCCGAAATCGAAAAATGCTGGCATCGCCACCGTAAATTGTGGCCGGACCGCACCATCAATCTGGCGCTGGCAATCCACGGTCAGGTTGATCCGGTGACCGGCGTATCGCAAACCATGCCGCAAGCGCCG
>ERZ834433.2055-NODE-2055-length-13694-cov-3.903805_pt1 | contig 13694 bp, 10 predicted proteins | sample MGYA00519948_ERZ834433 | MGnify/ENA primary metagenome ERZ834433 (study PRJEB31850, sample SAMEA3708752) | human gut metagenome | biome: human gut; feature: human-associated habitat; material: faeces | place: China | collected 2014 ...
CCCGGCAGCGACACGGCCATCATGTCCATCTTCGGCTGCTCGCCGCGCAAGTACTTTTTCGGCCGCGCCCCGCTTGAGGCGGCGGCCTCCGGCATCCGGCTCGCCCCCGGCGATGCGTGCTACCGCTGCAACATGGTCACGTATGCCGATGAGGACGTGCCGTTCGAGCACAAGCACATCATCTCCCACAGCGCGGGCAGCATCGAGGGCCGCGAGTCGGACGAGCTCGTGACGATGCTCTTTGACCACCCCGACTTCCGCCCGCTGGCCGAGCAGGCCGGCATGGTCGTGCACAAGGGCTCGTCGTTCCGCCACCTTGCGGTGCAGAGCCATGTGGACATCAAGGGCATCCGGCTCGCTCCGCCGCACGACCACCTCGGCGAAGAGATCGGCCCCATCCTGCCCACCGGCTGCCCGAACGCCGACGTGCTGCGCGAGCTCATGCGCCGCGCGTTCGACATTCTCGACCAGCACCCGATCAACGTCGCGCGCCGCGCCGACGGCAAGCTCCCGGCCAACGGCGTCTGGTTCTGGGCCGAGGGCACGGCGGCCGCGCTGCCGAACTTCCCCGAGCACTACGGCTCGGACGGCGGCGTCGTCTCGGCCGTGCCGCTGTGCCACGGCATCGGCATCCTGACGGGGCTGGAGGCCGTCACCGTCCCGACCGCGACCGGCGAGTGGGACACCGACTACACAGCGAAGGTCGCCGCCGCGCTGGGCGTGCTCAAAAAGCACGACTTCGTGGCCCTGCATCTCGAGGGCCCGGACGAGGCCACGCACAACCACGACCTCGAGCACAAGATCTATTCCATCGAGCGCCTGAGCGCCGATGTCGTCGCCCCCGTGACCGAGGCGCTGCGCGCCGCGGGTGAGGACTTCCGTCTGCTGCTGCTGTCGGATCACACGACGTACATGGCCAACGGCGCGCACGGCGCCGACCCCGTGCCGTTCGTGCTGTATGACAGCCGCGTGTCCGAGGGCTCCGGCCTGCCGTATTCCGAGGCCAACGGCGCCAAGGGCCCGTATGTCGACGACGGCGCGCAGCTCATGGATCTGCTCTTTGAACTGAAAAAGCTGTGACCGGCGCGGTGAGAGAGGCTGCGTGGGCAAAGCTGAACCTGTCGCTGGACGTGCTCGGTACGCGCCCCGACGGGTTTCACGACCTGCGCATGATCATGCAGAGTGTGGACCTGCACGACGATGTGACCGTCACGCTCGACGATACCGGCACCTGCCGCGCCGAGACCAACCGCAGCTATCTGCCCTGCGGGGCGGACAATGTGGCCGTGCGCGCGGCGCAGGTGTTTCTCGCGCGCGCGGGGCTTACCTGCGGCGTGCACATCCGGCTGCACAAGCGCATCCCCGTGTGCGCGGGGCTGGGCGGCGGCTCGTCGGACGCGGCGGCCGTGCTGCGCGCGCTCAACCGGCTGACCGGCGCGGGCTTCACCTGCGCGCAGCTCGAGGAGCTGGGCGCGCTGGTCGGCTCGGACGTGCCGTACTGCGTCGCGGGCGGCACGATGCTGGCCGAGGGACGCGGCGAGCGGCTCACGCCCGTCACGCCCATGCCGCGTCTGCCGGTCGTGATCTGCAAGCCGGATTTTCCGATCTCGACGCCGGAGCTGTTTCGCCGCGTGGACGCGCGCACCTCGCGCTGCCGTCCGGATACGGAGGGCATCTGCGCCGCGCTCGCTGACGGCGATATGCCGAAGCTCGCCCGCCGGATGTACAACGTCTTTGAGGACGTGCTCACCCGCCGTGAGGGTGAGATCGCGGCCATCAAGAGCCGCCTGCTCGACGGCGGCGCGCTCGGCGCGGTGATGAGCGGCACGGGCTCGGCCGTGTTCGGCCTTTTTGCCGATGCCGACAGCGCAGCGTACGCCAAACGCCGGCTCGCGCGCGACTATGCCGAGTGTTTCCTGACCGAGACCATCGACCGCCTTGATGTCTGAGGATTAAAAGCGAACAAAACTGCCGATACTGAGCACAGATGCCCGGTACCGGCAGTTTTTCATCTCAGAAAGGCGGACATACGATGCATACCCATTCTCTCTCCATCCATCCCGATTCCGGCCGCGCGCTGCGCCCGTGGGAGCTGGCGCTGCTGCTGGCCGTGTGCGTGACGCTGCTGACCGGCACGTGGGCGCAGGCGCGCAGCGCGCTGCTGGCGTCGCGGCTCGTGCGGCTGCACGTGATCGCAGTCTCGGACGACGACACCGAGCAGGCCGTGAAGCTGCAGGTGCGCGACGCGGTGCTGGCCTATCTCGAGCCGCAGCTGCAGGGCGTGACGGACATCGGCGCGGCGGAGCAGATTATCGCCGGCGACCTCGACGGCATCGCCCGCGCGGCGCAGACGGCGGCGGGGGAGCGGCCGGTGCGGGTCACCCTCGGCGCCGAGCACTACCCGACGCGCGACTACGGCACGTTTGCCCTCCCGGCGGGGGTGTATACGTCCCTGCGCGTGACGCTCGGCGCGGGCGCGGGGCACAACTGGTGGTGCGTCATTTTCCCGCCGCTGTGCGCGCAGGCGGCAGGGCTCTCGGAGCGAGCGGTGCAGGCGCTCTCGGACGACGATGTGCGCCTCGTTACGGAGTCCGACGGCGGCTATGTCGTGCGCTTCCGGCTGCTGGAGCTGTGGGACGCGCTCGTGCAGCGGCTGAGCTGACGGCGCGGCGGAAAATTGAAAGCGCCCCCGCGGGAAACTCCCCGCGGGGGCGCTTGCCATTGGGTCACACAAGCTGCTTCCGGCGCAGCAGCCGGCAGACAAGCGCGGCAAGCCCCAGGCCGAGCGCGAACGAGAAGCCCAGCGCGCCCAGTGTGGCGGCGGCGCTGAACAGGCCGACCGACATCTCATGCACCGAGCCGATGTCCACGATGATCTCGCACACGAGCCACAGCCCGGCGCTGATGCCCGCAGCCGTCCAGAAATCACGCCGGCGCTGCAGGGCGCACCGGACGCCGACGCCGGCGGCGAGCAGGAGCAGATACAGAACGATCCGTCCGGTGATGCCGCCGGTCACAAAGATCCCCATCATTTTCAGAAGCGCAAACGGTTCCATATGATACCTCCTGTTGAATGAAATGTGTGTCCGGATCCTGACATCCTCATTTTAGCAGATTCTTTATGAAATTGGAACAGGATTCATAATATTTGTAAATTGCGCCAAAACACGATTCGGGATTCTGTGCAGCGGTGACAAATTCTGTTTCCCGGTTCTCGGGGGCTGTCACAAAAATTGTCCCCGGCGCGGGAAAATGCAGAAAAGCCTTCTCCCAACGGAGAAGGCTTTGCGTATTTGCAGGATTCAGCGCCGCGCGCTCAGTAGCTGTACACGCCGCCGCCGATGAACTCGCGCAGCATGCTCTCGGGCGCGAGCAGGGCGGGGTCGATCGTCTCGAAGCGCTCGAGCGCGGGCAGGATGCTGCGGATCTCCGCATAGCGCTCCGCGCCCTCGGGCACGGCCGCGAGCAGGGGCGCGGCAAAGTTTTTCATAATGGACACCTCGCACGGGAACGACGAGTCGAACATCAGGTTCGCGCGCTCCTTGAACGGGGAGATGAAGCGCTTCTCGCCGCGGCGGACGTTGGCCCACATATCCAGCGTTGCGGCAGCGGGCGTGCCGCGGAAGTTGCTGTCGCGCACGAGGCGGCGCAGCAGGCGCATCCACGTGCCCTTGAACACCTCGTTCCCGTCGTCGTCGACGACGACGGAGCGCGCGCTGATATACAGCCGGAACGCGTCCGGGCAGTAGGCGGCGATGTCGTCATTGAGCGCGTGGATGCCCTCGCACACGGCGACCTCGTCCTTGCCGAGGCGCATGGGCCGGCCGATGGGGCCGGACTGCACGCGCGTGACGAAATTATAGCGCGGCAGGTGGATCTCCTCGCCGCGGGCGAGCGCGTTGAGGTGCGTGCCGAGCAGGTCCATGTCCAGGCACGCGGGGGACTCGAGGTCGATGTCGCCCTCCGGCGTGCGCGGCGCGGTGCGCGGGTTGACGGTGCGGAAATAGTCGTCCATGGCGAGACTCTGGCTGCCGATGCCCATCCGGCGCAGGGCCTCGGCGATCTTCATGGCCGTGGTGGTCTTGCCGCTGCCGGACGGGCCGGACAGCAGCACGATCGGGCACGTGTGCACGTTCTCGGCGATGGCGCGGGCCGCGCGCTCGATCTTTTCGGCGTAGGCCGCGTCGCACGCGTCAACGAATTCCTTGGGGTCAGTCTGAATGCGGCGGTTGATCTCCTGAATGTGATAGCTCATTGGAAAAACGCCTCCAGTTCTGCCTTGGCCGCGCAGATGCGGTCGATATTGGCGATGTATTCCGTGGGATACTTGGGGTCGATGTGCCGCTCGAGCCTGCCGCCGTTGGGGCGCACGAGCTTCGTCGACGCGCCGCCGCCCATGGCGAGGATGCTGCACAGCTCCTCCATGATGCAGATGTTGTAGAGATTCTCCTGCCCCGGCCGCGTCCAGCCGACGTTTTCAAAGCCGCCGGACATGAACTTCTGCCGGTAGAGGTAGTACGGTGCGTAGCCCGCCCTGGGCAGCACGGTACCGGCAAAGTCAAGCATCTCGCCGACGGCTGCTCCGTCGGGGATGGGCGCATCCTGCGCCATCAGGTTCGAGCCGCGCTTGCGCGAGAGCGTGTGCACGGTGACGTTCTCGGGCGCGAGTGCGAGCACCTGCTCGAGCGTGGCGCGAAAGCCGTCCGGCGTGTCGCCGGGCAGGCCCGCGATCAGGTCCATGTTCACGGCGAAGCCGCCGGTCTCGCGCACGAGGCGCAGCGCGTCGTAAATATCCTGCGCGGTGTGGCGGCGGCCGATCGTGTCGAGCACGCGGTCGTCGAGCGTCTGGGGGTTGACGCTGATGCGGTCGACCCGGTGCGCGCGCAGCACCTGCAGCTTGTCGGCGGTGATCGTGTCGGGCCGGCCGGCCTCGACGGTGAACTCCCGCAGTGCGCTCAGGTCGAACGCCGCAGCCAGCTGCGTGCACAGCGCGTCGAGCTGGCGCGCCGAGAGCGTGGTCGGCGTGCCGCCGCCGATGTAGAGCGACACGACGCGCAGACCGGCGCGGTGCACGGCCTCGGCGGTCGCCGCGATCTCGCGCGCGAGCGCCTGCAGAAACTCCGGCACGAGCGCCATGCTCTTTTCCACCGACTGGCTCACAAAGCTGCAGTAGGCGCAGCGCGTCGGGCAAAACGGGATGCCCACGTACAGGCACACGTCCTTTTCGCCGAGCGAGTCCATGGCGCGCAGCGTAGCGTGGGCGGTGCGCACGACGAGCGCGGCGCGCGCGGGCGCAACGTCGTAGTGCCGCTCGAAATAGCGCGCGGCCTGCACATCGCCCATGCCCTGCGCGAGCAGGGGGGTCATGAGCTTGCCGGGGCGCACGCCCGTGAGCATGCCCCACGGCCGGTGCGGCAGGCCGATGCCCATGGCCGCGCGGTAAAACGCGCGCTTGACCGCACCCTGCAGCCGCCGGTCGGTCTCGTTGGGGTCGGTCAGTTCCTCGTTGGGCACGCTCGTGCGGCCGTTGGCCGTCTGCCCGTGGTAGACGAGCACGCACGTCACGGTCGTCACCTTTGTGCCGGACATGAGCCGCAGCTCTGCGCGGTCGCCGGTCGGCCGCCCGTCCGGATACTCCGGGCGTTCGTCGGGAAACAGCGTCAGGAGCATCTGCTCCGCCGCGTAGCGGTAATCATGTCCGATCAGATAGAGATTCATGGTTTTCAGTTATCTCCTTTTCCCGTGTCAGGTCAGGAGCGGTCCTTGGCCTTGTTCTTGAGTTCTCTGGCCTTTGCCTTCAGGGCTTTGGCCAGCTGCTTGCGGCGCTGCGCGTGCTCATGCACGCGCGTGAAGGCCGGGCCGTTGGTCTTGCCTTCGCGCAGCGCCGGGAACGCCTGCGCGATACGCTCGTGCACGATGTTGCGGTGGCTGAGGATCTCCTCGCGGCGCTGCAGCAGTTCACTGCGGCGCGCCAGCAGCTCGCTGCGGCGCTCGATCGAGGCCTCGGCGCGCTTTTGCGCAAGCTCCGTGCTCTTTTCCTTCATACCGGTGTAAACCTCCATGCCGCGGTCCTTCGCGTCTGAGGTGCGAATATAGATCTCCTCGCCGATCTCGTCGGAGATGGCCGTGAGCGAATCCTCGATGGCCTGCAGGGCACGCAGCTTCTTGGGCAGCTTGCGGATCTCCATGGCGGTGATGATGTTGTCCGCGATCCACAGTGCGCTGAATGTGCCGAGTAGCACCCAGCCGAGCTTTTTCGGGATGAGGTCGACGACCTTGGCCACGAGCGGCTGGAACACATCGACCACGAACACGCACGCCAGTCCCCACAGCACCGAGAACTCAAGGCACACGTAGCCCTTGATGTTCAGCGGACGCTTGGAGTAGTCCCACCACTTGTCGTGGAACACCTTTTCCAGCACCCAGCCGGTGAGGTATTCGATGGCGCTCGTAAACAGCACGCTGCCGCCGAACAGCAGCCAGAGGCTGCTCTTGAGCGGCCCGAGCACGAGCAGCACGCTCATGACGCCGAAGCCGTAGATCGAGCAGATGGGGCCGTTGACGAAGCCGCGGTTGACAAACTTGCCGTGCGCGACGGCGGCGAAGGCCACCTCGGAGCACCAGCCGAGAAAACCGTAAATGTAGAAGTACCAGAGGATCTGGAACCAGGAATAGGGCACAAGCACGGAAAAAACTCCTCTCAGATCTGGGCGCCTGCGGCGACACTGACCCAGTCTCATCATGATGGTTCAAAGATTATAACATAATGCTCCGGGCATTTCCAGTCTTTCCGGCGCGGATGGGGACAAAAGCAGCAAAATGGACAAAAACACAGCGGAGTGCCTTTTCAAGCCTTCCCCTTTGAGGAGAAGGCTTGAAAAACTGCCATCTGCCTTTGTTTTTTCGCGCGCAAAAGCGGAGCGCACGACGGTGCGCTCCGCTTGGAAAACCGGGGATTTACTTGATCGTCAGCAGCAGCTCGCCGGCCTTGACCGACTGGCCGCCCTTGACAAAGACTTCGTCGACCGTGCCGTCCATGCGGGCGACGACGCTCGTCTCCATCTTCATGGCCTCAATCACGGCGAGCACGTCGTTGACCTTGACCTGGTCGCCGGGCTTGACGTTGACCTTCGACACCATGCCCGGGATGGACGCGCCGGCCTGGCTCTTGTCGTTCGGGTCGGCCATGACGACGGTCTTGGCCGAATCGGTCGCGGTCGGGTCGGGCACGGAGACCTCGCGGCGCATACCGTTGAGCTCAAACTGCACGTTGCGCGTGCCGTCGTCGTTGCGGTCGCCGAGGCCGATGTACTTGATCATAAGGGTCTTGCCGTCTTCGATGTTGATCTTGTTCATCTCGCCGATGGCCATGCCGTTGAAGAACACGTGGCTGCCCATGCGCATGATGTAGCCGTACTCCTTGCGGTGACGGATGTACTCCTCATAGACCTTCGGATACATGGCAAACGAGATGAGCGAGCGCGGCTCCTCATAGTTCGGGTAGAACTTGCGGATCTCGCTGCGCAGCTGATCCCAGTCCACGGGCGGCAGCAGGTCGCCGGGGCGGCCGTTGATGGCCTTCTCGCCCTTGAGCACGACGCGCTGCAGATCCTTCGGGAAGCCGCAGGGCGGCTGACCCATCATGCCCTTGAAGTAGCTCACGACGCTGTCGGGGAAGGCGAGGTGCTCGCCCTTTTCGACGATGTTCTCGGGCGTGAGGTCGTTTTGCACCATGAAGATCGCGAGGTCGCCGACCATCTTGGACGACGGCGTGACCTTGATGATGTCGCCGAGCATGATGTTGACGGTGCGGTACATCTCCTTGACCTCCGCGAAGCGGTGGCCGAGGCCGAGCGACTCGACCTGCGGCTGCAGGTTCGTGTACTGGCCGCCGGGGATCTCATAGCGGTAGATATCGGTGACGGGGACCTTGAGGCCCTTGTCGAAGCTCTCGTAGCGCAGGCGCACGTCGGCCCAGTAATCGGCCAGCTCCTGCAGGCGCTGCGGGTCGAAGCCGGTGTCGCGCTCCTGACCGCGCAGGGACTCGACGAGCGCGTTCATCGACGGCTGGCTCGTGAGGTTGGCCAGCGGTCCGATGGCGGTGTCGACCACGTCCACGCCGGCCTCGGCCGCCATGAGATAGGTCGCGATCTGGTTGTCGGTGGTGTTGTGCGTGTGCAGGTGGATGGGGATGCCGATCTCCTGCTTGAGGGTGCTGACGAGCTTCTTGGCGGCATACGGCTTGAGCAGGCCGGACATATCCTTGATGGCCAGCATATGCGCGCCGCGGCGCTCGAGCTCCTTGGCAAAGTCCACGTAGTACTTCAGCGTGTAGCGGTCGCGCGTCGGGTCGAGGATGTCGCCGGTGTAGCACACGGTGCCCTCGAGGAACTTGCCCTGACGCAGGACCTCGTCCATGGCGGTCTCCATATTCGGCAGCCAGTTGAGCGAGTCGAACACGCGGAACACGTCGATGCCCTCACGGGCGGACTCGGCGATGAAGGCACGCACAAGGTTGTCCGGATAGCTCGCGTAGCCGACGAGGTTTGAGCCGCGCAGCAGCATCTGGAACGGGATGTTCGGGATCTTCTCGCGCAGCATCTCCAGACGCTCCCACGGGGACTCGTGCAGGAAGCGGTAGGCGGTGTCAAACGTCGCGCCGCCCCACATCTCGAGCGAGAAGCAGTCGGCGAGGATGTCGGCCGTGCCGTCGGCGCCCTTGAGCATGTCGCGGGTGCGCAGGCGGGTGCTCAGCAGGGACTGGTGCGCGTCGCGCATCGTCGTGTCGGTGATGAGCAGCTTCTTCTGGCCGAGGACCCATTCTTTCACGGCCTCGGGGCCGTCGGTGTCGAGCAGGAGCTTGAGCCCGTCCTGCTTCGTGATCTCGCGCTGCGCCTTCGGGAAGCGCGGCGTGTCGTACTGGTGGCGCTCGGCGTCGGGATTGTTGACCTGGATGTTGGCGATGTATTTGAGCACGCGGGTCGCGCGGTCGCGCGATTCGGTGAACTCGAACAGCTCCGGCGTCTCGTCGATGAACTTCGTGTGGCACTTGCCGGCGACGAAGGTCGGGTGCGTGAGGATGTTCGTCACAAACGGGATGTTCGTCTTGACGCCGCGCACGTGCTCTTCATTGATGGCGCGGGTGGCCTTGCGGCAGACGGCGGGGAAGGTGCAGTCCCAGCTCGTGACCTTGACCAGCAGGGAGTCATAGTACGGCGAGATGATCGAGCCCGTGCCGACGTTGCCGCCGTCGAGACGCACGCCGAAGCCGCCGCCGGAGCGGTAGGCCTCGATCTTGCCGTTGTCGGGCGCGAAGTTGTTGGCCGGGTCCTCGGTGGTCACGCGGCACTGGATGGCGTAGCCGTTGACCTTGAGGTTGTTCTGATCGCCGAGACCGATCTCCGGGTGGCTGATCGGCTGCCCCTCGGCGATGAGGATCTGCGCACGCACGAGGTCGATGCTCGTGACCATCTCGGTGACGGTGTGCTCGACCTGAATGCGGGGGTTCATCTCGATGAAATAATGGTTGCCGTCGCGGTCGACGAGGAACTCCACCGTGCCGGCGTTGACATAGCCGACGGCCTCGGCGATCTTCACGGCGTCAGCGTGCAGCTGCTCGCGGATGCTCTCGGGCACGCTCCACGCGGGCGCAAACTCCACGACCTTCTGGTAGCGGCGCTGCAGCGAGCAGTCGCGCTCGCCGAGGTGGCGCACGTTGCCGTACTGGTCGGCAAGGATCTGCACCTCGATGTGCTTGGGCTGCACGAGATATTTCTCGATGAAGATGTCGTCATTGCCGAAGGCCTTGCGTGCCTCGCTCTTGACGAGCTCGAACGCGGGGATCACGTCCTCGGGCATTTCGCACAGGCGCATGCCGCGGCCGCCGCCGCCGGCCGCCGCCTTGAGGATGACGGGGAAGCCGAAGCTGATGGCCTTCTCGAGCGCCTCCTGCCCGTCACGCAGGGGCTCGGAGCAGCCGGGGATGACCGGCACGCCGCACTCCATGGCGATCTGCTTGGCCGAGAGCTTGTCACCCATCTTGCCGAGCACGTCGCTCGGGGGGCCGATGAACGTGATGCCGGCCGCTTCGCAGGCGCGGGCAAAGTCCGCATTCTCGGACAGGAAACCGTAGCCCGGGTGGATGGCGTCGACGCCGCGGCGCTTGGCCAGATCGATGATCTCGGGAATGTCGAGATACGCACCCAGAGGGCTCTTGTTTTCACCGACGAGATACGCCTCGTCGGCGCGGGTGCGGAACAGACTCAGTTCGTCTTCCTTGGAGTACATGGCCACGGTGTGGATGCCGAGGTCATAGCACGCGCGGAAGATACGCACCGCGATCTCGCCGCGGTTGGCAGCAAGGACCTTGTTGAAAACTTTTTCTGACACGGTCGTGTCTCCTTTCTGACTGCGGCGGGGCCGCAGAGGTGGGGGCGGCAGCGGCGCGGGGGAGATCCGGCGTGCTGCCAACGTCGGAATTATATCATATATCAGTAACAATAGAAATAAAATTTTTGATTTTTGGCGAGTTTAAAATCTAACAAATGCACGCACAGGTAATTTATACGCAATTCTTTTCTCGGCGCGCAGAATGTGATACAATAACAGGCGAAAATTCAGGAAAGCTGGAATGAATTTGGAAAATACTTGTTATATCGTCGGCGCGGCCAGTCTTGAGGGCGTGCGCCTGAACCCGTGCGCAGGCGACTATATCATCGCGGCTGACGGCGGCTACCGCTCGCTGCGTGCGCGCGGCATCGAGCCGGACTTCGTCATGGGTGACTTTGACTCGCTCGGCTACCGGCCGGAGCACCCGAACGTGGAGACGCACCCGGTCATGAAGGACGACACCGACCTCGGTCTCGCCGTGCGCTGGGCGCTCGGGCACGGCTACCGGCGGCTCGTGATGGCGGGGGCGCTTGGCGGCCGCATCGACCAGACGATCGCGAGCCTGCAGACGCTGCGCGGTCTCACGGACGCGGGCGCGCAGGGCTGGCTCATCGGCTGCGGCTGGGTGGTCACGGCGGTGCAAAACGGCACGCTGACCTTCCCCGCCGGCATGACGGGCACGGTCTCGGTGTTCAGCAGCGGCGACGCTGCGCGCGGCGTCACGCTGCGCGGCCTGCTCTACGAGGTCACGGATGCGACGCTCACCTGCGCCATGCCGCTCGGCGTGAGCAATTCGTTCACCGGCGCGGCGGCCACGGTGCGCGTCACGGACGGCACGGTCTTTGTCCTCTGGCAGGGCGACGCGCTGCCGGACGGGCTGGAGGTGCGCCATGGAGCGGATTGACCTGCACACGCACACGCTCGCGTCCGACGGGTCGGACACGCCGGCCGCCGTCGTGCAGCAGGCGGCGGCGCTCGGCCTGCGGGCCGTGGCCGTCACGGATCACGACACGTTCGCCGGCCTGCCGGAGGCCCTCGCGGCGGGGCAGCGCTGCGGCATCGAGGTCGTGCCCGGCGTGGAGCTGTCCACCGTCTGGGGCGGCGAGGAGGTGCACCTGCTCGGCTACTTCATGGACACGGGCAATGCCGCGCTGCGCGCGCTCATGACCCGTGCGACCGACGAGCGCAATGCCCGCAACGAGACCATGGTGCAGCGCCTGCACGACGCGGGCTACCCCATCACGATGGACGACCTGCACGCGGCCTTCCCGGGGCAGACGGTGCTCGGCCGGCCGCACATCGCGGCGCTGCTCGTGCAGCGCGGCTGCATCCCCACGGTGTCCGACGGGATGCGCGGTCTGCTCGGCCGGGGCAAGCGCTTTTATGTCCCGCGCTACAACATTCCGCTCGAGGATTCCGTGCACGCGCTGCGCGCGGCGGGCGGCGTGCCGGTCGTGGCGCATCTGTTCAAGTACCGCTTTGACGACGCGCAGCGTACTGCCCTGCTCGCCGCGGCGGCGGATGCCGGGGCGCTCGGGCTCGAGGTGCGCTACACGACCTATACCCCCGAGCAGACGGCGGCGGCGCAGGCGCTGGCCGTGCGCTTCGGCCTCGTGCCGACCGGCGGGTCGGACTATCACGGCCTGCGCAAGCCGGACATCGCCCTCGGCTCCGGTCGGGGGGATCTGTGCGTGCCGTATGCCTATCTCGCGGGCGTCAAGGCTCTTGCCGGGCGCAGAGGCGTGTGATACACGAACAGAATCCAGTCGTTTTTCGATTTTTTTCCGGAGGTGGTTTTTTGAGAACACTTCTGCGCCCCTACGAGGGCACACAGCCGTACATCTTCGTCAGCTACGCGCACAAGAACGACGCGGCCGTGCTCGAGATCATCAGTACCTTGCAGTCGCGCGGCTTTCGCGTCTGGTACGATGAGGGCATCGAGGCCGGCAGCGAGTGGCCGGAGAGCATCGCGTCGCACCTCGAGCGCGCGCAGCTCGTGCTGGCGTTTTGTCCCCGGCGTATCTGCAGTCCGACAACTGCCGCAAGGAGATGCACTATGCCCTGACGAAGAAAAAGCCCGTCATCAACGTCTACCTCGAGCCGACGGAGCTCTCTCCCGGCATGGAGATGCAGATCGGCAACCTCTTCGCGCTCATGAAGTATACCTATCCGAGCGAGGAATATTTCTACGACAAGCTCTTTTCGGCCGAGCTGCTCGACGCGGACAAATTTGCGGGCGAAGCGCCGGAGCTGCCGCCCGAAGCGCCCGCCGCGCCGCCGCGGGCGAAAAAGAAGAAAGAGAAAAAGCCGCGCGCCGAAAAGCCCCGTCGGGAAAGACCCGCCAAAGCGCCGAAGCCGGAGCGCGCGAAGAAAAAGCGCGGCATCGCGGCGGCGATCATCGCGGTCGTACTCGCCGGCTGCCTGATCGCGGCGGGCATCGTCGGCCACTTCACGGGCCTGCTCTACCGTTTCACGGCCAGGACCGTTGCGGTGCAGACGCTGTCGGACGACACGGTGGCCGCATTCCAGAACCCCCTGCTTGAGCGGGCCGCGCGCGATTATGCCGGAAAGCCCGAGGGCGAGCTCACGGTCGCCGATCTCAAGGGGCTCACGGCGCTGTATGTCTGCGGCGACCGGTACTGGTTTGCCGCCCCGCAGCAGGGCGTGGATACGGCGGCTGCCGGTGTAGAGACGGCGGAGGTCGTCGACCCGTCCGGACAGAGCATCACCGTGCAGCGCGGGGACATCCGCGAGCTGTCCGACCTTGCGTATTTTCCGAGCCTGCGCGAGCTCTCGCTTGAATTTCAGTCGCTGACCACGCTCGGCAGCCTGCCTGCCTGCGGTGTGGAGGTGTTTGATGTCAGCGCCAACCGGCTCACGAGTCTGGCGGGCATCGAGCAGCTGCCGAAGCTCACGGCGCTGCTGGCCGACGGCAACGCCGTCACGGATCTGACAGGGCTCGGCCGCTGCCTGAACGTGCGCACGCTGCACCTCAACGGTGCAAACGTGTCGGAACTATCCGAGCTGCGCGCGCTGACAAAGCTGCAGGACATCACGCTCTCGCACTGCACGCGCCGCGAGCTGCTGATCCCGCTGCACAAGTCCTCGCTCACGCGCGTCACGCTCGTGGACTGCGATCTGCGCGGCGATTTCTTCCACAGCTTCGACCGCGAGCGGGCGCTCACGGCGCTCACGCTCACTGACTGCGAGCTGGACAGCACGTCCGGGCTGGAGGATTTCACCGGGCTCACGGAGCTGACGGTGCGCGGCGTTTCCGGCATGCTCGACTGGTCGGCGCTCGGCAG
>ERZ834433.2060-NODE-2060-length-13648-cov-12.965056_pt1 | contig 13648 bp, 6 predicted proteins | sample MGYA00519948_ERZ834433 | MGnify/ENA primary metagenome ERZ834433 (study PRJEB31850, sample SAMEA3708752) | human gut metagenome | biome: human gut; feature: human-associated habitat; material: faeces | place: China | collected 2014 ...
CACTGTTTTCTTGCAATATCCCGCAGATGAGTACTTTTTAAGGGACGACTAAATAGCCGAATTCTTCTTTGAAAATCTTACTAAAATAAGAAAGATTATTGATGCCTACACTGTACATTACTTCGCTGACGGAAGAATTATCTTTAGCCAAAATTTGTGCCGCCCGTTTCAAACGAATACTACGGATAAATTGTACGGCAGATAATCCTGTCAATGATTTTATTTTGCGGTATAACTGCGGTCGACTGATCCCGACTTCTTTCCCCAGTTCATTTACTCCAAATTCCGGATTATGCATATTCATCTCCACTACTTCCAGACATTTGCTCAATAAACGTTCATCAGAAGTAGATACGGTTATTTCAGAGGGTTCAAGAATTAGCTGTGTACGAAACATTTCTTTCATACACCTGCGAGACAAGATCAGATTCTTTATCCGGGTACGCAGCAGTTTAAGGCTGAAAGGTTTCGTCACGTATGCATCGGCTCCGGTAGCATACCCTTCTATTTCATAAGATAACATGTCCCGGGCTGTCAGAATGAGTACCGGAGTATGAGACGTATTGATATTTGTCTTTATTTTATCGCATAGTTCTATTCCGGTCATCCCGGGCATAACAATATCGGTGATAATCAAATCAGGCAATTCTGTAAGTGCTGTCTCATAGGCAGTCTGCCCATCAGGAGCCGTAATAACAGTATATTCCTTATCCAACACTTGTTTCAGATATTTGCACAACGCTTCATTATCTTCCGCTATCAGAATAGTGGCATCCTTATACATCTGTGCACCTACTTCAGAAGCCTCCTCTTCTTTCAATATATCTTCCTCTAAAACCTCATATTGTATACCATCACTACTATCTTGTTGCCGCTCCAGAATTTCTCCTTCTTCAAAATGAGCCTTACCCTTTAACAACTGTATATAAAATTTCGCTCCTTTACCCGGTTCCGAATCAACCCATATCTTACCTTTATGTTGCTCAACGATGTATCTTGCCAATGAAAGACCGATTCCGGTTCCGCCTCTCGTACCAATATTAGAACTTTGGTAAAAACGGTCAAACACCTTTTCCAAATCCGCTTTTACAATACCGTCTCCACTATCTTCCACACATATAATAAAATTGAATTCAGTTTCCTCACAGGAAATCCGAATATATCCATTTTCAGAAGTGAACTTCAATGCATTCGACAACAAATTTACAACTACTTTCTCAAACTTTTCCTTATCAACATAAGCCATCATGTGTTCTCTAAGATCACACTTAATAACAATGTTTTTTCTACGGATAGCAGGTTTGAACAACATAACGATTTCTTCGATAAAAAGAGACAAATCTATTTCTCCTACTTTCAATTTCATTACGTTATTATCATATTTACGAATATCCATAATCTGCTCTACAAGTGTCATCAAACGTTTCACGTTCTGATTAATCAATTTGAGTTTGGTACGCGTCGTGTTTCCCAGCATTGGATTCGAAATCAATTCTTCCACAGGAGCAACAATTAAAGAAAGAGGAGTTTTAATCTCATGAGAAATATCAGTGAAAAACTTCAGTTTATTATTCAAGCTCTTCTCCTGCTCTATATGTAACTGATTTTCCATTTCGCGCTGATGGCGTCTCTCCGATTTTCGAACCGCTGAACGACGGAATAAATACAAGAACAAAATAAATGCTCCGATATAAAGAACATAAGCCAGTTTGGTATGCCAGAAAGGAGGTTCTATGACTAAATCCAGTTCAGCAGGTACAGAATTCCAAATAGCATCACTGTTTGCACCATATACAATCAATTTATAAGTGCCATGAGGCAAATTCGTGTATACCCCATAAGCTTTACTTGCATCCGTAAAATTCCATTCCTCATCAAAGCCCTCCAATTTATAACGAAAAGTATTGTGTGAAGGAGAGGCGTAATGCAAGGCTGCAAATTCAAATGTAATGTTATTCTGATCATAATCCAAAGTTACCATACGTCTATGATTTATAGAATACGGAAGTATGACCTGTTCACGTATCGTGTCGCCGACATGAATTTCCTGATTAAATAATTGAATCCCGGTCAGAACGACTTTAGGAGGTATCTGATTATCCGAGATACTATCCGGACAGAAAATATTAAATCCTTTGACTCCCCCGAAAACCATCTCACCACTACTTAAACGACAAGAAGCCCATATCTTGAATGAGTTGCTTTGTAAACGGTCTTTTACAGTATAATAACGCAATTTACCCGACTCCGGATTAAATTTAACAATGCCGTATCCACCTATCCAAAAGTTCCCCTGCCTGTCCTCTAGTAATGTTTCAAATTCATTGTCAACAAAAGGATACTGCGGTTTCTTATACGTAATAAAGGTAGGCATTGCCTGCTCAAAACGACCGGATTTCATCTTACTAAGTCCACCTCCCAAAGTTGCAATCCATAAATCTTTCTTTCTATCCTGATATATCACTGATACGAACAGATTTTTCCCATCCGGATAAATCCTTCTGATTCTGACGCCAATATCTTCAACAGTTAATTTATTCAATCCGTCTCTGGTACCGATCCACAACGTCTTCAATTTACTTTCCGGTTCCACAAAAATATCAGTTACAAAATCGTCAGTCAAAGAATTATCATTCAGTGCATCGTGTCCATATCTCACTATTGTTCCTTTATAATATTCCTGTTCACCCGGAATATAGTTATAAACCCCATTCGAGGTACTCAACCACAAATACCCGTCCCGATCTTCTACTATTTTATAAATGCTGACAGGACTACCCAAATCTATCTTCTTCACCCCAATAGTAGAGGCAGCGAGAATCGTTTCAACATTCTTGGCAGGAATTACATAAAGCCCCTTCCAAGTGCCTACCCACATAGCACCATTCTTATCCTGATAAAATGCAGAAACATCCTGCAAATCACGGCTCATTAATCCGGCCTTGATCAGATTTGTAAAAAGTCCCGTTTTTCTATTTAATATTTCAATTCCACTGCCTCGAGTACCCACCCACAGCAAATGGTTGTTATCTTCTATAAACGTAATTATACGATTCTGTCCCAGTTCTCCTTCCGCTTCCTTAGAAACTGTATATAGCTCTATCTTTTTATCATTAATATTTACCTTATCTACTCCTTCACCAATTAGTCCAATCCAAAGTACTCCCGAAAAGTCCTCACAAAAAGCTCTGATCTCATTTCCACTCAATGCCTTCTTATCTAAAATATCTGCACAAAAATGCTCTGTAAGATTGAAGTTATGGTCTAAAAGATAAAGACCATTACTATTTGTCCCTACCCAAAAACGTCCAAATGAATCACGATGAAGCGAAAGGACTTCATAATCAGCCATCTTCTTGAGATGTTTACAAGACTTTTCAAGAAGAAAAAGCCCGGCCGCAGAACCTATTAATACATTTCCATCAGGAAGTACTAACAATGCGTGAGTGGTCTGGTTAATCTCATTAGCAAACAAAGGGGTAAATCTACCGGAATGAACATCAAATGTGAATATTCCAGTATTGGTTCCTAAAAGAAAAGTTCCCTCTCCCAATTCACACCCTCTTAAAATCAACTCATGAGAAGGTATACGATAGGAAGTAAAGCCATTCATTGTACGGCAAGAAAGTCCTGTATCTGTACATATCCAGATACGGTGTGTCCAATCTTCAAAAATAGCATTGACCACATTCCCTATTAAAGAAGTGTCATCATCAGGATCATGAAGATATGATTCGATTTTTTCCGTATCAGAATGATATATATTGAGTCCACCTGCTTCTGTTCCTATATATAATAAAGAATCATGGGCAACATATAATGACAAGATACGATTATTGGAAAGAGCAGAATTGTTATTCCGATAGATTTTCATCCGGTTGCCATCATACTTACACACTCCATTGTAAGTTCCAAACCATATAAACCCTTCTTTATCCTGCACGACGGCATTCACATCGCTATGTGAAAGACCGTCGTTAACAGAAATGTTCTCAAAAAACAAGTTATTCTTATTCCCATTACTACCTGAAGCACATACCGAGAAAAGGCATATCAATAAGAACACTCCTAACTTTTTCTTCATCTAGTGAACTCTCTTTTCGTTTTAGAATAAACTCCAAGCAACAGTAAGCCCTGCCATTACAATGGCTACTATGCTCATTAGCTTTATTAAGATATTCAAGCTCGGCCCGGATGTATCTTTAAACGGATCGCCCACGGTATCTCCTACTACGGTTGCTTTATGAACTTCACCGCCTTTTCCTCCAAAGTTTCCTTCTTCTACATATTTCTTTGCATTATCCCATGCACCGCCGGCATTAGCCATGAAGATAGCCAGTACGAAGCCACTGCTCAAGCCACCAATCAGCAAACCGAGCACACCGGGAACACCGAAAATAAGACCTGTAAGGATAGGGGCAATAATAGCGATTAAGGAAGGCACAACCATTTCACGTTGCGCACCTTTTGTTGATATTGCAACACAACGTTCGTAATCCGGCTCCGCTTCTCCTGTCAAAATACCCTTTATTTCACGGAATTGGCGACGTACTTCATCTACCATGTGCCCCGCTGCACGTCCTACGGCATTCATTGTCAATCCACAGAACAGGAAAGCCATCATGGAACCGAGGAACATACCCGAAAGAACTTTCGGATTCATCAGATGTACTTCATAATAATCCATGAAGTCGATAAAAGTAGCATTCGCCACACTGATGGAACTACCATCCGCAAAGGTCAAATCTACATTACCAAGCCGTGTAAGGCCGATTCGGATTTCTTCAATATAAGAAGCCAGCAAAGCCAAGCCTGTCAATGCAGCGGAACCGATTGCAAAACCTTTTCCGGTGGCAGCAGTCGTATTCCCCAATGAATCGAGCGCATCGGTACGTTTGCGGACTTCGGCACCCAAGCCAGACATTTCTGCGTTACCTCCTGCATTATCCGCAATCGGTCCGTAAGCATCCGTTGCCAGAGTGATACCTAAAGTAGAAAGCATGCCGACAGCCGCAATACCGATTCCATACAGTCCCATACCGACATTGGCAAAATCGCCGGCGGAAGCCAACAAATAGGAAGCAATGATACCAATTACGACTGCAATTACCGGAATAGCCGTAGAAAGCATACCTAAACCGATACCGGAGATAATTACGGTGGCGGGTCCGGTCTTACCGCTTTCACTTAGTTTCTGGGTAGGGCGATAGGATTGGGAAGTATAATATTCCGTAGAACGTCCGATGATAATACCTACTACCAGTCCGACTACTACGGCACAAGAAATCCAAATCCAGTTATCAAGTTGCAGAAGCCACAGAATAAGGAATGTAGCAGCAACAATTAATACGGAACTAAGATTCGTGCCGAAAGCCAACGAACCGAGCAGGTCCTTCATAGTCGCATTCTCCTTGGTACGGACAGCAAATATACCTATAATAGAAAGGATAATACCAACAGCCGCGATCAGCATCGGGGCGATCACTGCCTTGAATTGCATCACTGTATCTGCCGAATGGATAAAAGCAGCAGCACCCAGAGCGGCTGTTGCCAGAATCGAGCCACAGTAAGATTCGTATAAATCGGCTCCCATACCGGCCACGTCGCCTACATTATCGCCCACATTATCGGCAATAGTGGCAGGATTACGAGGGTCATCTTCCGGGATTCCGGCTTCTACTTTGCCTACCAAGTCGGCTCCGACATCGGCTGCCTTTGTATAGATACCACCGCCTACACGGGCAAAGAGCGCCTGGGTAGAAGCTCCCATACCAAATGTCAGCATGGTGGTAGTGATTACACAGAGTTTATGAGTAGGTGTCAGTGCATCAGCAGGAATCACTGCATTCAGCAACAGATACCAAAAAGAAATATCGAGCAGTCCCAGGCCAACGACTACCAGTCCCATTACGGCACCACTTCGGAAAGCAATTCTTAACCCTGCATTCAGAGAAGTACGGGCAGCATTAGCGGTACGAGCGGACGCGTATGTCGCCGTCTTCATTCCCAGAAACCCGGAAAGTCCGGAGAAGAATCCACCTGTAAGGAAAGCAATGGGAACCCAGGCATTCTGTACATGAAAGCCATAAGCCATAATTGAAAACAAAATAACCAGCCCCAAGAATACCCAACCTACTATTTTGTATTGTTGTTTTAGATAAGACATAGCTCCTTTGCGCACAGCAGCAGCTATTTTTATCATTTGGGATGTACCTTCACTCTCTTTCATCATTTGCTTATGAAAGTAATAAGCAAAGCAGAGGGCTAACACGGAAGCGACTGGAACGAGCCAGAAAAGAATGTTGTCCATAGGGTCAATTTTTAAAGGATTACGGAGGCTAAAAGTATGGAAATCAATCGAAATAAGCAAGTAAAAAAGAAAGAATTTACAGAGTTGAATCATTCTATTTTTTATACGTCTCTTTGGACAAATGAGCAGATGGTAGTTATTTTTAGACATAAGAACAAAAGAACATAAAGGCTGCGCTTTGAAAATTATTCCTGTTGCTTATTGAACGGCTATTCTATTTTTTGTTCTTATGTTCTTCTGTCTGAATTAAATTCCCATTTAACCAGAAACTGCCTGGTTTGGAACCAATTGCCACTAATGATTTTATTAGTTATTTTTAAGCAAGCGTTTACCTATTAATAGTTATTTCATTGCCTAACAAATTTTCGTTTGACTATAGTCAAGCGATAGTTCAACATATGTCAAGCGTTCGTTCAACTATAGTCAAACGAAAACTCCTTAGGCAATTGAAAAAATAATATAAGCAAGAGAAAGAAATAAAAGCTGCATACTGACGAGTTATTGCCAGCAATAGTATTTGGGGTTATTTCCGTATAGAAATGAACTAATTTCAGTTCAAATTCAAACAAAGAGATAACGAATAATAGTCAATAACAACTAACTATATGCCATTCTCTACTTATTCTGCTGGGCAAACTCCGTAGAAGTAACTTTAAACTGTTTCTGAAATACTTTGGCGAAGTAAGAAGGTGACTGAAATTCTACCCTGTCACAAATTTCATTGGTGCGCAATTCTCCCTCCTGCAACAATTCCGCAGCATGTTTTAGCCGGATGATACGGATAAAATCGAGTGAGGAAAGGTCGGTCAATGCCAACGGAATGATCGTAAAAGAGATCCCGCAGATACTTGTCGAACTCGACCCAAGCTACAACATCACGAAAGACTTACGCCTCTAGCTTAGTTTCCGCTATTTCGGCAAGACGTACGCCAATCTTCAGGAAGCGCTCTACTTCAACGGCCGCTGGGAAACGTTCGGAGGAATCAACTGGAACGTAAACAAACACCTGTCTCTGGGGGCAACAGTCATCAACTTCCTGAATCAGAAAGGAGCCAGCGGAACCATCAACGGTTCGGAACTGATTACGAAAGAAGAAGCTGCCCAATACGCCGGAAATTATATGAGTGGAAATTATTTACGCCCATTCACCGTAGAATTTAGCGCAAGCATCAAATTCTAGTTCATACCAAACGAATTATAACTATCTTTGTGACATTATATGCCCACAAACTAACTAATACCTAATTAATTATTAAAAACCATGAAGAAACTTTTCGTATTACTTACGGCATTGTTTACCCTGGCACAAGTGAATGCCCAGGAAAAGAACGTTATCCGCATCGCAACGGACAACACCGACTTAATTCTCCAAGTAGCTCCCAACGGACGACTTTATCAGGCTTATCTGGGCGATAAGTTACTGAACGAGAAAGACATCAACAACTTTTCTCCTTATGTGAAAGGTGGCAGTGACGGCAGCGTATCCACCCGTGGATGGGAAGTATATCCGGGCTCCGGCGCCGAGGATTATTTTGAACCGGCTGTAGCAATCACGCACAATGATGGAAACCCAAGCACGATTCTCCGTTATGTATCTTCCGAACAAAAAGCAGTGACAGGCGGCACGGAGACAGTCATCCAACTGAAAGACGATCAGTACCCGGTGGAAGTCACACTTCATTACATCGCTTATCCAAAAGAAAACGTCATCAAGACGTGGAGTGAAATCAAACATGCTGAAAAGAAGCCTGTCACCATCTGGCGTTATGCTTCGACCATGCTTTATTTCTCGGGAAACGAGTATTATCTGACTGAATTCAGCAGCGACTGGGCTAAAGAAGCACAAATGAGCACACAACCTCTATTGTTCGGCAAAAAGGTGATCGACACCAAACTGGGAAGCCGTGCCGCCATGCATACCCACCCGTTCTTCGAACTTGGTTTTGAACAACCGGCACAGGAAACACAAGGACGTGCCATGTTAGGGACCATCGGATGGACAGGCAACTTCCAGTTTACCTTTGAAGTGGACAACGTAGGCAACCTCCGCGTCATCCCCGCCATCAACCCGTATGCATCTGATTATGAACTAAAACCGAACGAAGTATTTACCACACCCGAATTCATCTTTACTTTCAGCAACAACGGTACGGGCGAAGCCAGCCGCAACCTCCACGCATGGGCACGCAACTACCAACTGAAAGACGGACAAGGCGACCGCATGACTTTATTGAATAACTGGGAAAATACGTACTTCAAATTCGATGAGAAACTGCTTGCCGAACTGATGAAAGAAGCCAAACATCTGGGTGTAGACATGTTCTTGTTGGATGATGGCTGGTTCGGCAACAAGCATCCGCGCAACAGCGACAATGCCGGACTGGGTGACTGGGAAGTGATGAAATCCAAACTGCCGGGCGGTATTCCCGCACTCGTGAAGTCTGCCAAAGAAGCCGGAGTGAAATTCGGTATCTGGATCGAACCGGAGATGATAAACCCCAAAAGTGAATTGTTCGAGAAGCATCCTGACTGGGCAATCACACTGCCCAATCGCGAAACATACTATTACCGTAACCAACTGGTGCTCGATCTTAGCAACCCGAAAGTACAGGATTTTGTGTTTGGCGTAGTGGATAACATCCTGACAGCGAACCCGGAAGTGGCTTTCTTTAAATGGGACTGCAACTCTCCCATCACAAATATTTATTCTCCCTATTTGAAGAATAAACAAGGACAACTTTATATCGACCATGTACGTGGTATATATAATGTATTGGAACGTATCAAAGACAAATATCCGAACGTACCGATGATGCTTTGCTCCGGCGGTGGCGCCCGTTGCGACTACGAAGCATTGAAATACTTCACAGAATTCTGGTGCAGTGACAATACAGACCCGATAGAGCGCCTGTTTATCCAATGGGGATTCTCACAAATCTTCCCTGCAAAAGCAATGGATGCACACGTAACCAGCTGGAACAAGAAGACAAGCGTGAAATTCCGTACCGATGTAGCAAGTATGTGTAAACTGGGCTTCGACCTCGGACTGAAAGAGCTGAATGCGGACGAACAGACTTTTTGCCAAAACGCAGTTGCCAACTGGACGCGTCTGAAGAAAGTGATTCTGGATGGTGACCAGTACAGACTGGTTTCTCCATACGATGGTAATCACATGTCTGTCATGTACGCCACACCGGATAAGAACAAAGCAGTGCTTTATACCTACGATATCCACCCACGTTTCGGTGAGAAGCTGCTCCCGGTTAAACTTCAGGGATTGGATGCGAAGAAAATGTATAAGGTGAAAGAAATTAACCTGATGCCAAACTCCAAATCGAATCTTGCTGCTAATGAGAAGACTTATTCAGGAGATTATCTGATGAAAGTAGGAATCAATGCTTTCACTACCAATCAGGCTTTCAGCCGTGTGATTGAGCTGACTGCCGAATAATATTCACCACAGAAGTACGGAGGACACAGTGTTTTATACCATTGATACTAAACAAAGTATATGCGCTGCGTCTTCCGTGTTCTCTGTAGTAAAAAAACAATAATCAATTAATCCTCTTCAATCTTTACGGCTGTGCCGTTAGCAGTCACCATCAGCATACTGCCACTACCTCCAACTGTCTCATAATCCAAATCAACACCTATCACGGCATTAGCTCCCATTTGAGCTGCTTGTGCCTCCATTTCCTTCAACGCTGTATCTTTTGCCATACGCAGCACTTCTTCATAAGAACCGGAACGACCACCCACAATATCCCGAATACTTGCAAACAAGTCGCGGAATACATTGGCACCTATGATTGTCTCTCCGGAAACTATTCCATAATATTTCACTATTCGTTTTCCCTCAATGATGGGAGTGGTTGTCATCAGCATAGTTTTTTCTTTATTAGTTATCTGTAAGTTATATGTATTTAGTTAGACGCAAGTCCCCCTAAAAAAGTTGCAGCTACACCGTAATTTCTTACGATATAGCTGCGATTAATGTTAAAGAGAGAGAATTTATATAATATGAGCATGGTCTCACGACCCTCCTAATATTCAATGAACATTTTGTTTCTTTACCTATTAGACGCACAAAAGTTCAAATCACTGCACTTGAAGGCATCTTTTTTTAGTTAAAGAATAAAAAAAGCCGCCATCCCACAGGAATAGCGGCTTATATTGTTAGAACATCTTGCTGACGCGTTCAATTCCCGCCACCAATGTATCTATTTCCGATTTCGTATTGTACATGGCAAACGAAGCCCGTACAGTTCCTTCTATACCAAGACGTTGCATGAGAGGTTGTGCACAATGATGTCCCGTCCTCACGGCAATACCCAAACGATCCAGCAACGTTCCGAGATCGAAATGATGGATATCTCCTACCAGGAAGGAGATGACTGCTCCCCGTTCGGCTGCTTCACCGAATATACGCATCTGGGGAATCTCTTTCAGCCGTTGCAAAGCGTAAGTTGTCAGTTCATGCTCATGGGCGGCTATCTGCTCAAGTCCATGTCCGTTCACGTAATCAAGGGCTTTTGCCAGTCCGGTGGTTCCGATATAGTCGGGCGTACCGGCTTCAAACTTGAAAGGAAGTTCGTTGAAAGTGGTCTTCTCAAAAGAGACATGCTGAATCATCTCTCCTCCTCCTTGATAAGGCGGAAGGCGGTCTAACCACTCTTCTTTTCCATAAAGCACTCCGACACCTGTCGGACCGTATATTTTATGGGCAGAGAACACCAGAAAATCAGCATCCAACTCCTGTACGTCCACTTTCATGTGAGGGATAGACTGTGCAGCGTCTATCAGGCAAGGTACGCCGTGCGCATGAGCCGTTGCAATCATTTCTTTCACCGGATTCACCGTACCCAGCACATTCGAAACATGAACCACGCTGACTATTTTCGTTCGTTCGGAAAATAGTTTTTCGTATTCATCCAGCAAGAGTTCGCCTTTGTCATTCATTGGAATCACTTTGATGGCAATTCCCTTTCGGGCAGCCAACAGTTGCCAGGGAACGATGTTACTGTGATGTTCCATTACGGAAAGAATCACTTCATCCCCCTCTTCCATAAATTCGTCGCCAAAACTGGAAACAAGCAGGTTGATGCTTTCCGTCGTTCCGCGGGTGAAGACAACTTCGTTCGTGCTACGGGCGTTGATAAACTGACGCACCGTTTCACGGGAAGCCTCATGCAATTCCGTAGCTTGTTGCGAAAGATAATGCACACCGCGATGCACATTGGCATTAACGGAATAATATTCATCCACCAACGCATCAACCACCAGACGGGGTTTCTGCGTTGTCGCACCGTTGTCGAAATAAACCAAAGGTTTACCGTAAACCGTACGGCTCAATATCGGAAAATCTTCACGTATCTTTTGAATATCCATTTTACTTATTCATCATTTACATATTGCACATCCCTGGCACTTGTTCAGTTCGCCACGGAAGCGTTTTTCTACCAACAGGTGCAGACGGTCTTTCAGTGCATCCAGACGAATCGTATCGATGACTTCATTGACGAATGCAAACATCAGAAGCAAGCGTGCTTCTTTCTCCGCTATTCCGCGTGCACGCATATAGAACAAAGCATTCTCGTCCAACTGCCCCACAGTTGCCCCGTGAGAGCATTTCACATCGTCCGCATAGATTTCAAGCTGCGGCTGCGTGTACATACGCGCATCGCGTGTGGCACAGAGGTTGCGGTTGGTCTGTTGAGAATTTGTATGCTGGGCATCAGGACGTACCAATACCAGTCCGGCAAAAGCACCGGTCGACTGGTCATCAAGCACGTACTTGAATAATTCATTACTGGTACAATTCGGTACTGCATGATCAATGGAGGTGTTATTGTCCACATGCTGGTTTTTATCAGCGATTGCCATACCGCAAAGATTAATCTCAGCCCCTTCGCCGGCTAGCAGAACTTCCGTTGTATTACGGGTAGTTCCGTTGTGCAGCGTCATGCCATTCAGCAAAACATTGCTGTTTGCTTCCTGCTTCACGTACAGGTTACTGATACGAACCGTACTTGTATGTGTTTCTTCGAGCTCATACATATCGAATACCGCATTCTCTCCGGCAAATACTTCGATCACCTGCGTTGCAAGGAAGTTCACATTATCCATCGCATGATCACAGATCAACAGGCGTGCCTGCGCTCCATCTTCCAAGATGATCAGCACGCGACGGTTCACCATGAAGTTAACATCTGCACGAAGGATATTCACCAGCTGGATGGGCTTCTCTACGATTACGTTCTTCGGAACATAGAAGATGGCTCCATCCTGTGCAAAAGTCGTATTGAAAGCTGTTACGCCATCCTTGGAGGTATCAGCCAGCTTGCCGTAGTACTTCTTCACCAGTTCGGGATGTTCCGCAGCGACTTCTTTGAGGCTGCCGAAGATGACTCCTTCCGGCAAATGAGTTTTAGGAAGCGCTTTATTATAAAATGCGTCGTTTACCACAAAATACAAGGCTGTGCTCATATTCGGGACATCACACTTAAACACTTCGTACGGATTGACCGGAATCTGAAGGCGGTTAAGGTTCAGACCGTAATCGGGCTCGAAATACTTGCTTATATCCGTGTATTTATACTTCTCCATCTTACGGGTCGGGAATCCGAGACGCTCAAAATCGGCAAAAGCAGCCGCACGGGGTGCATTCAGCACTTCCGCACTATGCTTGCAGATCATGGCTTCCGTCTGAGAGAAGAGATCTATGTATTGTTGTTCTACATTCATCGTTATTCTCCTACTTCTTTCTTAATCCAATCGTATCCCTTTTCTTCCAGTTCCAAGGCTAGTTCCGGTCCGGCGGTTTTCACAATACGACCTTTATAGAGTACGTGCACTATATCCGGTTTGATATAATCGAGCAGACGCTGATAGTGAGTGATGACGATCGTACTTGTTTCGGGAGTCTTGAGCTTATTCACGCCTTCCGCTACAATACGAAGGGCATCAATATCCAAACCGGAATCTGTCTCGTCAAGAATGCTCAGACGCGGTTCCAGCATTGCCATCTGGAAGATCTCGTTACGCTTCTTCTCACCACCGGAGAAACCTTCATTCACCGAACGGTTAGCCAGTTTATTGTCCAGTTCCACAATGGCACGCTTTTCACGCATCAACTTCAGGAACTCACTTGCACTGAGAGCAGGCAGATGATTGTATTTACGTTGCTCATTCACCGCTGCACGCATAAAGTTGACCATACTCACACCCGGAATTTCTACCGGATATTGAAAGCTGAGGAAGATACCTTCATGACTACGGTCTTCCGGTGAAAAATCCAAAAGGTTCTTACCGCAGAAAGTCACGCTTCCCTTTGTCACT
>ERZ834433.2063-NODE-2063-length-13638-cov-5.239270_pt1 | contig 13638 bp, 10 predicted proteins | sample MGYA00519948_ERZ834433 | MGnify/ENA primary metagenome ERZ834433 (study PRJEB31850, sample SAMEA3708752) | human gut metagenome | biome: human gut; feature: human-associated habitat; material: faeces | place: China | collected 2014 ...
ACTGTTCTGAGGGAATTTATTGATCGGGGTGTAACATATGTTTGACAAACCTACACATCGCGCAGACAATCTCCATTGCTCTCTATCACATTTTTATACCAATAAAACGATTTTTTCGGAATCCGTTTTCCCGTTCCTTTTCCGAAGTCGTCCAGGTCCACATAAACCATCCCATATCTTTTCGACATCTCTCCGGTCGTTGCACTGACCAGATCGATCCACCCCCATGCAGTATACCCGATCAGATCTACACCGTCCTTTTCCACTGCATCCATCATTGCTTTCACATGGGAAGAAAGATATTCTATTCTATAATCATCATCAACAAACCCGTTCTCATCCGGCGTATCTTTCGCTCCAAGTCCGTTTTCCACAATAAACAATGGTTTTTGATATCTGTCGTACAGCGTGTTTAACGTAATCCTCAGTCCGAGAGGATCGATCGGCCATCCCCACTGACTGTTGGTAAGATGCGGGTTTTTCGCAGAAGCAAACACGTTTCCCCCTGCGGCTTCGCCTTTTCCGTCCGCTCTCACACAGCGGCTGTTATAATACGAAAGCGAAACAAAATCAACCGTATTCTCTTTTAAGATTTCAAGATCATTCTCCTTCATCTTCAGCCGAATATTTTCCCGTTCAAATAATTTTTCAGCATAAGAAGGATAATTTCCCCTGACTTGTATGTCTGTAAAAAAGTAATTTTCTCTGTTCTTTTCCACGCTTGCCCATACGTCTTTCGGATCACAGCTATACGGATAGACGTCTCCCGCCGCAAGCATACATCCGACCTGTGAGCCCGGGCATATCTCATGCGCCATTTTCACAGCCAGTGCAGAAGCAACAAGTTCATGATGAGCTGCCTGATATTTTACTTCCATTGGATTCTCATCTTCTTCCAGACGAATACCTGCTCCCATAAACGGCAGATGCATCAGCATATTAATTTCATTAAATGTAATCCAATACCGGACTTTTTTCCCGAAACGGTGAAACAAAGCTTCACAGTAACGAAGATAACAATCGATCACTTCGCGGCTTTTCCATGAACCATACTTCTCTATAAGAGCCAGCGGAATATCAAAATGACAGATTGTTATAATCGGTTCAATTCCATACTTATTCAGCTCATCGATCACATTCTCATAATGATTCAATCCATTCTCATTCGGCTGTGATTCCTCTCCGGTCGGAAAAATCCTCGACCATGAAATTGAGAAACGGTAACATTTACATCCCAGTTCTTTTAAAAGCACAATGTCTTCTTTATAATTTTCAAAACCGTTGACCGCTTTTCTTCCCGGAAAATAAGATTCCTTCGGAAGTTTCCTATAATCGAACGTTCCATCCATGACAGCCTGACGATTCTCTCCGTGAGGGATCACATCAACGAGTGCAGTCCCTCTTCCATCTTTATCCCAGCTTCCTTCAAACTGATTTGCCGCTGTTGCTCCGCCCCACAAAAACTGTTCTTTCATACGCAACAATCCTTTCCTATCGAGTAACTGTCATCAAGATCGATTGCGGATCTATATGACATTCACTTGTAATTGAAATATCTGAAAATTCATCTGTATTTGTAATAAGAACCGGAGTGACAAGAGAGTACCCTTCCTTACAAATCAGTTCCATATCAAATTCTAAAAGCTTCTGTCCTTTCGTTACGCGATCTCCTTCTTTGGCGAATGGACGGAATCCCTTTCCTTCCAACTGTACCGTATCCATTCCGACATGGATCAGCAATTCCACTCCGTCGTCCGTTGTCATCCCGATTGCATGACCTGTCGGAAAAAACACAGAGATTGTTCCGTCTGCCGGTGCATACAAAACTCCTTCTTTCGGGTCAACTGCCGCTCCAAGTCCAAGCGCTCCCGATGAAAAAGCTTCGTCCTGAACATCTGAAAGCGCTATAACTTCTCCCTTCAACGGACTGCTTATTTTCTCTGTTTTCCTTTCTTTCCTGTCAATCTTATCCGATTCATTCTTATCAAACTTCTCAATCTTACCGATCTTATCTTCTTTCTCTCTATTCTTTTTCATATCAATTTCGCCCGTTTTTCCGGTCTTCTCATCGTGGTAAAAGATCATCGTGAGAACAAAACCGACAACCATGGATATTGCAATTCCGATAAATGCTACGATAATATTTCCGTTTGTTCCGTCAGGATTGATCATATTCGGAAGTTCAAAAATTCCCATGCCACCGAGAATGAATTTACGGAAATTAAAATGTCCGTAAAATGCTCCGCCGATTCCTCCTGCAATACAGCTTATGATAAACGGTTTTTTTAGCGGAAGAAGCATACCATAGATCGCCGGTTCTGTTACACCGAAAATACCGGAAATAAAATTCGGAATCGCCATCTCTTTTATCTTTTTATCTTTTGTTTTGAAAAACATCGCAAGCACTACTGCCGATGTAGCGAATGTACAGGCGAAAAACGGCATCATAACATTGTCGTATCCCAACGTCTGCACATTATTAATATAAACCGGAATAAATCCCCAGTGCATTCCGAAGATTACCAAAATCTGCCATGTAAATCCTACGACCGCGCCTGCAAGAAGCGGACTGAATTCCCTGATCATAAGCGTAAATTCAGAGATCAGCGTAGATCCAAAGGTTGCGACCGGTCCGAGGAAGATCATTGCAACCGGAAGAGTTACAAGTAAAGTCAGCATCGGCACAAAGAAAAACTTTACAAGATCCGGCACAAACCGATTAAATAATTTTTCACACTTCGACGCAAACCATACAGTCAGTATGACCGGGATCACCGTTCCCGTATAATCTACCGAAATGACCGGAATTCCGAAAAAGTCTATATATACCGGAGATTGGAACAGCGTTCCTTCCAAAACGGTCGTTACAGCCTCTGCTCCTGCCGACAATGCAGATAACTGGATACCCGGATAGCACATTGCCGCTCCGATTGCAAGACCGAGCATCGGTTTTAACTGAAATTTCTTAGCTGCTGTATATCCAAGGAACAGCGGCAAAAAGGTAAACAACGCATCGCCTGCCGCATTGATAATCATATATCCTCCGCAATCGGCAGAATACAATCCAAGTGTAACGAATAATGTGTTCAGACCTTTCAGCATTCCGCAGGCAGCCATGATCCCTAAAATAGGCTGAAAAATACCGGACACTACATCGATGGCACGATCCAGGAGCTTCCCTGATTTCTTTGTTTCCGCAGACGCTTTATTCTCGTTCAAATCGAGCAGCGCCATCACATCTTCAAATACTTCCGGCACATGATTTCCGATCACAACCTGATACTGACCGCCGCTTTTCATTACAGTCACAACCCCGTCCATCTTTTTCAGAACATCGTCTTTTGCGATACTTTCATCCTTTAACGTAAATCGAAGTCTTGTGATACAGTGAACAAGTCCTGTTACGTTTTCTTTTCCGCCGACATTTTTTACGATATCTTTTGCCAGCGTCTCATACTTTCCCATTTCTTTTCCTCCTATAACTGTTTTTTGATAGTTAGAAAATAACATATGTCTTTCTTTCATACAATTCGCACAAGCCGGATTGTTTCAGCGTTTCAAAAATCATGAAAAAGAACCGCTGCTTTTTGAAACAGCGGTCCAAATTTACTCATTTTTCTCTTTTGTATGATACGTTTCATCCCAAAGCAGACTTAAATGATTCAACATTTCCATAGAGGATCTTGCATGTTCTTCATATCGCTTTGACAACAGAAGCGCGAAAAAAATATCAAGAATATAAGTCGCTCCCGAAAAAGAAGTAATCACATCCAGGCTTAGCAGCGCGTCCCTGTTCGGAATCTCCACAATCTCATGACACCATTTCTTAAGTTCTGTATGATAAGGACCTGCAATTCCGACCACATAAGTTTCTGTCGCCTCCCTTAAATATTTTGCCATACAGATCACCGTATGATTTGATCCTGTCAGACTGATCAAAAAAGCAATGTTTTTCTTGTGCTTACGCGCCGCCAGATAGTGAGAATTAATACTTTCGTATGCCGAGCATTCCAACCCGAGCGTACTGATTTTAAACGCCGCCGACTGTGCAAGTATATAACTGATCCCTGTTCCGTAAATATCGATGCACTCTGCTTTTTGCAATACTTGACTGATCCGTTTCATACTGTTTTTATCTAAAGAAAGTCTTGTATTCGTCACCGCTTTATCATAGAGCGCCGGAAGTGTTTTTACGATATCGTCATATGTACTTTCGGCAGTCACCGGCTCGTTTGCAAGCAGTTGATCGATCCGCTTTTTTTGATTGATCTCGGCAGTAAGAGTAATTTTCAAATCTTGAAAACCATTTAACCCAAGCTTTTGACTCAGCCTCACGACTGTTGCCTTACTCGTGTAAGACGCTTTCGCCAGTTCTCCTGCCGACAGTTCCGAAATCTGATCTAAATGACTTAAAATATACTCCGCTACATCTTTTTCATGAGCCGTAAAATTTTTATGTTCCTGCAATTTTTCTAACAGCATTATTTGTGCATAGCTCCCTTCACCTCAAATTCATACAAGTAAACGTCCTCCAATGTCGGAGCGGCTTCCCTGATCTCATTATAACCTTCCGGGCGCTTCTGTGTCACTACGCGGACGATGATCTGTCCGTCTTTTCGGAACAGATTACTTATTTCAAACTTTTCTTTCACTTCTTCCAGCTCCTGCTGCCCTACACTCATTTCAAACACTTTTCCCTGAATCTTTGCCTGTAATTGTTCGGGACTTGCCTTATCGATCAGCCGTCCGTTTTTCATCAGAAGAATTTCTTTGGAAATGAACTCGATATCCGACACGACATGCGTCGCGATCAGCACGATCCGATCCTGACTCAAATCCGAAATAAGATTACGGATGCGGATACGTTCTTTCGGGTCTAATCCCGCCGTCGGCTCATCGAGGATCAATATCTTCGGATCGTTTAAAAGCGCCTGCAAAAGAAGCACTCTCTGTTTCATTCCTCCTGACAGTTCCTTGATCTTTTTACGTTTCACCTTGTCAAGATTTAACAAAGGAAATAAAAGCTCCATCCGAGCGCGGATTTCCTTTTTCTTCATTCCTTTAAGCGTTCCCATATAAGCGAGAAATTCAGTCACTGTAAACGTTTCGTACAACTGTTGCTGCTGAGGCATATATCCGAGTGATTTTCTGTAAGCCGCGCCCCATTTCAAAATATCTTTTCCGCCGCACAATATTCTCCCCGAATCCCGAAGGAGGTTATCTGTCAATATATTCATCAGCGTGCTCTTCCCTGCCCCGTTTGGTCCGAGTATGCCATAAATTCCGTTTTCAAACGTCGCGTCAAAATTTTGCAGGGCTTTTTTCTTCCCATAGCTTTTACATAATTCCCGAATCTTAATTTCCATCCCTGCTACCTCCTGTTCTCATAAGCACGATATAAAACATATCCTGCCGCAAATGAAAGCGCTCCCCAAAAGATCACGATTTCCGAAATAAGTACAAGCCAGTTTCCTTGTAAAATCTGATGCCCGTCCAAAAGACTGTTCAGACTAAGATAATGTACGATCGGAACTCCGCCCCATTCAATGAGCAGCGGACCGCCGAACAAAAGAAGCGAAAGTATCATCGTCATCGTAGAGTCTTTCAAAACGACGGACAATGCCATCGTACTAAATACAATGACAAACAATGTCACAAGCTGCATAATCATCAGCATCAAAACGTATCCGAAGATCGAACAATTTATAACCGACTGTCCCGCAAACATCATCGAACGCACCTTTGCGCCCCAACATTCCAGCGGATACTCCCCGACAACTTTTAATATCGCCGGAATCTTGACTAAAACAAAGATCACCGCTGTAATTCCGAATGACACGCCAAGCTTTTTTAAAAATAATTCTTTCCGCCCCGCTTCGTACTGCGAAGCAGGTTCATTACTTTCAGATCATATTCCGTTCCGAGAACGCCGGATGCGCTGTACACCGCAGCGATCACACATAAAAGAATCCCGATCAGACGTTCCTTCACCGCCTTATCTCCGAACAAAAGCTGATAGCCTTTTTCATAAACCAACTCCTGTTCATTGACTCCCTTTCCCTGATTATTTGACATAATGTACATCACCTGACTGTACGCCTCGGAAAATCCTTCATGAGCATACTTGTTTTCTTCCTGCTTCTGAACAATCTCAACGGCAGTCAGATCTGAATTTTCCGGAGTCATAGAATAGATCTCTTCAAATCGTTTGCGCTCCTCATTGAAGTATTCCACTTTTTCTTCTGTCATCTTTCCCTGCTGATCGGTCATATAAAACTTATAGTATTCTTCCTTGATATCCCTGTATGTCGGAATAGAATTCCCGACAAGAACGGCGCCGTACATGACCGCGATACATACCCATATCGCACGGTTTGAGAAAAGACATTTCACACTTTCGTAAAAATATAATTTATCCGAAATAAAACCGATCCGACTGCTGTTTTTTCTCTCCCTTCTCCATCTTCTCTTTGTTTTGGCACATCGGAAAAACCTCCGCACATTTCCCAAAACAAAAAGAACAAGTACTACCGGAAGAACAATCCGAAATACAGTCATCGCATTGACCGGATTGTCAAAAAAGTCTAAATTATGGTATTTAGAAAACAGCGGATACACTTTCATATATTCCGCCAGATTAACGTATTTGAACACGTCCGCATAAGACACCGACGGAAGAAATGCAGACAGCATATACTCTGCAATTCCGACCGCTCCGATTCCGATCATTGCGCCGGACGGTGTCTCTGATTTTTGAGCAATCCATATCATTCCTAATATGATCACATAGCAGACTGCCATCTTGACGATCAGATATAAAAATAAAAACATTCCTACGGACATCATATACGGACTTTCGTACATCGTAGTTACCGACTGGATCGGACGAGAGAGGTCACCAAAGCCATATTTCTGCCACGCATAAAGATAATCGACTCCGTAAAACAGAAGAACGAGCAGCGCCGTCACACATGCCGCCACTGTCAGCTTTGCCCCGATCACAGAGCCTCTCCCTCGATAACAGGATCTCAGCAAAGGATATAGTTTATTTTTCTTTTCATCCAACACAAGAAAATACACTGTCACCGCAAGCATAAAAACGATGCAAAGATCTGTAAATTCTGCTTCTGTGGCAAAGATCACTCCGTCCGATACATCACTCTTTAGTTTCAGTCCTTTCAGTTTCTCATACGCATCCGGGGTAATCTGTGCATTTCGATAAGCAAACGTTCCTTCATTCGAGAAAATAGCGCTGGACATACTCGCGCTTTTTTCCTTGATCTCCTCAAGATATTTGTCGTATCGGTTGACCTGTCTGTACTCCTGAAAGATTTTGTTGTACAACATCTCTTCTGCATATTCATTCCCCGTATAAACAGGAACTTTCTTTTCCGGAAGCTTCTCGATCCACTCTTTACGCTTTTCTTCCGGCTGTGCCTTCAAATCTGCGTAAATCTGTTTCACCGCTCCTGCATCGTACATCTCCATCTTCATTTTTTCAGACAGCGTCCAAATATTAAAAAGAAAAAACACCGAGCACAAAAACCAAAAATAGCGGAATGCACGAAACTTTTTCCATTCATACATTACAGATTTCATCCGATCCCTCCCCTCCGGCAAGGTTTTTTTGTTTCTCTTACTCTTCAGTTACAATATTCCCCGCCGAAGAAACTCTCGGCGTATAAATCACTTTCATTTCACCTGTTTTCCCAAACAGATCTTCTTTCTCAATATAGGCGTCGTACATGAGAAGATCTCCTTCAATTTCTTTTTCGCCGATATATTTTTCCTGATATGTAAAATAAACTCCGTCTTTCGTTATATCGTTAATTCCACTAAGCCACGCCTGATCTGTCGGAAGTCGGTCTGACAGCTTCAGATTACTGATTCCTTCCTCATTTTTTACATATAATTCATTTTCCGGAAATGCCCGAAACAAAATTCCTTCTTCACTTACACCTTCTACAGTGACTTTTTCAGCGCCAACTTCTTCCGCCTGAACAATTTTTTCATTTTCCTTTGAATCAATATGATAGCAATAGAGAGACTTTCCTTCATCACCGATATAATAGAAACCCTTCCCATCCTGCGTCACTTCAACACGCTGATAATCAACGGTATTCAACGAGATTTCAGTCAATGTTCCGCTCTCATAATCAAATAAGTTATATTGTACTCCGTCATCTTTCACTACAGCACACACTTGATACTCTTTCGTTCCTCCAAGCATAAGAATATGGCTTACATCTTCCAGCTTTACAATTTCCGTCTGCTCCAACGTGTCAAGATTCAGACGATTCAACGAACAATTAGATCCCATTGCCTGTCCGCTTTGCGCCTGTCCGTCTTCCTGTTCCGCCAGGATTTTATTTTGTAATTCACAGTAGGTATAGTACATATTCTCATTTAAAATCACTGCCGATTCTAACATATCTCCCGAAGAAAACGTACCGACTGTTTTCGGGTTACTCCCATCCATATGTGAAGCGATCAACTTACCTTCTCGATTATCTACACTCTCGATCCGATATAGTTTCTCTTTATACGGAAACATATACGAAGAAGAACAAACTGCATTGCATGTCGTCTTTTCATCTTCATATACTGATAAATGGCGGCAGTTCGGCTTTCCGCATACCGGTATACTTGTCTGTGTCTCATAATCCGTAAAATACATCAATCCGTCATGTACCGAAAAACTCCCCTTCTCCGTTTTCGTCAGAATACCGTCTACTTCCATGTAATCAGATTGAAGCTGATTCTCGGAAGATGGTTTTTCCGTCTTATCCTCTGATGAACAAGCCGACAACCCTGACGATAAAAGACAAATACTCAAGACTGTTCCTGCTAATAGTTTCTTTTTCATATCCGTTCTCCCCTGCTCACACGCTTAACGCTTAACAGTTAATTCTCACATTCTCATTCTTGTGCCCCGATCACATTTCCATCCTCATCCAGCGGATAACCTCGGCTTGTCATCCTCGGTTCGATAAGTACTTTTACATTGTTCTCATCGCTTAGCAAATCTTCCCAACTGATGTATCCATACCAGTTAATCTGATCCATATCTAAATACTGCGTATACTCAAATCCCAGTCCTTCCTCGTTTTTAAACAACATTCCGTTTAAAACAAAGTCTTCTTTTAATAATTCTTCTGACAGCGAAAGTTGTCTCAACTTTCCACTGTCTGCTTCCTTCAAAAACAATCTTTGATCTTCTCCGTACCATATCTTAAACAAAATTCCTTCTTCACGGACATCCCACAGACTAAGAGAAAATACATCTTTTCCATATGCAGCTTTCGCTTCCTCTTTGCTTACGAAAACCTCATTTTCTCCTGTTTCAAAATGATACCTATACACAGCTGACGGATAATCGATCCCACTATTATAATAAAATCCCGTTTCATCTGCCCCTATAATCCTTCCGGGGATATCGTACAGAGAAATTTCTTTCGATACCTCTTTCTTGTAATCAAACTGATAACAGGTAACCCCATCCTCCCCTTTTACTGAATAAATCTGATAATCTTTCGTTCCTCCTAGAAATTGAATAGAAAAAGTGCCTCGTTCTCTGCAAATCTCTCTTGACTTCATTGTATCTAAATCCAACATACACATTACCGTTTCCAACTCCGGTTCTGCCGCCTCTTCCTCTCTTAACGCCACATCTTTCAGATAAAACATCTGATCTTTCACTACAACACCTTCGTGAAAACTTTCTTCTGCCTTAATAAACATTCCTTTTGATTTCCAGTTGCTTCCGTCCAAATCAGATACAACCAATTCACTTCCGCCATCAGCAAGAGACCGAAAACCGTATAGTTTTCCTTTATAAGGAAATAAGTTCCAAATATCAGTATTTGCCGCATTGCACTTCGTATTACGATCCTCCATCCACGATATATGACGACAATCCGGCTTGTTGCAGATCGGTACTGCATTCATTGTTTCAAAATCCACATAATACAATAATCCGTTTATAACGCCAAAATATCCTTTCTCTACTGTCGTGCCAACTCCTATTTCCATATAATCAGATTGAAACTTATCAGATGCGGTAGTTTTCTTTTCTTTCCCACATCCGATCATACCAATACATAAAATTAGTACGAATACAAATGATATAAAATGTCTTCTTTTCATAATGGTATTTCCCCCCTGATTACTATTTTGGGTCCTTGTTTAGGATGCTTGCAATACACCAATACAATGCCATGAGTGATACATTAATAAAAAGCGCCACTCCTTCGGATATAACATCCATGCGATCTAAAGCAAAAATTATCGTAGCTAAAACAACACAGAAAAATAGAATTACTCCTAATAAATGCTTCTTCTTCATGACTTTGTTCTCTCCTTCCTTTTCATCCAATAGATAACCTAAATCTGGCAACTTGGGTTCAATAAATACTTTTATATTATTCTCCGATCACATTTCCCTCCTCATCAAGCGGTTTTCCCCCACCCGTAAATTTTGTTTCAACGAGTGTCTTTATATTATTCTTTCCGGCTAGTAAATCTTCCCAGCTAATATATCCATACCATTCGATATTATCCGAATCTAAAGATTGCAAATAAGAAAAACCAATTCCGTCTTCCGTTCCAAACATAAAACTATTCAATCTAGAATTCTTTTTCGGCAAATTTTCTTCCAAGTAAAGTCTTTTTATTTCTCCACTTTTTGATTCTTTCCAAAACACGTCCCCCTCTTTTTCATCCACTAAATGAAATAGAATTCCATCTTCGCGAACATCCCATATTATTAATTGTAGATACTCTTTTCCAAATGCTGCTTTCGCTTCCTCTTCACTTATACAAATTTCATTTTCACTGGTTTCAAGATCGTGTTTATATACTTCTTTCGGATAATCAATTCCACTATTATAATAAAATCCTGTCTCATCTGCTTTTACAACAGACTGTGTTCTGTTTTTCAAAGAGATTTCTTTTGACTCCTCTTCATCATAGTCAAACTGATAGCATTTGATTCCATTATCTTCTTGTACTGAATAGATCTGATAATCTTTCGTTCCTCCTAAAAATTGAATAGAAAAAACACCCTTTTCTCTGCGAAGTTCTTTTAGTTCCATCGTATCAAAATTCAATACGCACATTACTGTATCCGTTCTCATTTCTGTGATATGATCTTCGGGTCTTACCACTACATCCTTTAAAAAAAACATCTGATTTCCCACGACAACCCCGCCTTGAAAAATTTCTTCGGCTGTAATAAACATGCCCTTTGATTTCCAGTCTCCCCCATCTAAATCAGATACGACCAATTCACTGCCGCCATCAGAAAGAGAACGAAATCCGTATAGTTTTCCTTCATACGGAAATACTGTACTAATATCTATATTTGCCGCATCACATTTTGTATTACGATCTTCTTTCCATGATATATGACGACAATTCGGCTTATTACAAATCGGTATTCCCTCCATCGTTTCAAAATCAATATAATATAAAAGTCCGTTTATAACTCTAAAATCCCCTTCCTCTACTGTCGTACCACCCCACACTTCCATATAATCTGATTGAAATTTATTAGGTGCGGTAGTTTTCTTTTCCTTTCCACATCCGCTCATTCCAAAGCACAAGATTAATACAAATACAAATGATATAAAACGTCTTCTTTTCATAACGGTATTCCCCCTTGATTACTAAAAATCAATCATATACAGTAAGGCTGTTTTATAGTCTTTTTCACCTTAAGTCTTTTAACCAGATCTCTCTGTTAATTATAAATCAAAGCTATGCATTTTACTATAAAACAGCCTGAATATTTAATTTTTAATCATTTTTTATACCCAACTATATATTAAGAGCTGCGCCTAAATACCTGTGCCTAAAAATTTTTAAATTTAATTTATGGATATGCTACTAAATATGCTTTGACACCACCATTTTCATGCAAACTTTCTGCCTTTCCAATATCCCATCCATCAGGAGCATAAACGCTCGCCGTACCGCCCCCAGAAACCGCTGTCATTGGAATCAGTTGGTTTGCACTTCCACCTGTAGCATAACGATAAGGATAAATAGTTGTTTTCGGATAACTTCCAGCCGTCATCGCAGACGCTTTTCTAACTGATACTTCTAGTGAAATCGGATACCCTAAAAGCGTTCCTTCTGCATTTCCCGCATACACACTTGTTCCACTTGCCAACACCAACCCGCATGTCAACAATGCCGCAATTCGTTTCATTCTCTTAGTCATGTTCTTGTCCTCCTTTTTAATCTTTTTCTTTTTGTTCATTTATGATCATTTTCGGTCGTACGCCCCGAAAATAATTTCAAATCCTCTTATCGAACCGTGTTATACCACTGATCCAACTGATTATTTACTTCTTCTGTTATCGCGTTAATTCCTGCCGCTTCCATTTCCTGCATCATTTTTTCATAATCTTCCTGCGGATTTTCTGACAGACCTCGGAACAATTCTGAATAGCTGTAATATATTTGTGAAAGCTGATCTATCTGTTCTTTGTAAACTCTTCCATCGAATTGAAATCCTGCGATTAAAGATTCTTTCACTGCATTTTTCTCCTTGCTCCACTGATCGTTCCCAAACATCCATTGAAGCATCGCCGGTGTTTCTTCCATCTCTTCTGTTCCATATTTCAAAAGATTACTGATTTCTTCATCTGTAACTGTCCTTTTCAAAAGGTCGATTGCTTTCTCTGTGTTTCCACCTTTTAACACACTGTTCATTCCGCCTGTTCTATGCGGGGGATAATGCTCTCCTATCTTTACATACTTTAAGGAGAGTGGTTTTTTATTATTTTCCTCGCAGATTGTATCAAAATATTCTTGAAGTAACTCTGGATCATCTGCATACATAAGCATCACGAAGAAATTACCATTTGCCAACGTATTTGCCGATCCCTCCTTCAGCAATCCATTTTTATGAAATTCGTTAAGAAGCAACACGGATTCTTTCACCTGTTCATTATTCAGTAAATTCTCTGCAATCGGTTTTTCCATACCTTCTTTTACCCTGATTGTATCTAAAATCTCTGTATATTCAGGAGCATAAATCATATATTCATAAGAATGTAGCGGCACGAACGCTTTGTTATCTTTTTCTTTTTCCGACAGTTCCGTCAAAATCGGATACAATGTCTGCAAATCTCCTGTAACCTGCGATATGTCTACATTATATTTATCCAAATATTGTTGATTAAACACATAATACAAACCGTTTCCCTCATAACTATATGATGGAATCCCATAGATTTCGCCGTTAATTTCCATATGCTCCCATGTTTTTTCCGAATACGCATCATAAAATTTTTCATCTTCTCTGATTTTTTCTAAATTTTGCAAATATCCGTTTTTATAGAATGAATAATACTGATTACTGTCATCTCCTACGACGCGCAAATTGCTGTAAATAATATCAGCAGAATTGTTCTCTAAATATTCTGCAACATCTTCCTCATATGTTTCCATTGGAAAGCATACGAATCGTACTTTATATTCACATCCACGTTTTTTCAACAACGCATTCAACGCCTCTTCCATCTCACTTTGTACTCCCTCAATAGAAGACTCTGTAATCCACACAATTTCCTCAACTCGTATTATAAAGTAGTAGTATTTATAGACCCTCTCCAAGGTCTGTATGCTATT
>ERZ834433.2070-NODE-2070-length-13604-cov-5.289763_pt1 | contig 13604 bp, 10 predicted proteins | sample MGYA00519948_ERZ834433 | MGnify/ENA primary metagenome ERZ834433 (study PRJEB31850, sample SAMEA3708752) | human gut metagenome | biome: human gut; feature: human-associated habitat; material: faeces | place: China | collected 2014 ...
CGTGGGGGCGCTGCTGCTGATTGGTCTGACCTATTACCGCATCGACTGGGCCCGCCATCCGGAGAAATACCAGGACCTGGTGGAGCAGGCGGAGAAGGACGAGCAGGAGGCGGCCCAGCGCCGGGCCATGAGCAAGCTCAGCAAGAAAAAGCGGAAATAAAAGCAGGGCAGGGGAGAGACTTCGTTGGAAATCTCTCCCCTGCTTTTTATGTGGTCATTGCCCACTCCTCCCGCCCCAGGGCCCGGATGAGGCGGATGCCGCGCAGAAATTCCTCCACGGTGGTGTTGACCCGGTCCATGGCCTCCCGCACCAGGGAATGGGGCAGGGCGGCGTTGATGCGGATGCAGTCGCCGTCGCCGAAGCCCGCGCCGCTCTGCCAGATGACGCCATGCTCCACACCCCGGCGGCGGAGATCATCCGGCGTGATGCCGTGGCTGCGGCACCAGGCCCCGCAGTTGACGAACAGCATATACGTCCCCTGGGGCAGCATCATGGTGACGACGGGATAGCGGCTTTGCAGGAAGTCCCGGATATACCGCAGATTCCGGTCCAGCACGGCACACAGCTGGTCCACCCACGCCATGCCCTCGTCACTGTAGGCCCCGGTGAGGGCGTGCATGGACAGCACGTTGCAGTCGTTGTAGCCGGACAGGTTTCCCTGCCGCTGGACCCGGCAGCGAAGCCGGTCATTATAGATGATGTGGTAAGACCCGATCAGCCCCGCCAGGCTGAAGGTCTTGGTGGGGGCATAGAAGGCCACGGTGCGCTCCCGGGCGTCTCGGGAGACGGACTGGGTGGGAATGTGGGTGTGTCCCGGCATAATCAGATCGGACCAGATCTCATCGGAAATGACGGTGCAGTCGTTGGCGGCGTACACCTCCATGGCCTTTTCCAGCTCCCAGCGCTCCCACACACGGCCGCAGGGGTTGTGGGGGTTGCACATGATGGCGGCATGGATCTTTTCCTCTTTCAGGTGCTTTTCCATGTCCTCAAAGTCCATCCGCCACACGCCGTTTTCATCCTTGACCAGCGGGCTGTGGACAGCCTCATAGCCGTTGTTCTTCAGGCTCATGGTGAAGCCGATGTAGGTGGGGCTGTGGATCAGGATCTTGTCGCCCTTGGAGCAGACGCAGTTCAGGGCGCTGATCACGCCGCCCAGCACGCCGTTCTCGTAGCCGATGCACTCCTTGGTCAGGCCCTGCACGCCGTTGCGCTTTGCCTGCCACCGGATGATGGAATCGAAGTATTCATCGGTGGGGTTGAAGTAGCCAAACGCGGGGTGGTTGGTGCGCTCGATGATGGCTTCCTGGATGGTGGGCACGGTGGGGAAGTTCATATCGGCCACCCACATGGGGATGGCATCAAAGCCCTCCTTGGGGGCGGCGGGGGCAAAGCCGGTGCCAAGGCCATCCACTGCAATGGCATCCTTGCCGTGGCGGTCCATGATGGAAGTGAAATCGTATTTCATAGCGGTGCTCCTTCTCTCAAAATTTTTATCTGGCCCCACTTTAACACACTTTGCCGCCGGGCGCAAGCAGCCAGCACGTTTCCCCGGATATCGTGCGGAAAAATCACGAATTTTTACGGTAATTGCACGCAAAAAGCCGGTCGGCATACGCCGACCGGCTTTTTTATTGGTATTGACTTTCTGGATCAGCCCAGCATCTCGTGAGCGGTCTTGCAGATGGTCGCTGCATCCAGACCGTACAGCTTGAGCAGGTCCCATGCAGGGCCGGAGCAGCCGAACTTGTCCTGCACGCCCACGCGGCGGACAGGGGTGGGCAGCTTCTCGCTCAGGACGGCGCAGACAGCCTCGCCCAGACCGCCGATGACGCTGTGCTCCTCGGCGGTGATGACCTTGCCGCACTCCTTGGCGGCCTTGAGGACAATTTCCTCGTCCAGAGGCTTGATGGTGTGGATGTTGATGACCCGGGCGTGGATGCCCTCGGCAGCCAGCTGCTCGGCAGCCAGGCGGGCCTCGTTGACCATCAGACCGGTGGCGATGATGGCAATGTCGCTGCCCTCGGTGATCTGCTCGCCCTTGCCCAGCTCAAAGTGGTAGGTGGCCTCATCGTGGAACACAGGCACAGCCAGACGGCCAAAGCGCAGGTAAACAGGGCCCTGCATGGCGTAAGCGGCACGCACAGCGGCGCGGGCCTCCACATCGTCTGCGGGGCAGATCACTGTCATGCCGGGCAGGCTGCGCATCAGGGCAAAGTCCTCGCAGCACTGGTGGGAAGCACCGTCCTCGCCCACAGAGATGCCGCCGTGGGTGGCACCGATCTTGACGTTCAGGCGGGGGTAAGCGATCGAGTTGCGGATCTGCTCAAAGGCACGGCCTGCGGCAAACATGGCAAAGCTGGAAACAAAGGGAACATAACCCATGGTGGCCAGACCCGCGGCCACGCCCATCATGTTGCCCTCGGCAATGCCGCAGTCGAAGTGACGGTCCGGGTACGCCTTGCGGAACATGCCGGTCTTGGTGGCGGCAGCCAGGTCAGCGTCCAGCACCACCAGGTCGTCGTGGCCCTCGGCGGCCAGCTCCTTCAGGGTGTTGCCGTAGCTGTCACGGGTAGCGATCTTCTTCACTTCTGCCATCTTACTTGTCCTCCTCTTCCAGCGCGGCGTAAGCTGCATTCAGCTCCTGCATGGCCTGTGCGTATTCCTCATCGTTGGGGCCCTTGCCGTGCCAGTCAACGGAGTTCTCCATAAAGGAAACGCCCTTGCCCTTGAGGGTATCCAGAATGATGCAGGTGGGCTTTTCGTTCTCAGCGCGGAAAGCGGCGATGGCGCTCTCAATGGCATCAAAATCGTGGCCGTTGATGGTCAGCACGTTGAAGTTGAAGGCCTTCAGCTTCTCCTCCAGCGGGGCGCTGTTCATCACGGTCTCGGTGGTGCCGTCGATCTGCAGATGGTTGCGGTCCAGCATGACGCAGAGGTTAGACAGGCCGTAGTGAGAAGCAAACATAAAGGCTTCCCAGCACTCGCCCTCTTCCACCTCGCCGTCACCCAGGATGGTGTAAACATTGATGGGCTTACCGGCGTGCTTGGCACCCAGTGCCATGCCGCAGGCGGCGCTCACGCCCTGACCCAGACTGCCGGTGGACATATCCACGCCCGGCACACTGTTCATGTTGGGGTGGCCCTGCAGGTAGCTGCCGATCTTGCGCAGGGTCTTGAGGTCCTCCACCGGGAAGAACCCACGCTCAGCCAGCGCGGCGTACAGTGCCGGAGCCGCATGGCCCTTGGAGAGCACCAGACGGTCGCGGTCAGGGTTCTTGGGATCCTTCGGATCCACCTTCATCTCTACGAAATAGAGGTACGCCAGCACCTCGGCGATATCCAGGCTGCCGCCCGGATGGCCGCACTTGGCGCTGTGAGTGCCCTCGATCACGCCCATGCGGATGTGGCAGGCGTGTTTTGCCAGGGTAAGTTTTTCTGCATTTGTCATCTTTGGTCCTCCCGTATGAACCTCAGCGTTTGCATCGGATATGGTACGCACCCGGGCCATACGCCCCGATGCGCTATTTCTCAAGTCTATATTATCTATTCTATGCAAAAACGTCAAGGTTCTTTCGTCAAAATGTACATCCCTTGGCAAAATCGCTTGTAAATGTTCCCGTTTTTGTTGAAAATGCAGGGTCATTTTGCCCCCGCAAAACATTTTTGCAGCTTTTGGCTGCTTTGCAATATCATCTTTTGCCGCTGTATGATATAATAAGATGAATTTGTTTGCTTTTTTTATCATTTTGGGAGGTTCCTATGTCTTTTTCCGCACCCACATCCCGGGCACAGCGCAGCCGCAGGATTTTGCCCTGGCTGCTGTACCTGTATGCCCTTGTGCTGTTCGCCATGCACTTTGTCCGCATTTTTGACAACTCCTTCTGGGGAGATGAAGGGTTCAGCATCGGCCTTGCCCAAATGAATGTTTTTGAAATGCTCCAAGTCACAGCGGCAGATAACCATCCGCCGCTGTACTATCTTTTCACACAGCTCCTATATCATCTTCTGGGCAATCACGGATATGTCTATCATCTGTCGGCTCTGATTCCCTATGGACTCATTCTGATTCTTGCCTGTACAGTGATTTTCAGACAGTTCGGATTGATTCCCGCAGTTGTTGTTTCCACTTTTGCCTCTTTGACTGATACCGCTATCATGTTCAATGTCGAGGCCCGAATGTATTCGCTCGGCGCTTTCTTTGTGTTAGCGGCCTATCTGGCACTCCATAACGTTCTTCATTCCGGTAAAACCTCCGATTGGGTCATTTTCAGCGTCGCCTCTCTTTGTGCCGCTTATACGCACTACTATGCCCTGATTTCCGTTGCATTTTTCTATCTGGCTCTGCTTTCTCTGCTTCCGCAGGATAAGAGCAGCTTCAAAAAAATCCTTATCACTTATTGTGCCGCAGTGGTCGTCTACCTTCCCTGGCTTCTGGTATTGCTTCCCACTTTCAAACGTGCTGCGGCAGACTGGTGGTCCACCTTCATTCCTTCTCCGATCAATTGTATCGGATTCTTCTTCAATCCTTCTTGGACAGTCCTCATTTTCGGTCTTGCATTCCTTCTTTATTTCACAGCACAGGCCAAGTCGTCCTCTAAATGGCTCTTCGCCCCTGATACGATCTGGCTTTTGACTGGCTTGCTTTCTGCCGCCGGCACCTCCGCAGTCGGGCTGATCGTTTCACATGCCTTTCGCCCGCTTTTTCTCGTTCGATACCTTTATCCGCTCACCGCAGTCGTTTACCTGGTTTTTGGCTTTCTTCTGTCTAAAGTCCGTTGGAGAACCATTCTGTCCAGTATTCTGATTTTGGGCACGCTGGTGTGCAGTCTACCGGATCTCTACCAAACCTATCAGCGGGAAAAGCGCATCGACCTTGCGACCACCCAGTGTCTGGAAGTTATTACCCCCTCTCAGGATGCAGTTCTTTATACAACGAACTACTTCCTGAACTGGACACTCTTTGATTATTACTTTCCGGGACGTGTCCATGCTCAAATCGAATCCTCCGATATTTCTCAGTGCTTCACTTCTTCGCAGCCTGAGATCTGGCTCTTTATGGAACATGCGCTTTCTGATGCCGAATTGAATGCAGCCTCCGACAATGGTTATTCTCACACCAATGTCTGTAACAGTACATTTGCAGAAGGCCCCGGTGAAGATTCCTTTTATTACATCTACAAATTTCAAAAATCCGCAAACACCGCCCCGTAACCATCATCATCCGCTGAGCTTGACAAGGCGGCTTTGCATCTGCTATACTTTTTGCACAATTCCCGGCTGAAGCCGGGGCTTTGCGGGCCGAAGCCCGTGTTTCTCCCCGCAAACACTATTTTAAAACAGACACCATGAAGGGGTCTGCCGCTGGCGCGCGTGCCGGCGGCAGGCCCTTTTTGTCTGCGCATTTTCAGGAGGAATCATTGATGAATACCAAGACCCGTTCCGCGACCCGTGATCTGGTGCTGGCCGCACTGTTTCTGGCACTGGCCTTTGTGCTGCCCATGATCACCGGCCATGTGCCTCAGATCGGCAATATGCTCTGCCCCATGCACTTCCCGGTGCTGCTGGCAGGCTTTGTGCTGGGCGGCCCCTGGGGCCTGGCACTGGGCTTTGCCGCCCCGCTGCTCCGCTCGGTGCTGTTCGGGATGCCCCCGATGTACCCCATTGCCATCGCCATGGCCTTTGAGCTGGCCACATACGGCGCTGTGGCCGGTTTCATGTACCGCAAGGTGCAGCACACCCTGCCCATGATCTACGCCACCCTTGTTACCTCGATGGTGGCAGGCCGCCTTGTCTGGGGTGCAGTGCGCTTTGTGCTGGCCGGTCTGTCCGGCTCTGGCTTCCCGTTCAGCGCGTTCCTGTCCGGTGCGGTGCTCACTGCCGTGCCCGGCATCGTGGCGCAGCTCATCCTCATTCCGCTGATCGTGGCTGCACTGCAGAAAGCAAAGCTGGCGACTTAACCCCCCTGCGCTGACCGAACCCACACAGCAAAAAAGCCCGGAACCGCACCTGCTATGGCGGCAGGTGGTTCCGGGCTTTTCAGTTCATATTACAGTGTGGCAGCAGCTGTAACAAAAAAGAAGGAGAATCTTCAACCGGCAAATTGGAGAAGATCAGCCGGCAAAGCTTACATTGACAGCGCGGCGGTTGCTCTGGTTGACAAAGTTCTTCTTTGCGCTCTCGAGCAGGCTTGCAAAAGCCAGACCAATGCCGCAGTTATCGGACACGCCCTCGGTGACAGTCAGGTAAGCGTCCATCATAGTGTTGTCCAGAATAGCAGTGTTCTTGTTCATCATAATAAATATCCTCCGTATATCGGTAAATGTCATTGTGTTTTTTGGCAGGGCCTCTATCTCCCTGCATCCTCAGAGCGGAACCTTTCAGAACCCTTCGTTCTTTTGTTCCCCTCTCTGAGGATGGCCATATTATGCCACTCAATTATGAAATCGTTTTATAAATTCTATGAACAAACTATGAATTTAGTGATACATTTTTAACGTTCTTTCGTTCTTTGCGCAACTAGCACAAAACGTTTTTTATAAAAAATAAAGTTCTTGTATACATGGACAATTGAAGCCTTGTTTGGAAAGTTTTTTCAGATTTTCTCTCCGTTTTGCCCAGAATTTCTTCTGCAAAAGGGGATACTCTCATGCAAAATCCGTCAGAATCCGTCAATTTCCAACAGGGCGAGGGCTTTCCTGTGCAAAATGCCCAGAAAAAAGTTCCAAACAAAAAGGCCGCCGTGCCAGCAGCACAGCAGCCTTTGAAAAGCCATTTCAGTTTCGCATCACTTGCACAGGAACGCCGGCAGGGGCTTGCCCTCCTTGCGCCACTGGTGATATTCCGCAGTGGCGGCAAATTCCACGTCACCGGCGGAGTTCAGGGCAGTTTCCACGGAATCCTGCACCACGCCAATGATAAAGCCGACACCGACCACCTGCATGGCGATATCATTGGAGATGCCAAACAGGGAGCAGGCCATGGGGATCAGCAGCAGGGAGCCGCCAGCCACGCCGGAAGCACCGCAGGCACCCAGAGCGCTCATCACGGAAAGAAGGATGGCGGCGGGCAGGGACACCTGAATGCCCAGCGTATTGGCCGCAGCCAGCGTCATAATGGTAATGGTGATGGCGGCACCATCCATATTGATGGTAGCGCCCAGGGGGATGGAGACGGAATACATATCCTTATCCAGCCCCAGCTTTTCGCACAGATCCATATTGACCGGGATGTTGGCGGCAGAGCTGCGGGTGAAGAAGGCGGTCAGGCCGGATTCACGCAGGCAGCGGAGCACCAGCGGATACGGGTTGCAGTGCAGATACACAAAGATGATAAAGGGCGAGACGACCAGTGCCATAAAGAGCATGGTGCCCACCAGCAGGAGCAGCAGCCTGCCGTACTGGGTAAAGATGGACAGGCCGTTGCTGGACACGTTGGTGTACACAAGGCCCATGATGCCGAAGGGTGCCAGATTGATGATCCAGCGGACGATCTGGGAAACTGCATCCGCTGTGTTTGCCAGGAACAGCTTGGTGCTGTCTGCTCCGTATTTCTTCATGGCCAGACCGAACAGGCAGGCCCAGAACAGGATGCCGATGTAATTGCCGTTCAGCAGGGCGCTGACGGGGTTTGCCACAAAGTTGGTGAGCAGGGTGTTCATCACCTCGCCCAGACCCTGGGGCACCACCTCGGATTCTGCCGCCTCGGCCAGAACGACGGTCTGAGGGAACAGGAAGCTGGTCACCACCGCAATGGCGGCGGCCAGGAAGGTGGTGAGCATGTACAGCCAGATGACCGTGCCAAAGCGCTGGTCCAGCCTGGACGTGCCCTGCGCCAGCGCACTGGCCACGATAACGAACACCAGCACCGGGGCAATGCCCTTCAGGGCACCCACGAACAGGCTGCCGAACTCTTCCACCCAGCCCGCACCGGGCACCGCCAGTGCCAGCACAGCACCGACCACAAGGCCGATGACGATGCGCAGGATCAGGCTGGTGTCGTTGTACCTTGCCGCAACCGCTTTCAACGTTTTCATAACTTTTCTACTCCCCTATCCAGATTGTGCGCCTATTGCGCACAGTTTTCCCATTCCTCTACACGGAACAAGTACGATTATACGCCCTGCAGGCCGAAAAGTCAAAGATTTTCCCCGCTTTTTTGGTTTTTCACTTCAAGGCATACTGACACGAACTTTTTTCACTGTCCGCACATAAAATACACTTTTACAAAAAGAGACCGCACCCCGTGGGTTTCGGGATGCGGTCTGTTCCTGTTTTAGTCGAGATAGGACACCTTGCCGGGTACAAAGCCCTGAATGCCCATGCCGGGCGCGTCGGAGACGGTGATGTTCTTTTCGTTGAACACGGCACCGCCGAGGATGTGGTCCTCGCTGCAGAGCACCGGGCCGTCAAGGTCGATCTTGGTGATGATCTTCTTGGCACAGGCCAGCTCCACGGCGGCGTTGACCGAGATCTTTGCTTCCAGCATACAGCCGATCATGCACTCCACGCCGTACACCTCAGCGGCGGCGGCAATGCGCAGGGCATTGGTGATGCCGCCGCACTTCATCAGCTTGATGTTCACCAGGTCGGCCGCGCCGGTCTGCATGATCCGCAGGGCATCTGCCGGGCTGAACACGCTCTCGTCGGCCAGCACGGGCACATCGGCATGGCGGGTGACATACTGCATCCCCTCAAGGTCTGCGGCAGGCACGGGCTGCTCCACGAACTCGATGTCCAGCCCCTTCTCCTGCATCTGGTTCAGGATGCGGACCGCCTGCTTGGCGTTCCAGGCCTGATTGGCATCGATGCGGAGCCTGATGTCCCGGCCCACGGCCTGCCGCACCGCGGCAAGGCGGGCCACATCCAGCTCAGGGTCGATGCCTACCTTGACCTTCAGGCAGTCGTAGCCGCGCTGGACGGCGGTGCGGGCATCCCGGGCCATCTCCTCCGGCGGGTTGACGCTGATGGTGATATCGGTCACGATGTTCCTGCGGGCACCGCCCAGCATCCGGTAGACAGGGGCGCTGTACTTCTGGCCCAGCAGATCCCACAGGGCCATGTCCACAGCGGCCTTGGCGCTGGTATTGTGGACAAGCGCCTTCTGCACGACGGCGGTCAGATCCTCAAACTCATCAAGGTCGCGGCCCAGCAGGGCAGGGGCGATATGATCCTGAATGGCACCGAGGATGGCACCGGTGGTGTCGCCGGTGATGACACCAGTCGGGGGTGCTTCGCCGTAGCCCACCGCACCGGTATCGGTGTGGAGCTCCACGATAACATCCTCAACGCTGTTCACAGTGCGCAGTGCTGTTTTGAACGGCACCCGCAGCGGGGTAGAAATGCGGCCCAGCCGCACCTGCGTGATCTTCATAGTCCCGTCCTCCTTCTTATTCCAGCGGCAGGTTTGCCAGCTTGACAATGGCGTTTGCGATGATCTGGGCGTTCTGCACCAGACGTTCCAGATCGATGCATTCATCGGGCTGATGCTCTGTGACCGGGTCACCCGCGAACAGGGGGCCAAAGGCCACCACATTGGGCAGCATCTTGGCGTAGGTGCCGCCGCCGATGCACTTGGGCGGGGCATTGTCGCCGGTGGCATCCCGGTAAACCTCCAGCAGGGCGCTGACCAGCGGGGTCTCGGCAGGGTAGTAGAGCTTTTCCTTGTGCACCTGCCCATCCAGCGCCCAGCCTGCGGCCTCAAAGGCGGCCTGCACAGCGGGCTGGCAGTCTGCCCGTTCCATGGTCACGGGATAGCGGTAGTTCAGCTTGACCCACAGATGCTGCGCGTCGCCCTCGATCAGCCCCCAGTTGCAGCTCATGGGGCCGGAGAGCGCATCCTCCAGCCGGTGGCCCAGCAGACGCTCACCGTAGGGGTCGGTGCCCAGCTTTTCAGCCAGAAAGTGCACGGCCTGCTTGGCATCCCCCTCCAGCGGCAGCCGGTCAAGGTAGCACACCAGCCGCCCAATGGCGTTTTCGCCCTGCTCCGGGTGGCTGCCGTGGGCCGAAACGCCCACCGCTTCCACCTGATAGCCGCCGGGGACGGCTGTCACGGTGATGTGCTCCGCCTCCGGCAGGGCGGCCCCCGCCGGGGCGGTCAGCACAGCGCAGGCGTAGTCCGGCACCACATTGCCGGCCACGCCGCCCTGCACCCTGTTCAGCTGCCAGGCCCCGGTCTGGTGCAGCTGCACAGCATAGCTCTCGTTCAGGATGCCCTTTTCGCCGTTGATGAGCGGATACTCGCCGTCCGGGGTGAAGCCCAGCACCGGGATCTCCCCGCCGTGGGCCTTGTAGTACAGCACGTCCCGGTCGTTGGTCTCCTCGTTCAGGCCGAACAGCAGCCGGACACGGCGGTTGAGCGGAATGCCCAGATCCCGGATGGCTTTCAGCGCGAACAGGCTGGCCACCACCGGGCCTTTGTCATCAATGGAACCCCGGCCATACAGCCTGCCGCCCTCGATCTCGGCGGCGTAGGGCGGGTGATGCCAGCCCTCGCCCTCGGGCACCACGTCCAGATGCCCCAGCACCGCCACCATCTCGTCCCCGGTGCCGATCTCGCACCAGCCGATGTACCGATCCATGTCGGTGGTCTCAAAGCCCAGCTCATGGCAGAGGGTCAGCGCCTCGGCAAAGCAGGCATCCACCTCCTCGCCAAAGGGCTTGCCCGGCAGCGGGTCGGCCTCCACACTGCGCCTGCGCACCAGCCGCTGGAGCGCCGCCACCATCTGGGGCCGCAGCGCCGCCACGGCCTCGTTCAGTTTTTTGTCCATACGTTCCACCCCTTTTGTGATTCATTTCACAGCTTGTATTATAGAACGATTGCCCCCGCTCCACAAGCCCCCAGTTCCACGAAAAAACGCCCCCGCATACTTCATCAGAAGTATCCGGGAGCGCTCGGTCACAATCGTCAGGAGATGCCACCACCTCAGCATTCTGGTTTTTCTTTTTTTTTTTTTTTTTCAATTTTTTTGAAAAAGGGTGAAAGGATTTCGCGCGGCGTGTATTTAAGGAAGTAAGAGCATCCATTTTTGCCGGAGCTCCACTTCCGGCCCAAAGAAAGTGAGGGACCCCCTATGAAGAAACGACTTATCAGCCTTCTGGTGGCGCTGTGCATGGCGGTAACGCTCCTGCCTGTGTCGGCAATCACAGCGTGGGCGGAGGAAGGCGGCCAATTAAAAATTGAAAATGGCTATCCTGTCGGTTCTATCGATGCTAACGGTACCCATACTACAAGTTGTTCTGGTGATGGCTGGAGCTATGACGGTTCTACACAAACGCTTGACCTGCATCCTGCCAGCTCGACAGAATATGATTTTTTTTCAATTATTTCCGGCTATGGAAATGTCACCAAATGTAAACTCACGATTGGAGGAAATGCAACCATTGTTAGGGGAAATTTCGACAACGCTGTGATAAATAACGGAAAAATCAGTGGCGGTTATTTTTTTTCTTCTTCCTCTTCCCTCATAAATCATGGTTCTATCACTGGTGGAAAATTTCTCCATGCCATATCCAATGAATCCAGTGGCACGATTGAAAATGGCACGTTTATATCCGTTACCAACAATGGCACCATAAATGGCGGCATTTTTCGTAAAAAGCCAGAGGGTGGCCATGTTGCTAAAGGCTATACCTTGAATGTGAACCTCCAGAACACTGGGATTAGCCGCGCAACAATCAATGGTCTCAACGGTGGCTGTTATATTATTTCCAATTCCGACCATGATACCAGTGTCACCATCGAATATACTTTTTCCCCTATCAGTCAACCAATATTATTTCCTATTGATGTTACATTCGGAGACACAAACGGCACACCTTGTTTGTTAAAAGATTGGGCACCAAGTGCAAGCTATTCTACTGACCATGCACCCTCTGATAGTTTTTTTGTCACTTTCACCGCACCATCCACTGGTACAGACACCGTTACCCTGAGCATGCTGACCCGGCTGGTAATTGACGAAAACGGCTACCCCGTTGGCCCTATGGGCAGCAACAAAAAATACAGCGGCAACGGCTGGAATTTTGATGCGAGCAATAACACGCTGACGCTGGAAAGCGGAGATTATGATTTTTCCGGTGGGAGAAACGCACTGCGCCCCCTGAACCCGAATGTCCAGTTGATGGTTGAACCCGGTGCCAAGCTGACCGGCGGCGCAGCTGGAGATGGGTCTGGTGTCACTTGGCAGCTGACCGAAAACACGGATGACCCGAGTACTTATACGTTGACGATTCGCGGCAGTGGTGCAATGGAAGATTATCTAATGAGCGGTCATCAACCATGGCGCAGTTTCCGGGATCAAATCACCTCTGTTGTCGTTTCTCCCGGTGTAACTTCAATTGGTAATCTTGCTTTTACTCGGTTTAGCAAGCTAATTCATGTTGATATTGCAGATAGCGTAGTATCTATTGGCGAAGGGGTTTTTTCTGAGTGTTCCAGCCTCACTAACATTACAGTTCCACAAAGTGTCACATATATCGGTGTGAATGCCTTTGATTCTTGCACCAATTTAAGCAGCATAACACTTTCAACAAATAACATAACTTCTATCAGGTCTCATACTTTTTCTGGTTGTTCTAAATTGAGCAGTATTGTAATCCCCGACGGCGTAACTTCTATCCAATCGGGTGCTTTTTTTAACTGCACTAAGCTCACCAGTATCACGATTCCCGGCAGTGTAACTTCAATTGGATCGAATGTTTTCGATGGTTGTACTAGCCTGAATGACATCCGCTACTCTGGCACAAGTGAAAGCGTTATTTCTGCTCTTTCTGGCTATGTCCCCACTCTCGTCACCTTTAATTACGGCGACAAAGTGCCTGAAGCAAAGCGGATGATAACAGTATCCGTCAAAACGGGCGGGACATTGACAGCTCCTACTACGATTCCCACCGTTTCCGGCTACGAGTTCAAGGGCTGGCGCACCAAAGATGGCAAGCCTTATGATTTCACTGTTGCTCCTACCGGCAAGTTCACCCTTTACGCCAACTGGGAAAAGATTCCCGACCCGAAGCCCGAACCCAAACCCGAGCCCGAACCCGAAGCCCCCACCTACACCCTGACGGTAAAAGGCGGCACGTTCACCTACAACGGCGGCGAAGCCATGACCAGCGCCCGCGTGCCGGTGGATGCCGAGGTCAAGGTGACGCTGAACCAGAGCGCCGTGCCCGAGGGCATGGTGTTCGACCTGTGGGCCATGGATGAAGCCAGCCTGCTGGGCAACCCGGCGGTCGCCTACAACGAGGAGAGCTTTACCATCCCGGCAGGCACCGTGGCCAAGGGCAGCACCGTGACCGTGGAAGCCCAGTACCGGGATGCCACCATCGAGAGCGAGCCCAGCATTCTGGGCACTGCCGCCATCATCGGCGTGGCCGGTGCAGGCACAGCAGTCATCGTGTGGCAGGGCTACCGCATCGGCATGGAGCTGTACGAGAAGTATTTCCAGCCCACGCCGGAAGAGGATGCGGTGGTCGAACCCACGCTTGAAAGTCAGATGACAGATCCGATTTCCTGAAAGCGGGCTCACCCTCTCAGTCTCGCTTTGCTCGACAGCCCAGGTTGTGGCTCCCAGCAGCTGCTTCGTGCAATTGCACTCGCACCTTGC
>ERZ834433.2074-NODE-2074-length-13576-cov-29.076917_pt1 | contig 13576 bp, 6 predicted proteins | sample MGYA00519948_ERZ834433 | MGnify/ENA primary metagenome ERZ834433 (study PRJEB31850, sample SAMEA3708752) | human gut metagenome | biome: human gut; feature: human-associated habitat; material: faeces | place: China | collected 2014 ...
AAGGGACTGCCATAATGGCAATCCCTGCTGTAATCAGTAGTCCTGCGACCACTTTCCTTATACTCATAGAGTTTCACTCCTATCTTTTCCTGTTTCTGTCCGGCATATAGATTCCCTTATCCTCTGCAACAATGCCCGCATTTTCTATTCTGTCCTCAGACTTTTCTTTGTCCGGTCCGCCAAGATCTGCGTCCATAGCTTTTGCATTCTCAAGGTCAAGCTGGGCATTTAATTCATACTGCCTTGCAAGTTTTTCTTCCAGTTCTGCACTATATGCAAACGGCTTATCATACTCCGCCTTTGAAGCCTCAAGGTCATTCTGGTACTGTTCAATCTTCTTTTCCAGAAAATCAACATTTTCATGAAGTCCGTTGAATAGGTTCTCCAGCTTTACCATACTTCCCACCGGACTTGTGGAAAGTTCTGCCTTGTATTCCGTCTTTCCACGAAGCACCATATAGTTGATACTGAGAAAATTCTTTTCCACCAGAAGCTCAAAGCCGTGGAACTTACCGACTGGAGTGGTTTCGCCTGTCTTACATTTGCTGATTGCTTCAAGCATTACGGTTCCACCATCCACTCGCTCTGTATAAGTTGCATTGCCTATGGTAATGGCAAAGTCCGGGTTATCAATCAATTCCTTATCCCTTGCCTTTATATCCTCCCTGACATTGGCAAGTTTCTCTGTCGCAGTTTTGATGAGTTTTGGATATTTGATCATAAAATTATCCTGCAATCCGTATCTCTGATTATCATAAGACGCCTTTAAGAGCTTTAATCTCTGGACATCATTGTCAACCTCCATCTTTTCCCTGATTAAAGGGTTGCCTGTAGCAACCGCCTTAATCTCCGCATAAGAAAGTGTTGCCTCATCAATGTCCTCACAGCTTCGGCTCACTGCCTTGCTTGTCATAACCTGACTGATGAAACGCTGCTTGTTTTCCACAAGTGACCAGTTGTATGCATCAAAGGTTTGTTTTGTAACATATCGGTAGATTGCCACCTCATCGTTTTTATTTCCCTGTCGGATACCTCTGCCTTCCCTCTGTTCAATGGAAGAAGGCTTCCACGGGCAATCGACATGGTGCATTGCAACAAGGTGTGTCTGTACATTAACTCCGGTTCCGCACTTATCTGTCGAACCGATAAGGACTTTTTTCTTACCTGTCCTCATTTCCTTAAAGAGTGCATCCCTCTGTGCGTCTGTTTTTGCATCGTGAATAAATGCTATCTCCTCCGCAGGGATACCATACTTGATAAGTGACTCCTTCAGATAATCATAAATCGTAAAGTCCTTGTCCGGTCCCGGTGTTCCAATATCCGAAAAAATAAGCTGACAGCCTATATGACCATCAGCATTTCCTTTTACATATTCTTTCCAGACATTTTCCGCTACCTTATTGAGCTTTCCGTCCGGGTTGTTCGGTGCGTCCTTATCAATCAGTCTTGCGTCTGTTCCAAGAAGTCTTGCTTCGTGCGTAATCTTTAAGAAGTTGTCAACACTTGGATCAACACCCCCGCCTCTTATCCTTTCTGCCCTTACAACAAATTCTTCCATTACCTGCTTCACATACCAGTCCGGCTCCGACTCCACGATGATAGGCTTGCCGCCACGCAGAGCTGGCACATCAAGGTCAAGCATATCCGCTGTCTGCACATCGGCAACCTCACGGAAGATGTTCATAAGCTCCGGCAGATTGGTAAACTTATTGAACCTGCTCTTGAAACGGAAACCACTGCCCTCAACCGTAAGCTCCAATGCCGTTGTTACTTCTCCGAAGTTAGCCGCCCACGAGTCGAAATGATGAATTCCCATCTCCTCAAGTGCCGATTTCTGCAAATAAAGCTGCATAACATACATCTCACACATCGTATTGCTTATCGGTGTTCCGGTAGCAAATACAATGCCCCTGCCATCATTTATCTCTGATAAATACTGGCATTTAAGCTGCATATCCGTTGACTTTTTAGCCCCACTACTGCTGATTCCCGCCACATTATTCATCTTTGAAAATGTGGCGAGGTTCTTAAAATTGTGTGCTTCGTCTACCATAATAGAGTCAACACCCAGCTCCTCAAAGGTAATGAGGTCATCTTTCCTGCTCTCATCGGTCAGGGATTTAAGCTGTTCCTCCAGCTTTTTCTTCTGGCTTTCCATCTGCTTTACGGTCCAGCGTTCCCCATTCCGCTCCTTCATATCATCAATCGCATAGGTGATCTCATTTATCTGTTCATTAAGCATTCGCTCCTTTCTCTCTGCCGAAATTGGAATTTTCTCAAATTGCGAGTGCGACATAATGATGCAGTCATAATCGCCTGTCGCAATCCTTGATACAAACTGTTTTCTCCGGCTCTTTTCAAAATCACGCTCCGTTGCAACCAAGATGTTTGCTGACGGGTAAAGCCTTAAAAATTCACTTGCCGTCTGCCCGATAAGCGGCTTTGGCACTACCATAATTGTCTTATTGGAAAGTCCGAGCCTTTTCTGTTCCATACACGCAGCCATCATTTCAAACGACTTTCCGGCTCCGACGCAGTGGGCAAGCAGAGTATTTCCTCCCATAAGGATTCGTGCCACCGCATTTTTCTGGTGCGGTTTTAATTCAATCTCAGGGTTCATTCCCGGAAATTGCAAATGGCTTCCGTCATACTCACGCAGGCGGATATTATTGAAGGTTTCATTATAATATTCCACATACTTCTGTCGGCGTTCCGGTTCTGCAAATAACCATTCCTTGAACTTCTCCTTGATCATATTTTGCTTTTCCCTTGCAAGCATTGTCTCATTTTTGTTGACTTCATAATGGTACTTGCCCTCACCATCATCAATCCTGTCCCTGACAGTGACCGTTTTTAAGTTCAGGGTATCCTCAAAAATAGAATAAGCGTCCATTCTGCTTGTACCGTAGGTTTTCGTTGCTGCTACGGAATGTTTATCCATACTTTTGTTCTCAATGAACCATTCCATACTCATTTTATTCAAGTGTACCTGAATACCGGAATTATAATACTCTGTTCTGATTGCCCTTGCTCTCTTTGGTGTATTAAGCAGCTCATAGATAAACTGCTCATAATCAAGCGGTTCAATCCAAGTTGTACCAATCTTTACATCTATATCCGAGGCTTCAATCCATTCCGGCTGAACTTTCTCTAATGCTGCGGCATTGGCGGCAAATCTTTCTGCCTGTGGATTGTCGGTATCAGCCGCCATTGCCTTTGCAACACGCAGCTTATCCCTTACATTGCCTGACAGATATTCGTCTGCTGTCTCCCAGCCTGCGTCCGGGTTATTTTCATTGTAACGGTCAGGATTAAGAAAAATAATTCCATCGAGTTCCTTTATGAGAGTATCCCTGTCTGTTTCATAAATGGAAAGCATATAAGGAATATTTACATATCCAAACTCATTGACCGATACATTAAGAGCCTCAACCGCAGTTTCTACCCTGTCCACCACGGATTTTGCTTTAATCGTCTGCTTATAAAACATATCCGCCTTCTTCACCTCCCCGTCCTCATTTACTTCTTCCAGACTGCAAAGAAGCGGATAATCGCTGTCATCCCTGAACGCTGTACGGTTTGCTTTGGAAGTGATTGCTCCATACTTTCCAACGAATTTATCATATTTTACATTCAAAAGCTGCTGTTTGTCTGCAAGCTCCTCATCACTACATCCCTCCATCTGGATATCAATCAGCTCTCTTGTTATCTGTCTGATTTCATCAAGGCTCTTAATACGCCCCTCCACTGTCGGTGATACTTTCTGCCTTACCATCTCTGAATTTTCCCTGTAGTAAAGTTTTCCTTCAAAGAATGTGTAAGTATAATTTCTGACATCCGGATCAGCGGGAATGACTTCCTCTGTCTGTTCCTCATTATCTGCCAGTCTCTCAAAATCTGTCATCTGTGCTTTGATGTTACTGATTGCCTTATTGAGTGCTTCATACAGATTGAAGTTCTCATCATTATTCACACAGACGGTATATTTGCTGTCCTGTCCGAACATACTTGTATCATACTGCATTGTACCAAGCATCATCTCCGGGTGCTCTGCAAAATAGGAATTGACTGCTATGCCATCACCTGTGACACCAAGATGTACCCAGTCAGGCTCTATATCAATTTTTCGCTCTCTTTTCTGTAAAAAAAGAATGTCCGCAGTCACCTCAGTTCCTGCATTATCCTTAAATGCAGTATTCGGAAGTCGGATTGCTCCCACAAGTTCTGCCCTCTCAGCCAGATACTTTCGTATAGTCGGATTGCTCTTATCCAGTGTTCCCTTTGTGGTAATCACTGCAACCATACCTCCCGGTCTTGCCTGATCGAGTGCTTTTGCCAGAAAATAATCGTGAATACGGAAGTTATACTTGTTGTACTTTGGATCGAATATCTTATAATCTCCAAATGGCACATTTCCCATAACAACATCAAAGAAGTTATCCGGATATGTGGTGTTTTCAAATCCTGTAATACTGATATTGGCATTCTGGTAAAGCTGTTTTGCTATTCTTCCCGATATGCTGTCCAGCTCCACTCCGTACAGCCTGCTTTGCTGCATTGGTGCTGGCATACTTCCGAAGAAATTACCGATACCCATAGACGGCTCCAAGACATTTCCGCCTTTAAACCCAAACTGCACAAGGGCTGAATTGATACACGTTGCAATCTCCGGCGAAGTGTAAAAGGCATTATTTACAGTTGCTCTTGCCGCACTGTATTCCTCATCGGAAAGAAGCTCTTTCAGTTCTGCATACTCTTTGCTCCACGCAGCATTATTCTCATCAAATGCCTGTGACAAGCCTCCCCAGCCGACAAACTTTGATAAAACAGTCTGCTCCTCCTGTGTTGCAAGTCTGTTTTCTGCTTCAATCTGCTTTAGTGTACAGATTGCATCAATGTTCCACTGGTATCTGGTCTTTGCACCACCCTTTTCTGTTTCCCACAGGTTATAATGGAAATTGAGTTTTGTCTGGTCTTGTGTTTTTTCTTTTCCACGCAGACCTTCCACTGGCGGTAATACTTCCTGTGCAGGTGTTTCAGGGGCAGCCTCCTGTGGTTCGGTATCCTTCTGTGGAATATCTGCCGATACATTCTTATCCTCATCAGAAATTATACGACCATCCGTGTCAATCTTGGTATTCAAGCCATATGCAATCGCCCGTTCTCTGGTTTTAAGACGGCTTTCTCTCACACTGTCCTCAATATCAAAGAACTTGCGGTAAACAGGATTCATCTTTTCCCTGTCAATCTTATTTTTTATGGTCTGATAGATTGCCTTCTGGTCCTCTCCACAGTAAAATGGCTGTTTTACCATATAGGATAAGATTTCATATACCTCACGCCATGATACGGTATCCCCTGCCCTCTCTCCATTTCTGTTTTTGTAGCTTACTTTCACATCTGCACTGCTTAAAGTGTATTCTGTGAGTCCATACTGATTATTGCAATATGCCTTTCTCTCACCCTGAACATTTCCCATCGCTATCTCACAGATCAGTTCCAGCTTATTCGGCATAAATGCAAAATCCGATTGCACCACATCCATAAGGAAAGCACGGAATGGTGTGTAACAGCTACATTCTGACACAAGTATCTCAATGGCATCTCTTAAATCTTTATCCATTGCAGCTACACGGTCAGCATAATCAATCGGCTTAATATACCGTAACTCAGCCGCCTTTCTGTTTACAGCATAACTGTCAGGCTCATCAGGAATAGCATAATCATCAATTTCTGATTTCTCCTCCTGCGTATCAACTTCACGGTACTCTGCGTCAATGACTTCATCATCTTCACGAAGTCCGTCCATTGCAAGCTCATCAATACGAGGTGTCTCCGACTGGTATTCTCCGGTAAGGATAAGTACACCGATTTCCTTTTCGACATTCTTCCACGAAACGTATCCTTCTACTTCTCCATCTTCATCTTTCCATTGGATACGAAGTCCCGAACCGTGAAATGTGTCATACCCGTGCAAGCCTAGACCGTCAAGCGGCCAGCTTGCACCCCCCTGACCATATTCTGCCTTGATACGCTTTGCTCTGGTTCCTGCGTCTATCTCTGTCTGATAGATTTCACACACCCTGCCTTTTCCACCGACAAAGCCAGTTCCTTTCATAAGTATCTCTTTTACATACTCACTTGGTACACTCTCTGCTTTCTTTGGATTAAGGTAATTATATTTTCTGGCAAGGGCAGCCTTTTTATCCTCCTCGAACTGACGCATAAATTCATTGTGTCTGGTTTTCTCCGGCTGCTTCACACCAAAACTTGCCTGCCCGTTTTGATCGAAAAAAAAGGAAGCCTGTGTATATTCGGCTTCCTTACTGACACCCAATGAGTTAATCTCATCAAGCTCCCTATTTAATTCTTCCTGTGTTTCTAATGAAACTTCATCACGATCTGGTGGAGCACTACTTCCTCTGCCTGCATCTTCGCCTGCTCTCTTATCTTCCACATCTCCATTGTCGATGACGGATTCTGTGGCTTGTGCTTCATTAGATACTGTTCCTCCAACTGATCGTAAAGCTGGTTTGCTTCCTCCTCTACTGCCGACATCTTCTCGTACATCTTCCCGAATCTCATCAGTGTCTTGTACCTTGCCGGTTCGTTCTCCAGAAGATACTTCATTGCCATTCTCCCGTATCTGCCCAGCTTCGTTAAATCCTCTGTCTCGTCCGGCATTGTCAGCTCCGGATACAGCAGTCCGTCCACTTCCTTGTAAGTCATTGCTTCTAACATATGATATTCTCCTTTCGCTCTCAATCGTTTGTAAATTCCTACTAAATTCTCTAAGAACACTACAGGAGACATCGCATACAAGGGAACCAAGACGGTAAACTATCTCCTCATCTTTGATATTTACAATCTGACTGAAATCCTGTTCTTGCACAGATAAGTCAAATCCACATCTCGTCCCTACAGCATACATAACACTGGAATATACTAACTGCTCCATATCGCTATCCTGCTGTAAGCCCTTGCGTTTTTCGTTGAATTCCTTTATCACACTACCTGATAGCTGCATTAGTTCGGACATTCTATCCCCGAACTCCTCTTTTATTATATTCCAAACATTTGTTCCTGTAAACTGTTTTAGCGTATTTTTTAGTGATTCCCTGTCATCGCTTTTATACCGCTCCATCTGTCCTTCCGATACCAGAAAGTCTGCATAACTTTTCAGGTTTTCCCCCTCCAGATCCCAAGTCAGCTTCACATTCTTTCCGCCTGTATCACTGATATCGAAAATATATCTCATACGGGGATTAAGTGCCCTTGAGGGGAAGATAGCACAGCCCTTTGCTCCACGCTTTACATATCTTCCCACTTTCTTCCAAGTGTCATAATCTGCCATAAGGGTACTTTTCTCCGGTGATCTCTGAGCTGTTACCATAACGATATTATCAAATTCATAGCGATATAACTGACCAGCAACTTTTAATACATCTTTCCAGTTCTTTTCAGAACGGGTGATGTTGCTGATTTCTGAATCATATATCGCTTTGACCTTCATATCAACACTCATGTGTCACCCTCCTTTTACTTCAGTAATTCTGCAAACATTTCCTTAAAGAGCTTTGACTCCTCCCCGTCAAGCTCAATCACAAATTCTGCATCAACCGCCTGTCTATCACATTTGCCCTTTCCTTTTACAATCTTTCGCATAATCCTGAGAAGCACATAACACTGCTTTGACTTGGCTATGCTCTGCTTAAAGGCAAGTCCGTCGCTGTCAGCCGACTGCTGTGTCTCATAGACAATCACATTCAGCTTTCTGCTGATTTCCTCAACTTTCTCATATGGAATACTGACAGACGATTTTACCTCTCCCGGTCTTTCCCATTCCTTATGAAGTTCGTTTAATAAAAATTCCATATCCTTAATAACTGCTGTCTGCTCATTTTTCATCGTGTCTTTCCTCCATTTTCCTTTAATGAAGAAGGGAGCTGTTCTTCGCTGTATGGCGAAAAATCAACTCCCTTCATATCCTCCGCATCAAGGACTATCTGTTCTGAATAATACATATCCATTGCCTTGTTTATGGCATCGTCAAGTGACTCTGCCTTTACTGTCTCTACCCTTGAGAGAACTTCTTTTATCTCAATATCAAATTCTTTTTCCATTCGATATCAGCCTCCAATTCCATTTTTCCTCATCGGCTCTTTTTTTCTTTTACCTGTCTTTCCTTAAAACCTTCATCATACTTTCCATCTTCAAGCCTGTCATAAAAATATTCCTCCTCTATCGTTCCAAATTCCTTATACATCTGGTGCAGGAAATCATTCTGCATATTTTTTGGAATATCATCATCCTTTGACAAATCCTGATAAAAATAAAACTTCTGCTTGAGTTTCGCCCTGTAATCATAAACATCTTTTATCTTTTCAGGTGTCCCGTATTCTCTTTTATATGCCTTAAAGTTGGTCTGCGAAAGTGTGGACCCAAGATAAATCCCGTGCTCCCACGATACCCCAATCGTTGTGTTATCCTTTGTTGGCTCCTCGTCTTTCGGATATCGCTTATACTCTGTTGCTCCGAGAGCAATCGTGAGAGAGCCGCTTTTCATATCCATTACCACAAGATTGCGTGGAGATAATGCTTCAAGTACCATATAATCGTGGTCATTAAAATTATGAAATGTCTGCCCTCTTTCAAATGTCCTGTCGCATTTTTCATAATGCAGGATAAAGTCATCTATCCAGCCTCTATCCGTCATTCCAATCTCATCCATCTTTGTAATACACTCTGGGGAACTTGTTGCCTTATCAAAGTAAAATTTCTTTGAATCATTATAATATCCTTGCAAAAAGCGTCCCAGTTCCACATCATCTCTACAGAATTTTGCAAAAACTGTAACATTTGCTGCCCTGTAATACTCTGTAAAACCTTCCGCAAGCGTTCTTCCAAGAAGCAGCATCTGATCTGCAAGCTCTGACATATCATCAATGGCAACGAACTTCTTATAATCTTCCAAAGTCATAAGCATATTTCTTTCTGTTCCCTTATAATTCTCCATTACAAGAATCATATCTTTTAAATCCATTCTTACCTCCTGTTCCAGAGAGGACTTTCGCCCTCTCTGCCAATTTTCTATGGTCTGCCAATTACTACAATTTTTCCGACACTTGCCACATCACGGTAAACTACGCCAACTCTTTCATTCAGGGCTTCTACCACCTTGCCATTGCCGACATATACTGCCACATGGCTGATATTCTTATATCTTCCGTTGTTTGTGAAACTGTAAAAGATAAGATCACCAGGCTGCATTTCATCATAAGATACGGTCTTTCCTGCTTCATCAAGTCCCTGTGCTTCTGCCGCTGCTGTAGTTGCTCCTCCATGACTGATATTCACACCTGCATCCTTCCATGAATAATACGCAAGTGAACTGCAATCATAATAATTGCCACTATCTCTTAATTCCTGACTGTAAGGATAACCCACTCTGTGAAGGGCATAAGAGCAGACTGCTTTCTGCCTGCTATCTGTAATACCACTGAGGATTGCATTTATTTCATCCTCTGTCATGGAACTTACTCCGGGGCTTCCACCGCCTCCACCGCTTCCACTTCCAGCATATCCAAGCTGTCCCATAAACTCAGGACTCATGATCTGCTCAAGCATTTCTACCTGATCAGAATTAAATCCATAAACGGAAATCATATCTCTGTATGATTTGAGCGTAACATTTACATACAGTACCGACTTCGTAACAGTTGTTACATTGCCATCTGCGTCTGTTTCCTCCACATCTTTTGTTCCACTACTTGTAGTATAAGAACACATATCATTTACTACAGTCTGCAACCACCCCTTTGATATATCATTCATAATTGTTGCAGTATCGCCTACACCATACTTAACCATGTAGACCGCCATAATGTCGTAGTAGTTACTTGGATTTTCATCCATTCCCTCATAATCTACATACACCAGTTCGCCAAAGTCATATCCGGTATGTTCATTCACTTTGGTATTCACATCACGGTTAAATTCAGACACATAAGCACTTGTAACTGTCTGCACTGTATCTCCTGACTCCAGCGGCGGTAAAAATAAGGCAAATGGTGAATTATAAAGAATCGCTATCACAGCAATAACCGGAACTGCAACGATTACCACTAAAAGAACCAACAGCAAAAGTACAAGTCCGATAATCGGAGCTGCCGCCTTTATCCAAAGAACTGCCTTTTTTACAATCAGATCTTTTACCAGTTTTATAACACTGTCCGTCTGATTTTCCTGTTCTTTCATCTTATCCAGAAAAAATTTAATCTTTCTGCTACGGTTCGCTACTTTCACATCCTTCGCCTCAATAGATACACCTGTGGCATAGCCTGCCGCCATGCCGACTGCTGTACCTGCTCCCGGTGCAACCGCTGTACCTGCCGCTGTGGTTGCCGCTTTTGCCGTAGTTTTGGCAGTTTCTTTTGCAGTGTTCTTAGCAGTTTCTTTCGCTGCTGTCTTTGTCGTGTCACCGGCAACCTTTTTTGCCGTATCACTGGCAGCTTTCTTTCCCATCTTTTTTGCCAGTTTCTTTCCTGTTTCTACCTTCTTGATACGCCTCTTTGCTTCGGCTGCCGCTTTCTTTCTGAAAAGTGACGCTCCCCTTGAAGCAGTTCCCGTAACCGGACGGCTTACTTCATATGCAAGATAAGCTGCCTGTGACACTTCCTGCCCGCCTTCCACCTGCTCTGTAACTGCTCCAGCCGCAAGTGCTCCCGTTCTTCCTGCTATATGAAGATTGGTATTCTTCGTCTTGATAGAAGTATTGGACTCCCATATATTTCTCTTAAATTTTGAAGGTTCCTTTTCTTTCTTCTCTGCCTGATGAATGGTACTCTTACGATAAGACTTCTTTTTACCTGTATCATTTATCTTTGCACTGGCAATTTTCGGACCACGCTGTACGGTGTAAATGTTACTGCCCTTAATTTTAGCCTTCTTCGGTTCATGCATATGAATCTTAGCTTTTTTCTTAGTGTGAATGACCATAGGCTTGTCATCCACTTTTTTTATCTTCAATGTTCCCACCTTCTTTCTGTATCCTTAAAAAAGGTAAAAAAGTAGCCATCCGGAACTTAGTCCAAATGGCTGATACATTGCAATTCTAATCAGCAAATTTTGCCTCCCTTTTCTTCTGCTCCGCAATCTTTTCGTGGATATTGGTGTTATACAGTCTGTAAAGGTCAGTGTCCTTGCTGATCTGGTTATCAAACGGAATTACCACGGAACCACACTTGATAAGTCCCATTCCCGATGCAGTATTGGTTACGAAACGAAGCTGTGCCTCTGATACACCGATAACCTCTGCCATCTTGGAACTATCTGTATTCGCCTGCTTTAAGAGTGCAACAAACTCAGAGTTTGCAAGCATTGTAGTGGCGGTGTAGTTCTGTAAAAGGTCCACGACGTTCTGGGTGATACCCGTGCACAGTCCACCTTGTTTCCTCACCTTCTTCCAGAGCTGCTGTAAATATTTTGCAGAATACTCCGAATTAAGCAGGACATGGAACTCATCAATATAGAGCCAGGTTGCCTTGCCCTTCTGCCCGTTTTCTACAATTCTGTTCTGAATGGACTCCATCATAACAAGCATTGTGATAGGACTAAGCTCCGTGCCTAAGTCCCTGATACCATATACTGTGAATCGGTTATCTACATCAACATTTGTCTGGTGGTTAAAGATATTGAGGGAACCATTTACAAAAAGTTCCAAAGACAATGCGATATCCTTTGCTTCGTCCTCCGGCTGTTCCATAAGGATATCGTAGAAGTCACTCATTACCGGAATATACTTTTCCCTGCCCCTTGCGATGTCGATATACATCTTTCTCACACAGCGGTCAATGATTGATTTCTGTCTGGAATTTAAGCTGTCCCCGATACACTGCTCACAAAGACCAAGCATAAATTCCCCTTTTTCCCTTATCATTCCCTTTGAATCATTCGGATCAAGACTCCACACATCCATCTCAAGCGGATTTACATAGTTGTCCGTGTATGTGGACATATTTACCACGGTTCCACCATAAGTCTGTGCAATATCAAAATATTCGTTCATCGGATCAATGACGATAATCTCATCATCTCCCGACAAGAATACGCTGCCCATTTCCATCTTACAGAAGAATGATTTGCCGGAACCCGGCACTCCGAATACAAAGCCATTTCCGTTGATGAGCTTCTTTCTGTTACCGATATTTACATTCTTACTGATCTGGTTGATACCGTAATAATTACCTGTGCTGTCATTCAGTTCCTGCACATTAAACGGCATAAGCACCGCAAGCGACTGGGTAAGAAGGGTACGCATTGTTTCCACCTGTCTTACACCAATCGGAAGTGCCGTGTTGAGTGCTTCCCTCTGCTTTAAGTAGTGTGTATCTATCGTACAACTGTTACGCTTTCCGATTGTTTCTACTGTTTCGCAGACACTCTCAAGCTCCTTCTTACTTTCTGCCATAAGGATAATGGTAACTCCTACAAAGAAAAGACACTGGTCATTCTCACGGACATCATCCATAATTGCCTCAATCTCTTTTTTCTCCGTTCTCTTTGCATAAGAGATTTCTGTGGAGAAGTCATTGTTCTTATTACGGACTCTCTGCTGCTTGATAATATCCGACTCAATACCAAGATATTTCTTCTGAAGCACCTTTGTGGTCAAATCCTTTGGCACAGGCACTACATCAATACTGGTAATGGAGTGTACCGGAAGGGAAGTAATCTCATTGATAAATCTGTCAGATAAACTGCTGGGATACTTCTTAATGAAAAGTGCCTTGCAGTATTTACTCTCGTCCTCAAAATGGTCTGGGAAATATTTCACCATACCATTACATAAATCATTCTTAAAATCTGCTCCGACCTTCTTTGCCTTTTTGATATCAAAATCAAAACTGCCCTCATCGCCAAGATGGTAATAGTCATAGAGCACTTTCAGCCTTTCATTGCCGTTAAGCGGCACAATCTCTGCACCCAGCTCAATGAAAGCCTTGTGTATCGTTGCCTCAAGTGTGGCAAACTGTGCCTTTGCCTCCTCGAAGTTCTTTCTCTCAATCGTGATTGTCAGGTATCTTTCCTGTTCAATCCCCTGTCTGCCCTCAATAATCTTCTCCTCAATAATGTCATTGTAGATTCTTCGGTAATTATTGAAGCCATCGTTTTTTTCTGTAATAAGAACCTTATCACGGAGATCCTCCATATTTTTGTTCTTATTGTTAATCGTAATCTTATAATTACAGTCCAGCGAATTTAAGAATTTGCAGTATCTTTCAAAAATGCCGATCTGCTCATCCTCCGTTGCCGTTGTGTAATTGATGTCCTGAAAGCGGTAACACTTGGAATACTTATTCCTGCTTACTTCAAAAATACCGTTTTCAGCCACCGCCATAATCTCTATGGTTTCCTGAATGGATTTCGGTGTCTTATACAAAGGCTCACTTGCCTTTTTCAAGAGCTTAAATCCGTCCGTAAATAAACCCATTGTCTCTAACCTCGCTTTCTTATCTGTGAAAGCCCGCCGGGAACATCACCCAACGGGCTTGTTCCCGACCTCACGGTCAGATAC
>ERZ834433.2119-NODE-2119-length-13236-cov-4.461118_pt1 | contig 13236 bp, 11 predicted proteins | sample MGYA00519948_ERZ834433 | MGnify/ENA primary metagenome ERZ834433 (study PRJEB31850, sample SAMEA3708752) | human gut metagenome | biome: human gut; feature: human-associated habitat; material: faeces | place: China | collected 2014 ...
CGGCCGCCTTTTTCGAGGAGGAACGCTATGACCCCAGTGACTGTGATCGGTGCAGGCCTGGCGGGATGCGAGTGCGCGTGGCAGCTGGCCGGGCGCGGCATCCCGGTGCGCCTGATCGAGATGAAACCCCAGAAGATGTCCCCCGCGCACGTATCGGAAAACTTTGCGGAGCTCGTCTGCTCCAACTCCCTGCGCAGCGATGAGCTCACGAACGCCGTCGGCCTGCTCAAGGAGGAGCTGCGCCGGCTCGACTCCGTCGTGCTTGCGAGCGCGGATCACAACCGCGTCGCCGCCGGCGGCGCGCTCGCCGTGGACCGCGAGGCGTTCGCGCGCGATATCACGGAGCGCATCTGCGCGCATCCGAACATCACCGTCGAGCGCGCCGAGGCCGACGCCATCCCGGACGGTGAGGTCGTCATTGCGACCGGCCCGCTCACGAGCGATGCCATGGCGGCCGAGATCCAGCGCCTCTGCCCGGAGTTCGACCTGCATTTTTATGATGCCGTCGCGCCCATCGTCACGCTTGAGAGCGTGGATATGGACAGCGCCTTTTTCGCCAGCCGCTATGATAAGGGCACGGCGGACTACGTCAACTGCCCCATGGATCAGGCGGAGTATACCGCCTTCGTTCAGGAGCTGCGCACCGCCAAGGAAGCGCCGGTGCACGGCTTTGACGACGGCGCGGTCTTTGAGGGCTGTATGCCGGTCGAGGTCATGGCGCGCCGCGGCGAGGATACGCTGCGTTACGGTCCGCTCAAGCCAGTCGGCCTGCGCGACCCGCGCACCGGCAAGGACAACTATGCCGTCGTGCAGCTGCGGCGCGACAACGCCGAGGGCACGCTGTATAACATCGTCGGCTTTCAGACGCATCTGACGTTTGGCGAGCAAAAGCGTGTCTTTTCCATGATCCCCGCGCTGCGGGAGGCGGAGTTCGTGCGCTACGGCGTCATGCACCGCAACACCTACTTAAATTCCCCGCAGATGCTCGACCGCTACTACCGGCTTCGGAGAGCGCCGCGCATCCGCTTCGCCGGACAGATGACCGGCGTTGAGGGCTATGTGGAGTCGTGCGCGTCCGGCGCGCTCGTCGGCATCGAGACGGCTGCGCAGGTGCTCGGCCTGCCGCCGGTCGATTTTCCGCAGGAGACGGCCATCGGCGCGCTGTCGCTGTACATTTCCGGCGGCAGTGTCGGCGATTTTCAACCTATGAACATCAACTTCGGCATCATCACGCCGCTCGATCACCGCGTGCGCGGCAAGCGCAACAAGAATGCGGAGATCTCGGCGCGCAGCCTGCAGATTCTGGACGGGCTGAAACAAAAGGAGGTTTTTCATCTATGAGAATACTTGTGGACGCAATGGGCGGCGACCTTGCCCCGAATGAGATCGTGAAGGGTGCGGTGCACGCGCAGCAGGAGCTGGGCGCGGAGATCGTGCTCGTCGGCCAGCGCGCTGCCATCGAGACCTGCCTGCGCAACGAGCAGGCCGAGCTCGAGATCATTGACGCGAGCGAGGTCATCACCATGGACGATGACCCCAGCACGGCGACCCGCCGCAAGAAGGATGCTTCCATGACGGTCGCGCTCAACCTGCTGCGTGACGGCAAGGGCGATGCGGTCGTCTCCGCCGGCAGCACCGGCGCACTGCTCACGGGCGCGACGCTCATCGTCAAGCGCATCCACGGCATCCGCCGCGCGGCGCTGGCTCCCGTGCTGCCCAACGGCGATGCGGGCGTCATGCTCATCGACTGCGGCGCGAACGCCGACTGCACGCCGGAGTACCTGCTGCAGTTTGCCTATATGGGCAGCTACTACGCCCGCACCATGCTCGGCATCGCTGCGCCGCGCGTCGGTCTGCTCAGCAACGGCACCGAGGATCACAAGGGCGCGCAGCTCCAGCATGAGACCTTCCCGCTGCTCAAGGCGGCGGACGCTGCCGGGCGTATCCGCTTCATCGGCAATGTCGAGGCCTCACAGGTCTTTAACGGCGATGTGGACGTCGTCGTCACCGACGGCTTTACCGGCAACGTCCTGCTCAAGGGCATTGAGGGCAGCATCAAGTACATGACGCGCCAGCTCAAGGGCATTTTCATGAAAAACTTCAAGACCAAGATGGCTGCCCTTGCCATCAGGGACGAGTTCCACGCGCTCAAGGCATCGCTCGACCCGAACGAGGTCGGCGGCACGGCCATGCTCGGTATCAGCAAGCCGGTCATCAAGGCCCACGGCTCGTCTGATGCGCGCGCGATCTACAACGCCATCCGTCAGGCGATCGCCTTTGTCGATTCCGGCATCATTGACGACATCACGGCCAACATCTCCTATATGCGTGTGGACAGGCACACGGCGAAGGAGAGCAACTGATGGAGGCGCTGGAGGCCCGCCTGGGCTACACGTTCCGCGACCGGGCGCTGCTGGAGAATGCGCTCATGCACAGCTCCTATGCCAATGAAAACCGCGCGCGGGGCTATACCAGCAACGAGCGGCTCGAGTTTCTGGGCGATTCCGTGCTCGGCATGGTCACGGCGGCGCGGCTCTATGCGCTCTATCCCGACATGCCGGAGGGGAAAATGAGCCGCCTGCGCGCCGAGCTCGTCTGCGAGCAGGCGCTGCACGGCGTGGCGCTCACGCTGCATCTGGGCGACTATATCCGCCTCGGCCACGGGGAGGAGCGCAGCGGCGGACGCGAGCGCCCGTCCATCCTCGCCGATGCGGTAGAGGCGGTCATCGCCGCCATGTACCTCGACGGCGGGCTGGAGCCTGCGCAGCGCTTTATCCTCGCGCACATCCTCAACGGTCTGGCCGAGGGGGAGATCCACCACGTCGCAGACTATAAGACCGAGCTGCAGGAGCGCGTGCAGCGCCGCGCCGGACAGACGCTCTCTTATACCGTCTGCGCCGAGAGCGGTCCGGACCACAACAAGACGTTCACCATGGCCGTGCTGCTCAACGGCAGCGAGATCGGCCGCGGCACAGGGCGCACCAAAAAGGAGGCGGAGCAGTCCGCCGCCCGCTGCGCGCTCGAAACGCTGAGCGAATAACGGCAAACAGCCGCCTGCAAAAACAGGCGGCTGTATTTTTTCATATCTGAAAAAATGCGCTCCTGCCGTTGCAAAATGGCGTTTTTGGCGGTATACTCTACTTTGTATTATTTTCATTTGAGATACCGGCGGCGCTCCTGCGCGGGGCTGGGCCGGGTATGCGAGGGATTTTGTGTACTTAAAAGCATTGGAGATCCAGGGCTTCAAGTCCTTTCCGGACAAGACGCGCCTGAATTTTGACCAGGAGATCACGGCGATCGTCGGCCCGAACGGGAGCGGCAAGTCGAACATATCGGATGCCATCCTGTGGGTCATGGGCGAGCAGCGCACGAAGACGCTGCGCGGCGGCAAGATGGAGGACGTCATCTTCGGCGGCACCCAGTCCCGCGGTGCCATGGGCTATGCCTCCGTCGCGCTGACCATCGACAACAGCGACCACGGTCTGGACATGGACGCCGACGAGGTCACGATCGGCCGCCGGTACTACCGCAGCGGCGAGAGTGAATACTCCATCAACGGCCAGAACGTCCGCTTAAAGGACGTGTACGAGCTGCTGCTCGACACCGGCATTGGCCGCGACGGCTATGCCATCGTCGGGCAGGGCCGCATTGCCGAGATCGTCGGTGCAAAATCCGCGGAGCGCCGCGAAATTTTTGAGGAAGCGTCCGGCATCGCCAAGTACCGCTACCGCAAAAACGAGGCCGAGCGCCGCCTGGACGCCGCCGAGGGCAACTTAGAGCGCCTGCGGGACATTCTGGGTGAGCTGGAAAAGCGCGTCGGCCCCCTGAAACGCGACAGCGAGAAGGCCCAGCAGTTTCTGGAATTGAGCGAGAAGCGCAAGACGCTGGAGATCACACTCTGGGTCGATGCCATCCGCCGCGCCAACGACTCGCTGCGCGACCAGCAGCGCAAGTACGAGGCCGCCCAGGCCGACTATGACCGCCTGAGCCGCCAGCTGGACGAGTTTGACGAAAAAAGCGCGTCCCTGCGTGCCGAGGCCCAGCAGCTGATGCTGGCCGTCGAGCAGGCCAACGCCGACATCCGCGCCATCACCGAGGCAAACGCCGGCAGCGAGAGCGAGATCGCCGTCCTGAAAAACGAGAGCGAGCACAGCCGGTTCCGCATCGACGAGGCTGCGTCCGAATTGGAGCGCGCCGGGCAGGGCCGCGAGAGCATCGAGCGCGAGGCCGCGGACCACCGCGCCGCCATCGAGACGCTGAAAAGCGGCATGGCCGGGCTGGACGCCCGCGTGGCCGAGCTGCGCGAGGCCCTGCGTGCCCTTGAGGAAAAGGCCGCTGCCAGCGGCGAGCGCCGCGACGTCATTGACGCCGCCATGGCCCGCCTGCAGGACACCGCCACCGCCGCCAGGGTCAGCGCCGCGTCGGCGCAGTCGGCAGGGGAGGCTGCGGCCAACCGCCTGGCCGAGGCACAGCGCCAGGCCGAGGAGCTGAAAGCCGGCGCCGCCGCCACCGACGAGGAACGCCGCCGCGCCGAGCGCCGCTTTAAGGACGCCGAGGAGGCCGTGACCCGCAACGACAACATCAAGGCGGGCCTGAAGCTGAAATTGGACAGCCGCCGCCGTCAGCAGGCCGAGGCTGCCGACAACCTGCAGAAGGCGGACCGAGAAAGGTCCGCCGCCGCCCAGCGCATCCACATTCTGGAAGATCTGGAGCGCAACATGGACGGCTACCAGCAGAGCGTCAAGGCCGTCATGCGGGCGGCGGGCGGCGGGCGGCTGCGGGGCATCATCGGCCCCGTGGCGGGCATCATCACCGTCGAAAAGGGCTACGAGACCGCCATTGAGACAGCGCTCGGCTTTGCGCTGCAGAACATCGTCGTCGAGGACCAGGGCTGTGCCCGCGCCGCCATCGGCTTTTTGAAGGACGAGCGCGCAGGCCGTGCTACGTTTTTGCCGCTGGATACCGTGCAGGGCTCCCGCTTCACGGGACGCCTGACCGGCACGGCGGAGGTCGCCGCCGACCTGGTCAGGACAGACCCGAAATATCAGCATATCATCGACAATCTGCTGGGCCGCATCATCGTGGTCGAGGACCTGACCGAGGCGTCCGCCGTGGCGCGGAACCTCGGCTACCGGAACCGCATCGTCACGCTGGACGGCCAGGTCATCAACGCGGGCGGCTCGTTCACCGGCGGCTCCACCGCCCGCAGCGTCGGCGTGTTCAGCCGCAAGCAGGAGCTGGACGAGCTGCGCAGCAAGCTGACGAAGCTCGAGCAGAAACGCACCGAGGCGGAAAAGGAATTGGCCGCCCGCAAGGCCGAGGTGGACAACCTCTCGGCCCAGCTGGCCGGTGCCGAGGGCGAGGGCATGAACGCTGCGACGGAGCACGTCCGCGCGAACCTCGAGCTCGAGCGCCTGACGAAGGCCGCCGCCCAGTACGACGAGACGGCCCGGAGCATCGAGGCCGAGATCGCCGCCCAGCAGGCCGCCGTGACCCGGAACGAGACCGCGCGCACCGAGGCCGAGAAGGCCCGGACCGACGCCGAGGCCGAGCTGGCGCAGTACACCGCCGAGTTGGCCGCCTTGGGCGAGAGCACGGGCAGCCTGACGGCAGAACGCGAAAAAATCACCGGTGAGCTGTCCGAAAAGCAGCTGCAGCGCCTGGCGGACGAGAAGGACGTCGGCCTGCATGAGGCCGCGCTGGAGGGCTTGCGGAGCCGTACCGGCGAGGCCGATGCCCGCGCCCGCGAGCTGCAGACGGCGATTGAGGCCGCCAAGGCAAAAATCGAGGCCAACGCGCTGAAAATCGCCGAGATGGAGCGCGTGCGCGGCGACAACCAGCAGAAAATTGCCGCCGCGGAGGAAACGATTCGATCTGCCAACGCGGCCCGCCTCGAAAAGGAGGCTGCGATCTCGAAGCTGGGGCAGGACAACCGCGCCCTGACCGACGAGCGCGAGCGGATGAGCGGCGAGATGGCCCGCCTGGCCGAGCGCCGCACCGCCGCCGAGACCGAGCTGAACGACACCAACAGCAAGCTGTGGGAGGAATACCAGCTGACCGAGAGCGAGGCCCGCAGCCAGTGCGTGCCGTTTGAGAGCCTGACCGAGCTGCGCCGCAGCGTGACCGAGGTCCGCGGCAAGATCCGCGCCTTGGGCAACGTCAACGTCGGCGCGATTGACGAATATAAAGAGGTCAGGGAGCGCTATGACTTCCTGAAGGCGCAGGTCACCGACGTCGAAAAGGCGAAGGCCGAGCTGACGAAGATGATCGCCGAGCTGTGCAGCGAGATGCAGGAACTGTTCACGGCGAGCTTTAAGCAGATCAACGCGAACTTCCAGCAAATTTTCAAGGAGCTGTTCGGCGGCGGTCATGCGCGGCTGTACCTGTCGGATGAAGCGAACGTGCTGGAATCCGGCATTGAAATTGAAGTCTCGCCCCCGGGCAAGGTCATCAAGAACCTGTCCGCGCTTTCCGGCGGCGAGCAGGCGCTGGTCGCTATCTCGATCTATTTCGCCATCCTGCGCGTCAACCCCGCGCCGTTCTGCTTCCTCGATGAGATCGAGGCCGCGCTGGACGACGTAAACGTCGCGCGCTATGCGCAGTATCTGCGCCGCATGACGGACCGCACCCAGTTCATTGTCATCACCCACCGCCGCGGCACGATGGAGGCCGCCGACGTCCTCTACGGCGTCACGATGCAGGAGGACGGCGTGTCGAAGATTTTGCGCTTGGATCTGGATAATGTGAGCGCGGACCTTATTACCTGATGGCATGTAGGGGCCGGGCATGCCCGACCCGCCACATAAATACGACCACCCGCCAATGGGAAGCCACACAAACCCGCAGGGCGGCAAATCAAAAGTAAGGAGGGCCACGATGGGCTTTTTCAACTTTTTCAAACGCGATATTTCCGAGGAGGAATTTCAGGAGCAGCAAAAGGTCAAGCGCGGGCTGGAAAAGACCCGCACGGGCTTTTTCCAGAGCATCGTCAATACGCTGACCAACGCGCAGATCGACGATGATCTGTACGACCAGCTCGAGGAACAGCTCATTCTGGCCGACGTCGGCCCCGCCTGCGCCGTGCGTCTGGTGGACGAGCTGCAAGACGAGGTCAAGGAAAAACACCTGAAAACCGGTCAGGAGGCGCTGGACGCGCTGCGCGGCATCATCTGCCAGGAGCTGACCCCCCGCTACCCGATGGATCTGGACGGCAAGCCCGCCGTCATTCTGGTCATCGGTGTCAACGGCGTCGGCAAGACCACGACGATTGCCAAGCTGGCCGGCCTGTACAAAAAGCAGGGACGCCGCGTCATGCTGGCAGCGGGCGATACCTTCCGCGCCGCCGCCAGTGAGCAGCTGGAGCTCTGGGCCGAGCGCGCCGGCGTGCCGCTGGTCCAGGCCGGCATGGGCGCAGACCCGGCGGCGGTCATCTTCGACGCCGTCAAGAGCGCCAACGCCCGCGGCTACGACATGGTCATTGCCGACACCGCCGGACGTCTGCACAACAAGAAGGGCCTGATGGACGAGCTGTCCAAAATCTCCCGCAGCGTCAAGAAGGCCAGCCCCGAGGCGAGCCTTGAGGTGCTGCTGGTGCTCGACGCCATCACGGGCCAGAACGCCATCAGCCAGGCCGAGGAGTTCTGCAAGGCCGCCAACGCCACTGGCGTGGTGCTGACCAAGCTCGACGGCACGCCCCGCGGCGGCTGCGCGGTCTCTGTGTGGGAGAACCTCGGTCTGCCCATCCGCTTCATCGGCGTCGGCGAGAAGATCGACGACCTGATGGAATTTGACGCACAGACCTTCGTCGAAAGCCTGCTGCCGGAATCCGCCCTGCAGAAGGACGGAGAAAAAGAGGAAGGGGAGAGCGAAGCATGATCGTTTGCGCCGCCAGCAACAACGCGGGCAAGCTGAAGGAATTGCGCCGCATTCTGGAACGCATGGGCCATGAGGTCAAGAGCCTGCGGGAGCTGGGGATCGACCTTGACCCCGAGGAAACCGGCACGACATTTGCCGAGAACGCCCGCATCAAGGCCGAGGCGTTCTGCAAGGCCAGCGGCCTGCCCACCGTGGCCGATGACTCCGGCCTCTGCACCGACGCGCTGCACGGTGCGCCCGGCGTCTACAGCGCCCGCTACGCCGGGCATCACGGCGACGACGACGCGAACAACGCAAAGCTGCTGCGGGAGCTGGCCGACGTGCCGGAGGAACAGCGCAGCGCAAAGTTCGTGTCGGCGGTCTGCTTCATGCTGCCGGACGGACGCGCACTGGAGGTCGAGGGCGAGTGCCCGGGCCGCATTGCGTTTACATTGCAGAACGGCGACTACGGCTTCGGCTATGACCCGCTGTTCATCCCCGACGAGTACGGCGCACCCGACGGCAAGCGCCCGAACACCGAACGCCGCAGCTACGCCCAGCTCACCCCCGACGAGAAGGACGCCATCAGCCACCGCGGCCGGGCAATGGAGAAGCTGGAAGAAAAGCTGCCCGAATTTTTGGGATAAAAGCCTTCCCCTTTGGGGGAAGGTGGCCGAGGCCCCGCCCGAGGCCGGATGAGGGGCAGCCTTGCGGCGGGTACCCGTGAACGGGAAGCTGCCGTGGACTCTGCCCTCATCAGTCGCCTGCGGGCGACAGCTTCCCCCTCGGGGGAAGCCTTTGTAGGGGCCGGGCATGCCCGACCCCTACCGCGATATGATACATACTATAATTATAAAGGAGAAACTCTATGTCTTTAACCAGCAAACAGCGCGCGGCTCTGCGCAGCGCGGCGAACACGATGGACCCCGTTTACCAGATCGGCAAGGGCGAGATCGACGACACCCTCAAGCAGGGCATCGCCGACTGCATCGCCGCACGCGAGCTTATCAAAGTAAAGGTGCTGGAAAACAGCGAATATTCCGCCCGCGAGGCCGCCGACATCCTGTGCGAGGCGCTGGCCTGCGAGTGCGTGCAGGTCATTGGCCGCAAATTCGTGCTGTTCAAGCAGAAGAAAAAGGAAAGCGCCTACACCGCCGTGCTGGCAAAATGAAAACACTGCTCTACGGCGGGACGTTCGACCCGCCCCACAACGGCCACATGAACAACCTGCGCGCCGCGCTGGCACTGGTACAGCCGGACCGCGCCCTCGTTATGCCCGCGGGCACGCCGCCCCACAAGCACGCCAGCGCCACCCCGGCAGAGCTGCGCCTGCAGATGTGTGCCTGCTTTACAGCACTGTCCCCGGCGGTGCAGGTCAGCGATTGGGAGATACGCCGGGGCGGGCGCAGCTACACCGTGCACACGCTGGAATGGCTGCGCGGCCAAGACCCGGACGGCGCGCTGTACCTCTGCGTCGGCAGCGACATGCTGCTGACGTTTCAGGAATGGTACCGCTGGCAGGATATGCTGAAAATGGCTGCCCTCGTCGTCGAGAGCCGCACCGGCACCGATGAGGCCGCCCTGCACGCCGCCGCCGCAGAACTGAAAAAGGCCGGGGGCCGCGTCCTTTTTGCCCGCGCCGAGAGCTACCCCTGCGCGTCGAGCAACATCCGCAGCGGGAAGATCCCGCGGGAGCAGTGGCCGGAGGTGCTGCCGCCGGAGGTGCTGGCAGTGATAAAGGAGCATCGGCTGTACGGGAGCCTGTAGGGCGGCCTGCCCCCACCCCGCCCTACGCATGACCCGAAAAGGGGCGATAAAGCCGCCCCTGCAAGAGCTGCCCAAAAGACTGCTCTGTAGGGGCCGGGCATGCCCGGCCCGCAGCATAAAAATATACCACCCGTTCAAGGGCAATCCCGCCAAAGTTGAGGGCCGGACATGTCCGGCCCCTACAGCCAGTCAGGAGAAGGAAAAACGCCATGGATTACTCCGAAGCCAAGAAGTTGGTCAAGGCCCGCCTGAGCGAAAAGCGCTGGACGCACACGAAAAATGTAAAAAAAATGGCTGTAAAACTTGCCAGGCGCTGGGGCACAGACCCGGAAAAGGCCGCTATGGCGGCAATTTTGCACGATTCCGCCAAGGAACTGCCCAAGCAGGAGTTGTTGCAGATTTTTGCCGATAATGCTATAATAGCAGAAAATGCCCCCGCGCGTCCGTCGCCGGTCTGGCACGGCATCGCCGCCGCCATCCTGGCCGAAACGCAATGGGGCATCACCGACCCGGAAATTTTGTCTGCCATCCGCTGCCATACTACCGGCAAGCCGGGAATGTCCAAGCTCGATAAGATCATCTATTTGGCCGATATGACCAGCGCCGAGCGCGACTGGCCCGGCGTAGACGACCTGCGCGCGCTGGAAATGCAGGATCTGGACCGGGCTCTTTGCGACGCACTCAAGCGCAGCATTGATTTTGTGGAAGAAAAGGGCGGCTCGCTGGACCCTGAAAGCGTCGCCGCTTATGAGTATGCAAAAGCACACCTTGAATAAAAACACTCCACAGAGCAGGGAGGAAATGTAATGAGCGAACCGCGTAAGCTGTATACCGGCAGTGCATCGGGCGGGCTGGATCAGGAGCAGTATGAGGCTGCCCGCCGCCGCGCCCAACAACTGGCCGAGCAGAATGCCCGCCGCCGCACCGTGCAGCAGCCCATGCGCACGGCCCAGGGACGGCATATCAGCCAGCGTCCCGTTGTGACCGGGCAGTCGGCCCCCGCACCCGAGCCGCCGGTACAGGAGCCTGTCCAGCAGGCTGCGCCCGCACCGGAAAGACCCCGTGAGCTGACCTACGCCCAGCGGCAGGCCATGGCCTACCGCGCCGCTGCCGAGCGCAAATACGGCGATACCTTGCAGTTTCAGGTGCAGCGCCCCCGCCGCACCGTGAACCGCCCGCCGGAGCCGGAGCAGCGCGCCCGGCAGGCCGCCGCCCAGCTGTATGAGCAGCCCGCGGCCCCGCGGCGGGGGCAGCAGTCCGCCCCGCGCCCCCAGGCGCAGGCCCCTGTGCAGCAGGCGGCCCCCGTCGGCGGCATCCGGCTGGAGGAGGCTGCCGCGCAGCCCCGCCGCGCAAAGCATGCGGATGCCACGCAGCCCGCAGCCCATAAGCCCCGCACCGCCGCAGGCGGCAATGGCGGCAGCCGCAAGCCCCCGCGCGATGAGGACGATGCCCCGCGCAAGGCAAAGGGCAGAAAGTCCGGCAAAAAGGGCGGCAGCGGCAAGGGCGGAAACGGGAAAAAGAAGAAAAAGATCCGCTGGTGGCAGATCCTGCTCATCACGCTGCTGGTCATCGCGCTGATCTTCGGCGGTGCGTTCGCGCTCATCATGGGGGCCATCGCCCCGGAGGGCGGCAACATCAAGCTGAACCAACTCATCAACACGCCCAAGGAATTCCAGGGCAAGGAGTTCAACATCCTTGTCACCGGCGTTGACCGTTCGTCCACCGGCGATCTGTCCGCAGGTGCGGCCAATGACTCCAACGTCAACGACGGCATGACCGATATGATTTTGTACGTCCATTTCAACAATGAGACGGGCGAGATGAAGATGCTGCAGATCCCGCGTGATACAATGGTCACGACGGACGCGAGCGTCTCCGGCAACTACCGCATCAACGGCGTGGCCAAGACCCAGGGCAGCGACGGCAACAACAACATGGCTGCCCTGTGTGAGCTGGTCGCAGACCAGTACAAGCTGCCTATCGACGGCTTTATGACGATCCGTCTGGAAATGCTGACCGAGCTGGTAGACCTGTTCGGCGGCGTGGAGATCAACGTCCCCATGGATGTAGACTACGCCGCGCTGGGGCTGGGAGACAGCGTCATTCACGCCGGCTACCAGACGTTGAACGGTGCGTCGATGGAGTTCCTGCTGCGTGCGCGTAAAATTTACCCCGACGGCGACATTGGCCGCCTGAACATGCAGCGCCAGTTCTACGCGGCGCTGTTCCGCAAGCTCAAGAGCATCGGCAACATCTGGGACGTCGCCAAGCTGACCCCCGCCGTGCTGAACTATATGGAGACGAACCTCAGCGCGTCCGACCTCATCAGCTTTGCCATCAGTATGCTGAAAATTGATTCCAGCAAGATCATGATCTGCCAGATGCCGGTCATCAGCGGCCCGAAGTACAACGACCAGGCGCTTTTGTACCCCGCGCGGCAGGCGGATGCGGACCTGCTGAACCAGTACTTCCGCGAGAACACCGGTCCCGTCGATGCCAGCCAGCTGAACCTGTGCGACAATGTCATTGACCTGTCCGGCTACACGGCCACCGACCCGAACATCCAGCAGATGGGCGGCCTGATGGCTGAGGCGGACGACGCGCAGAAGAACGAGAACCTCGACGGCTCCAACCAGGTCACCGACATCATGGCGTCCGAGTCCACGGCGGAGAGCGAGAGCACCGACACGGATTCCACCGATACCGAGAGCCAGCCGGCAGCGTAAAACGTAAATAGAAAATGCTTCGGGCAACCGCAAGGTTCTCTCCCTCCGGCCCTGCGGGGCCACCGTTCCCCTTCTGGCCTGACGGCCACCTCCCCCGTATCGGGGGAGTCTGTCTCGCAGAGGGAGGCAAGGACCTTGGCCCCCTCTGCGAGGGTGACTCCCCACAGTGTGGGGAGATGTCGCGAAGCGACAGAGGGGCCCGGGCCCGAAGGGCTCCCGCCGCAGCGGGTGGGGGAGAGAACCTCCCGCAGCCCGAAACCTACCCCGTTATAAACCACCTAGGAGAACATCTATGGAAAGCAAAGAACTTGCCATTCGTCTGGCGCGTGCGCTGGACGCAAAGAAGGCCGTCAACGTCCACATTCTGGCCGTGGAGGACCTGACCACCGTCACCGAATATTTCGTCATTGCCACGGGTATGTCCACCACCCATGTCGGCGCACTGGCCGATGAGGCCGAGTTCCAGCTGGACCGCGAGGGCGTCAAGGTGCTGCGCACCGAGGGCCACGACGGCAAGCGCTGGGTGCTGCTGGACTACGGCAGCGTCATCGTCCACGTCTTTACGCAGGAGGCCCACGACTACTACGACCTCGAGCACCTCTGGGCCGATGCCACGGTTGTGCCCGCCAGTGAGTGGATGCCGGAGCAGCCCGAGGACGAGCAGTAAAAATGCGGAACGGCTTCCCCCTCGGGGGAAGCTGTCAGCGGCCCCGACCGCTGACTGATGAGGGCAGACTTTCCCGCGGCAGCCTATAAACGGGCAGCGGCGGCACACGCGCCCCTCATCCGGCCCTGCGGGGCCACCTTCAGTCTACGCGCTAAGAGCTGCCTTCGGCGGTTGCGCTCCGACACGCGCCTGCGGGCGCAGCCCCTCGGGGGAAGCCTTTAG
>ERZ834433.2128-NODE-2128-length-13200-cov-3.347432_pt1 | contig 13200 bp, 12 predicted proteins | sample MGYA00519948_ERZ834433 | MGnify/ENA primary metagenome ERZ834433 (study PRJEB31850, sample SAMEA3708752) | human gut metagenome | biome: human gut; feature: human-associated habitat; material: faeces | place: China | collected 2014 ...
TGCCTGAGTTTTCTGATTTTTTTTCGATTTAGACCTTGCCATTTTGATGGGCATGTACTAAAATAAACATAACAAGTGGTAGAAAGTGGTGAAAAGTGGAACGAAATGGATTTTCGGGACACAAAAGTGGTACACATCGGATGACGGGTGATTGATATGTTCATGGGAGAATACAATCATACAATCGATGCGAAGGGACGTTTGATCGTCCCGTCGAAGTTCAGGGAACAGCTTGGAGACGAATTTGTGGTGACAAAGGGGTTGGATGGCTGTCTTTTTGTGTACGATAACACCGAGTGGAAAAAGTTCGAAGAGAAGTTACAGGCACTCCCACTTACCAATCAGAATGCCAGAAAATTCTCCCGTTTCTTTCTGGCAGGTGCCTCGGCGTGTGAGGTGGATCGTCAGGGACGAATCCTGCTTCCTTCGGTTCTGCGGGATTTTGCAGGACTCGAGAAGGAGGTTGTCCTGGTCGGCGTCGGAAGCCGGATCGAGATCTGGAACAAGGCGACCTGGGCGGAGAAGAATGTCTATGATGACATGGAAGAGATTGCAGAAAATATGGAAGGCCTTGGCATATGATATTTAATCACAAATCAGTATTATTAAATGAGACGGTTGACAGTCTCTGTGTAAAGCCCCAGGGTATCTATGTGGATGGGACACTGGGAGGCGGCGGTCACGCGAGCGAGGTAGCGGCACGGCTGGGAGACGGCGGACGCCTGATCGGGATTGATCAGGATGCGGACGCGATTGCGGCTGCGTCAGAACGTCTGGCTCCCTTTGGAGATAAGATAACCGTTGTGCGGAGCAATTATGAGCGGATTGCACAGGTGTTAGATGAGCTGGAGATTCCGCAGGTGGATGGAATTTATCTGGATCTGGGTGTTTCTTCTTTCCAGCTTGACACAGCGGAACGGGGATTTACCTATCGCGAGGACGATGCGCCGCTGGATGAGGAAGTCAACTGACTGCCGTTTAACCGCACACATGAACCGCCGCCGGATGCTCCGGCGGCGGTTTTGCGTTTTGCCGAAAATTTTTCCCACACAATGCACTCCCGGTGTTCCCGGCGGGCGCTTTTTCCCGGTTTGGCGGCATATCTTGTGCCGCCATTTCCTTTTTTCGGCGTGAAACGCAAAGCCTTGTGACCGGGAAAACAACGGTCGAATCGCCAGAAATGTCGGAAATTGCAAGAATTGGGCGGGAATTTCTCCTTGCAATTTTTCCGTCTTGCCACTATAATGAGGATACCGTGTGGGGCGAAGTGGTTTAAAAGGGCACAAAACCCCACGCAAGAGGTGCGTAGGTGCACGATTCCGGAGAAGGGGGGATGCAGCATGACCGGTATCTATCAGCACACGCTGGACGCCAAAGGCCGTCTGTTCATCCCGGCCAAGCTCCGTGAAGAACTGGGCGACACGTTCTATGTGACGGTCTCGCCCGAAAAGTGCCTGTCGGCCTACAGTCAGGAAAACTGGAAGGCGATCTCCGAGAAGGCGGCGGCCATGACCAACCTGCAGCAGCGCAAGGTGCGCCCGCTGTTCGCGTATGCCGCGCGCTGTGAGCTGGACGGGCAGGGGCGTATTCTCCTGCCGCAGCACCTGCGTGAATTTGCGGGTCTCACCAAGAGCGTCACCGTGGTCGGCAGCAACAACCATGCGGAGTTCTGGGATAGCGCGCGCTGGGATGAGATCTGCCCGCTTGAGGCGCTGCCGGAGAACATCGCCGCCGTGATGGAGGAGTTGGATTTCTGATGGACGCCCTGCATGTCTCCGTGCTGCTGCACGAGTGTATTGAAAATCTGAACATCCGGCCGGACGGCATCTATGTCGACGGTACGCTCGGCATGGGCGGCCACTCCGAGCAGATCGCCGGCCGCCTGACGACCGGAACGCTCATCGGCATCGACCGCGACGAGACGGCGATCGCGCGCGCCGGCGCGCGGCTGGCCCCGTTCGGGGACCGCGTGCAGCTCGTGCACGGCAACTTCCGCGACACGGCCGCCATTCTTGACCGCCTCGGCATCGACGCCGTGGACGGCATGCTCTTTGACCTCGGTGTCTCCTCGCCGCAGCTCGACGAGTCGGAGCGCGGCTTTTCCTACATGCACGACGCGCCGCTCGATATGCGCATGGACGCGACCAGCGGCCTGAGCGCGTGGAACGTCGTCAACGAGTGGCCGGAGAATGAGCTCAAACGCATTTTGTATGAATACGGCGAGGAGCGCTATGCGCCTCGCATTGCCGGGGCGATCGTACGCGCCCGGGCGCAGCGGCCGATCTCGACCACGCTGGAGCTGGTCGATGTGATCCGCTCGGCCATGCCGGGCGCGGCGCTGCGCGAAAAGCAGCACCCTGCCAAGCGCAGCTTTCAGGCGATCCGCATCGCCGTGAACGATGAGCTGGCGGCGGTGCGCGAGATGATGGACACCGCACCCGATAAGCTCCGCACCGGCGGGCGGCTGTGCGTCATCAGCTTCCATTCCCTCGAGGACCGGATCGTCAAGGCCGGCATCGCCCGGCGGGAGCATGGCTGCACCTGCCCGCGCGAGGCACCGGTGTGCACCTGCGGCTTTGTGCAGACGCTGCGCAGCGTCTCCCGCAAGCCGATCCTGCCCGGTGAGGAGGAACTCGCATCCAACCCCCGCGCCCGCAGCGCGAAACTTCGTGTCGCGGAGCGTGTCTGAGAAAGGAACCCGTCATGGCATCTCCCGCTTCGAGAAAACGGAATACAGCGCGCATGGACGGCAACGCGGCGTATGACCTGCGCAGCACGGCTGCGGAGGAGTACCTGTACAGTACCGCTCCGGTAGATCTGCCGCATGCACCCCGGCCGACGGAGACCGTCGTCCCGGAGTCCGCACCGAGGCCCAAGCAGGCGATCGCCCCGATGGCGGTGCTCGGCTTTGCCATTGCCGCCGTGCTGATCGTCTTTTCGCTCGTCGCGCGCGTGCAGCTCTCGCAGGCGTCGGCGCAGGTGTCGGCGCTGGAGGATCAGTATGCCCAGCTGCAGGAGCAGCAGACGCGCCTGCGCATCGACTATGAGAGCGCGTTCAACCTCACGGAGATCGAGGACTACGCCATCCATGAGCTCGGTATGCAGAAGCCGCGCAGCGATCAGCTCTACTACATCAGCAGCAGCGCCGCCGCGGATACGGCGGTGGTTCTGGACCAGACCGCGGCAGAGCCGCTGAGCCTTGCTGACCGTTTCGGCGATTTCCTCACCTCCATTGTGGAATATTTTCGATGAGCCAGCCTGTATGATAGTACCATCCCCGCAGAAACAAGGAGACAGACATGGCGAATGAAACTTCCGGGCGCCGGGATAACCGCGTGCCCTTTCGAGCAAGTACCAAAACACCGAATATCATGATGCTCCGCCGCACACGCCTGCTTTTGATTGTGTGCGGCATCCTTGCATTTGCTGTCCTTGGCATCAAGCTGTTCAGCGTCATGATCATACACCATGACGAGTATGAAAAAATGGCGATCGACCAGCAGGTGCGCGAGACGGAGATCACGGCCTCGCGCGGCGCGATCTATGACACGAACGGCAAGATCCTGGCCATGAACGCCTCGGTCGACACGATCTTCATCAGCCCGGCCGAGATCGCAAAGAACAACGAGGACCCGCAGCTGATCGCGCGAGAACTTTCCGAGATTCTCGACGTCGATTATGATAAGATCCTGGCCATGACGAAGAATACCGACCGCTGGTATGAGGTCGTCAAGCGCAAGGTCGAGCCGGAAGTGTCGGAAAAAGTGCGCGCGTTCAAGAAGGAGAACAATCTCACCGGCGTGAAGATCGAGCCGGACACGAAGCGCTATTACCCCTACGGCAATCTGGCCGCGCACGTCATCGGCTTCGTCGGGCAGGACAACAACGGCCTCTACGGCCTGGAGCAGCGCTATGACAGCTATCTGACCGGCAGCGCCGGGCGCATCATCCGCGCGACGGATAACCGCGGCACGGATATGCTCTTTGTCAACTACGAGGATTATTACGACGAGACGAAGGGCAACGACATGAACCTGACCATCGACGCGACCATCCAGTATTACCTCGAAAAGCACCTGCAGCAGGCGGTCGAGGACTACGACGTGCAAAACGGCGCGGCCGCCATTGCCATGGACCCGAGCACCGGCGCGATCCTCGGCATGGTCTCGCTCGGGAATTTCGACCTGAACAACTACCAGAAGGTCAGCGACAAGGATCAGGAGGCCATTGACGCCGAGACCGATCCCGACAAGCGCTCGGAGCTGCTGACTGCCGCGCAGCAGAAGCAGTGGCGCAACAAGGCGCTCTCGGACACCTACGAGCCCGGCTCGACGTTCAAGATCATCACGCTGGCCATGGCGCTCGAGGAGGGCGTGATCAGCGAGAGCTCGTCGTTTTACTGCGGCGGCAGCATCCCTGTGCTCGGCCGTACCGATCCGCTCAAGTGCTGGAAAACGACCGGCCACGGCAGTCAGAACCTGACGCAGGCCATCCAGCACTCGTGCAACGTGGCGCTCGTGCAGATCGGCCAGCTCATCGGCGCGCGCACCTTCTACAAGTACGCCGAGGCGTTTGGCTTCCTGAACTTGACCAGCAACGTGGACAGCAACCTCACCGCCAAGACCGGCATCGACATGTCCGGCGAGAGCGGCAGCATCTGGTGGAGCCAGAACACGTTCTACGACCCGGAGAACCTCTCCCAGCTCGCGGCGGCCTCCTTCGGCCAGACGTTTACGATCACGCCGCTGCAGCTCATCACGGCGGTCAGCGCCTGCGTCAACGGCGGCTATCTCATGAAGCCGTACGTCGTCAAGAGCATCGTCAACAGCGACGGGGAAGCGGTCGTGTCCAATTCGCCGACCGTGGTGCGCCAGGTCGTGAGCGAGCAGACGAGCGCCACCGTGCGCCAGATCCTGGAGCAGGTCGTCGGTGACCCCGTCGACGGCACCGGCAAGAACGCCTACGTCGCCGGCTACCGCATCGGCGGCAAGACCGGCACATCGGAAAAGGTCGCGCAGGATGCGGCTGGCGGCGCGAAGGAATACATCGTCTCATTCATCGGCTTTGCTCCGGCGGACGATCCGCAGATCGTCATCCTCGTGCTGCTCGATACGCCGAGCAGCAGCACCGGCATCTACATCAGCGGCGGCCAGATGGCTGCGCCCACTGTCGGCAAAATGATGGCGGATATCCTGCCGTACCTCGGCGTGGAGCCGTCGTACTCCGAGACGGAAAAGACGCATATGGATAAGACCGTACCGAACGTGACGGGCCTGTCCGTTGAGCAGGCGAAGGCCGCGCTCGCGGAGGTGGGCCTGCAGGCGCGCATCTACGGCGATGGCAGCACAATCACGGCGCAGCTTCCGGGCAGCGGCGCGGTCGTGGCCAACGGCAGCACCATCCTGCTCTATGCCGGCAAAGAGCCCTCGGCCGACAAGGAGACGATGCCGGATCTGTCCAATCTCAGCTATCAGACAGCCCGCGACCGCATGGCCGCACTGGGGCTGTATATCAAGACCAGCAGCTCCATCACGGACACTGCCTCCCAGAAGATCTCCGGGCAGGCCGTGGCCGCCGGGACCGAGCTCGATCACGGCACGGTCGTGGAGGTCACGCTCGTGACGAGTGATTCGAGCATGCTGGGCAGATACTGACGAACAAACGGAGGTACCCTTATGAAACTCAAGCGACTGCTGTCCGTTCTGGACGTGTGCGAATGCACCGCCGATCCGGAGCTGGACGTTCGGGATATCAGCTTTGACTCGCGCACCACGCAGCCCGGCGACCTGTTCGCCGCCGTCTGCGGGTATGAGTCCGACGGGCACCGGTTTATCGGCGCGGCCGTCGAGCGCGGCGCGGCCGTCGTGCTCTGCCAGAAGAAGCCGGAGGTCGATATCCCGTATATCCTCGTGGCCGACAGCCGTCTTGCGCTGTCACGCATCTGCTGCGAATTCTTCGGCAACCCGTCGCGTGAGCTGACCATGATCGGCGTGACCGGCACCAACGGCAAGACCACCGTCACCACGCTCATCAAGCATATGCTCGAGCAGTGCCTGCACACGAAGGTCGGCCTGATCGGCACGAACGCGAACATCATCGGCGACGAGGTGCTGCACACCGAGCACACCACGCCGGACACATATGAGCTGCAAAAGCTCCTGCGCCGGATGGTCGATGCCGGCTGCACGCATGCGGTCATGGAGGTGTCGTCGCACTCACTCGTGCTGCACCGCGTGGAGGGCATCCGCTTCCGCGTGGGCATCTTCACGAACCTGTCGCAGGATCATCTGGACTTCCATAAGACCATGGAGGCCTATGCAGAGGCCAAGGCGCTGCTGTTCGCGCAGAGCGACATCGGCATCGTCAACGCCGACGATGATTGGGCGCACGTCATGCTCGAGCGCGCCAAGTGCCCGATGCAGACCTACTCCGCCAAGCGCAACGACGCAGACCTTGTGGCCAAGGATATCCGCCTGAGCGCGTCCGGCGTGCGCTTTGTCGCCATGAGCGGCGATGCGATCGCGCGCATGCGCCTCGGCATCCCCGGCATGTTCTCCGTTTACAACGCGCTGAGCGTCATCGCCTGTGCGCGCGCGCTCGGCATCTCGCTCGATGACTGCGCGGCTGCGCTTGATACGGCAAAGCCCGTCAAGGGGCGCGCCGAGCCGCTCGAGACCGACGGGGACTATACCATCCTCATCGACTACGCCGTCACGCCCGACGCCATCGACAACATCCTCACGACGGTGCGCGAGTTTGCGCCCGCGCGGCTGGTGTTTCTCTTCGGCTGCGGCGGAGACCGCGACCGCGGCAAGCGCCCGAAGATGGGACGCATCGCAGGTCAGAAGGCGGATTTCGTCATCGTCACGAGCGACAACCCGCGCACGGAAGACCCGGAGGCGATCATCGCCGACATTCTCCCCGGTCTCAAGGAGACGCACACGCCCTATGTCGTGCGCCCCGACCGGCGCGAGGCCATCGCCTATGCGATCGAAAACCACTGCCCCGGCGACGTTATTATCCTCTGTGGCAAGGGCCATGAGGATTACCAGATCATCGGCAAGACGAAGGTGCACATGGATGAGCGCGAGATCGTCGCCGAAATACTCGACAAGAGGAAGAGAGAGAAAGAAAAATGACACTGAAGCTGATACTGGCGTTCGTCATCGCGTTTGCGGTGTCGGCCGTCGTCGGATTTTTCCTGGTCCCGTATCTCAAGCGCATCAAGGCGGGGCAGAGCATTAAAGAAAACGGCCCCACATGGCATATGTCCAAGCAGGGCACGCCGACCATGGGCGGGCTGATGTTCATCGCCGCGATCGCGGTCGTGTGCCTGTCGGTCGGCTTTGATTGCATGGCTGAGGGCGAATACGGGCACCTGTTTTGTCTGGCGTTCGCGCTCGTGTTCGGCGCGATCGGCTTTCTGGACGACTATGAAAAGCTCAAGAAAAAGCAGAATCTCGGCCTGACGGCCGGCAAGAAGATCCTGCTGCAGCTGGCGGCGGCCGTGGCGTTCATTTTCCTCATGCGCCGCTTCGGATATGTCGCGCTCGACAGTCTCTACATCCCGTTCTGGAACACGACCGTGGCCATCTCCGAGCCGCTGTATGTGATCTTCGCCGCCTTCGTCATCGTCGGCACGGTCAACTCCGTGAACCTCACCGACGGCGTGGACGGCCTCGCCGCGAGCACGACGATGCCGGTGTGCATCTTTTTTGCCGTGCTGTCCATTCTCTGGGGTGAGCGGTTTTTGTCCCTCGGTGTGTTCGCCTCCGGCATTGCCGGCGGCCTGCTGGGCTTTTTGATCTATAACTTCCACCCGGCGAAGGTGTTCATGGGCGACACGGGCTCGCTCTTTCTCGGCGGCGCAGTCGCGGCGCTGGCCTTCGCCTACGATATGCCGCTCATCCTCGTGACGGTCGGCATCATGTACATCGTCGAGGCGCTCTCGGACATCATTCAGGTCGGCTACTTCAAGCTCACGCACGGCAAGCGCGTGTTCAGGATGTCCCCGTTCCACCACCATCTGGAGATGGGCGGCTGGACGGGCCACAAGTGGAAGGAAACGCAGATCGTGGCGCTGTTTGCCGGCGTGACGGTGCTGTTTGCAGTTTTGTCGTTTATTGGCGTGTTCCACCGCTTCGGTGCGTGAGCGCGCCGCAGCGCAGGGAGGTGCGTTCATGAATATATCCGATCTGAGACTTCCTGCGCGCCGGACAGGGGCGGCTGCCGGGGCAAAGCGCGGCAGCTTTGACCTGCCGTTTTTCGTGCTCACGCTGCTGCTGCTGACGATCGGCGTCATCATGGTGCTCTCGTCGAGCTTTGCCCGCGCCTATGCGCAGGGCAAGTCGCCGACGTATTATTTTGTCCGGCAGGCGGGCTTCGCTGTGGCCGGCGTCGTGGGTATGATTTTGTTTTCCAACGTGCGCATGGCGACGTACCGCCGCTGGTCGCTGCTGCTTTTGGGCGTGAGTATTTTCCTGCTCGCCATCGTCTGGATCCCGCACATCGGCGTGGTCGGCGGCGGCGCGCGCCGGTGGCTGAGTCTCGGCTTTACGACGTTTCAGCCGTCGGAGATCGCAAAGATCGCGGTCGTGCTGTTTTTCTCGAGCATGATCTGCACATACAAAGACCAGATGCAGACGATCCGCTACGGCGTTGTGCCGTTCATGGTCATCACCGGCGGCATCGTCATCCTGCTCATGCTCGAGCCGCATCTGTCGGCGTCGATCATCATCATGGCACTGGCGATCGTGATGATGTTTGTCGGCGGCATCAAGCTCTCGTACCTGCTCATCGGCATGGGCGGCGCGGGCGCGCTGCTGCTGATCGCGGGCAAGTTCGTGCCCTATGTGCACAAGCGCATCGTGTCGTGGCGCGATCCGTTCGCCGACACGAGCGCTGCCGGCTATCAAATCGTGCAGTCGCTGTATTCCATCGGTTCGGGCGGCTTTCTCGGGCTCGGCCTCGGCCAGAGCCGGCAGAAATATCTCTACCTGCCGGAGGAGCACAACGACTACATCTTTTCCATCGTCTGCGAGGAGCTTGGCTATGTCGGTGCGGTCGCGATTTTGATCCTGTTCGCGCTGCTCATCTGCCGCGGCTACTGGATCGCCGCGCACTCGCCCGACCGCTACAGCTTCCTCGTCGGCATCGGCATCACGACGCTGCTGTCGATCCAGGTGTTTTTGAACATCGCAGTCGTCACGAACCTCATTCCCTGCACGGGCATCTCGCTGCCGTTTTTCAGCTACGGCGGCACGGCGCTGCTCATGCAGCTCGGGGAGATGGGCATCATCCTGAGCATCTCGCGCGACATTCCGACGAAAAAAGCGCGCTAGTTTCTGACTTTGAAGTGTATATCCGGCAGCCCGCGGCGGCCTTCGGCGCGGACTGCCCGATTTCCGTTTTTGATCCTGGGAGGCATTGCTATGAATTTTCTCTTTACCTGCGGCGGCACCGCAGGCCACATCAACCCCGCGCTCGCGGTCGCTGGCATCCTGCGCGACCGGATGCCCGACTGCGGCATCCTCTTTGTCGGCGCAAACGGCAAGATGGAGACGGACCTCGTTCCGCGCGCGGGCTATGACATCGTGACCGTGGAGGTCACGAACATCCACCGCAGCCTCAAGCCGTCGGAGATCGTGTACAACTTCCGCTCGCTGCACAATGCGCGGCAGGCGACGAAGGACGCGCGCAAGATCATTGAGGACTTCAAGCCCGATGTCGCCATCGGCACGGGCGGCTATGTGTGCTACCCCGTGCTCAAGGCGGCGGCGCAGCTCGGCATTCCGGCCATCGTGCATGAGTCCAACGCCGTACCCGGCCTGACGACGAAGATGCTCGCCGGCGCGGTCGACCGTATTCTGGTCGGCTTCGAGGAGAGCAAGCAGCACTACAGCGAGCAGGACAAGGTCGTCGTCACCGGCACGCCGGTGCGCGGCGCATTCACGGCCTGCTCCAAGGCGGAGGCCAAGCGCCAGCTCGGCCTCGATCCCGAAAAGCCGCTGGTCGTGTCGGTGTGGGGGTCGCTCGGCGCGTCATACATGAATGAGATCATGACGGCCTTCATCACCCGCGCCGCCGTGACGGGCGCACCGTTTTCGCTCATCCACTCGGCGGGGCGCAACGGCTATGAGAAGATGCACACGGCGCTGCTGGAAAAGTGCCCGGCAGATCTCGCGGCACACGGCATGGACGTGCGGCCGTACATCTACGATATGCCGCTGGTGATGGACGCGGCCGATCTTGTGCTGTGCCGCGCGGGCGCGTCCACGCTCGCCGAGCTCACGTGCATCGGCAAGCCCGCCGTGCTCATCCCGTCGCCGAACGTCACGAACAACCATCAGGAGCGCAACGCGCGCGTGCTCGAGCGCGCCGGCGGCGCAAAGGTGCTGCTCGAAGGGTCGTTCACAGCGGACGACCTGTATAACCTCGTCAGCGACCTGCTCGCAGACCCCGCACAGCTTGCGCAGATGGCGGACAATATGCGCGCCGCCGGCGTGAGCGATGCCGCCGAACGCATTGCCGATCTGGTGCTTGAGCTGGCGGATCGGCATACAAAATGACAACTTCGCGTTTCTCTGCATAGGATGGCATGAATTTGCTGTGCGGAGGAAAGATCATGAGCATATGGCACATTTACGGCGGAAACAGGCTGACCGGGAGTACGCGGGTGCAGGGCGCCAAGAATGCGGTGCTGCCGATCATGGCGGCATCCGTGCTCGCCGGCAGTGAGACGGTTCTGCACAACGTGCCCGATCTGCGGGACGTGACGACCACGCTGCGCATCCTGCAGCATCTCGGCTGCACGGCGGTGCGCGACGGGGACACGGTACGCATCGATTCGCGCGGGATGCACTGCGATTTCATCCCGCACGCACTCATGCGGGAGCTGCGCTCGTCGGTCATCTTTCTCGGCGCGATCCTCGCGCGCTTCGGCACGGCGCGCCTGTCCATGCCGGGCGGGTGCGAGCTCGGGCCGCGGCCGGTGAACCTGCACTTGGACGCGCTGCGCGCGCTCGGCGCGGAGGTCACGGAGCGCGGCGGCGACATCATCTGCCGGGCGCACGCGCTTCAGGGGCGGCGCATCCTGCTGCCGTTTCCGAGTGTCGGCGCAACGGAAAACGCCATGCTCGCCGCCTGCGCCGCGGCGGGGGAGACGGTCATCTGCAACGCCGCACGCGAGCCGGAGATCGCCGACCTGCAATGCTACCTGCGCAAGCTCGGCGCGGACATTTCCGGCGCGGGCACGTCCACGGTCACGGTCGGCGGCTTCCGGCCGCGGCCGTTTGTCGAGCATACGATCATGCCTGACCGCATCGTCGCAGCGACGATCCTGTGCGCTGCCGCCGCCTGCGGCGGCGAGGTGGAGCTGCAGGATGTAGATCCGGCACACTTTTCGACCGTTCTGGACTCGCTTTCTGAGGCGGGATGTGCTATAATCACAACGGCGTCCGCCGTGCGCCTGTCATCGGATGGACAGCTCACGGCGCCGCGCCCGGTCGTCACGCAGCCGTATCCGGGCTTTCCCACGGATGCGCAGCCGCCGCTCATGGCGGCCTGCCTGCGGGCAAAGGGCACCACGGTGTTCACCGAAAACATCTTTACCAACCGCTACCGTCATGCCGAGGAATTCCGGCGTCTGGGCGCAGCCGTCAGCATCGAGGGCCGTGTGGCGTATGTCACCGGCGTCGAGCGGCTCACCGGCGCGCCGCTCACGGCAAGCGACCTGCGCGGCGGCGCGGCCATGCTCGTGGCCGGGCTTTGCGCCGAGGGCGCGACCGAGCTTTTCGACGACGGGTATATTGACCGCGGGTACGACCGCTTTGACGCGTGCCTGTCGGCGCTGGGCGCTGACGTGCGCTGTGCCGCGCCGCGGTGAAAGGAATCTCTGCCTATGAAACAATCGAAGCAGCCCCGGCAGCGCCGTGCGCGCCGTGTGCGCCGTCCGTCCGCAGGGCGCGGGAGATCGCTGCTGCAGCCGCTGATCTTTCTGCTGATCTGCGCGGCGCTCGTCCTGGGCATGAGCGTATTTTTCCGTGTTGCAAAGATCGAGGTCGTGGGCAACTCCATCTACACGGCCGAGGAGGTCGTCGAGGCCTCCGGCATCGGCACGGGCGACAATCTGTTTTTCATCAACCGTTTCTCGGCTGCCAGCCGCATCTTCAGCAAGCTTCCCTATGTGGACAAAGCAAAGGTCACGCGCGCCCTGCCGAACCGCGTCACCATTACGATCCAGGAGAGCAGCGCCATGGCCTATGTCAAGGCGGACGACGGCTACTGGGTCGTCGACCAGAACTGCAAGCTGCTCAAGTCCGTCACGGACAGCGAACTGACCGGCCTCGCCCGCATCGACGGCATCACGCCAGTGGAACCGAAGGTTGGCGAGGTGCTCAACGCCGGCGATGCCGACGCGCCGAAGGTCACGTACCTTGCGGCGATCCTCGGGCAGCTGCTCACGCGCGACATGGCGTCCAAGGTCACGGTGATCGACCTTTCGGACGCGGCGAGCCCGAGCTTTCTCTATGACGGGCGGTTCACGGTGCGTCTCGGCGCAAACGAGAATGTCGAGTATAAATTCGGCATGCTCCAGAGCGCTATATCGCAGCTCACGGCCGGCGATACCGGCACTATTGATCTGTCGATCGACAAGCGCGCACATTTCAGCCCCGGCTGAATGTTCACAAAAAAAGATTGACCTGATAAGGAAAACGATATAAAATGGGAAAGAATAAGAACAAACAGAAGCGCAACCCGCCAAAAAACGGCTCCCAGAGCGCGCATGCGCCGGCCGCCGATACAAATAGAAACAACAGGGAGGAACCGAATATGTCCTTTGCTACCGAGTCCGGTCCGGAAAATGTCGTCACCATCAAGGTCGTTGGTGTCGGCGGGGCCGGCAACAACGTCGTAAACCGCATGGTTAAGTCCGGCACTCAGGGAATTGAGTACGTGGCTGTCAATACAGATAAGCAGGCTCTGGCCGTCTCCAGCGCAGACCAGAAGATCCAGATCGGCGAGAAGCTGACCCACGGTCAGGGCGCCGGCAGCGATCCCGACGTCGGCAAGCGCAGCGCCGAGGAGAGCCGCAACAACATCGCCAAGAGCCTGGAGAACGCGGACATGGTCTTCATCACCGCCGGCATGGGCGGCGGCACCGGCACGGGCGCAGCGCCCACGATCGCGGACATCGCCCGC
>ERZ834433.2130-NODE-2130-length-13194-cov-3.312429_pt1 | contig 13194 bp, 12 predicted proteins | sample MGYA00519948_ERZ834433 | MGnify/ENA primary metagenome ERZ834433 (study PRJEB31850, sample SAMEA3708752) | human gut metagenome | biome: human gut; feature: human-associated habitat; material: faeces | place: China | collected 2014 ...
TATGAAAAAGGAGGGGTGACGATGAGTGAAATGCGGAATACGGAAGTAAAAGTAATTGGTGAATATAAGAGGATTGTGAAGTGAATGTCTGAATGAAAATGATGAAATTAGAAGGAGTTGTGTTGACTACGGACAAGAGGCTGTTATTTCGTCAAGTCGACAGGTGTACCTAAAAATCGTGAATGGGTACTACCTAAAAGATGTAGGGATTGCAAAAAAAAGAAACAGCCTATTGTGTTTGGGCTATAATGTATAGGAAATATAGTCTTTTTAAAGCTTTATACCTCGTCTTAATGGTCAGTAGACTGTGATTGCACTTGTAGGCATAATTCGTAGGAATGCGAAAAAGAGCGGAGGTTAATACTTTTGGAAAAGAAATACCAATTTTTTGTTTCATCGACATATGAGGATTTAAAGGAAGAACGTGATGTTGCAATTCACGCGATTTTAACAATGAATCAGTTTCCAATTGGGATGGAGATGTTTAGTGCAGCAGATGATGATCAATGGCAAATAATTAAAGAAGCTATTGATTCTTCTGATTACTATATTTTGATAATTGGAAATAGATATGGCTCAATTGAGGAAACGACAGGGGGGAGTTATACAGAAAAAGAGTTTGATTATGCTGTATCACAAGGCATTCCAGTTTTAGCCTTTATTATTGAAAAAAGTGTGAGTATGGCACCGGACAAGTATGAAAGTGATCCGTTAAAGAAAGAAAAGTTGGATGTTTTCAAGGAAAAAGTTAAGAATTCAGGTCGCTATGTGAAATTCTGGAAAAACAAAGATAATTTAGAGTCGTTGATTTCGCAATCAATATCCAAATCTGTTACAAGAGGTAGAAGACCTGGCTGGGTTAGAACTACAGATTTTGATATTGATAAGAGCCATGCGGAGATATTGCGATTGACGGAGCGTGTACATACACTTGAAGCACTAAATGCAGATTTGAAAAAGGAAAACTTTAGAAAACCCAATTTGTGGGTCGATATCCAACCGGGGCGTGACGAAGACGGAAAAATATATGACGAAGGAACAAGGCTGACATCAAATGGAATACATTTTACAGTTGTACCGATTATTACAACAGATGTAAAAAATGGTCTCGATTATAAGGACTGGGCAGGACGATGGGTTCATGAAAGCAAGGATGAAGTGAGGCTGTTGCGTTATGTCTATGAGAATAGCTTTGTTGTATATTTTCGGGTTCATAATGATGGAGATGCTCGTGCCACTGGAGTACGAGTTAAACTATCATTTCCAAATGACTTGATGGTCCTGTCGGAAAGGGAACTCCTTGAATATCGTGATGAAGAGGCAATTCACTTTGAAAAAGATGCTTATAGAAATTGGAGAAAAAGATTTGAAAATCCAAAGAATATTGCAAGTGTTAAAGAAAATGACAATAAATTTATCTCATTAGATGAACTCATTACAGTAGAAGATATAGCTGATTTGATGGATCCTGCGGATATGAATGAGGTGGTGTCCATTTTGCCGGGTGAGATTCTGTTTGACAAAAATGAAGTAAGGCATAAAGATACTGATTGCATTTATGGCGTGTGTGTTTTACCAACACGGGCGGGGCAGTTTACTGTTAAATGTGAAATAATCTGTAATGAATATGCTGAGGTAATTAAGCAGGATATTACTGTAGAAGTTGAATGAGAAGAACTGGTATTCATAACTATACAATAATATAATTAACGAACTATAAAGAGAAAAGAGGCTACCGTCTATGCCCAGAACGAAAGACAATACATGGTGGGCTAATCCGACAAACACGATACAATAAACTATCAGGGAAACAAAAACTTGATCATTTTATTAAATATTTTGGATTTGACCCTGTGTTTTTTTGGAAAAGGATAAGAATGAAACGCAGTTAAGAAAGAAGTGAATGAGATGATTTTTAGAAAAAAGAAAAAACCTACTAAAAAACTTCCTACACCCACAATAGATACAATTATAATTATTGGAAACGGGTTTGACAGGTGGCAAGGACTGAATACATCTTATGCGGATTTTCAGACGTATTACCATGAACACTTGAATGAGATTTTAAAAAAACTTCATATCAGAAAGCGCAAGTATATCAGTTCAGACGGTACGGTCAAAGAATGCTCGGATGTAGAATTGATTTATGGAGATCCATTTGATCCGGGCGAACTCGATAATGAATTTTGGAATAACTTTGAAAGCTCATTGGCTAATATCGATACAGAACGAATCAATCTTTTCTTTGGAAAAGAGAGAAGGAATCTAAAAGATATGCGGAGGTCGATTCGCAATGCAAAAAGAATTTTAACAGAGGCTTTTTGTGGATGGATTGCAACAATTTCTATTACAGAGGAGGATGCAGGATATTGCTTTGGAGATAATTGCGTGTTCATTAATTTTAATTATACCGATACTCTTCAGAAACGCTTTGGCGTCAATGAAATGAGAGAAATCCATATACATGGGGAGGCAACAGACAAGAAATCCATTGTTTTTGGACATAATCGGCATCCGCAAGAACCTGAGCCGATGCTTGCGAAAATAGGCGGACGCTTTTTTGGATTACACCTTGTAGATAAAATTCTATATGAAACAGATAAGCACTGTCAGAACAATATTCAGATTCTGTGCTGTTTCTTAGCAATGAATGGCGTAATGTGTGAGGAAATTAAAAATATCTATGTCTTGGGACAGTCGATGAGTCCTGTGGATATTGAGTATTTTGATTTTCTGATGAGAAGCAGTAAAGTTCCGTCTGTAGACAATGCTGAAGAAAAATCAAATGTACTTGAGACAGGGGACGAACTATATGAACTGACGCAGAGAATGCAGTTCGTAATTGATGAGATTGGATATCACAATACAGCGAGTGAAAGCGCTAAAGATGCCATGGAAAGAAGGCTTCAAAGAGAACAATGTGTGAGAAACGAGCGATATAGAAAAGAATTTCTGAAGATGCTTGGTAAACCTACAAAGAAGGAATTAGATTCTGTAAAGGTTGCTCCCAGAACAGAAGATGCAAAGTGGCATATTTCTTATTTTGGAGATATGGATAAGAAGTGGAAAGAAATCGTGATGAAAGAACTGGGCTGTAGTAACTACGAATTATATCCAAGTATAGACGACTGTATCTCTAAATGGAAAAAGTAATCACATTCGAAAAAAGCCAAAGCAGAGGACGTGCTGAAAAAGCTACTAGCTAGCGGCGTGAGCACGGACGTGACCCGTACAAACCTAAAATAATCATTCAAAACCTTAAACCGTGTGGGTGTAGTTACAAAATCCCATCCACGCGGTTTTATAATAGATAAATTGTTTCATATCGAACGAATATATACGTTTTTCATTCCATCACTCAAAATCACATCCGGTGAAATTTCAGCAGATGAACAGCAGAGGAGAGCACAGGCAAAGTAGGGACTGAGCAAATAAACAGCAATGAACATCACAGATAAGAAGTAATCAAATCCGTCAACACATCAAAACAGCTTCAATCGCTTCAAATGTATTCTTCAAAAATCAGCGATAACCCATCGCCAAAGCCGGTCCATCAATACACCAACCAACCCATCATCCACCCCCTCATCACGCCCACCCTGAGGAGCGCATCTGGGCAGGGCGAACGCCCCGGGTCCCGGACGCTCCGAAGATCAAGCACGACAAGATGAAACAATTTTACATGATTGACATGGGACGAAAAATGTGGTAATATCGTCTTATCAAAAAAGTGCGAATCCCTCTCGCTCGCGAAGGAAAAATCTCTCTCGCAATGAGAAATCAAACGATACAATGAACGAAAATTGACTTTGCCGAAGGCTGGCAGACACGAGGGACTTAAAATCCTTTTCTGAAGACAGAGTATGGGGTTGCCCCCGCTGGAGACATTGAAAATCTCAGAATTGTTCGTTGATTCGAATGATTGTCGGACTTTCTTTTTGCTCTGCTTTCTGGAAGCTTTGGAGAGGTGAGGGGAATCATTCTTGCATAGACGATGCCGTATGGACGCGTTTACAAGAACCTTTCCATGCGGGGCCATAGTGAAATATTTTTATATCAAACAGACTGCCCCCAAAGTAGCTCGCATCAAATCGCGCTGCTTTGGGGGCAGTTTTACGCTTTGCGGGGGATGGGCGGGGCGCTGTCGTCCGTAAGGCCGAGAATATAATCGGTACTGGTATGGTAGAGACCGGCAAGCTGGATCAGCACCTCGGTGGGGATATCCCGCTTGCCGGTCTCGTAATTGGAGTAGCAGACCTGTGTGCATTTCAGATACGCCGCAACATCCTTTTGCAGCAGATCACGATCCTCCCGCAGATCCCGGATACGTTGATACATGGTATTTACCTCAAAGGCTTTATTTAAGGTAAAGTATAGGCATAACGAAATGTTATATTGACATATAAAACAAAATGTTATATCATAGTATCGCGCCGGGAACAGCTGTGAATCTCCGGCGCAAAAGGGGAGAGCATCATGAAACTGGAATTCCGGCAGACGGTGACCTGCAACCACCTTACGCTTGCAAGGGTCTGCAAAACTATCGACTGGCAGCAGCCACTGCCCCGGTGCGGAGAATATGTGGCCGGGCTGGATACGCTGGACGGCGAACCGGAACTGCCGGTGCGCAAACTGCTGCACCGGGCACAGGACGGCGGCTGCCTTGCGGAGCTGCCGGGCTTCAACATTGCGCAGCTGAGGCTTTCTTACCGGGAGCTGGAGCAACTGGCAGCAAAAAAAGGCTGGACGCTGCAAAAGCTGTAAAAAACTTAAATTTCCCTCTTGCATTCTGGCCGATTCGTGCTATAATAGTAAGGCAATCGTTTCCAAGGCCGCTCGACGGGGTAGCCGATATTGAAGGTTGTGATGGGCACATACATTTATAATATGGCCCCAATAAGTCAGAACCAGAAATGAGGTGAAAAGAATGAAACAGGGTATCCATCCGAACTACGTTGACTGCACCATCACCTGCGCATGCGGCAACGTCATCAAGACTCGTTCCACCAAGCCCGAGATCCACGTCGAAGTTTGCTCCAAGTGCCATCCTTTCTACACTGGTAAGCAGAAGCTGGTCGACACCGGCGGACGTGTTGAGCGCTTCAACAAGCGTTTCGGCCGTAAGTAATTGCAACAATTACAAGGCTTCCAAGAGCGTCGTTCCCTTTGCGGGGAGCGGCGCTCTTTTTGCGTCCGGCCGCGAAAACTGCCGCATCAGCGCAAAAGAAACAATATTTGGAAACGCACACAGGTTTATCTTATTTCTGACACATTTTCGGGCTAAAATGATGCAGATATTCCCGGGGACACCCGCAGAGAAGGAGCGTTTTTTGTGATAGAAGTATCCCACCTCACCAGGAAATACGGCAGCCGCCTTGCAGTGGACGACATCTCTTTCACGGTGGAGGACGGCGTCATCTACGGCCTGCTGGGGCCGAACGGTGCCGGTAAGTCCACCATCATGAACATCCTCACCGGCTACCTCGCCGCCACGGAGGGGCAGGTGACGGTGGCGGGCCATCCGCTGCCCGAGGAAGCCGACGCCGCCAAGGCCTGCGTGGGCTATCTGCCGGAACAGCCGCCCCTTTACCCGGAGATGACGGTGGCCGAGTACCTCGACTTTGCCGCTGAACTGAAAGGCGTCAAGAAAGCAGAACGCCCGGCACAGGTGCAGTCTGCCGCCCACCGTACCGGTCTGGAAGATGTCCTGCCCCGGCTCATCCGCAGCCTCTCGAAGGGCTACCGCCAGCGGGTGGGCGTGGCGCAGGCGCTGCTGGGAAGTCCGCAGCTCATCATTCTGGACGAGCCGGAAACCGGTCTGGATTTCCACAATCAGATCTTAGTACTGAATATGGTGGAGCGGCTGGCGCATGAATCCGGCATCAGTGCCATCATGAATACCCACTATCCCACCAATGCCATGAGCGTAGCGGACGAAGTCCTGATGCTGAACCGCAAAGGCGAATTTTTCTACGGTCCAGCTGCGGAGATCTTGAACGAGGAGAACATCTCGTATTCTTTTGATGTTCAGGTGCTGGTGGATGAACTGCATTATCATGGGCGGTCGGTGCGCAGCATTGTGCCAGTGGCCTTGCGAGGGAATGCCGTATGAAGATGCCATTTACGCTTTCCCAGCTGCGTCCCATCCGGGAGGCCATGACAGTTTCCCGCCCAGCAAAACTGGGCGAGAGTGTACCTGTTACCTGGTTCTCGCTGGGCGGCGGCACCTCAATCACCCCGGAGTATTACGACTGCACTACCCTATATCTGGGTGGGGAAGGCTGCGGCGATTTCCTTCTGGGTGGAGAGAGCCGTACTGTCCCGCTGCATCCCGGCCAGCTGCTGGCCGTTCCGCCCAAAACGCTCTGTGGCTGTCTAACCGACAGCGGCATGATCTATACTGAAATCATTCTGAAAAAGGAGAACTTCACCATGAACAACATTCTCAAAGCAGGCCAGCCCACCGAACTGAAAGATCTCATTTCTTACGAGGACGGCAGCATCGCCAATCTGGACATCGCTCATGCAGACAACATGAAATTTGTCCTGATGGCTTTTGACGAGGGCACTGGCCTGACTCCGCACCGTGCTCCCGGCAATGCCATCCTGACCGCCCTCGAAGGCAAGGCCATTATTGGCTATGAGGGCAAGGATTACGAGCTGAACGCAGGCGAGAGCTTCCGCTTCGATAAGAACGGCCTGCACAGCGTTACCGCACAGGGCAAGTTCAAGATGAGCCTGCTGCTGGTCATCGAATAAGCGATCTTCTGTTTCATAACAGACGCAAAGAACCCGTCCGGACGTACCGGACGGGTTCTTTGCGTCTGTCAGATTCAGCAGTAGTAGAGGAACGAACGCAGGCGGCTCCATGCAGTTTCATCCCAGTCGTTATCAAGGGAAAGCTGGAACAGTGGGGCACTGCAGGCATCGTGCAGGCCGCGCATATCCAGAATCATCGCTGTATTTTCATACCGGGGTGCAAGGGTCAGCACTGCATTGGTACGGTTAGAAAGCTCCACGGCCTTGGCGTACCGATATCGACCGTTCCCGCCTGAAAAATTCGGCAAGGCAGAGTCCGCAATGAGGAACAGTGTTTCAGCGTCTTCCGCAAAGGTACTCTGCGCTCCAAGTTCATTCCCAAGGGTCTGCATCTGCCTCTGCATCTGGTCAAGCCAACCAGCCGATGGTTTGTTTTCATCCAAATTGTCTTTCCACAGAAACCAGAGTGCCTCGCTGAGTGGGGCGCGAAGCACCTGTTCGCCTTCGGCTTCCAGCACAGCAAGTACGCCGCTGTCCAGTTCTGTCAGGCAGAGCGGCGTACCAACAGCGGCAATGCGGCGGCCTTTTGCGGGAAGTGTGCCGATCTCTCTCGCTGCGGTGTGCAGCTGCTCCCAGCCAGGCAGAGCATCCCACTGTGCCGAAATGTCTGCACGTTTATCTGCCGGAGCAGCATAGAGGATATCTCCCGCCAACAGTGCGCGGAAGAGAGCATCACGGTTCTGCGCCATTTCGGGCAGTGTTTCCAGCATCGGGCTGACCAGTTGAGCATTCCGCTCTTTTCTGCGGTCCAACACAGCACGGATGACACGGGCGTACTGACCGTCTGCCTCCGCACCCTGCGTCTGCGGAATTAGGAACTGCGCATGTGCGTGGTCATTTTTACGCTCAGCAAAGATACTGCCCAGCAGTGCCGGGAAAGGCAGGTATTCTTTTGCACTCGTCTCCGCTCGGCCAAGGCTCAGAATATCGTCCGTCAGGTGCGGCAGCTCGTAGGGGTCTGCCCCTTGCTGTTTGAAATATGCGGCCAGATAGGGCGTATAAGCCCCCATCGCCGGAAGATAGAGTGGCACATTGGGGGATGGTGTCTGTGCCAGACGACAGGGGTGAATATCGACCTGCTCGATGTTGAAATCTGTCGGCAGAGCCACCGCCGGGCGGTGGTTCAGGCTGTTCAGGAAGGCTTCAATGCGGGTGATGACACCCACATTGGAGAAGTGCTCGTCCACTTCGATCTGCAAGTAGGGCTTATCCCCCATTTCCTGCTTGAACAGGTGTGAGAGCATGGTGTCCGGGCCGCAGCCGTGGTTGGTCAGGTAGACAGCGTAGAGGTTCGGGTGGTGAGCGATCAGCTTTGCTCCGGACAGGATATGCTGCCCGAACGGATAATAAAGATTATCGTATTCATCGGAGATGTCCAGCGCATGACCGGGCAGGTGGCTCAGCGTAATGACCTTGTAGCCCCGCTCCAACAGCAGTTCCGGGATGCCCATGTTCAGGATGGGGTCGGAAACGCCGTAGTTGCGGGTGATGAGCACCAACACTTTATCGTCCGGTCTCAGGGTCGCCAGCAGAGCTTTGCCCTGTTTTTCCACGGCGGCGGTATGGCGGCGCACCGCCATGGCACCACTGAGCAGAGCTTTGGCACAAAACGGTTTCGGGATTCCTAAAATCTTGCTCAGTCCCAGCATTGCAGATGCCATAGCTTCCTGCCCAAAATCGAGATCGAATACCGGACTGAGCAGAGTGATGCCCTTGCTCTCAATGTCCAGAGCGTTGGCAATGGATGCGGCTGCCGTCTGCATATAGACGCAGCCGTAGTTGTGTTTCACACGGCTCTTTTCGTGCTTCATCGTGTGGATGGTGGGCAGGAAGATATAATCTACTTTTTGGTCGATGAGCTGCTGCATATGGCCGTAAATAAGTTTGACCGGGTAGCAGGTCTCCCCTTGTGCGGTCTGCTGAGCCAGCCGGATCGTTTCCTCACTGGTGGGGTCAGTCAGGACGACATTGAAGCCCAACGAGGTAAAGAAGGCATTCGCCATCGGGAAGAATTTGTGGATCATCAACGCAAAAGGCACACCTACGGTCTTTTTACATGGGTCACGTTTGCCAGTGTAACCCTCCAAAAGCAGTTTGTCTGCCTGCTTGTAGAAGTCAATATTCTTCTGAATCTCCGCACTGCGGCTGTCCTCTGCATCCTTTGCCGGGCTGTCAAATCCCACAAATCGGCTGGGTGCGTCGCCCACAGCTTCCTGTGCCAGCAAAGCCACGCCATATGCGCCGCTGATGGAAAAGACCGGGCTGACCTGTATGCGGTCGCCGTATGCGGATTGGAATGCCGCCACAATGCCGGGGTTGTAATCGACACCGCCCTGCAAAACGATGTGCTGCCCCACAGGTTTAGAACCAACAACTTTATGCAGATAGTTCTGTACGATGGAGTGACAAAGGCCTGCGGCAATATCCGCCCGTGAAATACCTTCAGCGGAAGCGGACGCAATGGCCGTTTCGATAAACACCGTGCACCGTTCTCCCAAGGATGCCGGATGTTCAGAGGATAAGGCTAATGGGCCAAATTCCGCCAGTGGGATGCCCATACGGGCAGCTTGTTCTTCCACAAAAGAACCGGTACCGGCAGCGCAGATCTTGTTCATCTGAAAATCCACAACTTCACCGTTCTGGATGCTGATGTATTTGCTATCCTGTCCGCCGATCTCAAACACGGTATCGACTTCCGGCACCCAATGAGCAGCTCCCTTGGCTTGCGCAGTGATCTCATCCCGGACAGCATCCGCGCCGATGCGCTTGCCGACACGCTCCCGCCCGGAGCCAGTCACGCCCACCGCCGTAAAGCGCACCGCACCGAACCGTTCCCGGATGCTGGCCAGCCCCTTGCGGACAGCTCCTTCCGGGTTACCTGCGGTGCGCAGATATTGAAAGTCTACCAGTTCACCGTCAGCACCGACCAGGACAAGATCGGTGCTGGTGGAACCGATGTCGATGCCCAGCGCACAGCCCTTCTCCGGGAGGATACCGGTGGCCTTCGGCTCAGAAAGATCAGTGCCGGGCAACAGTTCCAGTCTGGGAAGCCCGGTTGTCGTGGAGCGTGTTGCCATTGCATCGTTCAACAACGCATCCAGCTGTGCCAGTGTAAATGCACCTTCTGCCTTGCATGCTGCACCGATGGCCGCTTCAAAACGCGCTTCTTCCGGGACGATCAGTTCCTCTTCGGTCAGGTCGAACACATCCCGGATAGCCCGTATCACGCCGGAGTTGCAGGTCACGCCGCCGCAGAATACCACTGGTTTGCAGACCGGCAGCCGCCGCACAATGGTCGCCTTGTAGTTATGGATCATTGCATAGCACAATCCCAGCAGGATATCCGGCGTGGAAACACCTTCCTGCTGACGGTGAATGATATCCGTTTTGGCAAACACTGCGCAGCGTCCGGAAAGCCGCGGAATGCTCTGCGCCTGCTCAACCAGCGCAGAATAATCCTCCAGCTTGCAGCCCACACGGGACATCTGATCCTCAAAAAAGGAACCGGTGCCGCCTGCGCAATGCTCGTTGGCCGCAAACTGCGGGGTCCGGCTCTGGACTTCCGTGATGAACCGCGCACCTTGACTGCCGATTTCAATAATCGAACCGGCCTGCGGCACAAGCCTGCGTACACCTTCCACGATGGCAGGAATCTCTCCCAATTCTGACAGAACCGGGCAGCGTTCCAGTAGTGCCCCGGCGTTATCACCTGTCACGCAAATAGCAAGTGTCTCGTCCCTGCCAATAGCAAGTTCCGACAAGCCCTGCCGCAGGCACAGAAGCGGTCTGCCGTGATGCACGGCAAGCCAGTACTTCGCCACCGTTCCGTTCTGCATCAGCACGATTTTGACCGTGGAGGTGCCAAGATCCATTCCCAAAGAATACATGGGACAGCTCCTTTCAAAAATCAACCCTGTCGCTTTGAAGGTTTGACATTTCAAACTTCATTCCGTATAATAGAGCTGTCGTAAATTAGACAGCTCTAACCAGAGTTTAACACAACTACCTCGATGTGTCCGTTGTTATGGCAACGGACGGAATGATTTTGGAGCATGGAAAAATATTATTCGATTTTACAGCAGTGCGGAATGTTCCACGGCATCCAGCCGCGCCGCTACCGGGATGTTCTGGACTGCCTGCACGCAAGCGTGCATCAATATCCCCGCAATACGCATCTTGTGGAACTGGGTGAGCAAAGCCACAATACAGGCATCCTGCTGGATGGCACAGTGGAAGAGTTTCTGTATGATGAAAATGGAAATCAGGTCAGCATCTGCCGGCTGGCAAGCGGGCAGATTTTTGGGGCCGAACTGGCCTGTACCGGCTGGAGTACCAGTCCGGTCTGCCTGCGGGCCGACTCAGACTGTACGGTGCTCCGGTTGGATTTCAGCGCTCTCATGTCCCAGCAGACCATGACCTGTCCCTGCCGGATGCAGGTGACCGCTAATCTGATGCAGGACATGGCACAGCAGCTTTTATTCTTTAATACAAAGGTGCGTATTCTTGCCCAGAAGCGTTTGCGGGACCGGCTGAAAATTTATTTGCAGACGCTGACACCGGACAGCAAAGGATGTTATCATCTGCTGTACAGCCGTACCGAGCTGGCCGACTTCCTCTGTGTAGATCGCAGCGCGCTTTCCCGCGAATTGTGCCGGATGCGGGATGAAAAGGTTATTGAATTTTCCGGGGCAAAAATCAAGATCCTAGATCATGATTTTCTCCGTCACTGAGCTTCAAGCTGAAATAAAAGGAAGGCAGGGTGTTCTTTTGATGGAACACTCCGCCTTCCTTATCGTGTGTGGATTTTTGGGGGTTAGTCTTCTAGTCCATGGATTCCAGCCACATTCTTCAAATATTCCTCCGGTTCGCCGTTTAGAATCAGGTCTGCATACGCCAGAGAATCGTTATAGATGAGATACTCCAACTCCGTCCTCTGCGCCATGGTCACGTCCAATTCATCCTCGACCCCAGTGCAGTCAATGGAGATCATTCTCCCATCCCGGAGCAAAAGCTCCACGCAACCAGTGTCCATGTTGAATTTGCAGGTTCTTTCATCGTACTTCATACTCGTGTCCTTTCTGCCTTACGGCACTCTTACAGTGGTCTGTCGTGCTTTCTTATGATAAGGTCCCGGACGTTTTTCGAATGATCCTGTTTGCTGCAATAGAGGTGTTCCTTTCTTGGCAAGTATGGTATACTTATTTTGACCAATAAGACCCAATTTGGAGGCAGCATCAGAAATGACAGAACGAGAGAAAATGATAAATGGCGCGCTATACGATCCATCCGATCCGGAACTGGAGCAATTACGCTTGAATGCACGCAAATTGGCAAGAAAGTACAACCGGACGGATGAGGACCAACCGGAAGAACAAGCCGAAATTCTGCGAAAATTATTGCCTGCAACAAAGCAGTTTCCGTATTTGCAGGCACCGGTCTACTTTGATTATGGCTGCAATACGTACTTTGGAAAGTACAGCTTTGTCAACTTTAATTTCACCTGCTTGGATGTATGTGAAGTCCATATCGGGGACAATGTGATGATCGGGCCAAATGTCACATTGGCAACTCCCATGCATCCGCTTTTGCCGGAAGAACGGAATATCCAAAAGCGAGAAGATGGAAGCATTTATAATCTGGAATATGCCAAACCCATCACCATAAAGGATAATTGCTGGTTGGCATCCAACGTAGTGGTTTGTGGCGGCGTTACCATCGGAGAAGGCTGTGTGATCGGAGCAGGAAGTGTTGTGACAAGAGACATCCCACCCTATAGTTTGGCTGCCGGAAATCCCTGCCGGGTCATCCGCCAGATAACCGAGAAGGACCATATGGAAGCTGCAGCTTGCCGGGAATAAGGCAAACGATCCCCCAGGAAAACGCTCCGGCTGCAAAGCAGAGCGCATAGAACCAATACAAAAACACAGCCCCGTTCTGGTGAAGTGATATGCTACCCCTGGAGTAGACAGAGTAAAAACAAAACTCTGAATACTCTGGGGGTATTTTCATGTCAAAGACGGCGAAGATGCCCTGAAAGACCGGCGAGGACGGCACAAGAAGGATTATAAAACCGCAGACGGAAGAAGAACGGTCACGGATCTGCTGCCTGCAATACGCAGGCACAATACCCCGGTTCCGGCTGGTAGCAATGGATCGTAAGGTATTCGTCCACCTCAGGGCTGTAATCGTGAAGGATGTGCTTTGTTCCGTTCAACGCCACATCTTTAATGCCTAAAGTTCAGAAGCCGTTGACTTTCGGGCATTTCCTGTGTATTCTGTAACATAGAAGGTTAAATGGTTTTTCACAAGATGCATAAAGCACATCCTCTTCCTGCGTATCTATAAGCCTGACTGGAATGCCCTGAGCGGCTGGCA
>ERZ834433.2133-NODE-2133-length-13190-cov-2.714046_pt1 | contig 13190 bp, 14 predicted proteins | sample MGYA00519948_ERZ834433 | MGnify/ENA primary metagenome ERZ834433 (study PRJEB31850, sample SAMEA3708752) | human gut metagenome | biome: human gut; feature: human-associated habitat; material: faeces | place: China | collected 2014 ...
TTGCCCGCGCAGATGGCCAGCCGCAGCGGCAGCGTGCCGAACACGAACACCGGCGAATAGTACCCGTAGATGAGGCTGTCGAGATACAGCGACCCGGTGTTGAGCACCGTGATGCCCAGCTCACCGAGCACGGCCAGCAGCGCGAGCTGCCGCGGCGTGCAATCGTAACCGTGACGCGCCGACACCGCGCCCACGCACAGCCCCAGCAGCACATACGGCGCGATCCAGAGCGCGGTCGTGGCGCTCACGCCGTAGCGCAGCAGCTGGTACAGCAGCGTACCCACCCCGCCGATGGCCAGCCCGTCGACCGGGCCGAGCAGCAGCGCACCGAGAAACACCAGCGTGATCGAGCACCAGGCCGATGCTGTTTCCGGCGCTGCGCCGCAGGCTGTGTACAGGTCTGTCAGTGCCTGCCCGAGCGTGCAGATCACGCCGCCGACCAGCCCCGCGCGCAGCAGATCGCCCCAGATGGGCGAGCGCGGCGAGAGCGAGTCGACAAAGGCCGCATATTCGTCGCTGCTCATGCGCATTGTCCTCATCTCCTGCGCACAGTATGGCCGCGCGCGCGCAAAACTATGCAACAAGCGCCTCCGCACGGCATGCACGGAGACGCTTGTTGTTTTTTATAAATGTATGCTTGATGTACTATGTACCGGTTTTTTGTGTGTCGAAAACCGCTCGTTCGGTATGCGGGCCAAAGAAGTCCGATGGCGCTCGTGAAGAAAAAAAGCGGCAGAGATAAAACACGGGACTGCTCGCGGGGCGCAGCAAAGAGTCTTGCCGGCGGTCATTTTTCCATATGTCGCTTATTTTAAAATGGTGATCCCTTCGAGCGCCAGCAGCTTTCGCTTGATCTCCAGCCCGCCGGTATAGCCGGTGAGTGTGCCGTTCGCGCCGATGACGCGGTGGCAGGGGATGAGGATCGGCAGCGGGTTGCGGTGGTTTGCCATGCCGACGGCGCGCGCTGCCTGCGGGCTGCCGATGGCGGCGGCGATCGCGCCGTAGCTGCGTGTCTCGCCGTAGGGGATCGTGCGCAGCGCCGCCCACACGCGCAGCTCGAACGCCGTGCCGCGCGGATCAAGCGGCAGATCGAACGTGCGCCGCGTGCGTGCAAAGTATTCGTGCAGCTGCGCCTCGGCCGCGTCAAGCAGCGCCGAAGCGTCCCGCGCGCCCTGCGCGCCGAAGCGGACGGCTGTGATGGCGTCCGCCGACGCGGTGAGCGTCAGTGCGCCGATGATCGTCTCGATCGTGCGCGTGCTCATGCCTCGATCACCAGATTTTCCACGCCGGACTTTTCAAACTCATCCATGTATTCATCCATGCGCGCGTTGAGCTCGGTCAGATCGGCGGGCTCGCCGTCGAGACAGCCGAGATCGCGCCGCGCGAGCTCCTCGGCCAGAATGTCGAAAAACACGGCGTCCTCATAGTCGGCGATGGCCTCATGGATGCCGCCGTTTTCGTAAGCCTGCGAGGGGAAGATATGCCCCTGCCAGCGGGAGATGAGCGCGCTCATGCCGTTTCTGGCGCACAGCGCAAAGATCTTCTCCTGCAAAATATCATAGTCCTCAAACCGGTCTTTCTCGCGCGTGGAGTTGAGGATCCAGTTGCCGATATAGACGAGATCCAGCAGCCGCCGGAACTCCTTGTCGGTGAGCTCAATGTTCATCCGGTCATCCCTCCCGACGGGAGCAGCGCCCCCGAAAAATGGCTTGCATCCGCAGCGGTCGGCGGCGGATGCGCTTGTGCTACCATTATAGCAAACGGTGACGGGAAATTCTACACCATTTTTCTGTTGCGAAGTTGGACAAAACAGTATATAGTAATAGAATCGCACAATTATGCAAAGGAGGCGGCGTATGCGGGTCGTTATCACGATCGAGGGCGCTCAGGCGGATGTTCTGGAGCAGGAGCCGGATGAACTGGTGCAGTTTTCGACCGACGGGGAGTATAGCTGCGTCGACGGCTGCGGTATGCTCACCTATCCCGAGAGCGAGCTGACCGGCATGGCCGGTACGCTCACCACCATCACCTTTACGCCGTCAAACGCCGTGCTCAAGCGCACCGGCACTGTCACGAGCCGGATGGTTTTTGCCCCCGGCACGCGCAACACGTTTTTGTACCAGACGCCGTACGGCACGAGCACGGTCGGACTGGAGACGCAGCGCTACCGCTCCACGCTCGGTGAGCGCGGCGGTGTGCTGGAGCTGCTGTACGTTGTGGATTTTGACCACGCCTGCGCCAACCGCAACCAGCTTAAGATCACCGTCAGAGAACAATAAAGATTATAGAATAGAGGGTAACTGATTATGGCCAATCGAATCGAACAGGCACGCGCCGCTGTGGATGCGTGCATCCGGGAAGCATATCTGCGCGCCGCCGCGGCGCTTGATCTGCCCGAGGGCGCGGACGTGCGCGGCTCCGTCGAGCAGCCGAAGGACACCGCCAACGGCGACTTTGCCGCCAACCACGCCATGGCGTCGGCCAAGACCATGCACATGGCCCCGCGCAAGATCGCCGAGGCGCTCATCGCGCACATGGAGTTGGACGGCACGTGGTTTGCCTCCGTTGAGGCGGCAGGGCCGGGCTTTTTGAACTTCCGCCTGTCCGACAAGTGGTATCAGGACGTGCTGACTGCCGTGGACGAAGCCGGCGCGGACTATGGCCGCGTGGACGATGGCCATGGGGAAAAGGTCATGGTGGAGTTTGTATCCGCCAATCCGACCGGGCCCATGACGATCGGCAACGCGCGCGGCGGCGTGCTCGGCGACGCGCTCGCGTCCGTGCTCGACCGCGCGGGCTACAATGTCTGGCGCGAGTTTTACGTCAACGATGCCGGCAATCAGGTCGACCTGTTCGGCAAGTCCATCGAGGCGCGCTACCTCCAGCTCATCGAGGGTGAGGACGCGGTCGAATTCCCGGACAACGGCTACCACGGCGACGACATCAAGGCGCTCGCCAAGCTTATCTACGAGCGTGACGGCGACAAGTACCTCACCGTGCCGAGCGCCGAGCGCTGCGCGGCGTTCGTGGCCTTCGGTCTGCCGTACAATATCGCGCGCATGCAGCGCGACCTTGAGCGCTACCGCATCCACTTTGACCAGTGGTTCCTCGAGAGCAGCCTGCATAGCTCCGGCTACGTGGCCGAGACCGTGCAGCTGCTCACGGATGCCGGCCTGACGTATGAAAAGGACGGCGCGCTCTGGCTGCGCAACACCGACCTCGGCGCCGATAAGGACGAGGTCCTGCGCCGCTCGAACGGCTTTTATACCTACTACGCGGTCGACATCGCCTATCACCGCAATAAGTTCATCGAGCGCGGCTTTGACCGCGTCATCGATGTCTGGGGCGCTGACCATCACGGCCACGCCATCCGTTTTGCCGCGACCATGCGCGCGCCCGCGCTGGGGCTCGAGGGCCGCAAGCTCGACTTCCTCATCATGCAGATGGTGCGCCTCATGCGCGGCGACGAGATCGTCAAGGTCTCCAAGCGCACGGGTAAGGCGCTCTCGCTCGCTGACCTCATGGACGAGATCGGCGTGGATGCCTGCCGCTTCTTCTTCAACGCCAAGCCGGACACGCACCTCGAGTTCGACCTCGACCTCGCCGTGCGGCAGGACAGCGAAAACCCCGTCTACTACGTCCAGTATGCGCACGCGCGCATCTGCACGCTGCTCGCCGCCATGGCCGAGGCCGGCTGCGCCGTGCCCGCTGCGGCGGATGTGGACGTGGCCCTGCTCACGACGCCGCAGGAGCACGAGCTCATCAAGCAGATCGCCATGCTCCCGGAGGAGATCCACCTTGCCGCGCGCGATTACGATCCCAGCCGCATCAACCGCTATGTGACGGAGCTGGCCGCGCGTTTCCACCGCTTCTACAATGTCTGCCGCATCAAGGACGCAGAGCCCCTCGTGCGCGACGCCCGCCTGAAGCTGGCCGATGCGACGCGCTGCGTGCTCGAGATCGGTCTGGGCATCATCGGCGTGACTGCACCGGAAAAAATGTGATTCGTACAAACACAAGCTGCCCTCTCCCGCGTATGCGGGGGAGGGCAGCTTGTTCGTATAGGCCCGAAAACGGCAACAACGTGCCGCCGGAGAGTGGCGACACGTTGCTGTCGAGAGAGCAAAAATAAGAAGAGAAAAGAAAGAAATCGGAAGAACGTTGAGTTAATTTATTAACTAACGTGATTATTTTATAACACATTCCGTCAGCTTTGTAAAGCAAAAAGTGCGTATTTTTGCAAAATAGGCGTTTTGTCAAGAAAATATCAACCTCGCCGTCTGCTTTTGTGCACTTTGTCGTCCGCCTATGTACCCCAGAGACAGCGCACCAGCGCCGCGGCCGTGACAAAGCCGGTCACGTCGGCGACGATGGCGGCGGGGATCGCCCAGCGGCTGTGCCGGATGCCGCATGCGCCGAAATAGACCGCCAGCACGTAGAACGTCGTCTCGGTGGAACCGAGCATGACGGCGGCGGTGCGCCCGATGCGGGAATCTGCGCCGTAGGTCTGGATGATGTCGCTTGCGGCGGCCAGCGCACCGCTGCCGCTGATCGGCCGCACGAGCAACAGCATCGCTGTCTCGGGCGGGATGCCGAGCCAAGCCAGCACGGGCGCACACAGCCGCGTGAGCGCCTCGAGCGCGCCGGATGCGCGCAGCATGCTCACGGCGGTCAGCAGCGCTACAAGCGCAGGGAAGATGCGCATGACGGTTTTTAGCCCGTCGCGCGCGCCGTCAGTCAGCGCAGAGAACACATCCGTCCCGGTCAGCACGCCGCAGAGCCCGACTCCCGCCAGCAGCAGCGGCACGGTCAGCGTCAGCAGGTCGCTCACGGCCATATGCGCGCGAGCACCTTTCCGGTCAGCAGCCCCGCCGTGACCGAGCAGAGCGAGCTCACCCACACGGCGGGCAGAATGTCGAACGGCACGGCAGCGCCCGCTGCCTCGCGCACGGCGGCGATCGTGACCGGCAGCAGCTGGATCGAGGCCGTGTTGAGCACCACCAGCAGGCACAGCTCGTCGCTGGCGGTGCCGCCGCAGCTTCGGGCCATCCGCCGGGCGGCTTGAATGCCCAGCGGCGTGGCGGCATTGCCAAGGCCAAGGAGGTTCGCGGAAACATTGGCGGAGACTGCCGCCAGCGTTTCCTCGTCCCGGCTGGCGTTGGGCAGCAGGCGGCGTAGCAGCGGACGGAACAGTGCGGCGATGCGGCGGGACAGACCGCAGACATTCAGAATCTCCATGACGCCGCTCCAAAGGCAGAGGATACCGGCCATGGAAAGGCTCAGTTCCAGTGCGGATTGGGCACCGTCCAGCGCGGCGGCGGCTACGGCACCGAGATTTCCATGAAAAAGGCCCCAGAGGAAGGAGAGGATCACCAGACCGGACCAGATATAAGACATTGCCATCGTTCGACACTCCCAAGCATTGATTTTGAGAAATGGGTGCACTGCAACTGTATGCGGGAGCGGGGACGGTCATTCTGAAAAATACAAATTGGGGGGCGATCTCGCGGGGCATCTTCAAAATGCGGGGCACTCCGAGAGAAATGACTGACCAGGAGCGGAAAAGAACGGGAATAAAAGGGACAAATGGATCGCAAAACAGAACAGCTCCTCCGCTGCATGGCGGAGGAGCTGTTTATGTACGTCAGTTTTCGGATTCTGCCATGCGGTAGCCCACGCCCACTTCGGTGAAAAGGTATTCCGGTTCGGCAGGATTTTTTTCAATCTTCCGGCGGATGTTGGCCATGTTGACCCGAAGGATCTGGTTATCGCCGCTGGCCCGGGGCCCCCACAGCTCCTTGATGATGGAATCATAGGTCATCACACGGCCAGCGTGCTTGCCTAACAGAGCGACGATCCGGAATTCGCTGAGGGTCAGCTTGGCGTTTTCACCCCGGACGAGAACCTGATGCTTGTTGTAGTCGATGGTGAGGTCGCCTACGGTGTAGGTGCCCTGCTGGGCGATCTCACTGTTGCCGGTGGCGGTGCGGGTGTGGCGGATGGCCGTCCGCACACGGGCCAGCAGCTCGTCGGTGCCGAAGGGCTTGGTGAGGTAGTCATCGGCCCCCAAATCCAGGGCGGAGACCTTGTCCTGCTCGTGGGAGCGGGCGGAGACCACCACCACCGGCAGGGTGGACCAGCTGCGGAGCTGGCGCAGAATGTCCAGACCGTCCATATCCGGCAGGCCCAGATCCAGAATCACCAGATCCGGGCAGTGGGAGGAGATCATGGACATGGCCTCGGCTCCGCTGGCGGCCCGCATGGCCTCGTAGCCATTGGCGGTGAGAATGGTGGAGATAAAGCGGGCGATGCTCTTTTCGTCCTCAATGACCAAAATCTTTTCACGGATGTTCATAGGGTTTCCTCCTCGGATAAATCAGTGGAAATAGCGGGATCGGCGGGGGGCATGGGCAGGCAGAAGATAAATTCCGCGCCATCCGGGTGGTTATGGGCGGTGAGACGCCCGCCGTGGGCCTTGACCACGGCGCTGCACACCGAAAGCCCCAGGCCCATGTTCCGCTTGCCATCTCCCGAGGGGGGAGAGGCATGGCGGATAGAATAATCGAATAAGTGGGGCAGGAGGGCCGGGGAGATGCCCTGACCGTTGTCCCGAACGGAGAAGGCGGCGAAGCCGTCCTCCGTTTTTTCCGCCCGGAGATGGATGGCGGTGGTGGTTTGGCCGTGGATGACAGCGTTTTCAATCAGGTTGGAGAGGACCTGCTCGATGAGGATGGGGTCCATAGGGACCATGAGCAGCTCCGCCGGGACCTCCACAGAGAATTTGATGTCAGGAAGCCGCTTGCGGGCCTTTTGAACGGCTTCCGCCAAAACCTCCTCTACCGGCTCTAATTGCTTATTCAGCTCTGTCCGGTCACTGCCGATGCGGGTGATGGAAAGGAGATTTTCCACGGTGCGGATCAGCCACTGGGCCTCCTGCTTCACATCCTCCAACAGGGAACGGCGGTCCTCTTGAGAGAGGTCGGGATTGTCCAGCACAGCGGAGGTGGAGCCGATGATGGAGGTCAGGGGGGTGCGGATATCATGGGATACGGAGCGGAGCAGGTCGGCCCGCATCCGGATCTTTTCATTTTCCATTCGAAGCTTGTCCAACTGGCGGGTTTTAGTGGTCAGAGCGGAGGTGATGACAGAAACGCTGAGAAAGGTCAGGAAGGACAGGGGGTAGCCGGTGATGGTCAGGTTGAAGGCCCAATAGGGAAAGGTGAAGAAAAAGTTGACGGCGATGACGCCCAGCACCGCAGAGAAAAGACCCCAGAAATAGCCGGTGGTCAGGCGGGAGGTCAGCAGCACAGTCAGCACAAAAACCGGCGTGGCGAAGCCAGCGCTGGGGTCCAGCCTCTGCAGTAGGATACAGAAGGCCACGGCCACAAAGAGGATCAGCGCGGTGACAATGAGGTCCCGCATGGAGAAGGGGAATAGGGTGGCCAGGCTGGTCTTGGATTTGGAATTGGGATGAGACATAGGAAGCCTCCTTGCTGGTTTCAGTATAGCAGACGGATCGTTAAATTGTTGCTAAAAATTAAATGGGAGGAAAGAGAAAACGTGCAGAGCTTCGGCTGCGTCTTGAAAAGACGTTGCACAGAGAGATGCACTTTTTCTGAAAATCTGCCGGAGGGATGGAATGGGGGGACGGCTTTGGAGAAGAAACAGGAGGATGGCCGCTTTTGCAGGGCCTATCTGCGGACCATGGATCCGGAGCAGGCTGCCGCAGAAATCGGCAGACGGGACGGCTACGCCATGCTGGGGCAGAAAGGGACCCAGCAGAAACTGGAACGGATGCGCTGCGACGCGGCGGCGCAGCTGAAGCGGGAGGATGTGCTGCGGCAGCTGGCACGGCTGGCCTTTGGCCGGGTGGATGATGCGGTGACACTGGCGCTGCGCCGGGGAGAGACGGAGCCGGAGGGACTGGAACTGTCGGCTGTGTCTGAACTAAGGGTAACAGAAAAGGGCGTAGAGGTCAAGCTGGTGGACCGGGTCCGGGCGTTAGAGACGCTGTGGAAGCTGCTGGAGGCCAGCGAACCCCAGCAGGCGGATCCGCTGCTTCAGGCGCTGGCGGCGCTGCCGGGGGAAACGGGAGACTGGAATGAGAAATGATATGATCCGGTTTTCCCGCAAGCAAAGGCAGGTGCTGACCTGGTGGAGGCAGAACCGTTGGCAGGCCATCATCTGCGATGGGGCAGTCCGCAGTGGAAAGACGTTTTGCATGGGACTGTCTTTTTTCCTGTGGGCCCAGAGTTGTTTTGACGGACGGCAGTTTGCCTTGTGCGGCAAGACGGTGGGGGCGCTGCGGCGGAATTTGCTGACGGAGTTGGTCCCCTGCCTGCGGCGGATCGGTATGATCGTGCGTGAAAACAGGAGCGCCAATTCCCTGACGGTGGAGTTTGGCGGGCAACGGAATCAATTTCTGCTGTTTGGCGGGAAAGACGAGTCCAGCGCGGCGCTGATCCAAGGGAGCACATTGGCGGGACTGCTGTTGGATGAGGCGGCGCTGATGCCACGGTCTTTCGTGGAGCAGGCGGTGGCCCGGTGCAGCGTCCGGGGCAGCAAGCTGTGGTTCAATTGCAATCCGGAGGGGCCGGAACACTGGTTTTACAAGGAGTGGATCGAGAAGGCGGAGAGCCGGGGGGCGCTGCGGCTGCACTTTACGATGGCGGATAATCCTGGCCTGTCGCCGGAGATCCGGCAGCGGTATGAGCGGCTGTACACCGGCGTTTTCTACCGGCGGTTCGTGCTGGGGCAATGGGCTGCGGCGGAGGGGCTGGTGTATGATTTTTTCGATTCGGAGAGAGACGCGGCACCGGTGCCGGAGGGGCCGTTTGGCCGGTGGCGGGTATCCGTGGATTACGGGACGGTGAATCCGCTGTCCATGGGACTTTGGGGGGAACGGGACAGCGTTTGGTACCGGGTAGAGGAGGTCTATTACGATTCCCGCCGGGAGGGACAGCAGAAAACCGACGCGGAGTACGCGGATATGCTGGAGCGGCTGGCGGCGGGGCGGGAGATCCAGCGGGTGATCGTGGACCCGTCGGCGGCCAGCTTCATCGAGACCCTGCGGCAGCGGGGCTGGCGGGTAAAGAAGGCCAACAACGATGTGGCTGACGGCATCCGGGTGACGGCGGATCTGCTGAGGCAGAGGCGGATCGTACTGTGTGATACCTGCCGGGACTGCCTGCGGGAGATGGCCCTTTATTGCTGGGACGAAAAGGCGGGAAAGGATGCACCGAAAAAGGAGCACGATCACGCCATGGATGAGATGCGGTACTTTGCCATGGATCTGATGGGGGAGCGGAGCGGGGGGTTCGCTGTGACCAGCGTGAGACGGCAGGCATGATCGTGTTCCGATTTTAATACACGGCATGCCATGGACAGCGCCGAAGCGCCGCCGGGGGCGGAAGAAGCGAGGCGGTGTCGAGGCAGGGCCCCGGCTGGCAGACACGAAGTGGCTGGGAGCCGGTTGGCCCAACGGTGGAGATGCGGTACTTTGCCATGGATCTGTCAGGCGGGGAAAAGGGCGGATTTGCGGCAGTCAGCGTAGCGAGGGGCAGATACCGTTAGGAAATATATAAAATGTTGTACGGGACTGTACACCAAAAGCGGGTGTGGACGGGAGAGTAGGAGACCGATTTCCGAAGGGAGGAGAGGTTCGTTTGAATTTTTGGAAAAGGAGAGGCGATGAAGCGGCAACGGCCCAGACTATGCAGCTGCGGGACCGGGAGCGGCATCCCTATGCGGGGCTGCGGAGCTTTATGCCTCAGCGCGGCGGAGAGCTGCGGCTGTATCAGGCGGTGCGGGAGGCTGTACCGGTGGTGGACGCCGCCGTGTGCAAGCTGATCCGCCTCAGCGGCGGTGCGCTGGTGTTCTGTGAGGATCCGGAGACAGAAAAGCGGCTGCGGGACTTTTTAGAGCGGGTCCCGGCGGGGCGGGGACAGTACGGTATCAACGCCTTTTTGGAGCAGTACCTGGAATCGCTGCTGATCTGCGGCGGCGCCGTAGGCGAAATGGTGCCGGCAGCGAGCAACCGGGATCTGGCGGCGCTGCTGTGCGGACGGATGGACCGGATCGAGCTGAGAGAGGGAGAAAGCCCGCTGGATTTTCAGATTTTCGGGCCGGATGAGCGGGGGCGGATGGCAGCGCTGCCGTATCAGGAGCTGCTGCTGTTCACTCCGCTGCATCCGGAAGCCGAGCACCCCTACGGCGTGTCGCTGCTGCGGGGATTGCCGTTTATGGCGGATATTCTGATGAAGATCTACAACACGGTGGGGGTCAACTGGGAACGGTGCGGCAATATGCGGTTTGCCGTGACCTGCCGGGACGGCGACGGCAATGCCGCGGAACGGGGGCAGCTTCTTGCCAGCGAGTGGAGCCGGGCTATGCAGGATACCAGAAGCGGCAGTGTCCGGGACTTCGTGGCGGTGGGAGATGTGGATATCAAGGTCATCGGCGGCGACGCGCCCATTCTGGACAGTCAGGTGCCGGTGCGGCAGGGGTTGGGGCAGATCGTGGCGAAGACCTCCATTCCGCCCTTTATGCTGGGGCTGAACTGGAACTCCACGGAGCGGATGAGCGCCCAGCAGGCGGACATGCTCACCACGGAGATCACCGCTATTCGACGGACGCTGACACCGGTGGTGGAGCAGATCTGCCGGATGTGGCTGCGGATGCAGGGAGAGACGGCGGCGTTCCGGGTGGACTGGGAGGATATCAACTTGCAGGATGAGGTAGAGGAAGCCAAGGCGGAACTGTACCGGGAGCAGGCGAGGAAGCTGCGAATCGAGAATGACGCGGCGGAAGGTAAAATTGAGGACAGGGCGGCAGGGGCCGCGAAAAAAGCGTGACAGGAGGAAACGGATGCTGACAAAGGAAGAACTGGATCAGATCAACCGGTTCAGCAAGGCAGAGCTGACGGCGGATCAGGTGTACACCTTCAGTGTGCGGCTGTGCGACAACGAGGTGGACCGGGATTTCGAGCGCTTCGGCACGGAGGATCTGGAAAGGCTGGGAGAGCTGTTTTTGGGAAAGAGCGGGATCTTTGACCACCAGTGGTCAGCCAAGGGTCAGACGGCCCGGATTTACCGGACGGAGGTGGTACGGGAGCCCGGCACCGTGACGGCGGCGGGGGACGAATATTGCTGGCTGAAGGCATGGGCCTACCTGATGCGGACGGAAAAGAATCAGGAGCTTATCACGGAGATCGAGGGTGGTATCAAGAAAGAGGTCAGCGTGGGATGCAGCATGGGACGGAGCGTGTGCTCCGTGTGCGGCGCGGAAAACGGCGCCTGCGGCCATGTGAAGGGTCAGATGTACGGCGAAAAGCTGTGCTTTATGGAGTTGAAGGATCCCAAGGACGCCTATGAGTGGTCCTTTGTGGCGGTGCCTGCCCAGCCCAGGGCCGGTGTGGTGAAGCGGTTCGGCCGGGAGGAGCCGGAGCTGCGGCTGCTGCAAAAGCAGGCGCAGGCAGGGCAGCGGTATCTCAGCGCGCTGCGCCGGGAGGTGGTGCGTCTTGCTATGCTGGCGGACGGGCATCTGGATGGAAAAATCTTCACCAAGGCCGTTGGGAGACTGGATGAGGCGGAATTGCTGGAGTTAAAGAGGGCCTATGAGGCCCAGATCGCGAAGAAATTTCCCGTGGCTCCGCAGCTGCGGCAGCAGGCGGAGACCAAGCGGGAGGATGAAGCGGTGTTCCTTGTCTGATGGGACAAACACAATATGAGGGAGGAAATTGCATGAACGTTTCTTATGAGGGCATCGGCCAGTGGGCCGCCACCTTTGCCTGCGACGGTGTGTCCGCGGGGCAGGTGGTGAAGGTCAGCGGCAGCGGAACAGTTGCCAAATGCGCGGACAATGACGGCTTTGAGGGTGTGGTGTTGTCCGTGGCCAGAGACGGCAAAGCCTGCTCTGTGGCTATGGGGGGCATGGTGACGGTAAGCTACACCGGGGCTTCCGCGCCTGCTGCTGGTTGGAACTCTTTGGCAGCGGACGGCAGCGGCGGCGTGAAGGTCGTTTCTGCCGGCGGCAAGAGCTATCTTGCCGTAGAGGTGGATACCACTGCTAAAACCGTGACCATTGTGCTGTAAGGAGGGGGAGAGAATATGGCTTATCATTATGAAAATCTGAAACTGGAAAAGGGTATGTACAGTCAGAGTGGCCGCAGCTTTGCACAGACGCTGGAAGCTCTGGACCCCAGCGAGAACTACAAGGGCACCTCTCTGGAGGGACTGGACGCCTTCCAACGTCAGCTCAAGCGCTTTGACATCAAGGTGAAGGGCGCGGGCAGCGATAGAGTGGAGAAGTTCTTCTGGTCTACGGAGTCCGCTGTGCTGTTCCCGGAATTCGTGTCCCGTGTGGTGCGTCAGGGTATGGAGGAGGAGAGCATCCTGCCGGATATCACCGCCACCGTTACCAATTTTGACGGTATGGATTACCGTTCCATCGCATCCACTCCTACGGAGGAGGAAAAGAAGCTCAAACGTGTGGAGGAGGGCGCGCAGATCCCCCAGACCACCATTCATACCCAGGAGAATCTGGTGCGGCTTCATAAGCGGGGCCGTATGTTGGTGGCTCCCTATGAGGCCATCCGCTTTCAGAGACTGGACCTGTTTGCCGTGACGCTGCGGCAGATCGGCGCGTACATGGGCCGGATGCATCTGGAGGACGCCGTGAAGGTACTGAAGGACGGCGATGGCAACAACAATGCCGCCAAGGTCTATGAGGTGGGCAGCAATCCCATCGGCGGCAGCAAGGGCACTCTGAGCTATGACGCACTGCTGGACTTCTGGGCGCAGTTCGATCCCTATACTATGAACACCATGCTGGTGAGCAATGACATGATGCTGGCCATGCTGAAGCTCAGCGAGTTCCAGAATCCCAATACCGGGCTGAATTTCCAGGCCACCGGTAAGCTGACCACTCCTCTGGGGGCCAAGCTGCTGCGTTCCAGCGCCGTGCCTGCCGGGACCATCATCGGCCTGGACAAGAACTACGCCTTGGAGCAGATCTGCGGCAGCGAAGTGGTGGTGGAGTATGACAAGCTCATTGACCGCCAGCTGGAGCGGGCAGCCATTACCTCGGTTTCCGGCTTTGCCAAGCTGTTTACCGACGCGGCCAAGGTGCTGAAGGTCTGAGTTTGTCCACCGCACCGGGATTCCCGGTGCGGTGGAGCGGAAACGGAAGGG
>ERZ834433.2142-NODE-2142-length-13117-cov-4.179758_pt1 | contig 13117 bp, 14 predicted proteins | sample MGYA00519948_ERZ834433 | MGnify/ENA primary metagenome ERZ834433 (study PRJEB31850, sample SAMEA3708752) | human gut metagenome | biome: human gut; feature: human-associated habitat; material: faeces | place: China | collected 2014 ...
GAGCACTTGACTTTTAATCAAGTTGTCCGGGGTTCGAATCCCCGCACGCTCACTGGAACAAGCAAATTGCTTGTTCTATTTTTTTCTTAATCAATAATTGAATAAGAAATATGCGGATGTGGCGGAATTGGCAGACGCGCCAGATTTAGGTTCTGGTGTTTACGACGTGCAGGTTCAAGTCCTGTCATCCGCAGTAAATTTTTCCCCGGAAGTGCTGATTAACATTGCACTTTCGGGATTTTTTCTATCTGAGAAAACCGGTATGAAAAAAGAAGCCGCACATTAAAGTGCAAGCTTCTTTTCTTTCTTTTCCCAATCAATAAACATCATAAAGAATGAAATTAATAACAAGAAAGAACAGCCAAGAATTGCCTTTGTCCGGAACAGCTGGACTGCTGCATTACCGATCACTGCGCCGACAATAAAGCAGGCGATGATTCCGTAATACAAAAGGCTCGTATCCAGAAAATGTCGTTCTTTTGTATGGAAATAGTGGTGCAGGTTCTCTGTCCCACTGCGCAGATTACCGATGCACATTGTAGTTGCGATTCCTTTGCCGTGAATCTTACGAAAACTTTCGACCTGGATTCCACAGGCGAAAGAAGTCAGTGCATTAGCCGGAAGATTCAATGCTGTTGGGAAGAAACTGACTGCAATCAGGATCAGTGCTTCTGCCAGAACAGAAATCTGTCTCCAGTGAAGCAGATTTCCTGCCTTAGCCCGGACAACTTCAGCAAGAGCAATTCCAAGTGCAAAGGCGAGTACAGGGAAAAGGTATTTCAGTGTGTTCTGGAAGTCTCCCTGAGAGAGATGTACTCCAAAGAGAAGCATGTTTCCAGTCTGTGCATTGGCAAATACTTCTCCACGCTCCATATAAGAGTAAGCATCCATGAATCCACCGGAAAGTGCAAGGATTGCTCCAAGCCGGATAGATTCAGAAATTTGAAATTTGTGTTTCATAGATATCACCTCATTTTGTGTGTAGTACCTACTGCCATGATTAAATTACTGCTTTCCGGAAGAAAGCAGTAATAATAAGCCATCAATTATTATAGAAGTGACAGTAGTGGCTGTCAAGATTCTCCGGGTGAGAACTTTATAACAAAAAAGGTAGACAATATGTCGAAAAAAATCAAAAATTCACTTGCACCTCCGGAATAAGTGGTATATACTGGTCAAGTATGTTTGAAATTACAGAAATCTGCATTCAGGCATTGTGCAGATTTCTGTGTTGACTTTTATTATTACTTGTATTTGATAGACAGATGGAGGTAAAAAACATGGTAGAAAAGAAAGTGAAGTTTATGTCAGCAGGGCAGATCATGACATTTTGCAACACTTGTCAGAAATTAAAATCAGACGTTGATGTAACTGATATGGCAAACAGAAATTATATCATCGATGGTAAATCCCTTATGGGGTTAATGTCTATTAAGCTGGGACTGCCAATGCGTGTAGTTGTGAATGGACAGGATGAAGAAGAGGCAAATGAATGTTTTTCTAACTATGAGTTTGAATAATCGGGCCGAAAAGAATTGACGAAAACAAAATATGGCATATTAAAAGGAGAGACGGTCAGTCTGTAAATGAAGTTTTGACACACATTTATAGACTGACCGTTTTGTTGTTCACAATATTGACAAAACTATTTGGTATATTAAAAGGTAATTAAATGTAGAAATGACCTGGTACACACAAATATAAGTTAGGAGAAAAGAAGATGGAAAGAGCAAAAATATTAGTTGTGGATGACGAGAGCAGAATGAGAAAACTTGTGAAGGATTTCCTCACAAGAGAAGGGTATATAGTATTAGAAGCCGGAGATGGAATGGAAGCAATGGATCTTTTTTACGAAGATAAAGACATTGCCCTGATCATTTTAGATGTAATGATGCCGAAAATGGATGGCTGGCAGGTGTGCCGTGAGGTTCGAGAGACTTCTAAAGTGCCAATCATTATGCTGACAGCGCGTTCTGAGGAGAGAGATGAGCTGCAGGGATTTGAACTTGGTGTGGACGAATACATTTCTAAGCCATTCAGTCCAAAGATTCTTGTGGCAAGAGTAAATGCGATCCTTCGCAGAACTTTGGGAGCGGTCGGCAATGATTCGCTGGAGGCAGGCGGTATTGCGATTGACAAGTCAGCACATATCGTGAAGATGGATGGAACACCGGTTGAACTTAGCTATAAAGAATTTGAATTGTTGACCTATTTTATAGAAAATCAGGGAATTGCGCTTTCCAGAGAGAAAATATTGAATAATGTATGGAATTATGATTATTTTGGTGATGCAAGAACAATTGATACACATGTGAAGAAACTGAGAAGTAAATTAGGAGATAAGGGTGAATATATCAAAACAATCTGGGGCATGGGATATAAGTTTGAAGTTCAGAGTGCGGAGAAATAAATCAGATGAAGAAAGCAAAAAAAGAATTGAAATATACGTTGAGCGGACAGATGACAGCTATTTTTATTGGTCTTCTTGTTTTTATTCTGATGACAGTTTTTATTGTTAACACAGGATTCCTTGGACGATATTATATGTCTCATAAGCAGAAAGATCTGATTGAGATGTATGAGGCGATGAGTGAAGCAGTGAACAATGGAAATCTTGGAAATGAGGCTGTGCAGAAGAAACTTGTGGCGGAACTTGAAAAAACGAATATTGATGTCTGCGCGATGGATATTTCTGACGATGGAAAGGTTGTATTTACAAATGTAAAGGAAGAAGGTTTCCTGTACAAACAGATGCTCCGTATTTTCTTCCTGAAAGATGATGATCAGGAAAAGATTCTCAAGCATTCGGACGATTATGTGGTTCGTAAAATCCAGGATCCACAGAGCGGTACGGATTATCTGGAAATGTGGGGGTATTTAAGTGATAGTGTGTTTGTCACAATGCGAAGCCCGTTGGACAGTATTCGTGAAAGTGCCAATCTTGCCAATCAGTTTCTGATTTATCTTGGAATTTTCGGAATGTTCTTTGGAGGAATCCTTGTATGGATTTTTTCACGAAGGATTACAAAACCAGTGTTGGAACTGGCAAGACTTTCTGAAGATATGGCAAATCTGAATTTTGATGCGAAGTATACGAGCGGCGGAAAGAATGAGATTGGTGTTCTGGGCGAGAACTTTAATAAAATGTCAGATCAGCTGGAAAAGACAATATCTGAATTGAAGACTGCGAATAATCAGCTGCAGCAGGACATTGAGCAGAAAGAGAAACTTGAAAATATGAGAAATGAATTTCTTGGGAATGTTTCCCATGAGCTGAAGACGCCGATCGCATTGATCCAGGGATATGCCGAAGGGTTAAAAGAAGGAATCAATGACGACCCGGAAAGTACAGAGTTTTACTGTGATGTCATTATTGATGAAGCAGGAAAGATGAACCGGATGGTCAAGAATCTGCTGACACTGAATCAGTTGGAATTCGGGACAGATGAAGTGGAATTTGAACGGTTTGATATTGTGAAGCTTGTGAAAGGTGTTATTGCAAGTTGTGATATTCTGATCCAACAGGTTAATGCGAATGTAGATTTTATTGCTGATGAGACAGCTTATGTCTGGGCAGATGAGTTTAAGACAGAACAGGTTGTACGGAATTATCTTACGAATGCGATTCATCATGTCGGAAATGAGAAGCGGATTGAAGTGAAGATTGTTTCAATGGATGGAAAAGTATGTGTTTCCGTCTTTAATAGTGGAAAACCGATTCCAGAAAAGGATGTACCAAAACTGTGGGATAAATTTTATAAAGTGGATAAAGCACATACACGTGAATATGGCGGAAATGGGATTGGACTTTCAATCGTTAAGGCAATCATGGAATCTTTCCATCAGGGGTACGGCGTGAAAAATTATGACAATGGAGTCGAATTTTGGTTTGAACTCGACGCAAAGTGTGGTAAAGTATAGAAAATAGATACTAGATAATAGATTACAGATTACAGATAAGAGGTAGGCTAATGATAGCAATAATTGATTATGATGCCGGTAATATCCGCAGTGTTGAGAAAGCATTGCTTGCACTTGGACAGAATGTTATAGTTACAGCGGACAGAGATGAGATCCTTCATGCAGATAAAGTGATTCTTCCGGGTGTCGGTGCATTTGGAGATGCTATGGAGAAATTAAAACAGTCAGGACTTGATGAAGTAATCCGCGAGGTTACAGAAAAAGGAACACCATTTCTTGGAATTTGCCTTGGATTGCAGCTTTTATTTGAGCACAGCGATGAGGCTCCGGGTGTAGAAGGACTTGGAATTCTAAAGGGTGAGATCTTAAGGATACCTGATAAAGAAGGATATAAGATTCCCCATATGGGATGGAATTCCCTTCATTTAGAGAATGATGGAAGACTTTTTAAGGGAATCGCTGAGAATTCTTTTGTACATTCTTATTATCTGAAAGCAGAAGAGGAACAGATTGTCAAGGCATCAACAGAGTATACAACACATATCCATGCGTCTGTTGAGAAGGACAATATTTTCGCATGCCAGTTCCATCCGGAGAAGAGCAGTGATGTAGGACTGAAGATTCTGGAAAATTTTGTAGAGCTGTAGGAGGTAGTGCGGAATGTTTACAAAAAGAATTATCCCATGTCTGGATGTGAATGCCGGACGTGTTGTAAAAGGTGTGAATTTTGTTGATCTTCAGGATGCCGGAGATCCGGTGGAGATTGCAAAGGCATATGATAAGGCAGGAGCGGATGAACTTGTATTTCTGGATATCACAGCTTCTTCAGATGATAGAGGAACAGTTGTTGATATGGTACGAAAGGTTGCGGAATGTGTGTTTATTCCGTTTACTGTCGGCGGAGGAATCCGGACAGTTGATGATTTCCGTGCATTGTTAAGAGAAGGTGCGGATAAGATTTCAATCAATTCTTCTGCAATCAACAGACCGGAGCTGATCCGCGAAGCGGCAGAGAAGTTTGGAAGCCAGTGTGTAGTAGTGGCGATTGACGCGAAGAAAAGAGCAGACGGAACAGGATGGAATATTTATAAGAACGGTGGTCGCCTGGATGTTGGAATCGATGCGGTTGAGTGGGCGAAGAAAGTAGAGTCCCTTGGCGCGGGTGAGATTCTTCTGACAAGTATGGACGGTGACGGAACGAAGGCCGGATATGATCTGGAACTGACACGGGCAATTGCAGATAGTGTATCGATTCCTGTAATCGCGTCCGGTGGAGCCGGAACGTTGGAACATTTTAAAGAGGCACTGACAGAGGGCGGTGCAGATGCAGCATTGGCAGCATCTTTATTCCATTATAAAGAGCTGGAAATCAAAGAAGTAAAAGAGTATTTAAGAAACGAAGGAATTTCTGTCAGACTGTAGAGAATGGTTGAAGCAGAAAGAAGAGGGGAATAAAAATGAGTGGTTTGAACGGAGACTGGTATGAGGCATTGAAAGGAGAGTTTTCCAAGCCTTATTATAGGAAATTATTTGAGACGGTAAACGAAGAATACAGGACAAAACTGATCTTTCCACCGGCACAGGATATTTTCAATGCATTTCATCTGACTCCACTGAAGGATGTGAAGGTTGTGATCCTTGGGCAGGATCCTTATCATAATAACGGTCAGGCACATGGATTAAGCTTTTCTGTGCAGAAAGGTGTAGATATTCCACCGTCACTTGTGAATATCTATAAAGAACTCCATGATGATCTCGGCTGCACAATCCCAAATCATGGGTGTCTGACAAAATGGGCCGAGCAGGGTGTGTTAATGTTGAACACTGTGCTGACAGTACGAGCACATCAGGCGAACTCTCACAGAGGAATCGGATGGGAAGAATTCACAGATGCAGCGATTCTGGCACTGAACAGCCAGGACAGACCGATTGTCTTTATTCTGTGGGGAGCTCCTGCACAGAGGAAGAAGAGAATGCTTACGAATCCAAAGCATCTTATCCTGGAAGCACCTCATCCAAGCCCGCTGGCTGCTTACAGAGGTTTCTTTGGAAGCAAGCCATTTAGTCAGACAAATGCATTTCTGGAGAAGAATGGAATCGAGCCGATTGACTGGCAGATTGAGTAAACTTTGGGAATGATGCTTGACAGAAGTGAAAAAGTGACTTACAATATGCTTAACAAGACAACTGAGTTGATGGCTCTATCCCATCTGCTTCAGTAGCAAAGTATTAAAAAATAGACGTTTGCCGCCAAGCAAGGACGTCTATTTTTTATGTGTATAATTCAAAATCAAAACAATCAAACTGGCTGTCGTCAGAATAACCATCAATTCTTCATATGTACTCATAATGACCACCCCTTCCACAAGACTAGAAACAGGTGAGAACGCCCTCTCAGTTGCCTGGTTAAACATAATGAAAGTGTATTTATATTAACACATAAAATGAAAAATGTCTATATTTATATTGACAAAACTAAAAACCTAGTGTACTATCTAACTATAGCACTGATACAGCAAATGCAAAAAAGATAAATGGAGGAATCACATGGAATATAATTCAGGAAGTCCAATCTATCTTCAGGTGATCAACGAGCTTAAGAAAAAGATGGTAAAGGGCGAGTTGAAACCGGGTGAGAAGATGCCATCGAACAGGGAGCTTGCAGTTTTGTATAAAGTGAATCAGAACACAGCGGCGAGAATCTACCGGGAGATGGAGATGGCAGGATATTGTTACACGAAGCGTGGAATCGGTACATTTGTGTCGGAGGAGTATATGTTTGACAATGTGAAGAAGGAGATGGCAGAAGAGCTGTTGAAGAATTTTGTACACGAGATGCGTGATCTTGGATTTCAGAAAGGCGAGATTATTGAGCAGATTGCCGATTACGAGGAGGAGCAGAAATGATGTTAGAGTACAGAAATATCACAAAGAAATTCGGGAATAAAGAAGCAGTTAAAGAGCTTACTTTGAAGTTGAAAAAGGGCACGATTTATGGTCTTCTCGGAGAAAATGGAAGTGGTAAGACGACACTTATGAAGATGGCAGCGGGACTGACACAGCCAACAGAGGGAGAGATTTTATTTGAGGGACATCCGCTTAGCTATCAGGACAAAGCATCCATCGCATATATGTCAACGGAACCATTTTTCTATAGTTATATGAAGGTAAAAGATGTAGAAGAATATTATGCAGATTTCTTTGAGGATTTTGACAGAGAGCAGTTTAGAAAAACAATTGAACGCCTGGGCTTGAATGAAGAGATGAAAGCATCTGCAATGTCAAGCGGAATGAATGCCAAGCTGAAAGCGGCAGCGACATTGGCGAGAAAAGCAGATCTTCTCTTGTTAGATGAGCCTTTGAACGGTGTGGACTATAAAGCGAGAGAAGAAATCATTGCTTTGATCCTGGAAGAAGCAGATGAGAATCGTACAATGGTGATCTCTACCCATCTGATTGAAGAGGTAGAAAGCTTTATTGAGGATGCGATTTTTATAAAAGATGGACAGCTTGTGGATGTCGTGAATGTTGAGACAGAGAGAATGACAACGGGAAATTCACTTGCAGAGCTTTATCTGCAGAAGATGTAAGGAGGGAGTATCGATGGGAAAATTAATGAAATATGAATGGAAGAAACAGCGGACTTCGAGAATGATTGTTATGGTAGCTTTAGCTGTCTGTGTGCTTACATTTCTTGGAGGTATGCTGGTTGAAAAGGATGCATTGATGGGAATCAGTGCAACGCTTTTATTAGTCGGATCGTTTTTTGCAGTGTTCTATATGGGAATTGAGAGTATTCTGATTCTGAACAGAGATTTGAAAACAAAGCAAAGCTATATGATCTGGATGACTCCGAAATCCGTATGGGAAATTCTTGGAGCAAAATTTGTTGTAGCAATCGCACAGATGTTTTTCGTGTTTGCACTTTATGCGATTGCCGGACTGCTTTGTTTTGTAGGGACGCTCCAGTATGTCGGAGAACTTGGAAATGTATTTGCGATCATAAGAGATAGTTTTATACGAGTGTCAGGCGAAGGGCAGCTGATCGCACAGATTATCTGGAATCTTCTCTGCATCTTTGTCGGATGGACAGAGGTTGTGATGGTTGGTTATCTTGCGGTAATCGTTTCTCGAACTATTTTAAGGGATTCAAAATATGCAGGAGTAATCTCAATCGTAGCTTTCTTTGTGATTACATTTATAATAGAAAAAATTTATAATCTGATCAGCAATGTACTTCCGAATGTAGAAGTAGCAGGAAATTCATTCTTTGGTGTCGGATATCTTGTATACTACATTATAATCTGTGTAGCGGTATTTTTACTTAGTGGATGGATGGCAGATAAGAAGCTTAGTGTATAAGAATATTTTTCATATCTTTCGGTAATTCCGCTGTGAATTCCATCGGCTCCTTTGTGATCGGATGAATAAAGGAGAGCTTCCAGGAATGTAATGCCTGGCGGTGGATGTATTCCATATCCGGATTATATAGATAATCACCGACAAGTGGGAATCCTAAATATTGCATATGGACACGGATCTGATGGGTACGGCCGGTCTCTAAGATAAGAGAGACAAGGCTGTGCCCGTTTTTTTCTTCTACAACTTTATAATGTGTGACTGCACGCTCTCCATGCTTGAAGTCTACTTTTCGCTCAATCATGGAACTGCCGGTGCGGGCGAGTGGTGCATCAATCGTGCCGGATGGAGGTGTTACACTGCCACGGACGATCGCGAGATATTCACGCTTGATCTCGTGTCGTGCGCCCATGGAAGATAGGATGCTGGAACTGATCAGGTGCTTGGCAATGACGGTCAGTCCTGAAGTGTCACGGTCCAGGCGGTTCGCGCAGCGGAAGATAAAAGGCTTTCCTTGCTCTGTATAATACCACATTAGTCCATTTGCCAGAGAATTCTCATAATTATTCAGTGATGGATGGATCGGCATTCCGGCAGGTTTGTTGACAACAAGGATATCTTCGTCTTCATATATAATGCTAAGCGGCAGTTCGACAGGAGGAATATTCGGTGAACTTTCATTTTCCTGAATATGTACTGTGAGAATATCTCCAGTAGCAAGTAGTGAACGCATATATTCCCAGACTCCGTTTTTTAAAATGCTTTCCGGCATCTTTTTTAACTGAGTGATGTTCTGGTAGGAGTAGCCCTGGTGACGCAGGAACTGCTCGATACGCAGGCCGTCCGCTTCTTCTGTTATCTGATAGTTGATCGTACGATCCATCTTTTTCTATCCTGTCGTGCCTGATAGCATAAAAACAGACACATCCTTTCTGATTTGACTCTTTATGAACTCTTGTATCATACACAAAATTTTCAAAAATTACAATAATCTTGAAATAGTGTTATGTTTCTTGGAATTTTATTATATCTTATTTTGGCACTTTTTACTATAATAACACCATCAAGAAAAACAAAGACAAGTAGTAATAAAAGGAGGATTCTATTATGAAGAAGAAAAAGATTCTTGCACTTGTACTTGCAGCTTCAATGGCAGGCGGAATGCTTGCAGGATGTGGAAGCACATCAGGTGGAGATGAAGCAGCAAAAGGAGATAAGTCATCCGGAAAAGTTTATTATCTGAACTTCAAACCAGAGCAGGCTGATCAGTGGGTAGAACTTGCTAAAGAGTACACAGATGAAACTGGCGTTAAGGTTGATGTACAGACAGCTGCATCAGGAACATACGAGTCACAGCTGAAATCAGAGATGGCAAAAGACGAGGCCCCAACATTGTTCCAGGTAAACGGACCGGTTGGACTTGCTACATGGAAGGATTATTGCTATGACCTTTCAAAAAGTGACGTTTACAAAGATGTTGAGTCTGATGACTATGTATTAAAAGATGGTGATGCAGTAGACGGAATCGCTTATGTTATTGAGACTTATGGTCTGATCTACAACAAAGCACTTCTGAACAAATACTTTGAACTGCCGGATGCAAGCATCAAATCCATCGATGAGCTGAATAACTTCCAGGCACTTAAGACAGCTGCAGAAGAGATTCAGGCACATAAAGATGATCTTGGAGTAGAAGGAGCTTTCACTTCAGCAGGAATGGATTCTTCTTCTGACTGGAGATTCAAGACACACCTTGCAAACCTGCCAATCTACTATGAGTACAAGGCAGACGGAATTGATACTACAGATGCTATCAAGGGAACATACCTTGACAACTACAAACAGATCTGGGATCTGTATCTGAACAACTCTACATGTGAGCCATCTATGATCTCTTCTAAGACAGGAGATGACGCAGCAAGCGAATTCTCACTTGGTGAAGCAGTATTCTATCAGAATGGTACATGGGCTTACAATGATATCAAAGATAACGAAGTAGCAGATGAAGATATGGGAATGCTTCCAATCTACATCGGAGTTGACGGAGAAGAGAACCAGGGACTTTGTACAGGATCAGAGAACTACTGGTGTGTAAATAAAAACGCTTCTGAAGAAGATATTCAGGCAACACTTGATTTCATGAAATGGGTAGTTGAGAGTGACGAAGGTCGTGACATGCTGGCAAATGAGATGGGATTCGTAACACCGTTTACAACATTCGCAGATTATCTTCCGGACAACCCGCTTGTAAAAGCAAATGCCGAGTACACAAAGGCTGGAAAGACACCAGTAAGCTGGAACTTTACAACAATGCCATCTGAGAACTGGAAGAACAATCTTGGTGGTGCTCTTCTGAACTATGCACAGGGCACAGGCACATGGGATAGTGTACAGACAGCATTCGTTGATGGATGGGCTGAAGAATACGCAGCAGCAAATGAATAAAAAAGACTTTTCACAGGACCGGCAGATAAAAAGGCTGTGAAATAGTGAAAATATTATGCAGCCTGCCAACGAGAATACCGAAGGCAGGCTGAAATTATGTAATTAGAAATGTGAAAAGCAAAGGTGCAGAAAGGCTTTTTACAGAAAGAGAGACAGGAGGAGAAGAACATGCAAAAAGCAATAAAAAGATATTTTCCGGTATTTGTATTACCGACGCTGATTGCATTCACGATAGGTTTCCTTGCACCGTTTGTGTTAGGCGTATATCTTTCGTTCTGCAAGTTCACAACGGTGACAGACGCTAAATTTATTGGACTTAGCAACTATGCAAAGATCCTTGGAGACGGAGATTTTCTTCACTCTCTTTGGTTTACCGCATTATTTACAATTGTGACAGTATTATTGATCAACATTTTTGCATTTGCGGTAGCAATGCTTTTGACAAAGAATATTAAGGGAACCAATATTTTCCGTACTGTATTTTTTATGCCGAACCTGATCGGTGGTATTGTACTTGGATATGTATGGCAGCTGTTATTAAATGGTATTCTGGCACATTTCCAGAAAACACTTACATATTCTTCAAAATATGGTTTCTGGGGATTAGTTATCCTGATGCTCTGGCAGCAGGTTGGATACATGATGATCATCTACATCTCAGGAATCCAGAATATTCCTGGAGAGCTGATCGAGGCAGCACAGATTGATGGAGCGAATAAAGTACAGCTTTTAAGATATGTTACAATTCCGATGGTTATGCCATCCATTACAATCTGTACTTTCCTGACACTTACAAACGGATTTAAACTTTTCGACCAGAACCTTGCATTGACAAACGGTGGACCGGACAAGATGTCAGAAATGCTTGCCCTGAATATCTATAATACATTCTATGGAAGAACTGGCTGGGAAGGTGTAGGACAGGCGAAAGCAGTTATCTTCTTTATTATCGTAGGAGTGATTGCATTGATCCAGAATAAACTGACAACATCAAAGGAGGTGCAGCAGTAATGAATAAAAAAGTAAAACATGGCACATTATTAACCGTTATTTTTACACTACTCAGCCTGCTGTATCTGTATCCGATCATACTGGTATTTATCAACTCCTTTAAGAAAAAAGCCTATATCAGTAAAGCACCGTTCAAGATACCGACCGGAAAGATGTATGTCGGATTAGAGAACTATATCCGTGGTATTAAACAGACAGGATTGATTCAGGCATTTGGATGGAGTTTGTTTATCACAATCTTATCTGTAGCAGTGATCATCTTATGCTGCTCCATGTGTGCATGGTATATCTGTCGTGTGAAGACAAAGTTCACAAAAGTCTTATATATGCTTTGTCTGTTTGCAATGATCGTACCATTCCAGATGGAAATGTTTACATTATCTAAGATTGCAAATATGCTTCATATGGGAAATCCGTGGGGACTGATTGTGATCTATCTTGGATTTGGTGCAGGACTTTCTGTCTTTATGTTTACCGGATTCATGAAATCCATTCCACTGGAGATTGAAGAAGCTGCGATGATCGATGGATGTACACCAATCCAGACATTCTTCAAAGTTGTACTTCCGATTGCAAAGCCGACTTGTGTAACTGTTACAATTCTTCAGGCAATGTGGATCTGGAACGACTATCTGCTTCCATCACTTGTACTGGATCAGAGAAAATATAAGACAGTGCCGATGGCAGTCCAGTATCTGAAGGGTGGATATGGATCAGTTGATATGGGAGCAATGATGGGAACTCTGGTTCTTGCAATTGTGCCGATCATCATCTTCTACCTGTTCTGCCAGAGATATATTATCGAAGGCGTTGTAGCCGGAGCGGTTAAAGGCTAGTGTGGACATTGTCTAAAAAATGAATTAAAATAGAATTATAAAAATTAAAAAAAGACAGCAGAGAGTGAGTGAACATTCCCTGCTGTTTTCGGACGTTATAAAAGGAATAGTGAAAATGTAAAGTGAACGTGTGGGAGGAGTGGGGAAATGATTACAATATTGATCGTGGATGATGAAAAACTGGAGCGAAGGGGAATCCGCTTTCTGTTAAAGAGGGAGGAAGGAGAATTCCAGATCCTAGAAGCAACGAATGGAAAGGATGCACTGGGAGTATTAGAATCAAACCATGTGGATATTTTATTTTCGGATGTAAAGATGCCTTATATGAATGGACTGGAGCTGACGAAAGCAGTGAGAGAAGATCATCCGGATATGGAAATCGTGATCTTCAGCGGATATAATGATTTCTCTTATGCAAGAGAAGCATTGCGGTATGGAGTTGTGGACTATGTTCTGAAGCCGGTTGATCCGGAGGAATTCCATAAGACTTTTCAACGAGTGATGGAAAATATTTCTTCCAAGATAGAGAAAAAAGAGCAGCAGGA
>ERZ834433.2156-NODE-2156-length-13016-cov-4.716226_pt1 | contig 13016 bp, 7 predicted proteins | sample MGYA00519948_ERZ834433 | MGnify/ENA primary metagenome ERZ834433 (study PRJEB31850, sample SAMEA3708752) | human gut metagenome | biome: human gut; feature: human-associated habitat; material: faeces | place: China | collected 2014 ...
ATTGTATGGCATTCTAATTTACATATTATATTGCACGAATCAGGTGCGGTCAAGCCCGAAATGCACTTTTCGCCCGTGCGCCGGCTCTTGACAGGCGGTCTGCGGCGGGGTATCCTGTGAAAAAAGAGCCGGTTTTCCGAAAAGCCGGAAAGGAGTGGAACGCATGGAACCAAAGCGCCCCTACACCGAAGCAGAACCTGAAACGGCGGTCGGGACCGCCGAAACCATAACCGAGACCGTGGTCGAAACGACCGAGGCTCCGGCCGAAGCGGCCGCGCCGGAAAAGCCGCGCGAGCCGTTTTTCCGCCGCCGGCGCCGCGAGCTGGCCGGCATCTGGCGTGAAATTTACTGCAACAGCCGCGCACGGCGCATCCGCACCTGGCAGATCGCGGTGTTCGCGCTCATGATCGTCGAGGCGGCGGTCATGGCCATCGCCGTCCACCCGGCGTACTGGGTCGGTGCGGGGCTGCTTGCACTGCTGTGCGTGAGACAGCTGTTCGACCGCCGGCCGGAGCGGCACTCCGCCGCCGGTGTCGTGCTCTACGGCGTGATCGCCGTGCTCATCGGCATTTTTGTCGCCGAGCAGGTGCTTTGAGCGCTGTGCGCGCTTGACAAACGGCGGGCGATTGCATAAAATATAAAAGTTGCCCAATACATTATAAATTACGGCTGCGCGGGTGCTTCGCGCGGCATACAGAGGAGAGTTGCGCTTATGGCCAAAGAAAAAAAGGTCGAGCAGATCACCGATATGGAAGTGGATTTCGCCCAGTGGTTCACCGACGTGTGCACCAAGGCGGAGCTTGTGGATTATTCCGACGTCAAGGGCCTGTTCGTTCTGCGCCCCTACGGCTACGCCATCTGGGAGAATATCCAGAAGGTGCTCGACGGCAAGTTCAAGGCGACCGGTCACCAGAACGTGTCCATGCCGATGCTGATCCCCGAGAGCCTGCTGCAGAAGGAGAAGGACCACGTCGAGGGCTTCGCGCCCGAGTGCGCGTGGGTCACCATGGGCGGCAGCGAGGAGCTGCCGGAGCGTCTGTGCGTGCGCCCGACGTCCGAGACGCTCTTCTGCCAGCACTGGAGCCACATCGTGCACAGCTGGCGCGATCTGCCGTGCCTGTATAACCAGTGGTGCAGCGTCATGCGCTGGGAAAAGACCACCCGCCCGTTCCTGCGCGGCCGCGAGTTTCTCTGGCAGGAGGGACACACCCTGCACACCTCTGAGGAGGAGGCGCGCAAGGAGACGCTGCAGATGCTCGAGATCTATGCCGACACCTGCGAGCAGGAGCTGGCCATGCCCGTCATCCGCGGCAACAAGACCGATAAGGAGAAGTTCGCCGGCGCCGTGAACACCTATACGATCGAGTGCATGATGCACGACCGCAAGGCGCTGCAGTCCGGCACGAGCCACTACTTCGGCGACGGCTTTGCCCGCGCGTTCGACATCACCTATACCGACAAGAACAACCAGCAGGCCTATCCGCACCAGACCTCGTGGGGCCTGTCCACGCGCGTCATCGGCGGCCTCATCATGACCCACGGCGACAACAGCGGCCTCGTCCTGCCGCCGCACATCGCGCCGATCCAGGTCATCGTGCTGCCCATCGCGGCGCACAAGCCCGGCGTGACCGAGAAGGCCGAGGAGCTCGTCGCGCGCCTGAAGGCCGCCGGCCTGCGCGCGCAGGGCGACTTCAGTGACAACAGCCCCGGCTGGAAGTTCGCCAACTGGGAGATGAAGGGCGTGCCGCTGCGCGTCGAGATCGGCCCGAAGGATATCGAGGCCGGTCACTGCGTCGCCGTCCGCCGCGACAACGGCGAGAAGATCACCGTCGCGCTCGATGAGCTCGAGGCGCGCATCCCCGCGCTGCTCGAGGACGTGCAGCAGGGCCTGTTCGACAAGGCCAAGCGCAACCTCGACGAGCACACCTATGCCGCGCACTCGCTGGCCGAGGCCAAGGAGCTGCAGGAGAAAAACGGCGGCTTCATCAAGACCATGTGGTGCGGCGACCTCGCCTGCGAGCTCGAGATGAAGGACAAGGCCGGTATGTCCAGCCGCTGCATCCCGTTCGAGCAGGAGCACATCGACGATGTCTGCCCCGTGTGCGGCAAGCCCGCCAAGTGCATGATCTACTGGGGCGTGGCATACTGAGCCGAGCCCGAAACGCAAAAATCAACCGCCCGCTGCGATCGCAGCGGGCGGTTTTGTTTATTCGTTTTCGATATAGAAGATCTTGCGCAGCGTCTGCACCGGAAGCTTGACGACGCTGCGGTCATAGGTCACGAGGCCGTTGACCTCGTGCTCCACGTCGCTCAGCTGCGTGTACACCGCGGCGCTGAGGCCCTGCGCGATGGCGGGGCGGATCTGCTCGTCATAGAGCGCCTGCAGCGCGTATTCGAGCGAGAGCGGCGCGTCGCACGTCTTGTAGCCGACGCTCCTGCCGCCCATGGCGTGCCCCTCGACGCGGTGGGCGTAGCCGCCGAACTCCGACAGCAGCGTGGCGCGGCCGAGCTTGTCGGGCTGGAATTTGTACTTCTGGAAGTACACGTGCAGGCTGCGCACATCGCCGAAGCCCTGATCGTGCCAGCCGCTGGCCGGGTCGATCGTGCGGGTCTTGTCCACGGACCGGATGACCTGCACGGCCGTCTGGCTGTCAAACTGGCCCCAGCCCTCGTTGAACGGCACCCACATGGCGATGCACGGGTGGTTGTAGAGCGTGGTGACCATGTCGCGCAGCTCGTTCAGAAACGCCTTGCGCGCCGTCACGTTCGTGCGGCCGAAGAGCGGATACCAGCTGTCGTCGAGGTGCCAGCCCGTCACGAGCGGGGTCGAGACGATGAGCGGATCGTAGCGTCTGCCGCCGCAGGGCATATCCTGCCAGACGAGCATACCCAGCCGGTCACAGTGGTAATACCAGCGGTCGCACTCGACCTTGATGTGCTTGCGCAGCATGTTGAAGCCCATATCCTTGGCCAGCTGGATGTCGTAAACGAGCGCGTCGTCGCTCGGCGCGGTGTAGAGCCCGTCCGGCCAGTAGCCCTGATCGAGCAGACCGTTGTGAAAATACGGCTTGCCGTTGAGAAACAGGCGGCGCACGCCGTCCTTGTCCGTCTCGACGCTGCATTTGCGCATGGCAAAGTAGCTGTAGACCGTGTCGCTGCCGAGCGTCACGCTGAAGGGGTAGAGCGTCGGCTGCTCCGGCGACCAGGGGCGGAAGGCGCGCACCGGCACGTGCGCCGGAACGCCCGCCGGGAACGTGTAGCGGCGACCCTCAAGGTCGATCGTGCACTGCCCCTCGCCCTCGACGGTGATCTCCACCTGATGCGCGTCGAACAGCGGCGTCACGCGCAGGGAGCGGATGTAATTCTGCGGCACGCTCTCGAGCCAGACCGTCTGCCAGATGCCGCTCTGCGGCGTGTACCAGATGCCGTGCGGGTGCAGCGTCTGCTTGCCACGCGGGAGCTGGGACTTGTTGGTCGCATCGCGCACGCACACGAGGATCGTGTTTTCCTTGGCCAGCACCTCGGTGATGTCCACCGTGAACGGCAGGTAGCCGCCCGTGTGCGTGGCCAGCTCTACACCGTTGCACCACACGGTCGCGGTCTGATCGACCGCGCCGAAGTGCAGCAGCACGCGGCCGACGTTGAACCCGTCCGGCAGCGTGACCGTGCGGATGTACCACAGGTATTCCTCCGGCTGCAGGATGTGTCCCACGCCGGACAGCTCGCTCTCGGGCGAGAAGGGCACAAGGATCGTGCCGTCGGCCTGCGCAGGCTTTTGCGCGCTCGTCGTGATCGCATAGCTCCACGGGCCGTTGAGATTCAGGTAGCTGTCGCGCACCATCTGCGGCCGGGGATACTCCGGCAGGGGCTGCGCGCGGTCGAGCGTATCCGCCCAGGGTGTCAGCATAACGTGGCCTCCTTTTCCCGCCGGCTGCGCGCCGGCAGAACAGTTCAGTCTATTTTACAGGATTTTTGCGCGCTTGTTAAGCCCCTGCGCGCGGATTTTTTTCGCGTCTGCGCATGCCTGTATTCCGGATGAAACGGGAAAAAAGGGCCAAAATGCACAAAATGCTGCAAATTTTCCGCAAAGATCGGTCTTGTCAGCATTTTTTCAGGTTCGTTAATATTTAAATTAGTACAATTTGATGTTTTTCCGCCGTTTTTGGTGGACGAAAATGGGGTGGTGTGCTAAGATATGTGGGTCAAAAAATAGAGAGGTGATGCAAATGCCCTTTAAGTTTCATGGCGGAGTTCATCCCAACTACATGAAGGCGCCGGACGTTCCGGTGACCGTCATTGCTCCTCCGCCGCAGGTCGTGCTCCCGGTGATGCAGCATATCGGCGCACCCTGCAAGCCGCTGGTCGAAGTGGGCGACTATGTGAAGATGGGTCAGAAGATCGCTGACAATCCCGCACCCGTCTCCGCCCCCATCCATGCGACTGTCTCCGGCAAGGTGATTGCCATCGAGCCGAGACCCCATCCGCTGGGCGACATGGTTCCCGCGATCGTGATCGAAAACGACTTCCAGGACACCCCCTGCACGGATCTCGCGCCGCTGACGCCCGAGCAGATGAAGGATCCTGAGGCCATTCTCGAGCGCATCCGCGAGGCCGGTATCGTCGGCCACGGCGGCGCCATGTTCCCGACCGCGTTTAAGATCCGCGGCGGTCTCGTGATCCGTCCGCGCATCGAGGTCGTTGAGGCTGACCCGGAACAGGAAAGCTTCTCCTACTACAGCTGGCATATCGGTGACTACGAACGGAAACTCCAGACCCGCGGTCTCGTAAAATTCATGCCTGTGGTACTCCGCCTTCTCCCGACGCTCTACCGCCAGCGCTATATCCGGACAGATGTTGCCTTCGTCCCGGTATCCGCACCGGATGAGAACGGCTACTGCGGTCTCGGCATCTCAAACTTCGCATGGAGAACCATGTTTGAGAGTGCAAGAACTGTGATCTTTGAGATCAATGAACATTATCCGAAGCTTCAGGGTGTGGACGGTTCCCACCGTGTCCATCTCTCCGAGGCGGATTATATTGTGGAGGGCGCTCATGAGCCGCTTCCGGTAAGAACCTACAAAGCTCCGTCTGAGACAGATATCCAGATCGCAAAGCTCGTCGTAAACGAGATTCCGGACGGCGCGGTTCTCTCTCTCGGCGTCGGCGGCGTTCCGTTCACCGTTGCAAATATGTTGGCAGAGTCTGACCTAAAAGACCTTGGCTGTCATACCGGAACCATCAGTGACGCTTACTTAAACCTCTGGAAAGCCGGAAAGCTCACAAACGCGAAGAAAGAATTCGATACCGGTCTCTCCACCTGGAATCTCGCGATGGGCTCCCAGGAGTTCTATGACTGGATCGCGGAGAATCCGAAACTTTTCCACCCGGCTGATCTCGATTATGCCCATGATCCGCAGCGCATCGGAACCATGAAGAACGTCATCAGCATCAATGGCGGCGTGCAGCTTGACCTGATGGGTCAGGAGAATGCTGAGTCCGCAGGAACCCGCCAGCTCTCCGGCATCGGTGGCCAGATGGATTTCCTTGAGGGCGCTTACCGTTCCGTTGGAGGAAAGGGATACATCTGCATCAACTCTGCGAGAAAAACAAAGGACGGAACCTTAAAGTCCAACATCGTCCCGTTCATTCCGGGCGGCTCCACTGTCTCCGCACCGCGTACCATGATCCAGAGCGTTGCGACCGAGTACGGCATCGCGAACCTCTCTGGAAAAACCTTAAGAGAGCGCGCCGAGTCCATGATCGCGATCGCGCACCCGGATTTCAGGGATGAGCTGGAGCAGTATGCGAAAGAGGCGTTCCACTAATAAATTAAACGTTCCATATTGAAAAAATCTGCGGCAGAATCCGATGATATTCCACTCACCGGATTTCTGCCGCAGATTTTATCTCATCCATATAAGACTCCTGCCTCATTGACAAGGATCTGCCTGATCCATTACAGACGTTTTTTCTGTGTATCCTAAAACTTCTCATCCCTGCACAAGATGTCAAAATTCTGCATGAGTTGTACTTTCCAGACAGTAAAACTTTGTTATAATGGACCATATAGAAACGAGAGGAGAATGTTGAGTATGAACAGCCCATTCTGGTCCCTTGTCATGCGGTATTTTCTGGAGTTTTTTTCCATGGTGCCCTGCGCGGTTCTCTGCTTTCTTCCGGTCCAGGACCGGCTTCGTAGAAAACCACTGAACCTTTTTCTCACCGGTATCCCGCTCTCGCTCCTCTGGGCTTTCGCCGGAGGCCTCGTCTGCGCAGATTTCGGGATTCCGAGAGACTTCTGGATCCTGCCGTCCTTTATCCTGTTTGCAGTATTCTTCCATCGGGTCTGTGATCTTGCCCTCTGGAAGCCGTTCAGTATCCTGCTCTCCGTCTGCGCGGTCTTCTCCTGCATCACAAACCTGACGCTCTTCGCGGATGCCCTCATTGACCGGACGAACACCTCCGGTCTGTTCACGCTTCCGGGCTCGGGGATTCACCTGCTGCTCTCCGTTCTCATCGTGGCCATCGTATGGTATCCGGCAACCCATGCCGCAAAATGGCTGGTGGACGATATCGAAATGGCGAAGACCTGGTATATATTCTGGGTATTCCCGGCGGCATTCTTTCTGCTGAACCGCCTGATTCGTCCGCGCTACTATGAGACGCTCTACACGAACCGGGTCATGAAGTTTTACCCGATTTTAATTCTGGCGCTCCTGACATTCCTCCTGCTCTTCTATTTTATGTTCTACCTGATGGCATCGGAGATGAATCAGAATACGAGACTTTTGAGGGAAAATGAGCTCCTGCAGCTCCAGAGCGCCCAGTACCGCAATCTCCAGCGCTCCATCGACGAGACACGGATCGCCCGCCATGACCTCCGGCAGCATCTCACGGTGCTCTCGGGATACGCGGCGAACAAAGATCTTGACGCGATCTCAGACTATCTCGCGTCCTTCCGGAAACATATGATGCCGGAATGGCTGCCTGCTTACTGTGAAAATCATGCCATCAACGCGATCCTTAGCTACTACGCGCAGATTGCAGAAAACGCCGGTACTACTCTGGAGATTCAGGCTCAGATGGAAAAAGAAATACCGGTCCCGGAGCCGGAATTCTGCGTGCTTTTAGGAAATTTACTGGAAAACGCGGTGGACGCATGTCGGGAAAACAAAGAAAGCGGCGCGATCAAGGTCCATATCCGCCAGACCGGCACGTCCCTCATAGCCATCACGGTGGACAATCCTTGCAGAAAGCCGCCAGTTCTTGAAGGAAAGCGTTTTCTCTCCACAAAGCACAGTGGCCCCGGCATAGGCACCCAGTCCATCCGGCTCATCGCTGAACGACACCGTGGAGATGCGCGTTTTGAATGGAAGAACGGAATGTTCTACGCATCAGTGATCTTAATTCCGTCTGCGGAGTCATGATCAGCGTCGTCAATACCTGCGGTGTCATCGTCGGAACAAACGGCGTCATCATCAGTCCGCCGTCCACGGTCGGCGGCATCTGTGTCGGCTGTGCGCCGGAGTCTGTTGACAAAGATAAGCTTTACAACCAGCTGCTGCTTGCGGATGTCAGCTTTATCGTGATGAGCGTTGTTCTTTCCTTTATCGGAGTTTTCCGGATCTTTGGTTAAAGCTTCCACGTTCCGTTTTACGTATTATCCGTATAAACATGAAGATCCGCAGGTTCCCATTTTTAGGATCCTGCGGATTTTTTTTGTTCATGTCTTATTTTTCTTTTGCTTCAAGTCCATCCCATGCACCGTCTTTGTCGACATAATATCCATCTGGTGTCCTGATCTCTCTGTACATGGAGCCAAGCGGCACAGCTCCGGATGTCTTTGACAAGTAGTACCATTTTCCATTGATGAACTGCCAACCTGTGAGCATCGCTCCGCTCGCCGGATCGAGATAATACCAATGCTGGTCTGACTCATCGTAATGCCAGCTTGTCTGCATTCCGGTGTTCTCGTCAATCAGATACCACTTTCCGCTGGCGTTATCCTGTGCCCATCCTCTCTTCAGATAGCCGTCAGAACCGAAAACCCACCATTTTCCGTCTTTCTGGATCCAGCCCAGCTTTTCACCGTTCTGATCACTGGTCTTTTCTCCTGCCGGATAGGTGCCGTCCTTGAATTCGAACCACCAGCCCTTTTCATCGCGTTTCCAGGTTCCCTGTGCATCGTTTTCGGAAGAGCTGCTGTTAGAAACATTCTTTCCGAAGTTCGTTGCCGCCGGGTTCTTTGTGCTGCCGGAACCGCCGGAATTGTCGGAATCATCGGATCCACTGCTTGCCTTGCGGACTGCATGAAGTGTTCCGTTCTCAAAGTGGATCTCGTAATTCTCAGATGTCAGACCAGACGGCTGTATCGCGTAATCGCCCGCCGCGCTGTCTGGCGCATATTCACAGGTAAACTGCAGGCTGCCGTTCAGCACATCCGCGGTATCTGTTCCTGCAAATCCTTCGTAGAGGACTGTGTACTCCGGAATCGCATCTCCAACTGTAACATTCTGATCCACTGCTTTTACACTGAGTAGTGCTTTTTTGATCTCAAAGGAGAATGTCTGGCTTCCAGCCTCGTAGTTCTTTCCGGCTTCCGTATGAACTTCCACCGTGTAGGTTCCGGCATTCATCGGCGCTTCCGTTAAGATCTCGCTGCCCTTTTTGATCGTCACGGTCATGTTTCCATCGCTGTCCGTCCATGCCTCCGGCGCGGTGTTTTTCGCGTCATAGACACGGTTTAACTGATCCAGATTCCGAAGTTCGAACTCCGGCTTCGCCTGGGATACGGTCAGTTTTCCTGGCTGATATGTGATCTCATAATTTCCGTTTTCAGCGGTAAGTCCCGACGGGATGATCTTGTACTCGTCCACATCGCTGCCGGCCGCATAAGCGCACTCGTAGGAGAGTGTTCCGCCGAGGACTTCTGTGTTTTCTCCGTTTACGAAACCTTCGAACGTGCTGCTGTATACCGGCGGTTCGTCCTTATAGGTCACGTTTCTTGATTCTGCCGTCACAGTGAGCCGTGCCGGGGTGATCGCAACGGTTGCGGAGCCGCTTATGGTGTCAAAGTTTTTCTTTGTCACCGTGTAGTATACGGTATAGCTGCCTGTGTTCTTGTATACAGGGCTTTCTGTGAGCGTGCAGTTATCTTCGGACTCACCGTAAAGGATCTCACCGTCTCCAGCGTTTCCGGTAAGAGTGATCTTGATTCCGTGGGACTTTCCGTCGTAGATTCCTGTATATCCGGCTGCGTCAACGCCTGTGATCGAGGCATTTTTGATCTCGATTTCAAAGCTGCCGGATACGGAATCATGGTTTGCTGCGGATGCAGTGTAATATACCGTATAGATGCCGGCGTCGGTGAAGGCAGGAGCATTTTTTAATGCCTGCGTTTCGTCTGCGGCCTGTTCTGCTGTGAGGCCATAGCGGAAGGTGATAGCCGTGCCACCGATCGTACTTCCTGTTGCCGCGACTTCCGGCAGCTGTTCCTTTCCATTGTAGGTCAATTCACTAATCTGCCATACAGAAACGTTCTGAATTTTGGCATTTTCGATCTTTGCATCGCTGCATGAGACATTGGAAAGCTCACTCGCTGTAAGTTCATAGCAATCCTCAAATTTGGAATCCAACGCAATGCCTGTAACATTCACAGTGTTTGTTCCAGCGTCCTTGGATGTCCATGTGAAAGTTCCCTTTGCCTCTAATCCCGCCGCATCCTCTGAGAGGATCGGGTTTCCGTCAGCGGAGCTGAGGGTGAGCGTTCCTTCAGCCTTTGTACCTCCATCATAGGTCTTTGACTGGAGCATGTTTACAGAAGGAACGAGCCGCGCTTTGGAGACTGTAAATGCGACCGGGGTGCTTTCCGCTTCCTTGTAATTTTGGCTCTGGCTTACGACTGCCTTTACATACCAGAGTCCAGGTTTATTCTCTGCATTCCATTCCTTATATTCACCGTTTTCGTTACTACTGTAGATGTATTTAATTTCTCCTGTGGTGTCCGCTGCCGTGAGCTCCGGCTTCGGTGTTTCTCCGTAGCGGATATCCGGGCATGTTACTGTGGAGATTGTGTTTGAAGCGCGATATATCTTTAAATCTGTCCCTATGCGTACAGGATTTTCCTGCGCTTCCACATTCTTTCCACCGCTGCTGGTAATTCCCATATAATAAGTTGCATATTCTTGATCCGGATCTGCATTGACCTCATAATGTCCTTCTGCATTTCTCGAAACCTTCTGGGTCAACTCTGCGTCACGATACAGTTCAAACCGGATCTCTCCATAACCTGTCACCGTATGTCCGCCAACGGAATAAGCGTCCTTTATTCCCGGTTTAAGGTAGTCCTCTTCATCTTTTCCATAGTCGATGCTTGTTACAGTCTGAAACCAGTCAGGATTGAACGTGGCTTTCTTGATCGTTATCTCTCCAATCCGCAAATTTGTAACACGTTCAACTCCATTTTCACTATTGGTGCTTACATAGATTCCATAGGTTCCTGCTGCCGCCGGAGCACCGATGAAATTATCATCATCCTCTGCACCAACTTTTTCCTTATACTGAACAGCACCGATGCCAAACGATCCTTCTTTTCCCTCTACAGGTCGCACTTCTATCTCATGTATATCACCATTATGTGTATAGGTAAATTCAGTGGATCCAACTATCTGGAAATCATCCGTTGTCAGCGTGCGTTTGAGAGTCTTAAATTTGACTGTCTGCATTTCCGACACATCATTATTATCATTCTCTGCTACAAGATAATATGTATATGACGTATCAACAGAGAGATTATTCAATTCAATAGAAAATTTACCATTTTCTACATCTACTGTTGCAAAGCTCGCCTTACTATCCTCTTTCTTTGCTTCTGCTCTGAGCGCTTCTCCAGTGTATCCTTGATAATTAGAATTTGTATAGTATACTTTTGTTCCATCTGAAGTTCCCTTTATAGTCGCAAAATTCTCTTTGATATCATCAGATGATATTGCTGCGTCAAACTTAACCTGATATCCTGCGTAAAGTTCAATTTCCGGTATTTGACCTTGTGGATTTAACCTATCTTCGACAAGATGATTCACTGTTACTGTTGTATCTGTCGCAGTACCATTTCTGTTTGAATCTTCTTTGTACCTCCATACTGAAAAAGCCGCACCATCTGGCAACCCGAGATTGCTCAAATAGCTTCGATGACTATTGTCAAGATTCAGAAGATATTCATCGTAAAACGGAGCCGCTTCGCTGCTTTTAGTATAATACTTCACGTGAACCGTATAAAGATTTGGTGCGCTGAACGCATAAATCTCAGTGGTTTCCGGATTTTCAGAAATCATACGCTCATTATATACTGCAAAGATTGGAGTCTTTCCGCCTGACAGTGTAATATGTTTAAGGAGATCCCGATAATTTGAGGTCGAGGCTTTGAAAAGCTTCATGTTCGCCCCTGTTTCATTTCCGTCCCACGGGAGATTAATTTGAAGGTTTTCTTCTCCTGTTGCCGTTGCCTTTGTAAAATCGATCTCATTTATTTTTGATGCACTTTCGATCTTCATAGATGCGAACGGGAAATTTCCTTTAACCGTAAATTTTGCAGTCCCGCTGACACTGTTTTTCTCCCAAGCCATATAAACATCCGGCTGATTCTTACCACCGGAAATTGTTCCGCCTGACAAGGTAATTTCATTAAGTTGGGTATGCTTTAAACCATACTCTCCGCCTTTGATCGTTCCCCCTGTCATCTCGAACTTAGCATGGTCTTTCTGTAATCCGCTGCTTCCAAGTCTGTTTATATAAACAGCTGTGTTATTTGTTGACTCAATCCGTCCATCATTCATTGTTACTGATACTCCACCAATTGCACTGATCGCATATCGATTTTGCGAAGAATAAACGGACTGATCTACAATATGCGCATTACCATCTACAATCAGATCTGCAGAGGTCAATGTGATAACAGACTCATTCGCATTATCTGCATTCACAGTTCCAATAATCTCCCCACCTGTAATATGGATCGTACTTTTTGTCTCTCCATTGAAACCGCTGCAGTTAATTTCAGATTCCAAAGTTCCCGTTCCAACAACATTTACTTTTCCAGTGATCTTTCCCTTAAGCAGAACCGGTTTATCGTCAGCGTTGCCTGAATCTACTGTAATATCTCCATCAATTGGATTTTCTGTTCTTCCCACACTGATTTCTAACCCATCCGTTCCAGTGTTTCTCATCAGAATTTCATCTATAATTCCGGATACTGTAACTTCGGCTTTAGTGTACTTGACCGTCTCTACTTTCTCAGTCCCATCCTCAGTTTTGTCATACGTAATCTTAACCTGATACTTTTCCGTATCGGAAGGTAACTGGATTTCTGCACTTTTAATATTTCCTGCCGGAATCAAACTTGATTCAGCCTTTGGATCCATAATACGGATATAGTTGCCCACAGCTCTCGCTTCGTAACTCTGATACTGATCCGCATATCCACTATCAGAATTATGATTGACAATGCTTAAATGAATCCCTTTGACTAACTTCTCCATGTTCGTGTATGAACCTTTGATCCAGTTTTTCAATGAAGAACTGGCCTTCATTGCAAGGTCACTTACCACAAATTTGAATGAGTCATTTATCGTTTCTAAATTCACAGCATCAATAGTAGCACAGGAATTAGTCATACTACCATAATATATCGATCCATTCGTATTTCCGCCTTCAGCAGATATATCAATATTATCTGATAATGATAATTTTGTCTTATCTAACATTGAAATTGCAAAAGCTCTTCCCGATGAATTAGTGTTCTTGGCATAAATTTTTCCACCACTGATAGAAACCTCTTCGCTTTCGCTAATTGCAGTAATCGTACTCGTATCATCTTTTATATTATTGAGTTGTCCCCCACATATATCTATATCTTTTATATGTGCCAGTTGTCCATTCCATGTACCGTCTTTTATTTTAATACGTAAAGGTCAAATCCTTCGCCCCACGCCAAATACAGCGCCGCTCATTTGCGGCGC
>ERZ834433.2158-NODE-2158-length-13001-cov-4.238452_pt1 | contig 13001 bp, 10 predicted proteins | sample MGYA00519948_ERZ834433 | MGnify/ENA primary metagenome ERZ834433 (study PRJEB31850, sample SAMEA3708752) | human gut metagenome | biome: human gut; feature: human-associated habitat; material: faeces | place: China | collected 2014 ...
GTTGTACTCAGCGATGTGCAGAGCTTCTCGGACGGCTCTGCCGCCTATATTACCTCCGGCCTGCTGCTCGACAACGAGGATCAGAGCTGGAACAACGAGGGTCTGAAGCCCGATATTGACGCGACACTCTCCGTTGATGAACAGAACTCCTACTACGACTACACGATCGACACTGACCCGCAGATCAGCAAGGCCGTCAACGCGGCCATGTCGCTGACCGGCCAGAACTGATATACGCTGAAAGGAAGCCGCCGTGCCCACATTGACCGACTTGTCTACCATCCGTGACCTTTGTGCGCGGTACGATTTTGCCCTTTCCAAAGGGTTTGGCCAGAATTTTATCATTAACCCGGGTATATGTCCCCGCATTGCTGAAGCCGCCGGCATCGGCCCCGGCTGGGGTGCCCTTGAGGTCGGCCCCGGCATCGGCGTACTGACCGAACAGCTCTGCAAACGCGCGGATAAGGTCGTTTCCATCGAGGTAGATAAGCGTCTGCCGCCGCTTCTTGAGGAGACGATGGCCGGGTATGATAATTTCAAGCTGGTACTGAACGATGTCCTCAAGGTGGATTTGAAGGCGCTGCTGGCTGAAGAATTTGGCGATAAGCCGGTGGCTGTCTGTGCCAACCTGCCGTACTATATCACCAGCCCGATCCTGATGCGCCTGCTGGAGGAAAAGCTGCCTATCCGGAACATTACCGTAATGGTGCAGAAGGAGGCCGCACAGCGCCTCTGCGCCGTCCCCGGCACGCGGGATGCGGGTGCAATCAGCTACGCTGTGGCCTATTACGCCGAGCCGAAGCTGTTGTTCAGCGTCCAACCCGGTAGCTTTTACCCCGCCCCCAAGGTGACAAGCGCCGTCATCCGCCTGGATGTGAGGGAGAAGCCCGCCGTAACCGTGCCGAACGGCGACGAAGCCGCCTTCTTCGCGCTGATCCGCGCCGCCTTCTCCCAGCGCCGCAAGACCGCCGCCAACGCCATCGCCAATGGCCTGCACCTGCCCAAGGCGCAGGTCATCTCCGCCCTGCAGGCCGCCGGTCTTGATGAGCGTTCCCGCCCCGAGCAGCTGACACTGGAGAATTACTGTGCTCTGCAGACGGCACTGGCAAACACTTAAAACAGCAAAGCAAAACGCCCGGTAAGCATCACGCTTACCGGGCGTTTTTTAGGAGTATATAGAGTAGGGTGCAATAAGGAAAATCTTCTCTAAATATTCCTCAAGAACAATCCATCAGTTTTATGTACAGCAGCAGCTGTTACAATATCCTGAGTTCAATCCTGACTCCGCGTTATGTGATTCTACTGCGTTTACGACTTGTTTACGACCTGTTTTTTACTGTTTAGGACGCAAAAAGACATACAAAAACAAGAAAAAGCGCGTTGCAAAGTGGATTTGCTTTGCTAACACGCTTTTTTAAGTGGAGCTAGTAACAGGAATCGAACCTGCAACCTGCTGATTACAAATCAGCTGCACTGCCAATTGTGCTATACTAGCGGGAACTCTAATATAATATCACAATCGGCAGGGGTTTGTCAAGGGTTACAGCAGCTCCACGCCCGAATTCCTGCATGCCTGTACCGTAGCGTCATCCCACAGGCTGACCTGTACCTCGCCGACATGGGCCTTGCCCAGCAGCAACATGCACAGGCGGCTCTGGCCAATGCCGCCGCCCATTGTCAGGGGCAGGGTGCCATCCAGCAGCAGTTTGTGGAAGGGCAGCTCCGCGCGCTGCGGGCAGCCTGCGGCGTCCAGCTGGCGGCGCAGGGCGTCGGCGTCAACGCGGATACCCATACTGGACAGCTCCAGCGCGCAGTCCAGCGGCTTGTGCCAGAACAGGATGTCGCAGTTCAGCGTCCAGTCATCATAGTCGGGCGCGCGCCCGTCGTGGGGCTGGCCGCTCTTGAGCCTGCCGCCGATCTGCATGATGCAGACGGTTCCATGCTCTTTGGCAAAGGCATTCTCGCGCTGCTTCGGCGTGAAGTCCGGGTACCTGTCCTCGAGCTCCTGCGTCGTGATAAATGCCACCTCGCGGCGCAGGTGGATGTTGTTTTTCAGCTCGGGGAACTTCCAGCGCAGCTCGTCAGACGTTGCGCAGACAGCGTCCACGATGTCCCGCACGGTCTCCTGCAGAAATTCCAGCGTGCGCTGGTCGGCAGTGATAACGCGCTCCCAGTCCCACTGGTCCACGTAGATGCTGTGCAGGTTGTCCAGCTCCTCGTCGCGGCGGACGGCGTTCATATCGGTCACAATGCCCTGACCGGGGCGGAAGCCGTACTTGTACAGGGCGTAGCGCTTCCACTTAGCCAGACTGTGGACGACCTCGGCCTGCTCGTTCAGGCTGGGCACATCGAACGAAACAGGGCGCTCGACGCCGTTCAGGTCATCGTTCAGGCCGCTGCCCTGCATGACAAACAGGGGAGCCGTGACGCGCTTGAGGTGCAGCGCCATGCAGAGCTTCTCCTGAAAGATCGTCTTGATGAGGCCGATGGCCTTCTGGGTGTCATACAAACCCAGAAGGCTTTGGTATCCTTCCGGAATGGTAATGTGACTCATAATACATCCTCCTATTTCTTTCCCGGTGTATGGATTTATGCCTTGGCGAACTGGCTCTCGTACAGCTGCTTGTAGAAGCCGCCCTGCGCCAGCAGTTCTTCGTGGGTTCCGCGCTCAATGATGTTGCCGGCCTTCATGACCAGGATCTGGTCAGCGTTCTTGATGGTAGACAGGCGATGGGCCACGATAAAGCTCGTGCGGCCCTTCATCAGCTCCTCAAAGGCATCCTGCACCAGCACCTCGGTACGGGTGTCGATGCTGGACGTTGCCTCATCCAGAATCAAAATCGGCGGGCGTCGCAGCATGACACGGGCAATGCAGAGCAGCTGCCGCTGGCCCTGGCTGATGTTGCCGCCGTCCTCGGCTACCTGCGTGTCGTACCCGTTGGGCAGGCGGCAGATAAAACTATGGGCGTGCGCCTTCTTGGCCGCGGCGATGATCTCCTCGCGGGTCGCATCCGGCTTGCCGTAGGCGATATTCTCCGCAATCGTACCGGCCTTCAACCAGGTCTCCTGCAGCACCATGCCCAGGTTGCCGCGCAGGCTGTCGCGGGTCACATTGTCGATGGAATACCCGTCGACGCGCAGCGTACCGCCGTTGATTTCATAAAACCGCATCAGCAGATTGACCAGTGTCGTCTTGCCGCAGCCCGTGGGGCCGACCAGTGCAATGCGCTGACCCGGCGCAACCTTCAGGTTCATATCCTCGATCAGCGGCACATCGTCCACATAGCGGAACCTGACGTGGTCAAACTCCACGCTGCCTGCGCCGTGGGGCAGGGCAACAGCATCCGGGCCATCGGGCACGATGGGTGTCTCGTCAATCAGGTCAAACACGCGCTGCGCACAGGCCAGCGCGTTCTGCAACTCGGTCATAACGTCCGAAATGTCATTGAACGGCTTCGTGTACTGGTTGGCGTAGTTCAGAAAGACCGACAGCTGGCCCACCGTGATGCCGCCAGCAATGGCGACGAACGCACCCAGCACGCCGACGGCGGCGTAGACCAGCGCATTCACAAAGCGGGTGCAGGGGTTCGTGGTAGAGGAGAAGAACGTCGCCTTGACGCCGCACTTCTGCAAATCGAGGTTGATCTTATCGAAGCGTTCCTCGGCGCGGCGCTCATAGCCGAACGCGCGGACAAGATGCTCGTTGCCGACCAGTTCTTCGACCAGGCTCGTCATTTCGGCGCGGGTCTCGCTCTGCACCTTGAACATAGAATAGGTGTGGGTGGCAATAAACCGCGCGACGAAAATCGACAGCGGCGTCAACGCCACAACGACCAGCGCAATGCGCCAGTCGATGAACAGCATGACTCCCAGCGTGCCCAAAATCGTCAGCACGCCGGTGAACAGCTGGGTAAAGCCCATCAGCAGACCGTCGCTGAACTGCTCCACGTCGGTGGTAATGCGGCTGATAGCATCGCCGGGGCGGTGGGCGTCCATATATTTGAGCGGCAGAATCTCCAGCTGGCCAAACGCACGGACACGCATATCACGCACGACCTGAAAGGTAATGCGGTTATTGACGACATTCATCAGCCACTGGGCCAGCGCTGTGCAGGCAATCGTGGCAGCCATCGCTATCGCAATTTTGCCAAGGCCTGCAAAATCAACCTGACCGGGTCCCAGGATCATATCCACGGCCTTGCCCGACAGTACCGGGGCCAGCAGAGTCGTGACCACTGTGATCAGCGCAAAAGTCAGCGTCAGGATGACCATGCCGGTGTAGGGGCGGATCAGCTTCAGGACGCGATGGATCGTATTCTGGTCCAGCTTTTGCTTTGTCTTGCTCATAGCGTCTTTGCCACCTCCTCCTTGCTCAACTGGCTCAGGCAGATTTCCTTATAGACCTCGCAGCTGTGCAGCAGCTCGGCATGGGGCGCGTCGCCAACCAGCTTACCGTCATCCAGCACCAGAATGTGGTCGGCGCGCTGCACGCTGGCCGCGCGCTGGGAGACGATAAACACGGTCATGCCGTGCGTTTCCTCTTTGATTGCCTTGCGCAGGGCTGCGTCCGTTGCAAAATCCAGCGCCGAGGCACTGTCATCCAGAATCAGGATCTTCGGCTTTGGTACCAGCGCGCGGGCAATCGTCAGGCGCTGGCGCTGGCCGCCGGAGAAGTTGCGGCCCGCGGTCTCCACCGGCGCATCCAGCATGCCGGGTTTGCCGCGGACAAACTCCGCCGCCTGGGCTATCTCCAGCGCCTGCCAGATTTCCTCGTCGGAAGCTCCGGGGGCGGCCCACTGCATATTGTCGCGGATCGTACCTGTAAACAGCACGGCCTGCTGGGGCACGACGCCCACCAGCCTGCGCAGCTGTGCAAAGCTGTACTGCTTTACATCATGGCCGAACAGCGCAACGCCGCCGTTGTCGGCATCGTAGAAGCGGCAGACCAGGTCGATCAGCGTCGATTTGCCGCTGCCCGTACCGCCGATGACGCCGATGGTCTCACCGGACCTGGCCGTGAACGTGATGTCCGTCAGGCTCGGTGCGCCGGCATCCTTGTAGGTGAAGGTGACGTGCTCAAACTTAGCTGCTTCGGCAGCGTCGTTCACCGCAAGCTCTGCCGTGCCGGGATCCTGCATCGTCGTGTGGGTGTTCAGAATCTCATTGACGCGCATGCCGCTGGCCAGTGCGCGGGTGACCGAAACGACCAGATCCGCCAGACGCAGCAGGCTCAGCAGAATCTGGCTCATATAGTTGATAAGGGCAATGACCTCGCCCTGCGTCAGCTTACCGGCATCGACCTCCACACCGCCGCGCAGCAGCAGCGCCACAACGGCCAAGTTGACGACGAGATAGGTCAGCGGGTTCATCAGCGCCGAAATACGGCCTGCCGCAAATTGCAGCTTTTTCAGGTGGTCATTTGTCTCCACAAAAGCGGCCAGCTCGTCCGCCTGGCGGGCAAAGGCACGCACCACGCGCGCGCCGACGTAGTTTTCGCGCGTCAGCAGCGTCACACGGTCCAAGCCGTTCTGGGCCTCATGGTAGATGGGCACGGTCACGCGCATGATGGCCCATATAATAAGCGACACCATGATCGTAACACCGATGAAAAGCAGCGTCAGCTTCGGGCTGATGGAGAACGCCATAATAAGCGCGCCGATCACGATGAACGGCGAGCGCAGCAGCAGACGCAGCGTCAGGTTGACGCCGTTCTGTACCTGATTGATGTCGCTCGTCATGCGGGTGACAAGCGTCGGGGTGCCGATGCCGTCCAGCTCGCTGTAGCTCAGCGTGCCAATATGGCGGAACAGGTCCTTGCGCAATGCCGTGCCAAAGCCCAGCGCCGCCTTTGCGGAGAACCACTGTGCCGTCAGGCTGCTGGCCAAGCCGATAGCAGCCAGCAGGACCAGCAGGCCGCAGCGCGTCCAGATGAAGGCTGCATCCTCGTTTTTGATGCCCGTGTCGATGATGCTGGCAATGACCAGCGGCACAAACAATTCAAAACAGGCTTCCAGCATCTTGAAAAGCGGCGCTAACAGGGCTTGCTTCTCATAGCCCTTGATGTAGCGCATCAGTTTGTGCATTGAAAACCACCTCATACGTAAAAATAAAAACAACCAGTTTATTATACCACGGTTTTCTCAATTTGTCTTGCAGAATCCCCCAGATTTCGATGATTATTTATTGGCCCGGCGTCTATACTTTCAATGGGTACTTTTCAGAGGAGGATTTGCAGATGTTCTGGGTCTACAGATATAAAGGTTTTTCCTTCACGGCGGCACGCACCGTGCACACGGCGCTGGTGCTGGCGGGGCAGCAGGGGTGCAGCCAGGCGGATACCGGCCATTTGCTGCTGGCGCTGGTGCAGACAGCACAGGGGACAGCGGCGGATTTTCTGCGCCGCAAGCGGGTGACATCCACCGCCCTGGCCGAGCATACCGCCGCCCACGCGGCGGGCCGTCCGCGCCGCCTGCACAGCCGGGACCTTGCCCCCGAGCTGAGCAAGGCCATGGAGTTTGCCGTGCTGGGTGCGCACGCGGCCAGTGCCGCCAGGGCGGAGAACGAGCACCTGCTCTGCGCCATCCTCGAGGATTCATCCTGCACGGCCAGCCGGTGGCTGGCGGCTCTGGGCATCGAGCTGCCGCAGGCCGCGCGGGAATGCCGCCAGCTTTCCGGTCAGCTTGTGCTGCCCGCCCAGCCGCGGATGGCTGCCTCCCGCACGGGCCGCCCCAGCGATAAATATGGCCGCGACCTGACGCGTCTCGCACAGGAGGGGCGGCTCGACCCGGTGCTCTGCCGTGATGCCGAGCTGGATCGCATGATTGAAATTCTCTGCCGCCGCCAGAAAAACAACCCCTGCCTCCTGGGTGAGCCGGGTGTCGGCAAGTCTGCGCTGGCGGAGGCACTGGCGCAGCGGATCGCCGCAGGGCAGATCACCCCGGCACTGCGCGGCAAGCGGGTGCTGGCGCTGGACATGGCGTCGATGGTCGCGGGCACCAAATATCGCGGCGACTTTGAGGAGCGGTTCAAGAACCTGTTGGAAGAACTGTACCGTGACCGCTCAACGATTTTGTTTATCGATGAGATCCACATCATTGCCGGGGCCGGGGCGGCGGAGGGAGCCATTGACGCCGCCAGCATCTTAAAGCCGATGCTGGCACGCGGCGAAATTCAGCTCATCGGCGCGACCACGCCTGAGGAATACCGCAAAACCATCCAGAAGGATTCCGCGCTCGAGCGCCGCTTTGGAAGGGTCATGGTCGAGGAGCCCACCCCTGCTGCCGCAGAAACGATTCTGGCCGGACTGATGCCGCGGTATGAGCGCTACCACGGTGTCAGCATCCCGCCCGAGGCCATCCACGCCGCGGTGGAGCTGAGCGTGCGTTACCTGCCCGGGCGGTATCTGCCCGACAAGGCCATTGACCTGCTGGACGAAGCCGCCGCGGCCCGCCGCATTGCCGATGCCAGCGGGAACCGCCGGGCACTGACCCCCGCCGATATTGCAAGGGTCGTCAGCAAGGCCAGCGGCGTGCCCGCAGAGCGCGTGGGCGAAGCCGAGAGGGAGCGGCTTGCTAATTTGGAACAGCGCCTTGCCGCCGAGGTCATCGGCCAGCCGCAGGCCGTGGCCGCCGTAGCATCTGCCATCCGACGCAGCCGCACCGGCCTGCGGGAGAGCGGGCGGCCCATAGGAGCTATGCTGTTCCTCGGGCCGACGGGCGTCGGCAAGACCCAGCTGGCACGCACGCTGGCAAAATGCTGGTTCGGCAGCGAAAAAGCCCTGCTGCGCTTTGACATGTCGGAGTATATGGAGCGGCATACCGTCGCGCGGCTGCTCGGCGCGCCGCCGGGCTATGTCGGCCACGACGAGGGCGGCCAGCTGACCGAGGCCGTGCGCCGCCGCCCGTACAGTGTTGTCTTATTTGATGAAATCGAAAAGGCGCACAGTGACATCCAGAACCTGCTGCTGCAAATCTTGGAGGACGGCAATCTGACCGACTCCCAGGGACGCCGGGCGGATTTTTCCAACACGATTATTTTGCTCACCTCCAATCTGGGTGCGCGATGTCTGTCTGGGCAGACGTCGCCGCTGGGCTTTGGGGCCGCCGCTGCCGAGACCCGGCGCCGCGGCCAGCAAGCCATCCAGGAGGCTAAGGAGTTTTTCCGCCCTGAGCTGATGGGGCGCCTGGATGAGACCGTCCTCTTTGACCCGCTCGGCCCGGAGCAGCTGGCCGGGATTGCAGACCGGCTGCTTGTCGAGCTTGAGCAGCGCGCGGCCCGGCAGGGCTACACGCTGCACCACACGCCCGCCGCAGCCAAGGTGCTGGCCGGGGACAAGGTGCCGCCCTACGGTGCGCGGGAGCTGCGCCGCACCGTCAGCCGTGCCGTGGAGCAGGCCCTTGCGGACCGCATCGCTGCCGGTACAGCTCACCCCGGCACCGTTTACACCGCCGATGTGGACGCCGACGGGCACATTATCCTGACCGAGGATACACTGGCGGCGTGCGTGTAGCATAAGCAAAACGAGGTACCTGCTTTCCGTGGCAGATACCTCGTTTTGCTTATTGCTTATTATAATTGTTGTAAAAAGGAAAAATCCTCAATCCTTCACATACAGCCCGCAATGGCATGCCCCGTGGTAGTCCGGGTCGGCCAGCTGCTCCTTGAACTCCTTGCAGATGCATATATTCTCCGGAATGTGCTGCAAGCGGCAGGGGCAGTAGCCGCCCGTGCGCTTGAGGCCCTCGCGGATGGTTTTGACGATTTCCTCATTAGGGTTCAGGTGAAATTTCGGCTTTTCCATAGTGTTACCTCGTTTACGGTTTTACGCGGAACTCCTGCTCGCAGTAGATGCAGCGATAGCGTCCGCTCGGCGTCAGGGCAAAGATGTGGTCACAGCCCTCCTCGATAGAAGTGATGCAGCGCGGGTTCGTGCATTTGATGACGTTGACCAGCCGCTTGGGCTGCTCGGGGTGTTTCTTCTCCGTCACCCTGCCGTTCCGGATAAAGGTGATGGAGATTTTCGGGTCGACATAGGCTAGAACGTCAAAGCTCATCTCGCTGACATCGCCCTCGATCTTTATTATGTCCTTTTTTCCGTCCTTTTGGCTGCGGACGTTCTGCAAAAGGGCCACGCTGGCATTGTTCAGCTTTTCCAGCTCCATCATGTGGTAGAGCGCCAGACCCGTGCCTGCGGTAATGTGGTCAATGACCACGCCGTTCTGGATTTCATCAACCTTCAACATTGAACGCTACCTCCCCGGTCTTGGGGTCTTTGAGACCCAGCAAAGTCATGATCAGCGCCATGCGCATATAGACGCCGTTCTGCACTTGGTCAAAGTACGCTGCGCGCGGGTCGTCATCCACGTCCAGCGTGATCTCATTCACACGGGGCAGGGGATGCAGCACCGGCATATCCGCGGGGGCCAGAGCCAGCTTTTCCTTTGTCAGGACATAGCTGTTTTTCAGGCGGATGTAATCTTCTTCATTAAAGAACCGCTCACGCTGGACGCGGGTCATGTAGAGGACGTCCAAATTGGGCAGAGCCTCCTCCATACTGCGTGTCTCAACATAGGGGATGTTGTTAGGCTCGAGGATCTCGCTGATGATGTAATCCGGCACGCGCAGCTCCTCGGGTGAGATGAGCACAAACTTCATGCCCGGCAGACGGGACAGGCTCTTGATCAGGCTGTGCACCGTGCGGCCAAACTTGAGGTCGCCGCAGAAGCCGATGGTCAGATGATCCAAGTGTCCCTTGCGCTGGCGGATCGTCATCATGTCCAGCAGCGTCTGGGTAGGGTGGCTGTGGCCGCCGTCACCGGCGTTGATGACCGGAATGCGGCTGTAGCGGGACGCGCGCAGCGGTGCTCCCTCCTTGGGGTGGCGCATGGCGGCAATGTCTGCCACACAGCTGATCACGCGGATGGTATCGGCTACGGTCTCGCCCTTGGAGGCGCTGGAAACACCGGCATCGGGGAAGCCCAGCACCTGACCGCCCAGGTTCAGCATGGCCGCCTCAAACGAAAGACGGGTACGGGTGCTCGGTTCGTAGAACAGTGTTGCCAGCCGCTTACGGGCAGCTACATCTTTATAGGCAGCCGGGTCATCATGGATACGGTCTGCAAGGTCCATCAGGCTGAGCGTTTCTTCCAGCGTGAAATCCGCCGGGTCGATCAAATGTCTCATACACAATCCCCTTTGTTTACTCTATTTATTCCAAACGGCGCTGTGCCGTTCAAAATCAAATCAGCTTGCGCACCATCGCAAAGTCAAAGAAATCCGTATAGCAGGTCTGGCAGCAAAGCACCGGCTTGCAGGTGCGGGAATAGCAGATCTCATCCAGCTGCAAAAGCGCCTGCTCCGGGCGCAGCCCCAGCTGGCGGCGGATGCCGGGCACCCCCTGTACGGCTTGCAGCGTCGTCAGCGTCTCGGTGACCTCCACATGGCAGTGCTGCTCCACGATCTCAAAGATCGGGCGGCTGAAATCGATCGTATCCAGCCGCTTGCCGCCAAACAGCGCCAGCGGCAGAATATCGGTGGAGTAGAGCACCGGCGTTTCATCGGCCAGTACCCGGCGGCGCACAAACACAAGTGTGTGCTCGCGCTCCGGGTCAAGGCCGAGCTTTGCGGCCAGCTCCGGCATGGCAGTCTCCCGCGTGACCATCAGGTTATCGCTGTGGGGCACGCGGCCTATTGAGCGGATCATGCGGTTGAATTCCAGCTTCTGGTCCATGCGGTTCTCGACCTGGACCACATCGCGGTTGACAAGGGTGCCGATGCCGCGCACACGCTCCACATAGCCGTCGCGCTCCAGATCGCTCAGGGCATCGCGCACCACGGTGCGGCTCACGCCCAGAACATCGGCCAACTCCAGCTCGCTGGGCAGCTGGGCGGCGTCTGCATAGCGTCCGCGGCGCAGCTCCTCCAGCAGGCGCCGGGCTGCCTGCTGGCTGCGCAGCTCACCGCCCAGGCGGTTTTCCGTCGTTTTATTCATGCAAAAATTCCTTTCGTGCCCGGCATACGTCCGCCAGGCAGCATTTGTCGCAGTAGGGCTTGGTGCGGGCTGTGCACACGGCGCGGCCATGGTCCACCAGCCGGTGGCAGAAGCCGTTGCCCTCCGCAGGCGGGATGATCCTCCACAGCTCCCGCTCGACCTTGGCCGGCTCCTTGACGTTGTCCACCAGCCCGATGCGGTTGCACAGCCGGATGCAGTGGGTGTCCGTCACGATGGCAGGCTTGCCGAATACGTCCCCCATGATTAGATTCGCACTCTTGCGGCCCACGCCGGGCAGGGCAAGCAGCGCGTTGAAATCATCCGGCACATGGCAGTCGTACCTGTCGCGCAGTATCCGCATACAGGCCGAAATATCCCGTGCCTTGCTGTGGCCCAGCCCGCATGGCTTGACGATGGCCTCAATATCCGCAGGATCCGCTGCCGCCAGTTCTTTTACGCCGGGGTACTTGGCAAACAGCTTCTGCACCACCACATTTACGCGGGCATCGGTGCATTGGGCCGCCAGCCGTACCGACACAAGCAGCTGCCACGCATGGTCATAATCCAGCGTGCAGTCGGAATCGGGATATTCTGCCTTCAGGCGCGCAATACAGATTGCAGCCAGCTCTTGTTTGGTCACAGCATTTTCTCCGTTTCAATCCTTTTCTCTTGATTCTACCACGCCGAGCCGTTATAATCAAGTATAGAAGTATGATGTTTTGGTACACTATCTCAAACTTATCTTAAAAAAGGAACGCAAAATGGAACCATTGGCACAGCGTCTGCGCCCGTGCACCCTGGATGAGGTCTGCGGCCAGCAGCATCTACTCGGCAAAAATCAGGTTTTCCGCCGCACTGTCGAGAGCGGCAAGATTCCCAACATGATCTTCTACGGCCCGTCCGGCGTCGGCAAGACCACCGTTGCCAGCATCATTGCAGCGGGCAGCGGTATGCAGCTGCACAAGCTCAACGGCACGACGGCCTCGACGAGCGACATCAAGTCGGTGCTCGCGGACATCGGTACACTCGGCGCGTCGGGCGGCATTCTTTTATATCTTGACGAGATACAATATTTTAACAAGCGTCAGCAGCAGAGCCTTCTGGAATGTGTGGAGCAGGGTACCGTCACCCTGATTGCCTCCACCACCGAGAATCCCTACTTTTATGTATATAACGCCCTGCTGTCCCGCTGCACGGTGTTTGAGTTCAAGCCGGTTGAAGCATCGGATATGCAGCGCGCGGTCGACCGGGCGTTCGTGCTCGCGCTTGACGGACGCGATATTCCGGTCGAGGCCGGCGTTGCGTCACATATCGCGCAGGCGGTCGGCGGAGATGTGCGCAAGGCACTCGGCGCGGTCGAGCTGCTTGTCTCCGGAGCCGGGGAGAACGGCATCACGCTCGCAGATGCGCAGCAGGCGGCGCAGCGTTCGAACATGCGCTACGACCGCGACGGCGACAGCCATTATGACATTCTGTCTGCGCTGCAAAAATCCATTCGAGGCTCGGACCCGGATGCAGCGGTGCATTATCTTGCGCGTCTGCTCGAGGCCGGAGACATGATCTCGGCGGCGCGGCGTATGCTGGTCATCGCGAGTGAGGACATCGGCCTCGCTTATCCGCAGTGCGCGGCGATCGTCAAGGCATGCGTAGACAGCGCCTTTCAGCTCGGTCTGCCTGAAGCACGCATTCCGCTCGCACAGGCGGCGATCGTCATGGCGACCGCGCCCAAGTCCAACAGTGCCTGCATGGCAATCGACGCGGCACTTGCAGACATTCGCGCAGGCAAAAGCGGCGACATCCCGGCGCATATCAAGGACGCGCATTACGGCGGCGCGGCGAAGCTCGGACGCGGACTGACCTATCAGTATCCGCACAGCTATCCGAATCACTGGGTCGAACAGGACTATCTCCCGGCGGAGCTTTCCGGCGCGAAATATTATGAATTCGGCCCGAATAAGACCGAGCAGACAGCAAAGACGTACTGGGATCGCGTCAAGGGCCGAAAATAAAG
>ERZ834433.2166-NODE-2166-length-12897-cov-4.610185_pt1 | contig 12897 bp, 13 predicted proteins | sample MGYA00519948_ERZ834433 | MGnify/ENA primary metagenome ERZ834433 (study PRJEB31850, sample SAMEA3708752) | human gut metagenome | biome: human gut; feature: human-associated habitat; material: faeces | place: China | collected 2014 ...
CTGCCGCACCTCGCTCGCCGTATCGGCACTTAGAATTATGCGGTATTGCCCAAAGAAACAGGGGATATTATGCAATACAAAGTTCTGGCACTGGATCTGGATGGCACACTGACCAACAATGCCAAAGTCATTACCCCACGCACCAAAGCTGCCCTGCAGGCAGCGGCGGACCGTGGCGTGCGCATTGTGCTGGCCAGCGGCCGCCCCACCGTGGGCATTGAGCCGCTTGCCAAAGAGCTGGAGCTGGACCGCCGCGGCGGCTGCATCCTGAGCTATAACGGTGGTAAGATCATTGACTGCAAAACCGGCGAAACGCTGGTGCAGCATGAGTTCCCGCCGGAGCTGATTGACCCGGTGTGCACCTTTGCCCGCTACTGGAACGTGATGCCGCTGACCTATGATGCCAAAGGCATTGTGACCGAGGATGCCGCCAACCCCTATGTTGGCGAGGAAGCCCGCATCAACAAAATCCCGGCCCGCCAGGTGGAAAACCTGCCCGCCGAGATCCAGTGGCCCATCAACAAGCTGCTGCTGGTTGGCGACCCTGTGGATATGCCCCATGTGGAGGAGCTGATGCAGCAAAAGTTTGCGGGCAAGCTTTCCATTTACCGCTCGGCGCCGTTCTTTATTGAAACGATGCCCCTGGGGGTGGAAAAATCCGCCTCGCTGGCACTGCTGCTGAAAAATATGGGCCTTGGCCCCGAAAACCTGATGGCCTGCGGCGATGGCTGGAACGACCTGCCCATGATCCGCTATGCGGGCATGGGCGTTGCCATGGGCAATGCTGTGCCGGAAGTAAAACAGGCAGCCAAATACGTCACCGCAGATAATGAGCATGACGGGGTAGGGCTGGCCGTTGAAAAATTCATTTTGGAGGACCCGCAGTGAACCTGATCGTTTTTGACTTGGAATGGAACATGGGCAATGCGCCCAAAACCTTTAATTATCATGGGGCGGAGCTGACCCTGCGGGGTGAGATCATCCAGATCGGTGCAGTGCGGGTGGACGAGAATGGCGATGTATTGGATACCTTTGAGATGACCCTGCGCCCCCGCATTTTCCGCAAGCTGCATTGGCGCATTGCAGAGGTGACTGGCCTGAGCCAGGGCGATCTGGAAGCCGGGGTGCCCATTGCCGAAGGCCTGCGGCGGTTCCAGAAATGGGCCGGCCCCGATGCCGAATTTGCCGAGTGGGGCCTGGACGATGTGCCGGTGCTGAAACAGAACCTGTTCCTTTATAATATGGACGAAAGCTGGCCCAGCCGCTGGTATGACCTGCAGCAGATCTTTTTGAAAAATTTTCCCCGCGGGGAAGGCGAGGGCCTGACGCTGGAAAGCGTGGTGGACCGCCTTGGCATTGAGCATGACGGCGATTTCCACAATGCGCTGGACGATGCCCTGTACACCACAAAAATCTGCCGCCGCCTGCCGCTGGCCCAGGGCATTGCCGAATACCCGGACCCCGCCGCCCAGCTGACAGCCGCCCTGCTGAACAATACCGATACCGAAACGTACGATATCCAAACCTACTTTGACCGCCTGGACCACGATGCCTACAAAAATGACCCTGCGCTGTATCAGGTGGGCTGCCCGTTCTGCGGCAAGCCGCTGGTGCTGAACGATATCTGGCTCAAGCGCGGCAACACCGGTTATTATACCGAAGCCACCTGCCCGGACCACGGCCCGTGGTTCCTGCGCTTTAAGCTGAACCGCCGCGACGGTCTGCATTGGAACTTTGCCCGCTGCATTGAGACCGTGCGCCCCGAAAGCTATGCCCGCTATAAAAAACTGGAAAAATCCCAGCGCGAGCGCATCCGCATGAAAACGGAACGTGCTGGAAAGAAAACCCAGGAATAAACCAAAAAAATCTCCCTGCTTCATTGTGCAGTTTGTTTGCACATGGGGCGGGGAGATTTTTTGAATGAATCATGAATAAAGAATCATTGTGGTGGGTGCTGTTTACTTACTTCATTTTGCCGATGTAGACGAGGTAGGAGTAGAGGTAGATCCAGGCGGAGCCGCCAAAGACAACGGCCAGCAGCAAGATCATGGTGGCGGCATCGCCCAAAATGGTGGCCAGCAGTGAAATTACAATCAAAGCAGCACCCATAACAACAAACACAATGCCGCCCATGCGCTGGGTGCGGTTCCAGTTGTGTTCGTTGTTCAGCGCCCAGGGAGTTTTGCAGCCGAACATATAGTTCTGCTTGATGCGCGGCATATAGTTGCCCAAAAAGATGAACAGCACCCCGCAGCCGCCGCAGACCAGAATACCGACCAGGCTGCTGCCCTCCGGAATCAAGCCGAACACGCTCAGCTCCGAAAACCAGCTCATAGCGGACATAAATATTGTAAGGGCAGTGAGGGAGGCGTTCCAGACGCCCTTGAACTTTTCATAATTCTGGTGCTTGGGGTCAATGCGGGGCAGCGCTGCCATCAAAATCAGCATCAGGGCGGGCAGGGCTGCCATAATCAACACAGTGGATTTTGGCCCCCAGCCGTTGACCTGGCCGTCCGCGCCCCAGTGGGTGGGCACAACATCCGGCAGGGAGCCATAAAAGCAGAGGTGCGCCGCAAAGTTGATGGCGCAAAAAATCAGCAACCCCCAAAACAGTTTATTTCGTTTCATCATCAGGTCCACCTTTCACAAAGCCAAAATCGAAAAACCACTTAACAGCTTCCTGGAACACGGTCAGGTTCAGGCAGTACACAATGTTCTGGCCGCGGCGCTCATCCGTTACCAGCCCGGCATTTTTCAAAATGTTCAGGTGGTGGCTTACGGATGGCTTTGCCATATCAAAGTGCGCAGCAATATCACCGGCACTCATCTCGCCTTCGCTCAACAGTTCCAGAATGCGCCGCCGGGTGGGGTCCCCCAAAGCCTTAAACGCATCGCCTACCATAGGTCAGCTTGCCTCCTTATCTGATAGCGTCTGCTGTTCCGGTTCTTGCAATGCACAATACTGCTTTTTGGCGTAAGCCGCGCAGCCCAGGCAGAGCACCAGCAGCAGTGCTTCCACCAGCCAGGTACTGTGCAGCACGCCGCACTGGAATAAAGCGGCGGGAACATCGAACAGCGCATGCAGCGCCACCGCCAATCCCAGATACCCGGCCTTGCGCTGCCGGACAGCCCGGAATACAACCACCGAGAGGGAAATGTGCAGCGTCATGGCAATCGCGCGTTCAGCCAGCCCCAGCAGCAGGTTGGCGGCCCCAAAGCTGGCAACGGCGGCGATCTGTGCCTGTACCTGGTCCAGCTGCACGCCGGTCAGCCCATTGGTTATGGTTTCAATGCTGCCGCTGTTGACAAGCTGCGCAATCGCAATATTATTGATGGCGGTGAGCCCCAGAACCAGGATTGCCTCGATCCCGCCGTGGCCGATGCCATAGGTTACGGCGTCCCGCCGGTTGGTATAGCGCTTGAGCAGAAAGCGAAACGCAAGATAGCGCCCGACTTCCTCAAACACGCCCGCCAGCAGGCAGCCGATCAGGGTGTAAGCCCACGCATGGGTCAGCACATACTGCGAAACGCCGGTGCCGCCGCCAAAGAAAATGGCCTTGGGCACACCTTCCAGTACCTGGGCGAAAACAACGAAGGTCACCGCGCCGACAACAACAGGAAACAGCTTTGCACCCCGGCAGAATTTGAACTTCCATACCAAAAGAACCAGAACCGGCAGCCCGATACCAGCTGCGGCGGCCAAGGCGCTCCACAAAATGGTCTGCAAAGAAATCATCGTGCTCATACCATATACCCTTTCAGAAAACCACAAAAATTATATATTTAGATAAACGTCTAAATATTATGGCCCTAATATACCACCCGCACACGGCTTTGTCAAGCGGGCGCGGGTGGTACGGTTAAAACTTAATGGTCAGGGGGTAGCCAAACAGCTTGGGCAGCTTAGGCAACGTTGTCGATCTGGTTCTGCATCACAATGTCATGCAGAATGTTGGTTTTCACGTAGTTTTCGCCGTAAGCGTTCACATAGCTGGTCATATCGGTGGAGCCAAAGTAGCGGGAGAACTCAGCGTTCAGAATGTCGGTATCGCATACAATGTTGTTCTTCTCCGCCAAAGCCTGCATGATCAGGATCTGCTTGATCATGTTCTGCTTGGAGCTTTCGCTGTTTTCCAGGTATTCATCCACACTGCTGTAACCGGCCTGGCTCAGCATGGTCTCCAGCGAAACGCCGCGCATCTGGGCGTACAGGTACGGCTGGTACAGCACGGTATTGGTGAAATACTGCTGCACATCTTCGGGCAGGGTATCGGTATTGACTTCGGCAGCATCGTACAGCTGGCCGTACAGCTCATTGGCTTCCTGATTGAACAGCAGGCTGTTGCTGACAAAAGTTTTCAGCTCAGCCACATTGTTCATGCCCATGGACTCGGCCAGGTTGCTGCTGACCCAATCATCAGTCAGGTCGGGGGTCACATCCTCGTTGATGTAGTTCAGCGTGGTGGCGAACACTGCGTCCTTGCCGGCCAGGTTGGTGGCCTGGTAGTCATCCGGGAAGGTGACATTCACATCAAAGGTTTCGCCGGGCATGTGGCCAACGATCTGATCCTCGAAGCCGTCAATAAAGGTGCCGCTGCCCAGGGTTAGATCATAATCGCTGCCGGTGCCGCCGTCAAAGGCAACGCCGTCAATGGAACCGGCAAAGTCAATGTTCACAGTGTCACCGTTTTCGGCGGCGCGGTTGGTGATCTCGTTGGTGGTCTTATAGTTGGAAAGGATGTTGCTGGAAATGTAATTGTCAATATCACTGTCGCTCACGGTGGTGGCATCGTCCGAAAGGGTAAAGTTCTCAGTATCCGGCAGCGTGACGTAATCCAGCGCGGTGATGCCTTTCAGGTAGCCGTTCTCGTCATAGGCATCACTGAAAGAAAAATCAGCCAGATAAGAATAATCATCGGCGGCGCTTTCTGCGGTAGCGTCGTCAGGAACAGTGCTTTCACTGGCAGCTTCGCTGGAAGCTGCGCTCTCGGCGGTTGCTTCGCTGGAGGATGCGCTGGAACTGCAGGCAGTCAGGCCAAAAACCATGCCGCATGCCAGCAGGCTGGCAGCAGCGCGGGTCAGGTTGGTGTTTTTCATGGGTTGTCTCCTGTCTTTTTTGAAAAAATACATCGCGTACCGCAGCAGGGAAAAATACCCCCGTCAAAAGCGGATACTTTTCTATTATACAGCTTTTTTGCAAAAAGTACAGTCCTGCATTCACAAAAGAGAAGCGGGTGTGTTATAATACCCATGGCAGAGCACCCAATGCTCTGCCATGGGCGGCAGACCTGTTGCCCGGATATCCTTATATAAGGAAAGGAACAGAACCCTATGGAAAAAGAAAAAATCGCGCGCATCAATGCGCTGGCTCATAAAGCAAAAACTTCTGGCCTGACGGAAGCCGAACTGGCGGAGCGTGACGCCCTGCGGCAGGAATACCTGGCCGATATCCGCGCATCCATGATTGACCAGCTGGAGCACACCACGGTGATTGAGCCGGACGGCACCCGCCGCAAGCTGCAGGTGCGCCACTGATCCCCTGTTCAAAGTGGCGGCCCGGCTGGCGCGGGGCTGTGTGGTTTGCACAAAATTGTGCCGGGGTATTGGAATTTGCAAGCGGGTTTGCTATAATATAGCTGGCGGCGAATCCCGGCTACAAGAAATCAGTCAGCCACCCGGCAGGCTGAACGGAAAAGGCTGTACATTTTGCCAAAGCGAGGTTATTTTTCATGCTTACTGCAATTACCGGTATCAACTGGGGCGACGAGGGCAAGGGCCGTATGGTGGACCTGCTCTGCCGCGATTATGACATCGTTGCCCGTTACCAGGGCGGCGACAACGCCGGCCACACCGTCAAAAACGAGTGCGGCAAGTTCGTACTGAACCTGGTGCCCTCCGGCATCCTGCACCCCAGCATTGTCTGTGTTATGGGCGGCGGTATGGTCATTGACCCGGAACATCTCGAAAAAGAGATCGCCGACCTGCGCGAACAGGGTGTTAAGATTACCCCGGACAACCTGAAAATTTCTGACCGTGCTACCATCACCATGCCGTTCCATGTGGAGCAGGATGGCCTGGAGGAGGCCCGCCTTGCCAAAACGGGCGCACAGTTTGGTTCCACCAAGCGCGGCATTGCTTACACCTATGGTGATAAGTACATGAAGAAAACCCTGCGCATGGGCGATTTGGTCCACATGGATGCCGGTGTGCGCAAGCGCCTGGAAACCCTGGTGGAATCCAAGAACCTGACCATGGTCAACATTTATAACCAGAAGCCTGTCAGCGTGGACGATATGTGGAACTGGTGCAAGCACTTCCAGGAAGTGTTCGGCGCTTACATCTGCGATGTCGGCCAGTACCTGGCAGATGCTGACGATGCCGGCAAGAAGATCATGTTTGAGGCCCAGCTGGGAGCCCTGCGTGATATCGACTACGGCATTTATCCCTACACCACTTCCTCCAACACCATCGGCGCTTATGCACCCATCGGCGCTGGCATCCCCGGCCGCAAGCTGAACAAGTCCATCGGTATCATGAAGGCTTATTCTTCCTGCGTGGGTGACGGCCCCTTTACCACCGAGCTGGCTATGACCGAGGAAGAAAAGCACCTGCTGCGTGAAGCCGGCCATGAATACGGCGCTGCCACCGGCCGCCCGCGCCGCGTTGGCCCGTTTGATGTGGTTGCTTCCCGTTACGGCGTTCAGTGCCAGGGCTGTGACGAGCTGGCCCTGACCCTGTTTGACGTTCTGGATTATATGGAAGAAGTTCCCGTTGTTGCCCAGTACAAGCTGGCTGACGGCACTGTGACCGACCGCTTCCCGACCGGCAAGACTTTGGACGATGCACAGCCGGTTGTCGTCAAGCTGCCGGGCTGGCACTGCGATATCACCTCCGTGCGCAAGTACGAGGACCTGCCGGAAGCTGCCCGCGGCTATGTGGAATATCTGGAAAAGGCCGTTGGCTGCAAGATCAAGTATATCTCCGTTGGCCCGGAGCGCGATGCCTGCATCATTCGTGACTGATCTGCATAAGATGGTCAGCAGGAACGCTGCTTGAACCTGAAATGATAAATGGCGGACCCCCATCGGTCCGCCATTTTTGTAAATTATCTGTCTGTGGGTTTTGTCGGATACAACGCCCCAGCAGGAAACTTCAATTCCGAATATCCATATCTGTAGGGGAAGGGAAGAGCAATTCTTGACAAAACTTCTGATCAGACTTTTTATCCGTGATCCGGCCAATATCCAGGACCGCACCGTGCGCACTGCTTACGGCAACCTGGCCTGCATGGTGGGGATTGTGTGCAATGTGCTGCTGTTTGCGGGCAAGTTTACGGTGGGCACCCTGTTTGGCAGTATGGCCATTGCGGCGGACGCATTGAACAATCTGTCCGATGCAAGCTCCAACGTGCTCAGCCTGGTGGGCTTCCGCCTGGGGTCAAAACCTGCCGATGATGAGCACCCTTACGGCCATGCACGGTACGAATACCTGGCGGGGCTGGCGGTTTCGGTCATGATACTGGTCATCGGCATTGAGCTGCTGAAAGAAAGCTTCCTCAAAGTGCTGCACCCCACGCCGGTTACCCTTAGTGCGCTGACCATAGCGGTGCTGGTGGTGTCCATCCTGGTCAAACTGTGGATGAGCAGCTTCAACCGCAGCGTTGGCAGCCGCATCAAGTCCGAAACGCTCATGGCCACTGCGGCGGATGCCCGCAACGATGTGGTTACCACTGCCGCGGTTCTGGCCGCTACCATTCTGGCTCACCTGACTGGCATTGACCGCATTGATGGCCTGATGGGTGTTGGCGTGGCGCTGTTTATCCTGTGGAGCGGCGTCGGCCTGGTGCGGGATACCATCAGCCCGCTGCTGGGCGCGGCCCCTGACCCGGAACTGATCGATTACATTGAGAAAAAAGCCCTGAGTTACCCCGGTGTGCTGGGCATCCATGATTTGATGGTGCATGATTACGGGCCCGGCAGCAAGCTGGTCAGCTTCCATATTGAGCTTTCCGCCGACAGTGATGTGATGAAAAGCCATGACCTGATCGACTCTATCGAGCGGGATTTTCAGGTGCATGACCATCTGCTGGTCACGATCCACTTTGACCCTGTTGTGACGGATGACCCGCATATCAACGAACTGCGGAAATTCTTGAAAGAACAGCTGGCCGAGATTGCGCCGGAAGCGGATATCCATGACCTGCGCATTGTGCCCGGCCCTACCCATACCAATGTGATTTTTGATTGTGCCGTGCCCGCAGACTGGCTGGCCGCCAAGGATCACCGCGCCAACAAAATCCCGGCTGCTTTGCGCAAAGCGGTATCGGACCGCTGGCCGGACCATTTCTGCGTGATCCAGCTGGAACCGATTTATGCAAAACTGAAATAAAAACAAAATCAATACAGGAATACGAACAAAGGAGCAACTACCATGGATTACAATGCCGCCGCACTTGAAATGCATGCAAAATACCCCGGCAAGCTGACGGTCAACAGCCTGTTTGAAGTCAAAGACCGTGATGCCCTGTCCACTGCCTACACCCCCGGCGTTGCGGAGCCCTGCCGCCAGATCAAAGCAAACCCGGACGATGTGTATAAATACACCTTCAAGGGCCGCACCGTGGCAGTTGTCACAAACGGTACTGCTGTGCTGGGCCTGGGCAACATCGGCCCCGAAGCTGGTCTGCCGGTCATGGAAGGCAAGTGCGTTCTGTTTAAGGAGTTCGGCGGTGTCGATGCGTTCCCCATCTGCCTGAATGCTTCCACCCGCGAGAAAGTTATTGCCGCTGTCAAGGCCATCGCTCCGACTTTTGGCGGCATCAACCTGGAGGATATCCGCAGCCCGGAGTGCTTTGATATTGAAGCGGAGTTGGAGCGCGACCTGGATATCCCTGTATTCCATGACGACCAGCACGGCACCGCGATTATCGTGCTGGCCGGCGTGCTCAACGCCCTCAAGGTGGTTGGCAAGCGGCTGGAAGATGTCAAGATCGTGCAGAACGGCCCCGGCGCTGCCGGTACGGCCATCATCAAGATGCTGCAGGTTGCCGGTGCCAAAAACATTGTTGCCGTGGATGAACACGGTATCCTGTACCCCGGCCGCCCGGCGGGCCTTGCCGACCATAAGGAATGGCTGGCAACCGTGACCAACCCCGAACACCTGACCGGCACCCTGGCCGATGCCGTGCGCGGTGCAGATGTCTTTATCGGCACCTCCGTTGCCGGTGCGCTGACCACCGAGATGGCCGCCACCATGGCACCGGATGCCATTGTGTTCGCCATGGCCAACCCCAACCCGGAGATCATGCCCGATGCCGCCAAGGCAGCCGGTGTGCGGGTCATCGGCACCGGCCGCAGCGATTTCCCCAACCAGGTCAACAATGTTCTGGCGTTCCCCGGCATCTTCAAGGGCGCACTTTCCGTCCGCGCACGGGACATCAACCCCCAGATGAAGATGGCCGCCGCGAAGGCCATCGCCGGCCTGATCCCGGAAAACGAGCTGAACGAGGAAAACATTCTGCCCAAGGCGTTCGACCCCCGTGTGGCCGATGCCGTAGCCGCAGCCGTCGCACAGGCTGCACGGGAAAGCGGCGTGGCACGCGTATGAGCATCCGTGAAATTTCTGCTGCTGCCATCACCGATGCGGTGGAGGCACTCTGCATCGAAGCAAACACAAAGCTGCCCGCCGATGTGAAGGCGGCGCTTGATCAAGCTGAGGCTGCCGAGCCGTGGCCGCTCGCCCGCGAAACGCTCGGCCTGCTGCAGCAAAATCTGGTCGTGGCAGCCGATAAGGAGCTGCCCATCTGTCAGGACACCGGCATGGCCTGTGTCTTTATCGAGTTGGGGCAGGATGCCCACATCAACGGCGATCTGACGCAGGCCGTCAACGAGGGCGTGCGCCGCGGCTACACCGACGGCTACCTACGCAAGAGCATCGTGGCCGACCCGCTGCGCCGGGGCAACACCGGCGACAACACCCCCGCCGCCATCACCGTTCATCTGGTGGACGGCGACGGCTGCACCATCACCGTGGCCCCCAAGGGTTTTGGCAGCGAGAACATGAGCCGCATCCAGATGCTCAAGCCCGCCGACGGCGTGGAGGGCTTCCGGAAGTTCGTGCTGGAGACCGTCCAGCTGGCCGGTTCCAACCCCTGCCCGCCCATCGTGCTGGGCATCGGCGTGGGCGGCAGCTTTGACAAGGTGGCGTATCTTGCCAAAAAGGCGCTGCTGCGCCCGCTGGATATCCCCAACCCCGACCCCTACTATGCGCAGCTGGAGCAGGAGCTGCTTGCCGCCATCAATGCACTGGGCATTGGTCCGCAGGGCTTTGGCGGCAAGACCACCTGCCTTGGCCTTGCCATTGAGCAGATGCCTACCCATGTGGCGGGGCTGCCGGTGGCTGTGAACGTTTCCTGTCATGTGACCCGCCGCGCCAGCGCGGAGCTGTAAGGAGGGGAGAAGAATGGAATACAGACTGACCACCCCCTGCACCGCCCAGGATCTGGCCCCCCTCAGGGCAGGCGATACCGTGTTGCTCTCCGGCGTGGTGTATACCGCCCGGGATCAGGCCCACAAGCGGATGATCGAAGCACTGGACCGGGGCGAACCGCTCCCCTTCGATCTTGAGGGCAGCGCTATCTACTACGTCGGCCCCACTCCGGAGCGCCCGGGTGAGGTCATCGGCTCTGCCGGCCCCACCACCAGCGGCCGGATGGATGCCATGAGCCCCCGCCTGCTGGATCTGGGCAACAAAATTATGATCGGCAAGGGCAAGCGGGATGCCGCTGTCAAGGAGGCCGTTGTCCGCAACGGCGCGGTCTATCTGGCCGCTCTGGGCGGTGCCGGTGCCCTGATGGCCAAGAGCGTCCAGACGCTGGAGGTCATCGCCTGGCCGGACCTCGGCTGTGAAGCCGTCCGCCGCCTGACCGTGCAGGATATGCCCCTGACTGTCATCCTGGATGCCCACGGCGGAGATCTGTATCTGGAAGGCCCGGAGGCCTACCGGAACCGCTGAGGACCTGCAGCCCCGGCTTCTGCCGAATGCTGTACATACGAAAAGGAGCTGTACCCCCGCGGGAGTACAGCTCCTTTTGCATTGCATTTTTTCTGATCAGCCGCGCTTTGCCAGCAGAGCCTCGATCTTCTTGATGGGATCGATGATGCTGGAAACAGACATATCGTGGTTCAGTGCCACCACGAAGTAGGCAGCATACTTGGAGACATCCACGTCAACATACCAGTCGCGGGTCAGCAGCTCGGGCTGGCGGTAGGTCAGGTTGGTGCCCACAACGTAGTCCAGCTTGCCATCGGCAACTGCCTGATCGAACTTCTTCAGGCCGCTGGTGAACAGCGGGAAGGTCGCATTGGCAATGATGCGGGCAGCGCCGCGCTCCTTCAGGTTGCCGGCAACCTCCAGCATGCTCTCGCCGGAAGCGATGATATCGTCGGCGATAAAGACGGTCTTGCCCTCAACGGAATCGCCCAGATACTCGTGTGCCACAATGGGGTTGCGGCCGTTCACCACGCGGGTGTAATCGCGGCGCTTGTAGAACATGCCCAGGTTGCAGCCCAGCACACTGGAGAAGTACATGTTGCGGTTCATGGCACCCTCGTCGGGGCTGACCACGATGAACTTCTCCTTATCAAAGCTGATCTCGGGGTTCTTCTTCAGCAGGCTCTTGAGCACCTGATAGGTGGGCATTGCATTGTCGAAGCTGAGCAGCGGCACAGCGTTCTGAACGCGGGGATCGTGGGCATCAAAGGTGATGATGTTGCGCACGCCCATGGTCTGCAGCTCCTGCAGAGCCACAGCGCAGTCCAGACTCTCGCGAACCACGCGGCGATGCTGGCGGCCGCCGTACAGGCTGGGCATGATAACGGACACACGGTGTGCCTTGCCGGCCACTGCCTGGATCAGGCGCTTGAGGTTGGCAAAGTGGTCATCCGGGGAGAGGTGGTTCTCGTAACCGAACAGGTTGTAGGTAACGCTGTAATTGCCCGGATCGATAACGATAAAGATATCGTCGCCGCGCACAGACTCCCTGACCAGGCCCTTTGCGTCACCGCTCTGGAAGCGGGGGCACTCGCAGGGAATGATAAAGCTATCCTTCTCCACGCCTGCGGACTTTGCCCATTCCACCAGATGCCGGTCGATCAGCTCGGTCAGCTCCTCTGCACCGGGGCAGGCCAGCAGACGCAGGTCTGCCACGCTGGGTTCCTGGAAAAATGCCATCGGATTGATCTCGTTGGACATACTTACAACTCCTTCAATGTTCCTGTTGTCTTGACGATGAAATCAGATGCTGAAAGCGCATATCTGTTCTTATTTTATCACAAAAAACAGATTTCGACACACCTAATTTCTGTCTTGGAGCCATTTTCTGCGGCTTGCACAGCTGTTGTTCAAAAACACGTTGGAGACTGTGAGTTTCACACAAAAAACCTTCCTTTTACCTTCCTCTTCCCCTTCCCCCTGCCTGCTGCCCGGGGATCCCTGCGCACAAACCCACAAATTTTTCATGTTCAAGTCGGTTTGTTTTAACAAACTTTCAGGGATTGCTTGCATCCCCCGGGAGAATGTGGTATTCTATAACAAACCGAACCGACGTGCGTTTTCAGCCCCGGGCCGGGAATCAAGAAGGCAGGAGGCCGATACCATGCAGATCCACCAATCCGCAGAAGATTATCTTGAAACGATCCTGATGCTCAACCAGAGAATGGGCCGTGTCCGTTCCATCGACGTGGTCAATGAGTTGGGCTATACCAAGGCAAGCGTGAGCATTGCCATGAAAAAGCTGCGGGAGAACGGCTATATCGCGGTGGACGGTGAGGGCAACCTGACCCTGCTGGAACCGGGCCGCGAGATCGCAGAGCGCATCTACAGCCGCCACCGCCTGCT
>ERZ834433.2167-NODE-2167-length-12889-cov-5.722144_pt1 | contig 12889 bp, 15 predicted proteins | sample MGYA00519948_ERZ834433 | MGnify/ENA primary metagenome ERZ834433 (study PRJEB31850, sample SAMEA3708752) | human gut metagenome | biome: human gut; feature: human-associated habitat; material: faeces | place: China | collected 2014 ...
GCAAGACCCGCTTCTGGTTGAAGCCGAACCTGATGCAGATGCACAGTTCCTATGTGGTCACTGACCCGAAAGGGTCACTATAATAAGGATAGAAAGGTCGTGAAAATACAAAACAGGAGGTTACACACATGAGGAAGCAGGAGCAAAAGGGTAAAATCACAGCATTGTACGAAAGGTTATCTCACGACGATGGGCGGTCTGACGAGAGCGTGTCCGTAGAAAATCAAAAGCGCATCCTGGAGGACTACGCCCGAAAAAATGGCTTCACTAATGTCCGCCACTTCACCGATGACGGGGTGCGGGGAACGACCTTCAAGCGGCCCGGCCTGGACGCTATGGTGGACGAGATACGGGCCGGAAATGTGGCTACCGTCATTGTCAAAGACCAGAGCAGAATAGGCCGTGACGTGGTGGAGGTCGGCTTGCTCAAACGCACCTTTGACGAGTACAACGTCCGCTTTATCGCCGCCAATGACAACCTGGACACCGCCAATGGATTTGATATTATGTCCATCTTCCGGGATGTGATAAATGAGTGGTACGTTGCTGACACCAGCCGCAAAATCAAGACCGTTTTCAAGTCCAGAATGGAAAAGGGCCTGCGCTGTTCGGGGGCCGTCCCCTATGGCTATCTCGCCTCAAAAGAAGAAAAGGGCGAGTGGGTGATCGACGAGGAAGCTGCCGCCGTTGTGCGCCGCATCTTTCAGATGGTCATGGACGGTCAGAGCGTCAACGGCATCGCCCGAACGCTGCGGGCCGAGCAAATCCCCATCCCTTCCGAACACTGGAAGCGTATCGGCTGTCCTGTTCGAGCCAACAGCTACCGCGACCCCTACGCATGGTCTGCCACCACCCTGGGTTATATTCTTAAAAGGCCGGAGTACCTGGGGCGCAAGGTGCTGGGCAAGACTGTCTGTGAGAACTACAAGACTAAAAGCACCCGCAGGACAATGCCAGAGGAACAATTTGTATTTGAGGGAGCCGTCCCCGCCATCATTGACGAAGAAACGTGGCACAATGTTCAGCGTTTGCGGGAAACCAAGCGCCGGACACCCAAGCGGAGTAATGCCCCTAACCGTTTAACCGGACTGCTCTACTGTGCCGACTGCGGCGCAAGAATGGGATATATCAGTCCCGAAGCAAATCATAGCAAAACGCACTATGATTCAGATTCCGCTTTCCAATGCGGCAATTATCGAAGCAAGAGCGGCGAATGTGTTTCCCATTATGTAAAAACATCGGTTCTGGAAGCGGCAATTTTGCAGGCAATTCAGGCAGTAAGCAAATATGTCCTTGAAAATGAGGACGAGTTTATTCAGCAGCTCAAAGCCGTTTGGAATGAGCAACAGACCAGAACAGCAAACAACGGCTATCAGGAACTTGCCGAAGCAAAGAAGCGAATGGCTGAGCTGGACGAGAAAATCAACAAGCTCTATGAGAGTACCTTGAGCGGCTTGCTGCCAGAGCGACAGGCACAGCGCATGATTCAACAGTACGATGAAGAACAGATTTTGCTGGAAAGGCGTGTTGCAGAGCTGGAAAATCTGGTTCAGCAGGACGAAATCAAGCAGGTGGACGCATCCCGTTTTGTCGCTCTGGTCAAGAAATACCGAGACTGCGAAGAACTGACCGACACCATGCTCTATGCGTTCATTGACAGGATTGAGGTTCACGAAGCCACAGGTGGTCGAACCATCTACCGCCAACAGAACATTGATATTCATTTCAACTTCATCGGCAACTACTATCCGCCAGTCGAGACCGTATCCGAGGAAGAACGCATTGCCACCATCGAAGCCGAGCAGCTACGAAAGAAGCAGGAAAAGGGTAAGAAATCAGCAGAGCGCAGAAAGCAGAAGCTGGTCGCTCTGCGAGAAGCTGCGGAAGCCGGAGACCCAGAAGCTATTGCACAGTACGAAGAACATCTGGCATATCAGCGTGAACGGAATCAGAAGCACCGCCAGAAGCTAAAGGAAGCCAGAGAAGCCAGCCCGGAATATATCAGTCAGTTAGAGGAAAAAGAGCGCATCAAGCGTGAAAAGATGCTTGAAACTGAGCGTAAGCGGGTGGAGCGAGCCAAAAAGAAAAACAAACTGACACGGGCTGAATTGAAAGAAAAGGCAAAGACAGACCCCGAAGCAGCCAAACAGCTGGAAGCCATGAGAGCCAAGGAAGCCGAAGCCAGACAGCGCAAAAAGGAGCGTGAAGAAGCAAGGATGGCAGCTGATCCAGAGTATGCCGCCATGATGGACGCCCGAAAAAAGGAGTATATCCGCACAAGGACTGCCAAGCGAAAAGCGGAACACGAAGCCCTTGTAGAGCTTGCCAAGACCGATGAAGAAGCCGCAAGAAAGCTGGCTGAGAAGCGGAAATATCAGAGTGAAGCCACTGTTAAGTGCTATCAGAAATTGAAAGCCGATGCGGAAGCCGGAGACCCCGAAGCCATCAAACGATACGAAGCCCACCTTGCCAAGCGCAGAGAGGACTACCACAAAAAGAAATCAAGACAGGAGGAAGTATCAGCATGAAAGAATTGAAGCCAAGAATCCACGAAAACGGCATCGACTACATCCTCGTAGGCGATTACTATGTGCCAGACTTGAAGCTACCGGAGGAACATCGCCCCATTGGTCACTGGGGACGGCTGCATCAATCCTATCTGAAACAGTTTCGACCGATAATTTACAACGACCTGCTTTTGTCGGGCAAGCTCCATACTGTCCTTGCGGATTTGAACGAGCAGGCAGCGGATAGATTGGACTTGATAATCCGTCAGATGGCAGAAGCCGAGGGCGTAAATGAAGCTATGAAAGCAAAAAATCAGATGTTATGGGTGCAATCCATGAACTCTATCCGTAACAGAGCCGAGGAAATTATCAAGCATGAACTGATTTACAGCTAAGCAAGGAGGAAACCATGGGACTGATAAAGCTAATCATTAAGCTGCTGGTGCTGCCGCTGATTGTGGCAGTCACCATGATACAATGGGTCGGTATCTTCTTCACGCAGTTTTCGACCGTTATCTTCAATCTGCTTGCCGGGCTGATGTTCCTGATAACGATTGCCGGATGGATGTTCGGCATCAGCGCAGGAGCAGAAATGCTACGACTGCTGGCAGTTGCCTTTGTGGTCTTTATCATCCCTCACATTGCGGAATGGCTGATTATTAGAATCGCCGTTATTAACTACGGACTGCGTGATTTTATCAAGTCCTGACCCAACAATTTTATATCGTCAGCAAAGCGACAGGTATTTCCTTGTGAAGTCCCTGCCGCTTTTATTATATCAAATCAAAGGAGAACAAAACTATGACCATGAACCAAAAGAAAGCACTGTACGCCTTTGGCAGCCCCGACCGTGAAGCAACGGTCAACCGTTTCTGTACGCTGGCAGAGCTTGCCCCCGATCCTGCCGTAAAGCATTTCTTCCTTGCAATCGCAAGGGAACTGAACGCCCCGACCGCCGACCGCTGGTATCGCTGTATGTTCTTCAATCTCCGCTTAGAGATGGAAGCATATCTGCGCTACGAAAAGGCTTTTGAGCGCATCGTGAGCGGCTGTCCGGCAACTGAATGGGAGGATGACGAGTATGACCTTGACGAAGTATGAGAAAGAGACCATTATCCTGTTCAACGAGGGCGAGGACACCGCCCACATCCAGACCTACAATGCCGGACTGCGGAAGCGGCTGGCAGCGTTCAGCAAGAAGCACCCCGACCTTTGCCGCTTGGAAAAATCCTTCGCCCAGGGCGGCGTGATCTATGTGCTGGACAAGTCCAGACTGTCTATCCGGCTGCAAGCACCGTATAGCGAGGAACGCAGACGAAAAGCAAGCGAGAGCGCAAAGCAAACCGGGTTCAAGAGCCGGACGGAATCATGTAACAGTTAGGAGGCGATATGCGGTCAAAATGTCGGGTTTGCATCCGATGTTTTGACCGTAATATTACATAGATGTATAGAGTATCGGCTATATCGTTTTTCTGAAAAAGCACAATTTCAGAGCAGAAAGTCCAGTACTATTTGTTACCGCTTGCTTGAAATATTCACATATTCGTGATATAATAACGAATAACGAATTTGGCGAGCAAGGAGGACTATATGGCAGTAACATATAAAAAACTATTTCACTTGCTGATAGACCGGGGCATCCAGACAACTGAGCTAACGGAAAAAGCTGGTTTTAGTGCTAACATCATAACCCGATTAAAGCGTGACCAGTATGTATCTTTGGATAGCATCGAAAAGATATGTCTTGCTCTGGACTGCAAAGTAGACGATATTTTAGATTTTATTGATATGAATGGAGAAAGAAAATGAGAACATTTAGAGATTTTAAGCCAGAAGAAAGAAGAAATTATATTACGCTTTCAACTGGTGAATATTACCCTGATATTTTAGAAGATGCTTGTAGATTGTATTCTCCTGTGCTGGAAACTTTTTCGGAAATTTTACATAGATCTGAAAGTTCCAATGCATTGTTCATGAATATAGCATCTGTTCCGAATCAATGGATGAGAACTCAACTCTGTCGTGTGTTTAGAAAATATGTTTCTCCAGAAACTCCTGTAGAAATGCTGAAGAAAAACACAAAAGCAAAACAAATTTGCATGGAATTTGGAAATGGATTTAGACCAATTCATGTTGTCCAAGATAAATTTGATTCTCGCCCTTTTCCTGATGAAGCTATATGTGCTGTTCTGTGGGAGTATAAAGACAGGGGCAAAAAAGGGTACGATTTAACAGAAAAATTTTTTGATATGATGCAAATCAAATTCCCAGACTTGTATGTATGGGGTCCCAAAAGATCAGGAGCGGATATTCAGGCTACGGAATTCTGGAAGGATTACCCTAATATAAGTCGTCCGCTTGATTTTGTAATTTCATCAAAAGATAAAAAGACCATATATGCAGTTGGACTTGCGAGGTATGATGGCGATCGAGGTGGCGCTCAGGAGGATGATCGTACTGGAGGATATAAAAACTGTTCTGATGAGATTTTGAATTATGTTCATGCTACTGGATTAAGGACAAAAGTGATTTTTCTTAATGACGGACCTGGATTGCTTTTAGGTTCTATGTGGGAAGATTATTCAAGAATTGAGGAACGACATCCTAACGAAGTAAGGGTTGTAACGCTAAGAATGATAGATGAAAGACTGACAGAAAAATGGCTTAAGGGAGAAGAATAATGGCGACAGGAATACCACCTAAAACTAAGACTGTTAAGCGAAAAATTCCTGTAGTTGTCTCGTATGATGGAAAAGTTAATGTAGATGAAATCTTAGAGAGTTCTTACCATACATTTGAAAAACTTTATGATGTAAATGGAACTGGCGAGAATCATTTCTATTGCGGAGACAACAAGGATGCCCTCTTGTATTTGCTTAACAATGGATATAAGGGCAAAGTTAAGTTGATTTATATAGATCCTCCGTTCGCTACTGCATCAAATTTTGTAAATCGAAATCAAGAGCACGCATACAGTGATTTTCTGTGTGGAGGAGAGTATGTTGAATTTCTTCGTGAAAGGCTGATAATCATGCGTGAATTATTGGCTACCGACGGTTCTATTTATCTTCATTTGGATGGAAAAATGGCTTTCACCATGAAGCTAATAATGGATGAGATATTCGGTGAGGAAAATTGTAGAGCATTTATAACTCGCAAGAAGTGTAGTACAAAAAATTACACCAAAAACACCTATGGTAATATCTCGGACTATGTTATGTTTTATTCCAAAACAGGAAAATATATTTGGAACAGACCTTACTCTCCGTGGGAAATGGACAAGATGATTGAACAATATCCTTGTGTTGATGAAAAAACAGGCAGAAGATATAAGAAGGTACCAGTACATGCGCCTGGAATCCGCAATGGAGAAACCGGAAAAGAATGGAGAGGAAAGATGCCTCCACAAGGTAAGCATTGGCAATACACGCCGCAAAAACTTGATGAATTAGATGCTGCTGGAGAGATTTATTGGAGTCCTACTGGAAATCCAAGAAGGATGGTCTTTTGTGAACCGGATAAAGGAATTCCGGTACAGGATATTTGGTTGGATTATCGAGATTCCGTTAATCAATCTCAAAAGACAACTGGATATCCTACAGAAAAAAATTATGACATGATAAAGATGATAGTAAATGCTTCATCAAATCCAGGAGATTTAGTTATGGACTGTTTTGCAGGAAGTGGTACAACTCTTGGAGCAGCCTTTGAATTAGGCAGACCATGGATTGGAGTTGATTGTGGCAACGAAAGTTTCAAAGCAATTCTCAAGCGTTTTATAAGCGGATTGGAAGCTTACGGTGATTATGTCTCGAATAACACCTATTCTCAATGTACCATGAATTTGTTGGACAAATGCCCATTTGATGTGTGGGGAGATGAAACAACAAAAGACATGATTGTGAAAGCAATGCATGAGATTGAGGAAAGTAATTCCAATTTCTAATATATCATTTGTGAGTAATTTGCTACAAGCTGTTCATATCGGTATAAAATGTAGAAAGGGCATGATAAATGATAGAAAATTACAAGATGTTGGAAGATGTAGTGAGAGATTCCTATGCCAGCGTTGTTTGGTCGCATAAAATACAGGAAAAGCAAGCAGATATTTATGCCGAGAAATTCAAAAAGATGGAAACCGTTAATATAGGGGCTGCATCTCTAACATCAGTTGGAATTGTTGCTTTAATATTTACGGATCCACTGTGGTTGAAGTTAGTTTCTGCCCTAATTTCATTTGCTACAGTTTATATAACGGCATACTTCAAATCATTCGATTTGCAGAAGTTTATCACTTCTCATAAAGCAGCTGCCAACAAATTGATTGCTGTAAGAGATCAGTATAAGGTCTTACTAACAGAGATAAAACTGAAAGCGGATTCAGTTGAAAATCTTCTTGCAAGATATAAAGAATTGGTTGAAAAAACCGATGCTATATATCTTGAAGCACCCACCACCACAGATGAGGCTGTTGATAAGGCAAGCAAAGCATTGAAAATAAAAAAGGATAATACTTTTACAGATGCAGAGATTGATTCCTTTTTACCATTATCATTGAGGAGGGAAAATAAATGAGCAACAGAGTTGAGAAGCATGGAGAGAAAATAGGTCAAGATACCAGAAAGCTTATTTCCCTCCGCTATCATACAGTAACAAAAGCCGTCAATAAAGAGTTTTGGAATTCAATAAGCGACACATTGCATAGCCTTTATGTAGGAAGCTATGGAAGAAATACAGCTATCAATACAAGTGATGTAGATATTCTTGTGGAACTTCCAAGTAATCTTTTTGACCACTACAATAATCTGAGTGGCAATGGTCAATCAAGATTATTGCAGGCTGTGCGAAACGCAATATTAAATGTTTATCCGAGAAGTGATGTTCGAGCTGATGGACAAGTTATAAAAATTGCATTTTCCGATGGAATGCGTTTTGAAATTGTTCCGACATTCAAGAGCATATATGGTGGATATAAATATCCAAATACAAATTGCGGTGGAAAATGGGAATCTACCAATCCAAAGGCGGAGCAAGAAGCTATGGCTGAGAAAAACAGAAGTAGCAACGGATTGCTTTATGATACTTGTAGACATATTCGATATATTCGAGATAATTATTTTTCGAGTTATCATTTGTCAGGTATTGTGATTGACAGTTTTGTTTATGAAGCTATTGGTAATTGGAGATGGCTAAATAGCGGAGAATCTTCTTCCTCTCCAAGTGGTACTTATGAGCAGGTTCTACTGAATTATTACAATCAACATGGTATATGCTACGGAGTGAGTATCAATGCTCCGGGAAGTAATGATACAGTTTCTACTGCTTCCAGTTATGAATGTTTAGGAAAAGTATTAAGATATATGATTTGAAAAAATAATGATTAAGCCAAAGGCGATCAACCGTAAAAAGTTGGTCGCTTTTGTTTTGCCCATTATCAGAAAGGAGAAGTTGCCCATGAGCGAAGAATTGGAAAAGCTGAGACACAAACAGTATGTTGCGGAGCGAAAACTGACCGCAGCCAAGCACAAGGAGAAGCGATTGCAGAGTGAGCTGAAACGGCTGACCAGAAGCGAGAGAACCCATCGGCTTTGCACTCGTGCCGGAATGTTGGAGACCTTTTTGAAAGAGCCGACCGTCCTGACCGATGAGGATGTGATGGAGCTGCTGACCTTCATTTTCCAGAGCGAAGCGGTTCAAAAGAAGCTGAATCTGCTGATTGAGAGCCGGAGAGAAACACAGGGAGCGGACGAGGGAGAAAACCCTTGACGGAGACAAGGGCGCAATTATACACCACCTAAAGATGGTGATTGCGTTCTGCCGAAAGCCCCTTGCAGGGAGCTTGATGATTTCCGCAAAAGTCTTTTGCTCCAATCATCCAGAGGAAGCTACACTTCCCCTGCGCTGTCTTGTGACAGCTACCCCTTTGTGGACTTGCCGCCGATGAATGATTGCAAGCAATCATTCACCGTCAGCAAGTTTTATACTTTCCCCATCTGACCGCTGCTGAAAAGTATCGGTCATTTTTTATTGCACCGAGAAAGGAGGTTCAAACAAAATGCCAGTACCCCATCTGAACATACGAATTGTTCAGAGAAGCAAAGGCAACTCTGCCGTTGCCGGAGCCGCCTACCAAGCCGGAGAAAAATTGTTTTCCGAGTATGACCAGAAGCACAAAGACCACCGCAGAAAACAGCATGAGGTTGTTTACACGGAAATCATGCTCCCAACCAATGCACCACCCGAATACGCAGACCGAGCTACACTCTGGAACTCTGCCGAGGAAGTGGAGAAGCAATGGAACTCACAGCTTGCAAGGCGTTTCGTTGTTGCCCTGCCGAGAGAAATGCCACTTGAAATGTGTCCGCAGATGATGCAGGAATACTGCAATGAGCATTTCGTGTCCAAAGGAATGTGTTGTGATTTTGCAATCCATGACCCAGATCCTCCGGGACACAATCCCCATTGCCACATCATGCTGACCATGCGAGCCATTGATGAAAACGGAAAGTGGATGCCCAAGAGCCGAAAGGTTTATGACCTTGACGAGAACGGCGAGCGTATCAAGCTCCCGTCCGGCAGATGGAAAAGCCATAAGGAAGATACCGTTGACTGGAACGAACAGTATCACGCCGAGGAATGGCGACACGGATGGGAAGTCATTCAGAATAAATATCTGGAGCTTGCCGGAAGTGCCGAGCGTGTGGATATGCGTTCCTATGAAAGACAAGGGCTTGACATTATCCCGACTGTCCACATGGGAGCCGCCGTTTCTGCTCTGGAGCGCAAGGGCATTGAAACCAATATCGGCAATCTGAACCGAGATATTAAAGCCGCCAACCGCATGATGAACGCTATCCGCAGTACCATCAAAAATCTGCGAGACTGGATTGCGGATATTGTGTCTGCCACAAAAGAAGCGTTTGCAGAAATGGAAGCCGAAAAGAAAAATGCTTCGCCCGACCTCTCCACTCTGCTCCGTGACTATATGAATCTGCGAAAGGCAGAACGCAGCGACTGGTCGAGATACGGACAGCAGAAAGGCACAGCCGATGATTTGAAAGCTGTCTCCAAAGCTCTGATCTATTTAAAAGAACATGAGCTTTTCACTCTGGAAGATTTGGACACCGCCCTGCAAGGCGTGAATGAGAAAGCCCAGACAATCAATGCCGAAATGAAAAAAGCATCTGCCCGAATGAAAGTCATTACCGGCATACAGAACGCCGTGGCAGACTGCAAGACCCACAAGGCAGTCCATGACAAGTATCTGAAAATTGGTTGGAAAGCAAGGCAAGCCGCTTTTGCAGAAAGCCATAAGGACGAACTGGACAGCTTCAATAAGGCGTTCCGTTATTTGAAAAAACAGGGCGTTGATTTGAATGTAAATCTGGATGCTCTGCAAACCGAGTATGACAAGCTGAAAGCAACCCACAGCCAACTTGCCGGACAGCTTGCAACCGTCAAAGAGGAATTACAGCCGATGAAAGATATTCGCTACTGGGTCGGCAAAGTCCTCACGCCGGAACAGGCAGTCGAGAAGAAGCCCGAACCGAAGCACTCCGTAACGGAGAAAGTGAAGTTCCTGCAGGAGCAGGGCAAGAAACAGCCGGAGCAGAAAGCTCCGCAGCACAAAAAACAGAATATGGAACTCTAACAGGCACTTGCCGTTTTCTTTGCGAAAATGTCGAGTGCCTTTTTTGTTTCCCGAAAGGATGATGCAATGAATGTATTTGAAGCAGTAAAACAGAATGTAACTACCAGACAAGCGGCAGAGCTGTACGGTATTCGTGTGGGTCGCAATGGAATGGCGGTCTGCCCCTTTCACAATGATAAGAACCCCAGCATGAAACTTGACCGCCGCTTTCATTGCTTTGGCTGTCAGGCAGATGGAGACGCAGTTGACTTTGTTTCCCGACTGTTTGGCTTGCCGAGCAAAGAAGCCGCTATGAAGATAGCTGATGATTTTGGTATCAGCTATGACAGCAGACAGAAACCGTCAATCAGACCAAAGATACGAGAACCTACCCCGGAGCAGAAATATCAGCAGGAAGAAAATCATTGCTACAAGGTGCTGTCTGATTACTTCCATCTTCTGAGGAAGTGGGAAAAGCAATACGCACCACAACGGACGGATGAAGTGTGGCATCCGCTTTTTGTGGAAGCGTTGCAGAAGAAAAGCTATATCGAATACCTGCTGGATATTCTTCTCTATGACACTCCCGAAGAAAAGAAAGCTCTTGTAGCCGAACAGAGAAAAGAGGTGATGAAACTTGAACAGCGAATTGCAGGACACACAGCCGAGCATGACCGTGGAAGAAGTCAGAGGAAGTCTGGACTTGACCGATAACGGAGCGATCAAGAACAGCATACGAAACTGTCTGACCGTCTTTCAGAATGACCCTGTTCTGCAAGGTGCTGTCCGATATAACATTCTGACGGAGCGTATCGACATTGTGAAGCCGCTTTGGTGGAGCAAGCAGACAGCGACCTTGACCGACACGGACTTAAATTATCTCATGCTCTATCTGGAAGATAAATATAGTCTGACCAGCGAGAAGAAAATACAGAAAGCTCTTTCCATTATCGCTGACAGCAACAAATACCACCCCATTCGAGATTATCTGAACGGTCTGGAATGGGACGGAACAGAACGCATCCGCTATGCCTTGCCCCGATTTCTCGGAGCAGAGGAAGGCGAGTACACTTATCAGGCATTACGGCTGTTCATGTTGGGAGCAATCAGCAGAGTGTTCAAACCGGGCTGTAAGTTTGAAGTTATGCTCTGCCTTGTGGGTGGACAGGGTGCAGGAAAGTCCACTTTCTTCCGTCTGCTGGCAGTCAAAGATGAATGGTTCTCCGATGACCTGAAAAAGATTGACGATGACAATGTGTACCGTAAAATGCAGGGGCATTGGATTATCGAAATGTCGGAAATGATTGCCACAGCCAATGCCAAGAGCATTGAGGATATTAAGTCCTTTATCAGCAGGGCGAAAGAAACCTATAAAGTGCCGTATGAAACCCATCCGGCAGACCGCTTGCGACAATGCGTGTTCGGCGGTTCTTCCAATACGATGGACTTTCTGCCCCTTGACCGAAGCGGCAACCGTAGGTTCTTGCCCATCATGGTACACCCCGAAAATGCCGTGGTTCACATTCTGGAAGATGAAGCTGCATCCAGAGCGTTCATTGACCTTATGTGGGCAGAAGCCATGTTCATCTATCACAATTTCCCTGTAAAGCTGACCTTATCAAAGGATATGGACAAGGAACTGAAAGAACTGCAAAAGCAATTCATGCCGGAGGACACCAAGGCAGGACTGATACAGTCTTTCCTTGATAATTACAACGGCACACAGGTCTGCTCCAAGCTGATCTATGCAGAAGCTCTGAACCATCCCTTTGACGAGCCGAAGCAATGGGAAATCCGAGAAATCAATGAAATCATGAACAACAGCATTGAGGGATGGAAACCGTTTTCCAATCCACGCAGCTTCGCCAAGTACGGCAGACAGCGAGGGTGGGAACGCATACCACCGCCCGACAACGAGCCATCGGCAACAGGCTCAAATCTGACGGATGGTTTTCGAGAACTGACAGAGGAAGAAGCCCGACAGATGGAACTTCCATTCTGAAAAACTGACCGTGTTGCCGAGCCAGTTGCTATCCCGTTGCCGACCCCGTTGCAGGGCTAATCCCTTAAAACCCCTTTATTTACAAGGAGTTTTCTTCTCCGGCAACGAAAGCAACGGAGAAATCAAAGAAAAAAGTAAAAATAGTAAAAGAGCCAGATAGGACTATGTTTGAGGTTTTTTGAAGCCCGTTGCCGGACTTCGTTGCCGCCCCTCACACCCTGTCTGGCTTTTTCCATTTCAAGGAGGTATTCAATGGCAAAAACAAAGAACACAGCACCCACAACCACCGAGCAGACCGCACCCGTCCTTGTCAGAAAGATTGGAAAGACCACCTACATGGTGGGCATCCATTTCAGTCAGACGAGCAAGGAAACAATGGACGATAAGGTGCTACGCCTTATCAAAAACGACATTCGCAACGCCGCCATGTGCGGATAAAACCATCGTCAAGGCAGGATGTGAGTTGTTCATAAAATGTTTGCAAATAAAATGCACATTCTGTCTTGACGAAACGCTTCCGAAGGGAACCATTTTGGTGGAGTGCGGAAAAATGCTCCAAAGGGGTGCGCCCAAGCTGGGGAAGGACGGAAAGCCCATGAAGGATAAGCACGGCAAGGTCATTTATGAGCCGTACCGAATCAAGGTCCTAAATACCATCAACTTCAAGAAGTCCATGCACTATAACCCCTTTGCATACATCCACTCGGAAAAGGATATTTTGAAGCTGGTGACAACGCTGATCGCTAATAC
>ERZ834433.2170-NODE-2170-length-12880-cov-4.307914_pt1 | contig 12880 bp, 10 predicted proteins | sample MGYA00519948_ERZ834433 | MGnify/ENA primary metagenome ERZ834433 (study PRJEB31850, sample SAMEA3708752) | human gut metagenome | biome: human gut; feature: human-associated habitat; material: faeces | place: China | collected 2014 ...
TTACGTGATTCAAACCACCACACAGTGCGTATGTTAAACGATATTGGTTAATAATTTTGTATTCGTTAATAGGCAGTTTTGGAACTTTTACAACTACAAAAATTGAAAACAAATAACGTTCAACATACACATCTCTTAAATTTTTCAATCTTGTAATTGTCCACACTTTAGACTTCTGGTATATGATAAAAAATAAATAAACGATCGGAAGAGCAGCTAGAGAATTTTCCTCACATTTTTTACAAATCGCTGATTCGCCGGCTTTCCTTGCGTAACTCGCCTTCAAAGGTATTGAAAATCAGAACTCTTTGAGGCTCAAACAACGCACCAAGCCGGCTGCGAATCCGTAAAAAACGTGGCAAAATTCTAATGCTGCGCTTCCAATCGTTTATTTATTTTTTATCATATACTCGAAATCTACAGTTGACCAACTTACAAAAATTTAAATTTATTTCTTATTCAACGTCTGCTAATGCTGCAAGATTTTCTTCTCCTGTACGGATTTTAATAACTTTATCTACGTTGTATACAAAGATCTTACCATCACCGACATGTCCTGTATACAGTGTCTTGGATGCTGTTTCGATGACTTTCTCAACCGGAATATTTCCAACGATAACTTCTACTTTTACCTTTGGCAGAACAGTAACGTCCATCTCAACTCCACGATATTTCTCGCCGGCACCTTTCTGGATACCGCATCCCATAACCTGGGTAACTGTCATTCCTGTAACACCAAGATTGTTCAACGCTGATTTCAGCCTGTCATACTTGGAAAGCTTTGCGATAATAACTACTTTATGCATTCCTGTATCTGCATCTACCGGTCCGGCTACAGGTACAGCTGCTGCTCTCTGGATTGGAGATGCTGCGTCATAATCTGCTACACCAAGATCTGTGTTTTCATTTTCATTCATTGCACCTTCTGTAATATCCATGATGCTGAATCCTGCATATGCTGATGCAAGACCATGCTCCTTGGAATCCAGACCAACAATCTCTTCTTCCTCTGAAACACGAAGTCCAATTGTCATATCGATTACTTTGAAGATAATTGTCATTGTTACAACTGTCCAAGCAAGAACTGTTACTACACCAAGAAGCTGTGTTCCGAGAAGTCCGAATCCACCGCCGTAGAACAGACCTTTCAGTGTGCTTTCCGGCGCATTTGTTGTTGCAAAAAGACCAACTGCGATTGTTCCCCAGATACCATTTAAGCAATGAACTGCTACGGCACCAACCGGGTCATCTACATGCACTACATTATCACAGAACCAAACGCCAAATACTACGAGAACTCCTGCAACTGCTCCAATGATCAGTGCTCCTAATCCATCTGTCACATCACAAGGTGCTGTGATTGCTACCAGACCTGCGAGGGATGCATTCAGACACATAGACACATCTGGTTTTCCATAACGAAGCCATGTGAAGATCATACATACAACGGTTGCTGTTGCCGGTGCGATTGTTGTTGTCATAAAAATAGATGCAAGCTGTGGGCCTGTTGTTGCTGCCGCACCGTTGAATCCATACCATCCAAACCAGAGGATGAAACATCCAAGAGCACCTATTACGAGGTTATGTCCTGGAAATGCGTGGACTTTTGTTACTTTTCCATTCTTATCTCTTGAGAATTTACCAATTCTGGCTCCTTCCATTGCAGCTCCGATAAATGCTGTTACTCCACCTACCATGTGGATTGCACAAGATCCTGCAAAATCATGGAAGCCAAGCTGTGAAAGCCATCCGCCTCCCCAGATCCAGTGTGCTTCGATCGGATACACAACTGCGGAGATCATTGCGGAATAAATACAATAGGAAAGAAACTTTGTTCTTTCTGCCATAGCTCCTGATACGATTGTTGCTGCTGTCGCACAGAAAACCAGGTTGAATACAAAATTAGACCAGTCAAAGTTTGCATAATCTGTAAAGATTCCAAGTGTTGGAACTCCTACCAGTCCGCCAAGTGCATCTTCCCCGAGTAACAATCCAAATCCAAGGAAAATAAACACGATTGTTCCAATACAAAAATCCATCAGATTCTTCATGATAATGTTACCGGCATTCTTTGCTCTGGTGAATCCTGTCTCTACCATAGCGAATCCCGCCTGCATAAAGAATACAAATGCAGCTCCGATCAGGAACCAGATGCCGAACACTTCTGTTCCGACTGTGTCTGTAATCTGAGTAATAATTTCTTGTGTCATACTACTTCCTCCTCATACCTAGAAACTAAAAAGACGTATCTTACAGTTTCGTTGAACCATCCCCCTGAATCGGTTCTTTCTGTAAGACACGCCTTTGTGTCATTGAGACTTGCTGCTGTTCGCGGCAAATCTTATAGGTACCATATTTTATTAAAAGAAAAAGGCACTCTGAGATCTGTTTCTCAAAGCGCCTTTGCTTTTATGTCACGTAGTTTACTCCTCGAGCCAAATATTGTCAACCTATATTTTTACTTTTCGTAAATTTTCTGATTTTTTATACTTTTCATGCATTTTTTTCATATATTTTCACAAAACAGAGTGCACTCTTGCAATATAAACCACCATCTGCTAAAATTTATCTTATGAATCAAGAGCAATCCGCTCTTTTCAATAATTGTAACTATTTCAAGCATATTAAATTATAAGGAGGACTCTAAAATGAGCAAAATTGATGAAATCAGAAGCGCTATGGTCGCTGCAATGAAGGCAGGAGACAAAGAACGAAAAGCCGCACTTTCCTTTCTGCTCTCCTCTCTGAAGAATAAAGCTATCGACAAACGTGCCGACCTGACAGAAGAGGAAGAAGGACAGGTAATCTTAAAAGAAATCAAACAGTTAAAAGAAACAATTGATATGACACCTGAAGATCGTACAGATCTGATTGAAGAGGCTCAGAAGCGTCTTGCTGTTCTTGAAGAATATGCACCAAAGATGATGAGCGAAGATGAGATCAAAGCAGTGATCACATCCGTTCTTGCAGATCTTGGTATCGATGCTCCTACAGCAAAGGATAAAGGTAAGATCATGAAAGAACTCATGCCGAAGGTAAAAGGCAAAGCTGATGGTAAAGAAGTCAATCAGATTCTTGCCGGCATGATGAAATAAATACAGATTCCAGAATAAAGACGTAGCAAAGAGGGTGTCGCACTAAACGACACCCTCTTAATTTTTGTTAATTATTTCATTTTTTCTGCTTATTTTGTTATCTGTTTTCCCACTTATGATAAATCGCCTCAAGTGCATCTACCGCACCATCGATTCCAAGAAGACTTGAATTCAGCAGAATTGCATTCGCTTCAATACTGCCCCACTTACGGTCTGTTCTACCTTCATAATACAGGCGTCTCTCTCTGTCAATCTTCTTAATCTTATCTACAGCCTCTTTCTCGGAAAGCTTATAGATATCCATGATTCGATTGATTCTATCATCCTTATAAGCATAGATAAATGTATTCACAACATTTGAATAATCCCCAAGAACATAATCTGCGCAGCGTCCCACGAAGATTCCCGGTCCGCGTTCCGCCAGCTTGCGGATGATTGCTGACTGTGCGTCAAAAAGTTGATCACTTAATGGTTTCTCCACTTCCGGACTGAGCATAAATGTAGTATAATCACCCATTCCAATATAATAGCTTGATAACACATTTCCAAGTCTCGTCTCATCTACTCTTCCAGCATCTTCGTTCGAAATTCCAAGATCTCTTGCTGCCATTCGAATCAGATTGTGATCGTAAAGAGGAATGTTCAGTCTCTCTGCCAGTCTGTTTCCTACTTCATGACCGCCACTTCCGAACTGTCTTCCAATTGTAATAATTGTGTGATCCATCATAAGCAAGTCCTCCTTTTTCTGATAATTCTATTCTATCACTCTTTGAATTAAGAAAAAAGACTTTCTTCCTGTTTTCCGCTAACAATTTTGTAATACTGTTTCGAAGTCACCATGTAGACAATGATATAGAATAATGCAAATACTAAATAGGAGCACACTGTCACCAGAATCAGGAATTTTCTGTCAGAAAAAGCAAGCAGATGCACCATTTTTTCTATCATTGGAAATGCAAATGCCGTATGAATTCCGGCAGCCACAAGAGGCAGGAAGAATACTGTCATTACCTGAGAATTGATCGTCTGACGCACTTCTTTCTGTGTCATCCCCACTTTCATCAGAATCTGGAATCTGTCCTGATCCTCATAGCCTTCTGTAATCTGTTTATAATAAATGATCAGCACCATTCCAAGAATGAATACGACTCCAAGAAGGATTCCAAGGAAGAACAGACCGCCGTACAAAGCCTGGTAATCAGCTCTTGATGCGGCTCTGCTGTCTGTAGAAGCTCCAAAAAATAGGGTATCTGATTCCTCTGATTCCTGTTCAGCCAATGCATTGATTTTCTTGTCAATCTCGTTTTGAATCTGGATCTGCTCTTCATCTCCACAGGACAGATCAAAATTGTAGTACCATTTCTCATAAGAACCATTGACACCGTAAACGGAAACATTTCCTTCTTCCAAAGCTTTTATATCTTCCAGTCCGGAAACCACCAGATAGAAGCTGCTGTTCATATTTGCCATATTATTTCCATTTGAAATCATTTTATCCAAATGTCCTTTAATCCTCCATGTCCCGGAATTCTCCACCGTGATCTGATCATAGGGGAAATCGGAATCTTTCGCATACAGATACGCTTCCCCGGAAGCAAGCTCCAGATTCGTCCCCATGATCCGATTATACGCTTCCAACGGCAGAGCATAGAACATTTTTAAATGATCAAATGTATTCACTTCATTGACTCCCGGAGCATTCTCCGGATTAAAATAGATTTCATTTTTTGAAACAATTCCACTGACTGTAAGCATCCGGTAATTCTCCGGATTCTCCGCGGTCTGGTTATGTTCTTTCAAAACCTTCTGTACAAGCTCTATAATCTGTCCATTCTGATTCTCTTTCATTTCTTCCGTCTGCTCCGGTTTCGTGTACATCTCAATCTGGACAGATTTCGGATATCGAAGATTCAAGCCATGTTCCATACTCAGATACAGGCTGGTTGTAGAAGATACCATAACCAGAACCATTGTGGACAGAATACAAATAGACGCTAATCCTGCCCCATTTCGTTTCATACGGTAAATCATGGATGAAAGTGAAATAAAATGATTTGTTTTATAATAATATCCTTTCTTTTTCTGCATTATTTTACAAAATGTGACCGAGCCGGCAATAAATAACAGATACGTTGCAAGGATTACCAGCACGACGGCAACCACAAACCAGATCATCGCTACAAGCGGATCTTTGATTGTCAGGGATAAATAATAAGCCACACCAAGCAGAAGCAACCCGAGTACTGCAAAGATCCAGTTTGCCTTCGGAGGTTTCTCTCCTGTCTTTTCACTTTTTAAAAGTTCTACAGGTTTTAACCGATAGACGGACACGATCATCCGAAGCATGATTAATGCAAAAATGACCAGGAATAACAGTGCCGTAGCCACAAGTGCCGGAACACTGATTTTCATAGAAAGTCCGGCATTACTTCCAAGTATCTTCGCTGCCAGAAGTTCCCCTAATTTAGAGAACAGGATTCCTCCCACGATTCCTCCTGCAATCGTCAGAACACTGATGATCAGATTCTCAAGAACCATGATTTTTACAAGGTCAATTTTTCCCATTCCAAGGATGTGATACAACCCAAACTCTCTCTGTCGTCTGCGGATCAGAAATGAATTCGTGTAATACAGAAGGATCAGCGAAAAGATTGCGATCACACCGGAACCAAATCCAAGGATCATCTGCATAGTATCCCCACCTTTGATCTGGGCAAACTGCGGACTCACTGCAAGATAATCGATCAGATAGAACATCATAACCATACAGATACATGTGATCAAATACGGAAGATACAGCTTCTTATTTTTCTTAATTCCATTAACGGAAAGTTTCAGATAAAGTCCACTTTTCATCGTCTCTCACCACCTGTCGCAAGCATTGTAAGTGTCGCTGAGATATTCTGATAGAACTGTTCATCTGTCTGTTCGCCTTTATATACCTGGTGGAAAACTTCTCCGTCTTTAATAAATAACACTCTCCCGGCCTTGCTCGCTGCTTTGACAGAATGTGTTACCATAAGGATCGTCTGTCCCGATTGATTGATCCGCTCAAATACCCCGAGCAATTCATCCGTTGATTTCGAATCGAGTGCCCCGGTCGGCTCATCCGCCAGGATCAGTCTCGGATCTGTGATCAGCGCTCTCGCCACTGCTGCACGCTGCTTCTGTCCTCCTGATACTTCATACGGATACTTCTCCAGAAGTCCTGCAATTCCAAGTTCTTTCACGATTGGCATCATCCTGACATTCATTTTCCTGTAATCAACTCCCTGCAGTACCAATGGCAGTAAGATATTGTCCTTTAGATTAAATGTATCCAAAAGATTGAAATCCTGAAATACAAACCCAAGATGATCTCTCCTGAACTTGGACAGATCCTTCTCACGGATTGCTGATAACGGTTTTCCATCCAGATAAACTTCCCCTTCAGTTGGTTTATCCAATGCTGCCAGCATGTTCAGTAATGTCGTCTTCCCCGAGCCACTCTCTCCCATGATTGCTACATATTCGCCCTCTTCTACTGAGAATGTCACCTTAGAGAGTGCCTGTACCTGATTACCGCCAAAACGGGGACGGTATATTTTTTTCAAATTTTCTACTTCCAAAACTGTCATTTCTTACGACCTCCTCTTCTTTCTTTCAACATCCTCAGTATAGCAATACAGCCAGAATGCCAACATTGATTTCTGTGACATTCCAGCTGTCTGATGTGACAATTTTGTCACTTGCTTCTCTCTGTGTGATTTAGTGATTTACTCTGCTCTCAACGGATACTCTGCCAGATCTATTGTAAAACTGCTGCCTTCCCCCAACTTTGACTCAACTGTAATCTGATGCCCCAGTTTCTTTGCCGCCATCTGACTCAGATACAGACCGATTCCCGTTGATTTCCGTTCCATTCTTCCATTATATCCCGTATATCCTTTTTCAAAGATTCTCGGCAGATCTTCCGGTGCAATTCCCATTCCGGTATCTGTAACCGTCAGTTTCTTTTCTTCACTGACAGTGATCGTCACTGTTCCTTTCAGCGTATACTTCACTGCATTGGATAACAACTGTTCAATAATAAACGAAAGCCATTTCTCATCCGTCAGCACAATCTGGTCTGTCCCTTCATAGATCAGACGGATTCTCCTTCGAATAAACTGTCCTGCATATTTACGGATCGATTTTCTTACAATTTCATCCAAAGGATACCGTGCGATCACCAGATCCTTCGTGCCACTGTCAAGACGCACATACCCAAGTGCCATCTCCACATACTGCTCCACCCGGAACAGTTCAGCTTTCAAATTCTGATTCGTCTCGGTATCTTCCTGCTGGAGTAATACATTCATCACAGCAATCGGTGCCTTGATCTGATGCACCCAGGTTGCATAATAGTCCTCCATGTCCTGACCGGACTTCTCCCATCTGGCATGTTCTTTTCTTTGCTGTTGTTCTTCTTTCCTGATCAGTTCCTGATATCCTGACTCAATCCCATCTTGTGCCACCGGAAGCGAATCCTCATAAGGTCCTTCTCCTTGCAGCAAATGCTCCAGCTTCTGCCTGGTTTTCTTATACCGCAAATATCCACAAAGTAAAAAAAGTAATCCAAACGCCAGACACAACACTGTCGGATAAACCGCTGCCTTCAGATTAATCTCTTCCAACACAAAAATCAGGAAAAAGATTCCCGCACACAGCAAACTCCACAGAAGCACAAATCGGATTCTTTTCAAATATTGTAAAAACATTTTTACTCCTTCTCGATGATATATCCACCGCCGACTTTCGTCTTGATAAAGCCTTCCAGTCCCGCTTTTTCCAGCTTTTTCCGAAGTCTTCCGACATTGACTGTCAATGTATTCTCTTCGATATAATTGTCTGTCTCCCACAGCTTTGTCATCAGCGTGTCTCTGCTGACCACGCGTCCTTTATTCTCCATCAATGTCTGTAAGATGCGAAATTCATTCTTTGTCAACTCAATCTTTTCTCCATTATAAGTCATTGTTGTATCATAAAGGTTCAGGATTGCTCCTCTATGTTCCAGCATCGGCACTTTTCCTGACAAATCATACGTTCTTCTCAGCAGAGCCTGAATCTTCGCTGTCAGTACACTTAAGTCAAATGGTTTTGCCACAAAGTCATCTCCGCCCATATTCATCGCCATGATAATATTCATATTATCCGCTGCTGAAGAGATAAAGATCACCGGAACGCTCGATATCTTACGGATCTCGCTGCACCAGTGGTATCCATTATAAAAAGGAAGCGTGATATCCAAAAGCACCAGATGTGGACCGTACTCTGCAAATATCTCAAGAACCTTTGCAAAATCTTCCACATAACGTGCTTCATTTCCCCACGCTTCCATCTCTTTTTTAATTGCCCCTGCCATCACAAGGTCATCTTCTATGATTAGAATCTTATACATTCTGCGGATTCTCCTTTCGCTCTTATCCACTACTATATATCATAGTATACAGTATTTCAAGAGCACACGGTCATACCGTATCTGGCGAGATAACCCGCTGGATATGGATTGCAAGAAATCCGATCTCTTCTTTTGCGACCGGCTGTTTCAGCTGTCTGGACATATAGTCACACACTTTCTTCGCCGCCTCTCCGGTCCTTGGGTAATTCTGAAAAATAAAATCATTAAAGTCTGCATTCGTCCCTTCGCCTTTACGGGTTCTCAGAATCATATAATACATATGGCTCATCAGACGTGTACACCCAAGTGAGCCGCTCTCCAGCTTCTGATCGAATTCCTGTTCAATCATGGCAATCCCTTCATTTACAATTCTGGTCGCATCCAGAGTCTGGGATACTGCCTCATCTGAAAGACCTGCATGGATATGTAGCGTAATGAATCCGACTTCATCCTCTGAGATTTCATATCCTGTCAGCTGCTGTATAATTTCCCGCCCTTTCAGGGCCACTTGATACTCCTCTCCAAACAACACACGGATATCCGGTGTAAATGGATTCGGAAGCTGGCGGTTCTCCTTCGCTCTCTTCGCTGCAAGCGCAATATGATCTGCCAACGGAAGCAGCATCTCATGATTGATCTTCTGAAACACGTTCTCTGCTTCTTCAATGATCTTTCCTGTTGCCTCAATAAACTCCGGGCGGATTCCATTGACTGTTTTCAGAACAGACTCCTGCTTTCTTCTTGTGACAAGGGAATATACTTTGGCTCCGGGAAGTTTCTCGATCTGTTCTGTAGGTTTCTTTCCAAATCCCACACCGTTTCCGAGAAGGATCATCTCCTTCCCTGTCTCAACATGATATACAAGAATCCCATTATTATTCAGAACTTTAATGACTCGATACATCCCCCCGGAGCCTCTCTTTCTCTTAATTCAAGCTTACGATTTCTGCTGTCTTCTCAAGCTTCTCTACTTTTCCGCTCTTAGACATTCTGATCTCTTCACCTTCCTGAAGACTTGTAAATACAACCATACATTCATCGGATTTTGCATGCTCTTGGATATATTTTATATCAAAACCTATCAGTTTGTCACCCTTTTTTACTCGGTCTCCGTCATTTACAAAAGTTTCGAATCCTTTTCCATCCAGATTTACAGTATCCACGCCAATGTGAAGCAGATATTCGGTTCCGTCATCACTAGTCAGACCAACTGCATGTTTTGATGGGAAGATAAAAGATACAGTTGCATCTTCAGGCGCATAAGCCATTCCCTCTTCCGGGCGAACCAGATAACCGTCTCCCATCATTTTCCCTGCAAATGCTTCGTCACACGCTTCTTCGATCGGTGCTGCCACTCCTGTGAATGGAGAGCAAAGCTCTTTCTTTACAGTTCCGGCTGCAACAGTTTTGTTCTCATCTTTCTTCGCTTCATCTTTTGTTTCTGCACATTTATTCGTTTCTTCTGCGCTGTTTTCGTTTTCTCCCGGAAGATATTCCACATCCGGAGCTTTCTCCAGATAATCTTCCAGATTGGATTTAATAACAGAAACAGCCGGTCCGTAGATTACCTGGATTCCCTGTCCTTTTCTTACGATTCCGGATGGGGATGTCATTCTTAAGACATCTTCATTTACCAGTTCCGGCTTTACTACCGTACAACGAAGTCTTGTCGCACAGCAGTCTACATCAGAAATGTTTTTCTTTCCACCAAGTCCTCTTGTGATCAGTGCGCTCTTCTGATCTTCCGGTGTCATTTCATTTTCAGAATCTGCATCATTTCCATCTACTTTTGCTTTATAATCAGATTTTGTATACAGCTTCGTTTCCGCATCATCATCTTCTCTTCCCGGTGTCTTCAGATTCAGCTTCAGAATCAAAGTACGGAAGATGATATAATATAAGAAGAAATAAATAATTCCAACCGGGATGATTCTGATCCAGCTTGTCTTAGCATTTCCCTGAAGGATACCGAAAAGGAACAGATCAATAAATCCACCGGAAAATGTAAGTCCTACTGCAATATTTAACATATGCGCGATCATATAAGCAGATCCGGCAAGGATCACCTGTACCGCAAAAAGGATCGGTGCTACAAACAGGAATGAGAACTCCAGTGGCTCTGTGATTCCGGTCATCATACATGCAAGTGCTGCAGAAAGCAGAAGTCCGCCTGCTTGTTTCTTCTTCTCCGGTTTTGCACACTGATACATTGCAAGTGCCGCACCCGGAAGACCAAAGATCATGAAAATAAATTCCCCGGAAAAATATCTTGTCGCATCCGCACTGAAATGTACTGTGGATGGATCTGCAAGCTGCGCAAAGAAGATGTTCTGACCGCCCTGTACCAGCTGTCCCGCAACTTCCATTGTTCCTCCAACCGCTGTCTGCCAGAATGGAAGATAGAATACATGGTGAAGTCCAAATGGAATCAACGCTCTCTTAATAATACCAAAGATCAATGTTCCAATATAACCTGTTCCTGTTACAAGTCCGCCGAGTGCATAGATTCCATTCTGAACGGTTGGCCATACAAAATAGAGTACGATTCCGACAGCCACATAAGTCAATGTTGAAATAATCGGAACAAATCTTGATCCACTGAAGAATGACAGTGCATTCGGAAGCTGGATTTTGTAAAACTTATTATGAAGTGCTGCTACTCCAAGTCCAACGATAATACCGCCAAATACACCCATCTGTAATGTCTGGATTCCGCAGACACTTGTCACAGTTCCTTCCAGAACTCCGGCTCCAAGTGTTCCGTCTGCAAGAAGATCTCCACGGATCAGAAGCATGGCATTCATTGTTGCATTCATTACAAAGAAAGAGATCATTGCCGCAAGTGCTGCAACTTCCTTCTCTTTCTTCGCCATACCGATTGCTACACCGACAGCAAAAATGATCGGCAGGTTATCAAAAATAATACTTCCCGCTTTGCTCATAATTGTGAGCAGGGAATTCAGAATTGTCCCCTCGCCTAAAATTGCCTGAAGATGATATGTCTCAATCATCGTTGCATTTGTAAATGAACTTCCTACTCCAAGCAGAAGTCCTGCTACCGGAAGAATTGCGATTGGAAGCATAAAACTTCTTCCGATTCTCTGCAATACTCCAAAAATCTTGTCTTTCATCTGTAATCCTCCTCGTATCATTTCTCACAGAGTTGACGCATCCCATAGTTTCTTGTGCTGGCACAGTTCTGCAACTTACTTATCCTATACTATAATGCGCAAAAAAGGCATAAACTAATCCTCAATAACCAAGTCCACCTTATCTGGTGAACTTATTAAGGATAGTTTATGCCTGCTTTACCAGTAACACTCTATCGTGCGCTTTTCTCTTTTAACCACGTATAGTATAACCATACTCACTTCCAACAGTCAATCTGTAATATTCAACAATATTTATCCTGTTTTTTTGTTGAATATGTTACTTAGTGATTATTTTAGTAAATTAAAGTTTTTCTTTTGATTTAAATTAACTTCTCTTCATTTTACGCTTCTGGCTTCTGCTGATTTGCTTTTGTAATATCCAGACGTACATTCACACCAAATGGATTGATTGCAACTCCCTTTGCATCCGGAATCAGTATCTCCGGAATCTTATCCGCCGGGATTGCTGCTGTCTTCATCTTCTTACCCTGTGCAAATCTGGTAAATTCTATCATATCTGTAAAGATCGGCTGATACAGACTTCCGTCCGGCTGTCTCAGAAGTGGAACCTGATTATCTTCCTGAACTCCTACGATAAAGGTTCCTTTCTTATAATGCGCCATCATCTCTTCCTGAAGTTCCTTCACATTCTCCGGCATCTCCGGTCCGATATTGCGGTGCATCTCCTGCATCAGGTACATCGCTGTCAGATGAAGCTCCGGATTCTCGATCAGTTTCTTTCCATCAGGCAGTTCTTCCTTATTCTTACGAACTACAAGCTGTTCCAGCTGAACCCTGATCTCCTCCTCTGTACCAACATTCACTGCCAGTGCATTCACGCCCATTGTATACAGGTTTGTAAAAAATCCAAGTCTGGCATTCTTTTCAATCTTGGCAATTCCTACATGATAACGATCTTCTGCAAGCGTCTTTGCCTTTTCCTTTGCAGACTCTTCCTGATAATAAACCAGAACCTCGTCATCAAATGTCTCTTCATCACAGAGGACAAACGGCATCTTCGTCACACCTGACATGATCACATAAATCTCTTCGAGATTTCGCAGATTCACCAATGCCTGCTTCATCTCTGTACTGACAATTACTTTATTCTCATCCATCTCTTTGTTTTCCTTTCTGGTTGCTTTTCTTTATATTAATGTGAGTGTCAAAAGTAAATTTTGCCACTCACTGATGTAACCGGATTGCTCCATTGC
>ERZ834433.2171-NODE-2171-length-12871-cov-2.634909_pt1 | contig 12871 bp, 14 predicted proteins | sample MGYA00519948_ERZ834433 | MGnify/ENA primary metagenome ERZ834433 (study PRJEB31850, sample SAMEA3708752) | human gut metagenome | biome: human gut; feature: human-associated habitat; material: faeces | place: China | collected 2014 ...
ACAGATACCTGTCTGACAGCACAAGATAAATATAAAGCATATTTGGATTATTTTAGAATTGCATATTAAGCAAGAAGTGAGGTGTAGCTATGTCAGCAGAAAAGAACTGGCAATTTGAACTTGAAGAATCATAAAAATTTCATGCAATAAATCGTCCTTTCCGTGCATTACACGGATGACAGGAGATGGAAGCCTATGCTCAGTATGCTGATGACAACCGAATATGCGCCGGCAGAGGATCGGCACGAGCTGCAGCAGTTGCTGATCCACATTGCCGGCGGTGAGCGCGAAGCGCTGGCGGAGCTGTATCAGCGCACGAGATCGGCGGTGTACGGCTTAGCGCTGTCCTACCTCAAAAACGCGCAGGACGCGCAGGATCTCACACAGGATGTCTATGTGCAGGTGTGGGACTGCGCAGCGCAGTACCGTTCCACCGGCTCGCCGATGGGGTGGCTTCTGACCGTATGCCGCAACCTCTGTCTGATGCGCCTGCGGCGCGAAGAACGCCATGCCGCGCTCAGCGAGGAGGAATGGAATGCCATTCCCGCGCAGGAGTGCGGTTTGGATGCCGACGAGCGCGCACTGCTGCAAGGCGCGTTGGCAAGACTCGCTGATGAGGAGCGGCGCATTGTGCTGCTTCACGCGGTCACGGGCATGAAGCACCGGGAGATCGCGGCGCTGCTGGAGCTGCCGCTTCCCACCGTCCTGTCGAAATATCACAGAGCATTGAAAAAGATGCGAATTTTTCTGGAAGGAGATGACGCCCGATGACCAATGAAAAAATGGAGCAGAGGCTGGCTGCGGCGCTTGAAAAGACCGCGCCGGATGATGTGAACGGCGTTCTCTCCCGCTGTGAAGAGCGGAAAGGAACGGTAATTCCCATGACAACAAAGAAAACGACGAAGAGAAGATGGACATCACTCATTGCCGCCTGCCTTGCGGTGATGCTGCTCGGCGGAGGGCTGTTCTACCAGCGGGCAAACGCGGTGGCCTCCGTGGTGTCGCTGGATGTGAACCCGAGCATCGAGCTGAAGGTGAATCGGAGCGAAAAGGTGCTCGTCTGCACCCCGCTCAACGAGGACGCGAAGGCCATCCTTGCGGATATGGGCAACGGCGCAGATCTCAAGGGCGCAAAGCTCGACGTGGCGGTGAACGCCATCGTGGGGAGCCTCGTGCGAAACGGCTATCTCGACAGCATTTCCTCCGCCATCATGATCTCGGTGGAGGACAAGGATACCGCTCGCGCGGAAAAACTCCAGCGCGAGCTGACGAGCACCGTGGACGGTGTTTTGCAGACAAGCGAATCGAGGGCGTCCGTCCTGACGCAGACGCTGACGCAGGACGCGGGACTTACGCAGCAGGCGCGGGAAAACAGCATTTCGACCGGAAAGGCGGCGCTGGTGAACCGCGTTCTCACCATCAATCCGTCGCTCAAGTTTGATGTGCTGGCAAAGCTCTCGGTCGAAGAGCTCAAGGACCTCGCCGAAGCGGGCGCACCTGCCATGCCCATCGGCAAGGATGCCGCCGCCTACGCTGCGGAGCAGTATGCCGGGACAACAGCGCTCGACTCCGTCACGGCGGAGGTCGATCCCGAACTCGACGAATCTCCCGCGCACTACGAAGTAGAGCTGCAAACGGCATGGGGCGAGTTTGAATATCTGGTGGACGCCTATACCGGCAAGGTGCTCAGCGGGCAGAAAGATTTATTGGCTGCCGTTTCCGCATCGAATGAAACGACGAAGCCCTCTGGTCAAAAGCCCGCGCCGTCCGGAACGGTGCAGGATATCGGCTACACCAAGGCAAAGTCCATCGCCCTGAACCATGCGGGCGTGAGCGAGAGCAAGGCGTATGACATGGACATCGAGCTGGACGACGAGGACGGAACGCTCGTCTACGAAGTCGAGTTCAAGTCCGGCAATATGGAATATGACTACGAGATCGATGCGGCCTCCGGCACGATCCTCAAGCATGAAGCGGAGCTGGACGACTGATACGATTATCAAGGATTGATTTAGAAAAATATCCGAATGGAAGCCGCCCGACAGAAGTTAGGATTTCAAACAGGAATGTTTGGAATCCTTTCTTTTTATATTAAATTAGTCGCATTTTTGTGTTTTTCAAATCCCGGTTTTCTCTGAAAATCGCCCGAAATCTCCGTTTAGGGGAAAGGGTCTGCATTTTTTGCTCTGTTTTCCCTTTGATTTTCCCTTTACAGCAAATCGATCAATGCCTGTGCTGCTTGGCACAGGCCTTGTTTGTTTTCTTCAGAATACCGCCGTCAGCAGCATGTAGTAGCCGCAGGCGATGAGGACGGTGAGCAGAAACAGCGGCAGGAGCTTTTTGACCGTGGCGAAAAATGTGACGCCGAAATAGTCTGAGATGATCGCCGTGCAGATGTGCGTGGGACTCAGCTGGCTCGAGGCGAAGCTGACGTTCATCAGCAGCGCCAGCAGAAATGCGCCGCCGTCAGGAATCATGGTGTAGGCCAGCGGGATAAAGGCCGCGGCCGCGGCGCTTGAGCCCGCGACCAGCGTGCCGAACGCGTACAGAATCACAAGCACCAGAAATGCCGCTGATGCTGCACGCCACGATAACGCCCGTAAACGTCGGCACCATAGCCTCGGGAATGTGGCGGAGGTACGTGGCGACCGCCGCCTTTTCATCGTTTTTGAGGTGGTCGCCCGCCATCGTGTCCACCATGCCGCCGCAGATCGTCACGGTGGCGGGGCCCTGCATCAGGCCGATGAACATGCAGGCAAGCGACGTGTTGCGCCTCGGGTCGCGCATCAGTCCATTCACCGCCCTCTGTGCATCCTCGAACCGATGGCGCAGGTCAAGCTCGTAGACGAGCACGGAGATCACATACATTGCAAGGTTCACCGACCAGACGTCCCAGCCCGTGAGCGTGTGCAGCGCCGTCTGCCCCGCCGTGGCGAGCGGCAGGCGGAACATCACGATCATCAGGAGTGAACCAAAAATCATCGCAAGATAAAGGGGCAGGCGTTTGTTGAGCAGGGCGAGGATCACCACAAAGATGATCAGAACTTTGATAAGTGCCATGGTGCTGACTTCCTCTCTCCATTTCCCGCGCAAAGCAAGAAAAAGGCCGGGCGGCCACTTTTAGGGTACCGTCCGGCCAAAATGCTATTGCGTAGTGCCTTAGTGCTTCTCTCAGGCCTTCTGCTCTCTCGGCAGCAGGTGGATAGCGTGCTTCGGGCAACTGGGCGCACAGATGGTGCAGCCCCAGCACTTGTCCGCATCGTAGTGCACCTTGCGGTTTTCATCCTTGTAGAACGCACCGAAGTTGCAAATCTTCGTGCACTTGCCGCAGTTGACGCACTCGTCCTCGTGCCAGTCGATCTTCCAGTTGGATTCGGGATAGACGAGACGGGAGCCGGCCTTATACCGTCCCTTCTACCGCCCGTACTACGTCGCGTTCTACGGCGAGATGAAGATGGGCAAAAAGGTGCGCTACATCGCCATCGAGGCCGACGGCTACAAGACCGACAGCTCCCTGTAAGAAAGCGAGCCCCACATTTCAAGAGGTACGATCCGATATGAACACTGTTACGCTTGGCGGCACCGCCACCATCAACGACCTCGTCAGTGTCGCGCGCTTTGGCGCGAAGGTCGCGTTTTCCAAAGAATATGAAGAGCGCGTCAACCACTGCCGCGCCCATGTCGACCGCTTCAGTCACGAGGGCAAGGCCATCTATGGTCTGACCACGGGCCTTGGTAACAACTGGAAGAAGTTCATCCCCGAAAAGGACCGCGAGACGATCCAGCGCAACAACATCTACGCCCACACCTGCGCCGTCGGCGAGCCCATCGCCGAGGAGTGCACGCGCGCGATGATGTTCGTCATGCTCTGCCACTTCGGCTCCGGCCACACGGGCATCCGTCTTGAAACGCTCGCGCTGATCCGCGACATGCTCAACGCGGGCATCAGCCCCGTCGTCCCCAGCCACGGCTCTGTCGGCTATCTGACGCTCGAGGGCCACATCGGCATGGTGATGATCGGCGAGGGCAGGGCCACCTATCAGGACGAAACGCTTGACGGCGCAGAGGCGCTCAAGCGCGCGGGACTCAAGCCCGTCGTGCTTTCTTCCAAAGAAGGCCTTATCCTGCTCTCCGGCACCACGTCCGTCACCGCGTTCGCGTCGCTTGCGATCTATGACGCGCAGGCGACGCTCGCTATCGAGCTCAACTCATCCGTCGACAACCCGCTCATCTTCGATGAAGAGGACGGCGGCGCGGTCGCGCTGATGGGCTGCAACGCCGACGGCACCTATGCCGGCATGGCGTCCGACAGCCTCTGCATCGCGATCACGGATCTGTGCAAAATGAGCAACAGCCGCATCGACCGCCTGCTCAACAGCTTGGTGAGCGAGCTGCCGGCGTTCCTCAACAAGAACGCCGACTTCAACAACGGTCTTATGATGATCCAGTACGCCTCCGCGGGTCTTCAGGGCGAGCTGCGTATCCTCGCGCACCCCGCCGTGGTCGACAATCTGACCACCTGCGCCAACCAGGAGGACTATGTCAACATGGGCTACAACGCCGTCAAGAAGGCCTATGACTCGATGCACCTCGCCAAGTATATCCTCGCCGCCGAGCTCATCTGCGACGGTCAGGCGCTCGACTGCTACGAGGATAAGCGCTGTGCCAAGGGCACGCAGGCTATCTACGACCTGCTCCGCAGCAAGGTGCCCGAGATGGACAACGACATGCCCCTCACGCCATATCTCGAGGCCGTCGCCCAGCAGATCATCGACCGCGCGTATATCCGAACCGTGGAAGCAAGCGTCGGCGCGCTGAAGTTCTAAAGGAGAATGCCATGATCGAGCACGAACACGTCCATGAGCACAGCCACGGGCACCCCCATGTGCACGGGCATGTCCATGACCCCGAGCAGACGAAAAAGATCAGCAACCGCCTTGCGCGCGCCATCGGGCACCTCGAATCCATCAAAAAGATGGTGGAGGACGACCGTGACTGCTCCGAGGTGCTGATCCAGCTCGCCGCGGTGGAGTCCGCCATCCGCTCGACCAGCCGCCAGATTTTGCGCAACCACATGGAGACCTGCGTCACCGCCGCCATCCAGCAAAATGACGAGGAGACGCTCTCCGAGCTTTACCGCGCGATCGACGAGCTTCTAAAATGACAAGTGAAAAAACGTCCGGCTGAATATCAGCCGGACGTTTTTTATTGGAATGTTCTTCCTTTTGCATAGCGGGCAAAAATGCGCGCAAACTAAGCGCGGCAAACGCCAAAACAATTTTTTGGGAGGACAAATCCATGACCGATCATACCAATAACGGCTGCTCCTGCACGCCCAACACCTCTATTCGCTGCGCCGTGACCAACTGCGCCAACCACTGTAAGGATGCCCAGTACTGCGGTCTGAACGCCATCCAGGTCGGCACGCACGAGGCCAACCCCACCATGGACCAGTGCACCGACTGCCAGAGCTTCAAGAAGCAGTAATTTTTGCAGCCGCCCCTCAGGCGGCCGCTACATAGCATCAAAAAGGCGGTGACAGCATGACGGAAAAGGGTAAATACCGCGTCTGCGGCGCGCTCGCAGGCACGGTGAACGGCTTATTCGGCGGGGGCGGCGGCATCCCGCTCGCGTTTTTGCTGCGCTCGTGGGCAAAGCTCTCCGACAAGACGGCGCTTGCGACCTGCGTGGCTGTCATCTTCCCGTTCTGCCTTGTGTCGGTACTCGTGTACGCGTTCCGCGGCGCGCTGCCGCTCGGAGAGGCGCTCCCCTACCTTGTCGGCGGGCTTGCAGGCGGATGGATCGGCGGCAGGCTCTTCAAGGACGTGCCGAACACATGGCTCAAGCGCATTTTCGCGCTGTTTCTGCTCTATGGCGCGGTGAGGTACCTTCTGTGACGGACTGGCTCTTCCCTGCACTCTGCGGGCTTTTGACGGGAATCCTCTCGTCCTGGGGCGTCGGCGGCGGGACACTGCTTCTTTTATGCATGACGCTCTTTTTCGGCGTGGAGCAGCGCACAGCGCAGGCCATCAATCTGCTCTATTTTCTGCCAACCGCGGGCATCTCGCTCTTCGCGCATCGCAAAAACGGATATCTCGACAAAGCCGTCCTGCGCGCGGCCATCCCGACCGGCACGCTCTGTGCGCTCGCCGCCGCGTTTTTGACGACAATGGTCGACAGCAGCGTCTTCCGCAAGCCGTTCGGGCTGTTCCTGCTCTACGCGGGGCTGTCGATCCTCTTTGAAAAGAAGAAAAACAGTAAAAAAGAAACGCCGTGACTTTCGTCATGGCGTTTTCGATTCTATTCAGATGCGCAGCGCCGTTTCCAGCGCGATATAGAGCTTACCGAGGTCGTGGTTCGCGCCGCGAAGATTGGCGACATCGTAGCCGCTCTCCTCCAGCACGTCCCCCGCCTCGAGGAAGTTATAGAGCGATAAGCCGTAAAAACTGCACACCGCCTGCACACCGGCGAGCTCCATCTCCACGGCGAGACAGCCCTCGCTTCTTCGCTGCGCGACGAGGCCCGCGGTCTCGCGGATCATGGCGTCCGTCGTCCAAACCCGCCCCGTCACGTGCGGGACGTCCAGCTCGGTAAAGATTGCCGAGAGCTTCCGCGCGTTCTCGACCGTGATGTAGTCGGACGGCGCAGCGAAATAGTACGAGCAGCCCTCGCCGCGGTAACTCTCCGTCGGGACGATGAATTTGCCCCTCGTCGCCTCCCGATTCAAGCTCCCGCAGGAACCGAACATCACGAACTTCGACGCACCGACGATCCAGCTCGCCTCATAGCACTCCGATGCGGCAATCGCCGAGCCGATGCCCGAGAGGTAAAACGCGATGTCCTTTCCCTTGTAATTCATGCGGTAAATGGGGATATTCCCGTTGCACGCACCGATCAGGCCGATCTTTTCACTGGGAAAGGTGTCCAGCAGATGCTGATAGATCTTCTGCGAAAACAGGATCAGGCACGTTTCGACAAGGTGCTTCTGCTCGCCGTAAAAGTCCCGCAGGCTGATGACGGGTTCCGTCTTATCGTCAAAGCAGTCGGTGATCATCTTTTCAGCGCTGGTCTGTCAGTTTTTCGAGCGCGTCTTTTGCGGCCATCTGCTCGGCTTCCTTCTTGCTGCGGCCCGCGCCCTTGCCCACAGCGCCGCCGTTGAGCAGCACTTCAAAATAGAATGTCTTGTCATGGTCGGGACCGCTCTCACCAAACAGGCGGTAGGAAAGCGTCTGGTTCGGCGTGCGCTGCACGAATTCCTGTAAAATGGTCTTATAGTCGCGGCGCTTTTCCTCGGCGACCTCCTCGCGCTCGGTATCGAGCAACACTCGGTGGATGAGCGCGCTGGCCGCGCTGATGCCGCCGTCAAGATACACCGCGGCAAACACCGCCTCGGTCGCGTCGGCCAGGATGGACGGGCGCTTTCTGCCGCCGCCGGTCTCCTCGCCGTGACCCAGACGGATCTCCTCCGGAATGCCGAGTTCCCTCGCGATCTCGCACAGCGCACCCTCACACACGACCGCCGCACGCAGCTTGGTCAGCTCGCCCTCGGGCAGCTCAGGATAATGCGTGAACAGGTAATCCGCCGTGACAAAGCCCAGTACGGAATCGCCAAGAAACTCCAGCCGCTCGTTGCAGTCCAGATGCGTGCCGTGGTGCTCGTTGGCATACGAGGAATGCGTCATCGCTTTCTGCCGCAGGCTGATGTCCTTGAATTTATAGTCGATTTTGAGCATGGTTTCACCTCCTTTCGCCGTTTTTTTGCTTATTCAACCGTCATGTACTGAATATTTTCCTTGACCGCGTCGATCATGCCGGACTTCGTGTAGGCGATCGCGCGGCGGACAGCGTTCATCACCGCGATCTCGTTGGACGAGCCGTGCGCCTTGATGACCGGCTTTGCGATGCCGAGGAAGGGCGCGCCGCCGACCTTGTCCTGATTGAACATCTCGCGGAAGTCATCCATGCCCTTTTTGCACAGCAGATAGCCGATCTTGGTGCCGGCCGAGGCAGTGAACACCTTCTTGATCTCGTGCGCCATGAATTTCGCCGTGCCCTCGACCGTCTTGAGGAGAACGTTGCCCATGAAGCCGTCGCAGACCGCGACGTCGCACGCACCGAGCGGTACCTGACTGCCCTCAACGTTGCCGACGAAATTGAGCCTGCCTGCGTCGCCTGCGGCCTTGAGCAGCGCGTAGGCTTCCTTGCGCAGCGGGTCGCCCTTGGTGTCCTCGGTGCCGTTGTTGACCAGACCGACGCGCGGCGACTTCAGGCCGTTGTTCTTCTCCGCGTACAGGGATGCGAGGAAGGCGAACTGGAGCAGCATCTCGGCGGTGCACTCGGTGTTCGCGCCGGCGTCGCACAGCATGACCTCGCCGCCCTCGCAGGGCAGGACAGGCGCGAGCGCCGCGCGGCGGATACCCTTGATACGGCCGCCGTACAGCGTCGCGCCGGTGAGCAGTGCGCCGGTGTTGCCCGCGGAAACGAGCGCATCGCCCTCGCCGGCCTTGAGCAGCTTGAACGCGACCGCCATGGACGAATCCGGCTTGCGGCGGAGTACCGTTGCGGGATCGTCATGCATATCGACCAGATCGTTTGCGGGCATGATGGTAATGCCCTTGACATCGGAAAGTCCCTTCTCCTTGAGGACATTCGCCACGATCTCCGGCTTGCCGACCAGCAGCACTTCCTCGCCGTATTCCTTCGCAGCCAGCGCACCGCCCCATACAGCGGATTCGGGTGCGTTATCGCCGCCCATCGCATCAACGATGATCCTCATGTTAAAGCTCTCCCTTCAGTTTTTCGATCTGCTCGAGCGCCCGCTCGGAGATTTTGGTGTTCTTCTCCCGCTTGCCCTTGATTTTATAGCCGAGCGGCTCGATAATGCCGAAGTTTACGTTCATCGGCTGGAATTTCGCGACCGTATGGTCGGAAATATAGGTCGCCAGTGCGCCGGTGGCGGTCAGGCGGTCGAGTGTCGGCATCGGTTTGCCGAGCACGTCCATGGCCGTTGCCACGCCTGCCACCCAGCCGGAGGCGGTGGACTCCACATAGCCTTCTACGCCGGTCATCTGACCCGCAAAGCGGATGCGTGGGTCGGATTTGAGCGCGTAAGTCGCGTCCAGCAGGCGCGGAGAATCCAGGAACGTGTTGCGGTGCATGACACCGTAGCGCACGAACTCAGCGTTACGGAGCGCCGGGATCATGGAGAACACGCGCTTCTGCTCACCGAATTTCAGGTGGGTCTGGCAGCCGACCAGATTGTACAGCGTACCGTTCGCGTTGTCGCGGCGCAGCTGAAGCACCGCATAGGGGTCCCTGCCGGTTTTCGGATCGGGCAGGCCGATCGGCTTGAGGATGCCGAAGCGCAGCGTATCATAGCCGCGTCGCGCGTTGACCTCGATGGGCATGCAGCCCTCGAACACCTTGGAGTCCTCGAAGCCGTGTACCGGCGCCTCCTCGGCGGTGGTGAGCGCGTTCCAGAATGCGTCATACTCCTCGCGCGAGAACGGGCAGTTGATGTAGTCCGCCGTGCCCTTGCCATAGCGGGAGGCCTCGTAGGCGGAATCCATATCGATGCTCTCCGCGGTCACGATGGGCGCGGCCGCGTCGTAGAAGTGCAGGAAATCGCCGCCCACCTTGGCGTGGATGGCGTCGAACAGCGTATCCGAGGTCAGCGGGCCGGAGGCGATAACGACGCGGCCCTCCGGGATCTCGGTCACCTCGCCATAAACCACCTCGATATTCGGATGGTTCCTGATCTGCTCGGTGACGGCTGCGGCGAACGCCTCGCGGTCCACCGCCAGCGGCCTCGACGCGGTTCGCGTCCGCGCAGGACAGAATGAGGCTGTCCAGACGGCGCAGCTCCTCCTTGAGCAGGCCCGCCGCGTTGGTGAGCTCATCCGAGCGCAGCGAGTTCGAGCAGACAAGCTCTGCGAAATCGTCCGAGTGATGCGCCGGGCTGTGCTGCGACGGCTTCATCTCGCACAGGCGCACAGAAACGCCGCGCTGCGCGAGCTGCCATGCAGCCTCACAGCCGGCCAGCCCCGCGCCGACGACGGTAACGGTATTATTCATCCGGGTTCTCCTTTGCCGTGGTCTTTTTCCTTGCGGCAGGCTTTTTCGCCGCCGCCTTTTTCTCGGCGGCCTTCTTCGCCTTCTCCGCGGCCTTTTCGGCCTCATATTTTGCGAGCGCCTTTGCGTACTGCTCCTGCTGCTTTGCAGTCAGCTCCTGCACGGCCTCGTCCTTGAGCTTTTTGAACTTGTTCGTGGTCTTGGTCATCCACGGAAGCGTTTTTTTGACCGTTTTCTTTTTCGCCGCAGGCTTTTTTGCTTCCTTCGGCGCCTTTTCCGCGGTCTCGCCGTTCTTTTCGGCGGCTTCCTTCGCGGCGGCGCGCTCCGCAGCCTTGGCCGCGCGCGCCTCACGCATTTTGCGGCGCTTCTCGGTCTCCTCGGGCGACAGGCCCTCCTTGACCAGCTCGACGAAGCCGCAGCCCTCGCGCAGACATACGTCGGTGACCTCCTTGGAGTCGCGGTCGGTATGGCGGAACAGCGAGGAGTCGCAGTTCGGGCACTTGGTCTTGAGCGGCTTGTCCCAGGTGATGAACTGGCAGGCCGGATATTTGTCGCAGGAATAGTAGACAAAGCCGCGCGCGGACTTTTTCTTGACGACCTTTGCACCGCAGACCGGGCACGCAGCGCCGGTGTCCTCGGTGATGGGCTTGGTGTTGGTGCACTCCGGGAAACCGGGGCACGCAAGGAACTTGCCGAACCGGCCGGACTTGATGACCATGTTGCGTCCGCATTTCTCGCAGATAACGTCGGTCACTTCGTCCTGAATCTTGATGCGCTTGCCCTCGAGATCGATCTCGGCCTGCTTGAGCGCGGCTTCAAAGCCGTCATAGAAGTTGTGCAACAGCTGGATATAGTTGAGCTTTCCGGCCTCGACCTCGTCGAGCTCGTGCTCCATGTTCGCGGTAAACTCGTAGTCCGCGACCGACTTGAACTCGTCCACGAGCAGACCGGTAACGCCCTCGCCGAGCGGCGTCGGACGCAGTGCGCGGCTCTCCTTGGTGACGTAGTCGCGGTCGATGATGGTCGAGATGGTCGGCGCATAGGTGGACGGACGGCCGATGCCGCGCTCCTCCATCGCACGGATGAGTGATGCCTCGGTATAGCGCGCGGGCGGCTGCGTAAAGTGCTGCGACGGCTCGAGCTTCTCGGCGGTCAGCCGGTCGCCCTTGTCGAAGCGCGGCAGCGGCTTTCCGGCGGCGTCCTGCTTCTTTTCGTCGTCCGTGCCCTCCTCGTAGACCGCCGTAAAGCCCGGGAACGCGACCGTATGGCCGGAGGCGCGGAACACCTGTCCCTCGCAGACGATGTCCGCGGAGACCGTGTCGAGGATGGCGTCCGCCATCTGGCAGGCGACAAAGCGCGACCAGATCAGACGGTACAGCTTGAACTGGTCGGGCGAAAGGTACTTGCGGATCTCCTCGGGGAGCAGCTGCACGTTGGACGGGCGGATGGCTTCGTGCGCGTCCTGCGCGCCCGACTTGGTCTTGTAAACGCGCGGCTTTCCGGGATAGTAGTCCTCGCCGTAGCGGCCACGGATGAAGCCGGCGGCGGCGGCGGTCGCCTCGTCGGCGAGTCGCAGCGAGTCGGTACGCATATAGGTGATCAGACCGGTAAGACCGTACTCACCCAGCTCGATGCCCTCATACAGCTCCTGCGCGATGCTCATGGTGCGGCGCGGCGTCATGTTCAGCTTGCGGCTCGCCTCCTGCTGGAGGGTCGAGGTGATGAACGGGGGCGCCGGGGTGCGTTTTTTCTTGCCGCGCTTGATCTCGCCGACAGCGAACGGCTTTCCGGTGACGGCGTTCACCACGCGCATCGCCTGCTCCTCATTCTTCAGCTCGGCCTTGCCGCTGCCGTCGCCATAGTAGCGCGCGGTGAACGTTCCGCCGTCCTCGGTCGCGAGCAGCGCCTCGATCGACCAGTATTCCTCCGGCACGAATGCGCGGATTTCGTTCTCACGGTCCACGACCAGACGGGTCGCAACGCTCTGCACACGGCCCGCAGACAGACCGCGCTTGACCTTGCGCCACAGGAACGGCGAGAGCTGATAGCCTACGATACGGTCGAGGATACGGCGCGCCTGCTGCGCGTTGACCAGATCGATGTCGATGTCGCGCGGACTTGCGATGCCCGAGCGGACAGCCTGCTTGGTGATCTCGTTGAAGGTCACGCGGCGCGAATTGCTGTCTTTGAGCTTGAACAGCTCCTTGATATGCCACGAAATCGCTTCTCCCTCGCGGTCAGGGTCAGTCGCGAGATAGACGAAGTCCGCCTTGCGGATCTCGCTGCGGATTTCCTTGATGACTTTATCTTTACCCTCGATCGGCACATATTCCGGCTTGAAATCATGCTCCAGATCGATGCTCATTTTCTTTTTCGGCAGATCGCGCAGATGTCCCATCGAAGCCTTGACGACATAGTCCGAACCGAGATATTTTCCGATTGTCTTTGCCTTGGCCGGGGACTCCACGATGACTAACTTAGACATAAAAACCTCCAAAAACTTACTTCGATTGCAACCACGCTTGCAATCGAAAGGCCATACCGAACTCTGTTCGGATATGGCCAAGGCTGCGAAAAGTTCCTCCTTCGTCGAAACTTTTCTCCGCACTTGTATAAAAAGGGTGATACATGCTCCCCCTTTTTATGAATTTCCTGCGGAAATTCTATTGAATACACGCCTTACGGCGTGATTGCTGCGTGTTTTCTTTTTTCTCTCACTTTTACCATGTGCCGAGGATGAGTCTGCCCTTTTCACGGCGCAGAATCCCATCCATTTCCAGCATGGTGACAAGGCTCATCA
>ERZ834433.2172-NODE-2172-length-12863-cov-4.194722_pt1 | contig 12863 bp, 10 predicted proteins | sample MGYA00519948_ERZ834433 | MGnify/ENA primary metagenome ERZ834433 (study PRJEB31850, sample SAMEA3708752) | human gut metagenome | biome: human gut; feature: human-associated habitat; material: faeces | place: China | collected 2014 ...
CCCCTCCAACTTCCTGCTGATGCACGCAATGGGCCCCAACGTGGCCGGTGTTATCGGCTCCGCCGTCGCTGCTGGTATCCTCATCAACATCTTCGGTTAAGCATTTCCTGAAATTTCCGCTCCATCGTGGTATTGACCGCGGTGGGGCGGTTTTTGTTTGCATTGTTTTTATGTACAACTTTTTTGAAATGTGATATACTATATTTTAAGTGATATATCCAGAAATGATTGAAAAGAACAGGTGAAACAATGGCAACAGATCTCGCACAACAATTCTGCGCTTTGCGTGATACGTATATCGAAAAGCAGTTCGGACGCCTGAACGATATGCAGCGGGAGGCGGTGTTCACCACCAACGGCCCTCTGCTCATCCTCGCGGGTGCAGGCAGCGGAAAGACCACCGTGCTGGTCAACCGCATCGCCAACCTCATCCGCTTCGGCTCGGCCCACGGCTCCAGATGGACGCCCCGGGAGGTGACGGAGGACGATGTGAAAGCCCTGCGCACTGCCATCATGACCGGCACCGATGCCCCGTCGTGGCTGGACGGGATGCTGCGGAAGGACGCCGTCCGGAGCTGGAACGTCATGGCCATCACCTTTACCAACAAGGCCGCCGGTGAGCTGAAAGAACGTCTGCGCCGGATGCTGGGCGGGGAAGAGGGCGACGAGGTGTTTGCATCCACCTTCCACTCGGCCTGCGTCCGCATTCTCCGCCGCTGGGCCGAGGAGATCGGCTACCCCCGCAGCTTTACCATCTACGACAGCGACGACTCCCAGCGTGTCATGAAAGCTGTTTACAAAGAGCTGAGCGTGGACGACAAGTTCTTCCCGGTCAAGAGTGCCATCAACCAGATGAGCCGCTGGAAAGACCAGCTCATCAGCCCGGAAGAGGCCCTGAAGACCCCGGCCCGGGACACGAAGGGCGCTCTTGCGGCCAAGGTCTATGCCGCCTATGAGAAGAAGCTCAAGGAGGCCGGAGCTTTCGACTTCGACGACCTCATCTATCAGACGGTCATCCTGCTGTCGGAGCACGAGGACGTGCGGGAGTTCTACCAGAACAAGTACAAATATCTGCTGGTGGACGAGTATCAGGACACCAGTGTGGCTCAGTTCCGGCTCGTGAGCCTGCTCACCGGCCCGGAGAAAAACATCTGCGTCGTGGGTGACGACGACCAGAGCATCTACCGCTTCCGCGGCGCGACCATTGAGAACATCCTCAACTTCGAGCGCATCTATAAAGGTACCAGGACCATCCGACTCGAGCAGAATTACCGCTCTACGTCGAATATCCTGAATGCCGCCAACTGTGTCATCCAGCACAACACCGAGCGCAAGGGCAAGACCCTCTGGACGAAGAACGGCGAGGGCGACAAGGTGCAGGTCTACACCGCCGAGAACGAGCAGGACGAGGCCAGCCATATCGCGGACATCATCGGCCAGCACCTCAAAGAGGGCGGACATCTGGCCGACCACGCCATCCTCTACCGGATGAACGCCCAGTCGGCCCCCATCGAAAGCTACTTCACCCGTGCGGGCATCCCGCATAAGATCGTGGGCGGCCAGCGCTTCAACGACCGCAAGGAGGTCAAGGACATTCACTCCTATATGTCTATTGTAGCCAACCCCCGGGACGATGTGCGGCTGCGCCGCATCATCAACGAGCCCGCCCGCAAGATCGGTGCTACCACCGTGGATGTCATTGCAGACCTTGCCGGGCAGCAGGGGGTCAGTATGCTGGATATCATCAGCCATGCAGACCAATACGCGAAACTTTCCCGCGCGGTCATGCCGCTGCTCAAGTTTTGGCAGATCTACCAGCGTTTGCAGGATTCTCTTGCAACCCGCACACTGGACGAGTTTGCCTCCGACGTCATTGAACTGACCGGCTACAAGGCCATGCTGGAAGCAGACGCCGCCAAGGGGCACGAGGATGCCGCCGACCGTCTGCAGAACTTGGGTCAGCTGGTGAACAACGTCAAAAACTACTGTGACCAGCACGGCGAGGAAGCCACGCTGGAGGGCTATCTGGAGGATATCGCCCTCATTAGCGATATCGACAGCTATAACGAGAGTAACGATCAGGTGGTGCTGATGACCATCCACTCTGCCAAGGGCTTGGAGTTCCCCTATGTGTTCCTCATCGGCATGGAGGAGGGCGTTTTCCCCAGCGAGATGAGCAAATACTCCGAAGCAGATCTGGAAGAGGAACGCCGTCTTGCATACGTTGGCATCACCCGTGCCAAAAAGGAACTGTACATCTCCAACAGCGTCACCCGGATGTTGTACGGCCGCACCCAGCGCAACGAGCCCAGCCGCTTTCTGCGGGAGATCGAACCGGAATATATAGAGGAGACCCGCAGCCCTGTACTGGAACAGCGTTCCCGCATGGGCGGCTGGGGCTCTGAGTACAGTGATACTGTGCCCGGTGGAGCATCCGGTTACTCCGGCCCCTCCGGTTACAGCCGCAGCAGCTACGGCGGCGGTTATGGCTCGGGTTACAGTTCGGGCAACCGCAGCGGCTACCTGAACCGGGAATATAACGCCGGCGAAAGCCGTGGTTTCGGCTCTTCTTACGGAGGAAGAAACCCTGCTTCCTCCGGTTTTGGCAGTCACTATGGCAACAGCTCCACCCAGCCGACCACAAGAAGCAGCGGATTTGGCTCCGCATATTCCGGCGGAAATGCGACAAAAAATACTGTAAAGCAAACAGCCTTTACGGTAAATTCTGCCGTGAAACCGGCGGCTTCCGGTTCAAAGCACTATGAGCCGGGCGACATCGTGGAGCACAAAGTATTTGGCCGCGGCACGGTGCTGAAAGTAAAGCCCGCTGCCGGGGATCAGATCGTAGAGATCAACTTTGAAAAAGTGGGCATCAAGAAAACGATGGCCAATTTTGCGCCCCTGACCAAGATTACGGAGGAAGAATGACCCTATGATGACTGTTCGTTTGATCGCCCACACCCCGGAACCGGAAAAGGTGGTGGCGGCTGCCGCAAAGCTTTGCTACTCCGACGCCCACATCACCGATCTTCTGGACGGGCTGGACGAGGAAAAAACTGCAAAATTCCTGACCATGCTCAGCGACCTGGGCCATGCCAGCCCCATTGAACATGCCAGCTTCACCTTTGGCATTGAGGGTGTGAGCCGCACCCTGCTGGCCCAGATCACCCGGCACCGCATCGCATCCTTCAGTGTCCAGAGCCAGCGGTATGTCCGGCTGGACGACTTCCACTATGTCATCCCGCCGGAGATCGAGGCCATCCCTGAGGCAAAGGCAGCCTTTCTTGAGAGCATGGATGAGGATGCGAAGCGCTACCTGGACCTTGCAAAAAAGCTGGAGGACGGCCACACTGCCCGCCTGATGGCAGAGGGAATGCCCGAAAAGCAGGCCCGCGCCAAGGCCTCCAAACAGGCCAACGAGGATGCCCGCTTCGTGCTGCCCAACGCCTGCGAGACGAAGATGGTCGTGACCATGAACGCCCGCAGCCTGCAGAATTTCTTCCATCTGCGCTGCTGCTCCCGCGCTCAGTGGGAGATCCGTCAGCTGGCTGAGGAGATGTTCCGGCTGGTCTACCCGGTGGCACCCCATATCTTTGCCAAGGCCGGCCCGGCCTGTGTCAGCGGCCCCTGCCCCGAGGGCAAGATGTGCTGCGGCAGAACTGCCGAAGTCCGCGCAAAGTATGAGGCCATCAAGCAGGAGGCTGGTGTATGAGCAAAGGCAAGCTGATCGTTCTGGAAGGGCTGGACGGAAGCGGCAAGGGCACGCAGGCCAAGCTGCTGGCAAAGCACCTGACGGTGACGGATCATCTGGTAAGAGAGATCACCTTCCCGGATTATGACAGTGATTCCAGTGCGCTGGTCAGGATGTATCTGGCCGGGCAGTTTGGCGACAAGCCTGACGATGTCAACGCCTACGCGGCATCCAGCTTTTATGCTGTGGACCGCTATGCGGGGTATAAGTCGGACTGGGGCAAGTTCTACGAGGAAGGCGGCATCCTGATCGCTGACCGCTACACCACCTCCAATGCTGTGCATCAGTGCTCGAAGCTTCCGCCGGAGCAGTGGGACACATTCCTGCAGTGGCTCTTTGACTATGAATACCACCTGCTGGGCCTGCCTGCACCGGATAAGGTGATCTATCTGCAGGTTGACCCGGCGGTGAGCCAGCGGCTGATGACTGCCCGCTACCATGGCGACGAGACCAAGAAGGATGTCCATGAAAAGGACACCGAATATCTGGCCCGCAGCCGCCGGGCGGCAGAATATTGCGCCGCTCACCTCGGCTGGGATACCGTCCACTGCACGGCAGGGGAGAAGATGCGGAGCATTGAGGATATTCAGGGAGAGGTCAGAACTCTTGCTCTCGCTGTTATTTGAAACAAAAGGAGGCATCCTATATCATGTACCGTTTGATGCAGCCGTCCGATTGGGCGGAGGTGCTGGCCCTGTGGCAGGCCCAGCGCGGCGACACGGAGGAGTTTGTCCGTGGCGCTGTGGAACGCTTTGCCGGGGTGCAGAATGTCTACGTCGCGGAGGAAAACGACCACATTGAGGCTGTGGCACTGGCTGTGCCGGTGACCCTGCAGGGCCGCCCGGGCAGCTATCTGTTCGGTCTGTGCGGGCAGGGCAGCCTGCTCCTTGCGGGCCTGGTGGATACCCTGTGCGCCCAGCAGAAATTGCGGGGCGCAGGCTTTGTGGTGGCAGTGCCCGCCAGCCCGGAACAGTCAACGCTGCTGCAGGATAAAGGCTTCCAGAAAGCCTTTGCCCTGCGCTGCCTGCCCCGGGAGGTGGAGCGCAACCTGTGGAGCCAGGCGGAATTCGATTCCGTGACGGCAAAAAAACTCTGCGAGCTGCGGGCAAAATACTGGCCCGACACCGTTCAGCTGCCGCCGGAGCAGATGGGGGAAGTTCTGCGGGACCTGTATTCCCGTGGCGCGACCATCGTATCCAGTGAGCAGGGCTACGGCATCTATTTCCGCAGGGAGGATACCCTTTACTTTGTGGAGATGATGGCGGAAAACGACCGTGCTGCCGAGGTGCTGATGGAAGCCGCCCGGGAGAAAGAGGTCATTGTGGAAAAGGCTGTCATCACGGTGGGGGCTGCCCAGAATCTGTTCCTGGGCGAGGGAACCCGGCAGGAGTATGGCCTCATCCGTTTTGAAGGAGAACCTTTTGATGTTTCGGAGAGCTACATGCGCCTGATGATGGATTGAAAGGAACGTGGATATGGCAGAGAAACACCAGAAAAAGAAAAAAGGCAGTGTGCTGAAGATCCTGTTGGTCGTGCTGTTGCTGCTGGTACTGACAGTCAGTGCAGCAGGTGTGTTTGCGTATAACGAGATCAACGGCAATGGAGGAAAGCCGGGTGCAGAGGTGACCGTCAGCATCCCCCAGGGCAGCGGCGTTGCTGCCATCGCAAAGGAGCTGAAGGAGGCTGGAGTAATCCGTTCGGCCTATCTGTTCCGCTGGTATGTGGGGCACAAGGGTGCCGCCGGAAAACTGCAGTATGGTGATTTTACGCTGCAAACCGGCGGATATTCCTACGATGGCCTGATCGCAGAGCTGTCCACGTATGCCAAGGCGGATTCGGTGCGGCTGACCTTCCCGGAGGGAACCACCGCCATTGCCATTGCCCGGAAAATGGAGGAAGCCGGTCTGTGTACTGCCGAGGAGTTTTTGGAAGAAGCCAACACCGGAGATTTCAGCGAGTACACCTTCTGGCAGTATGTCCCGGACGATGCCGATGCCCCCAATCGCTTTATGAAGTGTGAGGGCTACCTCTTTCCGGATACCTATGAGTTTTTGACGGACGATACCGTGCATCATTATGTTGCAACGTTCTATGCACACTTCGATAAACAGTTCACAGCTGAGATGTACAGGGAACTGAAAAAGCAGGAGCTGACCCTGCCCGAGGTTATCACACTGGCCTCTTTTGTGCAGGAGGAAGCGGGCAACGATCAGGATTCCAATGTGGCGCAGGTATTCCGCAACCGTCTGGCCGAGGGTTCGCCTTACCCCAAGCTCCAGAGCAACACCTCCAGCTATGTCCAGAGCGATGAGGACAACAACTACCTCTGGAACTGGGTGGCTCCGTATTATGGCGGCTGGGAGGATATCCCCGAGAACATCCGGAATGCCTACGATACCTACACCTGCACCGGCCTGCCCGCCGGGCCCATCTCGAACCCGGGCCTTGCCGCGATCCAGGCTGCTCTGGCACCTCAGTGTGATGAGGAAGTCAGGGACTGCTATTTCTTTGTTACGGACCTTTCCGGCCACTACTATTACGCCAGGACCTATGCTGAACATCAGGCCAACTGCCGGAAAGCGGCTGAAGTCAATCAGAGTTTGAAGAAGTAAGTCCCTCTCAGTCCGCTATGCTGAAAGCTCTCCCAAGGGGCGAGCCAACTGCGGCTCCGGAGTCAGGTTTGCAGAAACCGATCCGATGAGGCGGCATCGCGTCAGCGTTGACAGAGAGGGTGTTAAAAAGAGAGGACGATTTTATGTTACAGATCCCGGAACTGCTGGCCCCGGCAGGCGACTTGGAACGCCTGCGTTATGCCATCAACTATGGAGCAGACGCTGTTTATTGCAGCCTGCCGGAGTTCGGTATGCGGTCGGCTCCTGCCAATTTTACGCCGGAGCAGCTGGCCGAGGGCGTGATCTATGCCCATGCCCGCGGCCGCAAGGTCTATCTGACCATGAACACGCTGCCCACCAATGAGGAAGCTGACCGCCTGCCCGAAGCCATCAAGGCTGCTGCCACCGCCGGTGTGGATGCCTTTATCGTGGCCGATCTGGGCGTGCTGGAAGCCTGTAAGCAGTTCGCCCCGGAGATCGATGTCCACATGTCCACCCAGACCGGCATCACCAACTGGGCCGCTGCGCGTGCCGCTTACAACATGGGTGCAAAGCGTGTGGTGCTTGCTCGTGAGATGAGCCTGCAGGATATCGCCACCCTGCGCGATAAGACCCCGCCGGAGCTGGAGATCGAGGCGTTTGTCCACGGAGCCATGTGCATGAGCATTTCGGGCCGGTGCCTGCTTTCCAATTACATGGCAGGCCGGGATGCAAACCGGGGCCAGTGCGCCCAGCCCTGCCGCTGGAAGTATTACCTGAGCGAGGAGACCCGCCCGGGCCAGCTGTATGAGATCGGCGAAAATGAGAACGGCAGCTATATCCTCAATGCAAACGATCTGTGCACCGCTCCCTTCATCGACCTCATCTGCAAGGCAGGTGTGGACAGCCTGAAGATCGAGGGCCGCGCCAAGACGTTCTACTATGTCGCCAGCGTCACCGCCGCCTACCGCAAGGCTCTGGATCAGTATCTGGCCGACCCGCTCAACGATAACTTCGAGTTGAGCGATGACGTTCTGGCCGAGCTGACCCGTACCAGCCACCGGCACTACTCCCCGGGCTTCTACTTTGGCCGCGAGCAGGCCCGTCAGGCAACCGACAGCGCTACTTATATCCGTGAGTGGGAGTTTGTGGGCACTGTGGAAAGCTGGGAGAATGGTGTTGCCTCCTGCCAGCAGCGTGGCAAATGGAGCCTTGGGGACACGCTGGAGGTGCTCTGCCCGGATGGCCGCAGCATCCCGCTGCACCCGGAGTGGATCAAAAACGAGGCAGGGGAGAGCGTGGAATCCACCCCCCACGCCATGGAAAAGTACACCATCCCCACCCCGGAGCTGCCCCCCATGAGTCTGCTTCGCCGGAAGGTAGAAACTCTTGACAAATGATTCCAGAAGCAGTAAAATAATAAAGTCAAAATGAACGATGTCCTCTGGCTCTAGTGGTCAGAGGACAGTTGAGGGCTCGTAGCTCAGTTGGGATGAGCGTTCGGTTCGCATCCGAAAGGTCGAGGGTTCGACTCCCTTCGAGTCCATACAGCAGAAAACCGCTCTGTCGCAGCAATACGGCAGGGCGGTTTTCTTGTTCGCAGTTCTATGAGACGGTGAAGATTATTCTGGCTGATCTGGAGCCGGTTCAAAGGTGGAAAATTACTGCTCCTCAAACCTTGAAAGTGCTAGAAATCAAGGATTTATGCGGGTTAATGCCGTGATACATTCGCAATGGCTTGAGGGTTGCGTTTGTTACATCGTTTTGGTATAACAACTCACAACCTCCACGTGACTTCCATTGTCCAAACACAAATCCGCGCCATTTTCGATGATAGGCAGTCGGAATTTGATGGACTTGAGCCACTGGCCGTTGGGCTGACGCTCCGGGTAGATCTGAATTTCGGAAATCAGGTGCTCCATCAGCTTTTTGCGTTCGACAGGATTCATCACATTGTAGAGCTTTTCAAAGCAGACGAGAACCTTGTAAATGTTGTCGCCGGTGATTTTGTCTGCTTCGATGGCCTGTTTCTTGGCACGAGCCGTCACAAGCTGATTCTCGGTACCCTCGATTTTATCGTACATCTTGTAGAGCCGTTCGTCAAGGTCGGATTTGCGCATGATGTAGTGCCGGTCATCCGGGTCAAGGGTGTCGATTTCATCCATGAGTTTGGATTTGACGGAGTAATACTGGCGCAGTTGCTTTTCGGCGGCTGCGATTTCCTGTTCAATGGCAGTGGTGTCTACTTTGCTGTTGATCTTTTCCTGCATCATGGCGGCAAACTTTGGATTGCTGACCAGTTTGATGATAACCTCCACCACGGCGTTGTCCAGAACTTCTTCCTGAATTTGCTTGTTGAAATCGCATTTTTGCCCACGCTGCATCTTGCGATGCTTGCAACTGTAATAAGAGAAAGATTTATAGGGTGTGCCATCTTTCTTTCGTTTGGTGCATTTGTTGCTGTACATTCCAGCACCGCAAATGGGGCACTTGATAAGGGCGGATAATAAATGCGCCTGTTCCGTCTTGCTGCGGTTGACTGGTTCGTATCGTTTAGACTGCGCCAACAGCTTGACCTGTGCGGCGTTCCACAATTCTTCTGATACGATGCCCTTGTGCAGGCCGTCCACCAGCAAATAATTCTCCTGTGGAACCTGATGATATTCGTTCCGGGTGCCGTGGATCTTTTCGAGTTTGCGGCGACCAAAGGCGATTTTTCCGCAGTAGACGGGGTTCTTCAGGATGGCACGAATCAATGTTGCACTGAAAAGGGGAGAGGTGCCATTTTGACGAGCAAGTTTCTGAAAGCCGTGGGTCTCCAGATATTTGGAAAGACCATTTGCACCTGTGTCCGTGTTTACATATTGCTCAAAAATCGTGCGAATGGCAGGGGATTCATCCTCATTGATTTGCAGCACACCGTCAACCAAACGATAGCCATAAGGCGCAAAACCGCCGTTCCAGCGACCTTCCCGTGCCTTCTGAATGCGGCCTTCCATGGTTTGGACACGGATGTTCTCACGTTCGATTTCAGCGACAGCGGACAGAACGGAGATCATCAGTTTGCCAGCGTCTTTAGAAGAATCAATGCCGTCCTCCACGCAAATCAGGTTCACACCAAAATCCTGCATTACCTGCAAGGTAGACAGTACATCGGCAGTATTGCGGCCAAACCGGGAGAGCTTGAACACCAGCACATAGGCAACACCATCCTTGCCGGATTTGATGTCATCCATCATCTTGCAAAAGGAAGCACGGCCTTCAATAGATTTTCCCGATTTGCCTGCATCCTCATATTCGCCAACGATCTGGTAATTGTTGAAGTCTGCATAGGCTTTCATGCGAGCTTTCTGTGCATCCAGCGAATAGTCATCGATTTGCATGGTGGTAGATACACGAGTGTAAATATAAACTTTTGTCTTTCCCTGTGACATAAGAAATCCTCACAGATACCGTTATTTCTTGTCGATTTTTTGCTCTAAGAACTGGATGGAATCCAGATAGTCTTGTTCTACGTCGCTGAGCGTTCTTGTCTTATACTTCCGATATTCAGTGGTGGCTTTGTCCACGGCCTGCTTGTGCGTCACAGTGCCGTTTCCGACAAGCAACTGCTCACCGCTCATTGTCAGAATGCGGTCAAGGTGATTGGCCCAATCCTGCATGGTCATGGGCTGTTCGCGCTCTGCCTGACGCTCTGCGAAATCCAGATAACCGGAAACAAGCTGTCCCATGGCGCGAAGCTCTTTCTCGTTCAGATAGTTTTTGGCAATGGTAGCTTCTCGTAAGGTGGGCTGATTTCCTGCAAAAGTAGTCAGACCCATAAATTCCTTTTCGGCATCTGCACGGTTGTAAATGACCTCGGCGGCAGTCTGACCGTGGATGGCATAATGAATTTTATTCTGGACTTTTTTGAAGAACTGGACGGAGATTTCTGCTTTTGGGTCGTAGTCAATGCTGGTTGCATAGATTTCCAGAACCTGACGATAAAACACTTTTTCGGAAGCACGGATGTCACGGATGCGTTCTAACAGCTCTTTGAAATATCCACCGCCGCCCAGATTTTTCAGGCGTTCGTCATCCAGCGCAAATCCCTTGCGCATATATTCCTTCAGGATGCCAGTTGCCCAGATACGGAACTGTGTGCCTCGTTTGGATTTGACACGATAACCAACAGAAATAATGACGTCAAGATTGTAGAATTCGACCTGATAGGTCTTTCCGTCTGCGGCAGTTGTTGCAAATTTTGCAACAACTGAGTCTCGTTCAAGCTCACCCTCTGCAAAAATGTTTTTGATGTGACGGGAAATTGTGGATTTGTCACGTTGGAACAACTCAGCCATCTGGTCAATGGAAAGCCAGACAGTGTCACCGTCAAAGGTAGTATCGATTTTGGTCAGTCCATCTTCCGTGGTGTAAATGAGGATGGAATTTTTAGGAGAGTCATCTGGACGATTCATTTTCGTACCTCGTTCAAAATATGGAACATGGTGAGAGAATCTCACCATGTGTTTGGACAGCAATTACAAGAACATTATATCATGCTGCAAGAAGTTCATCAACAGCAATTTGCCCGGTTTCGATTTCTGGGATTAAAATTTCTGCATATTTTTCGATCATATCGGCCAGAAAGCTCGCCAAGGCACTCCATTCATCAAAGTTGGATGTGCAGGCGGAAACAGGAAAGATATCTTTTTCGCTAGCAGGATATTTTTTCAATAGGCGGCTCTATTTCCTTGTAGCTGGACAGTGTGTACCAGCGATTTTATCAAACTTCCTTTCAAACTCATCCAATCAATTCTTTCAGCCGTTCCAGCTTCTCCTGTGCGGTTTCTTTGCGGAAACTTACGCCAATGCATGAAATCGGAACGCACATTTCTAACAGGCGGTCATAGATTCGGGCATGCGCGGTATCCTGCGGATGCCGGATCTCGTCCAGTGTCAGGTTGGTCGTGACGATCAAAGGCTTTCGGCTGCGGTAGCGACTGTCTACAATGTTGTAGATTTGTTCCAGCGCATACTCTGTGCTGCGCTCCATGCCAAAATCATCAATGATGAGAAGTGGATAGCGGCACAACCTGTCTACCACCTCATTCCGCCCGGAAAAGCTGTTGTTCAGCTCGTTCAGGATGTGTGCGAAGTTCGTCATGCGCACAGGCACTTCCTGAGCTATCGGAGCGTTCGCAATACACCCGGCAAGGAAACTCTTGCCTGTGCCGACACCGCCCCAGAACAGAAGCCCAATGTTCTCTGAGCGCATGGTCTGCCACTGCTCTACATAGCGGTGTGCATGGTGCATCTGTGGGCTGCGTCCGTTGTCGTTTGCAAATGTCCAGTCCAGCAGAGCGGAATCAGAAAAGCCGTCTGCTTTCAGCCGCCGCACAAGGTCGAGGTGTTTCTGCGCCTTAATAGCTGCTTCCTGCTGCTCCCGTTCGGCTTTATGGCAGGCACATTCTACCGGATGCTTGTTCTTCCCCATCAGGACAAGACCCTTGGCAAAGAAGGCTTCTTTTGGGGTTCTGCACTTGCCGCAATAGAGCAGGCCATTCTCACCGGGATAGTCCGCTGCATTTTCGGGAATACTGGAAACGGATTGTTCCAGAACTTTTTTGATCGTCTTTATAGGCTTTCTCCTTCCTTGAAGGTGTAGTCCGGGATGCCCGGCGTCGATTTTCGTTCTGTTTTCTGCCGCTTTGCCCAGATACGCAGGGTGGTAGCATGGTCGGCGTACTTCTTACCTGTGGACTGGATATAAGCTGAAAGCTGTTCGATCAGGCTGTCCAGCCCGAAGAAATCGGCTTTGAGTTGCTTATACTCTTTTTCCGTCAGAAAGACATTGCGATATTCTCCAAGGGTTAAATGAGCATCTGTTGTTCTTATCAGGTGGTTATCTTTCAGGTTGTTCTTATTACGTTGGTTAGGTGTGCATTTCTGCGCAATCATACTGCTCATTTCTGCACAGTCATGCTCAGCATTTTTGCTTACTATGACAGTGCAATTTTGCGTAGTATGTGGAACCTTGAGCAGAATACGGCTGGGCTTGGAAAATCCACTGCGGATACGTTCCACGAGTTGTGCATTTTCTAGTTCAGTAAAAGAGCGTGTTATGCTGGAAATGCTGCATCCCAAATCTTTTGCAAGACTGGAAAGCGGATAGAGTACATAAATGCGACCCTGTGCATCGATCCAGTTGTTCTTTTGAGAAAGCGTTGCCCGGTCCAGCAGCAGGGTGTAGAGCAACTTTGCTGTGTGGCTCAGGTCTGTATCCAGCGGAAAGCGGGCATAGGGTAGATATCGCGGTAAGGGCGTAGTGACAGTCAGGTAGTCGGAAATAGAATTCACCTCCAACGTTTTATATCAAAAAATGGCGCAAAGGTTTGCACTCCTGCTCCGGGCAAGCTGACAGACAAAGATTTGTGAATTTCTGCCCGCAGCTCGCTCGGTTTTTTCAGTGGGCCATTTTGACCCACTGATTCCGTTACGGGTAAAATCAAGTGCCGGGTGGCGGCACCTGATTTTCAACG
>ERZ834433.2178-NODE-2178-length-12847-cov-3.525563_pt1 | contig 12847 bp, 7 predicted proteins | sample MGYA00519948_ERZ834433 | MGnify/ENA primary metagenome ERZ834433 (study PRJEB31850, sample SAMEA3708752) | human gut metagenome | biome: human gut; feature: human-associated habitat; material: faeces | place: China | collected 2014 ...
TGCGATATGCAGTTTGCGGATGTTGCTTGTGCATTAAAAACGCAAACTGCTATAGAAGATGGACAGACAGGCTGTCCATCTTTTTTTGTATACTGGGGTTGTGCAAAAGAGACAAAATTTTTTTGTAATTCTGTAAAACGACAAAAGTTCATACAAAGAATTGCAGGGATAGTTGTGTTGTGTTACAATGAGCAGAGAAGGAGAATAAACTGTGCGTAATAGTAGATTGGACCGTATACTCTATATCCAGCAGGTGCTGGTACAGGGCGGTGTGCTGAACAAACAGCAGACGGCTGACCGCTTCGGTGTCAGTGAGAAAACCATCCAGCGCGACCTTGACACCCTGCGGAATCATTTTGCGGACAGCGAGCCGCGCCGGGAGATTCTGTATAACTCCGCAAAGGGCGGCTATCTGCTGGATGACACGCTTTCCCGCTTCCTCACCAGCAGCGAGATTCTGGCGGTATGCAAGATTTTGTTGGAAAGCCGTTCCATGGTCAAGGAGGAAATGTTCCCCATTCTGGACAAGCTGGTGCAGGTGTGCACCCCGCTGGACCGGTTGAATCAGGTGAAAGACCTCATCAGCAACGAACGCTTCCATTACGTTGAGCCGCAGCACGGCCGGAAGTTCATTGAGAGCCTGTGGGAGATCGGCACGGCAGTAGAAAATCACAATGTTATGGAAATTACCTACTGCCGCACCCATGACGGCGAGAGCCGTGTGCGCACCATTGAGCCGGTGGGCATCCTGTTCAGTGAGTATTATTTCTATCTGGCAGCGTTTATTGAGGGCATCGACAAGGACAAGCACTTCAAAAATCCACAGGATAATTCTCCGACCATTTATCGCATTGACCGTATCCAAAGCTATAAGACGCTCGACAGGCATTTTGCCCAGAGATACACGAATCGTTTTCAGGAGGGCGAGATGCGCAAGCGCATCCAGTTTATGTACGGCGGCGAGTTGCAGACCATCCGGTTCGAGTATACCGGGCCAAGTCTGGAATCCGTTCTCGACCGACTGCCCACTGCAAAGGTTTTGCAGGTGACGGAAAAGGGCTGGATCGTGGAAGCGGAGGTGTTTGGTACGGGCATTGAGATGTGGGTAAGAAGTCAGGGAGACTATGTGCGAATCATAAAACCATAAGGAGCAATCAGAAATGAGTAAAGTCCAGGTAGAAGTATATTTTACGGATAAACTGGAATCCATCCGTGTGAATCAGTGGCAAATGGAAATTCCCAATGCTATCCGGAAAAAACCAATGGTTGAATGGTTTAAACCGGCGTCCGGCCGGGTGAAATGGGCTGGACTGGAAGCAGAAATCAAGGAGATGGCTTTCAGCAATGAGAAAAATGCTGTGTACAGCTTCCTGTTCAATGGGCCGGAAGATAAAAAGCGAGAATTCATGGGCTTCGTGGAGAGCTTTTGTCTGGGGGAGGAAGCGCAGCAGGAAACGCAGGAGGAAACCGAGCAGGACTATCTGCAGGATGCCAGTGATTTTCAGCAGGTTGGCAATGCCGAGATGGCGTTTCAACGCTACATGGTTGCGGCCAGTGATTACGGACACCCAGAGGCACAACTGGAAGTGGCACGGTGTTACCAGAACGGTATTGGTGTAGCAAAGAATGCGGAAAATGCCGTTGTGTGGTATAAAAAATCTGCCGAGCAGGGTAATGCGGAGGCGCAGTGCGCACTGGGCGAGTGCTATTATCAGGCGTTCGGTGTTGAAAAAAATGAAAAAGAGGCCCGCAAATGGTACAAAGAAGCTGCAAATCAGGGAAATGCAACAGCGCAGTATATGACCGGGCGGTTGTATATGGCACTCACGTACAATGTGGCGGCTGTAACGTGGTATACAAAAGCGGCTGAGCAAAACTGCCCGGAAGCGCAATGTGAATTGGGCAAGTGCTATGAAACCGGAGACGGCGTCGGCAAGAACGAGGCAAAGGCTGTAGAGCTGTACCGTAAGGCGGCAGGGCAGGGCTATGCGGAGGCACAGAAAAAACTGGGTGACTGCTATACTCATGGCACAGGTGTCGCAAAAGACTTGGAGCAGGCGTTTGAATGCTACAGCAAGGCGGCAAAACAGGGCAATGCAAGAGCGCAGAACAATCTGGGCGTTTGCTATATGAAGGGCAATGGCGTAACGAAAGACCTTGTGCAGGCAGTTGAATGGTATGAAAGAGCAGCAGAGCAGGGACTTGCGGCAGCACAGTATACTCTTGGCTATTGCTACAAGACAGGAGAAGGCGTAGAAAAAGACCCGAAAAAGGCTGCGATGTGGTGCGAAAAAGCCGCAGAACAGGGAATAGCAGTTGCACAGAATAGCATTGGCTACTGCTACGATACCGGATTTGGTGTGGAAAAGGATACGAGCAAGGCTGTTTTCTGGTATCGGAAAGCCGCAGAGCAGGGCAATGTGGGAGCACAATATAAATTGGGCGAATGCTACTATTATGGAAAAGGAACAGAAAAGGATAATGAAGAAGCCGTGAAATGGTTTCGGAAAGCAGCAGAACAGGGTGATGCGGATGCACAGTATCAGCTTGGCCGCTGCTATTACTTCGGCAATGGCGTAAATGAAAAGAAAACGGAAGCGGTAAAGTGGTACCAGAAAGCTGCAGAACAGAATCATGCGGCGGCACAATATAATCTTGGTGAGTGCTATTACTATGGCTGGGGTGTAGATAAAAATAAAACGGAGGCGGTAAAGTGGTACAAGAGAGCAGCGGAACAGGATCATGCGGATGCGCAATGTGATCTTGGCTATTGCTACAAGACAGGAGAAGGTGTAACAAAAGACCCTGTCAGGGGAGTGGAGTGGTACCGCAAATCTGCAGAGCAAGGCAATTGTACGGCTCAATATAATCTTGGTTGTTGCTATGATAATGGAGAAGGCGTGGAAAAAAACAGCGCGAAAGCAGTTGAGTGGTATCGTAAATCTGCGGAGAATGGTAATGCAGATGCACAGTACAATTTTGGGTTGTGTTACGAATATGGTACAGGTGTAACGTTATCGAGAGCAACTGCGGCAGAGTGGTACCGGAAAGCTGCAGAGCAGGAGTATGCAGATGCCCAATATAAGCTTGGCGTGTTCTATGAAAATGGATACGGAGTGACGCAGAATAAAGAACAGGCCATGCAATGGTACAAAAAAGCGGCAGATCAGGGCAACGAAAAGGCAAAGAGCGCCATTGACAGAATGCAGAGCAGCGGTATGGGTGCGGCAGTGGCAGCCGGCGCCGCGGCGGCCACTGTAGGTCTGTTGTGGAAAATTTTGAGGGGTTAACAGCAGAAAGGAAAACGAATCATGGCAGACGAGCTTGAGGTGCTTGAAAAACAGCAGCTTTCCGCGCAGCGGTCGCTGAATGACCTGACGGACCAGCTGACCCTTGCAGACCATCTGGTGTATAAAAAATATCTGACGGAACTGCAGAACTATGGCATGGTGGAGCTTTCTCAGAAGATGCTGGAGGTGCAGGATCCCGCTCAGTGTATCCGAATGTTCCAGCTGAAGAAACTGACCCTGAAAAAGGGCGAGGATATGTTCCAGAAGCTTTCTACGGTGTACTATTCCAGCATGGCGCAGGGCTGCAGTCTGGCGGTGATGATCGATGTGCCGGAGGAGAATGTCGGCGCGAATATCTATCTGGGTGTCCGGGAGGACCCCTTGAAAAAGAACATGAAGAGCCGCGATCTGGATACTTCCAGCAAGGCGTTGCAAAAGGTGCTGAGCTCCAACTTCCCCGGCTCTGAGACAAGAGGCATTCCGCGGCAGGAGGAAAAAGAACTGCTGGACGGAGCCTTTGGCGATACGCAGGAAGCTGTGGCCTCGGTGTCCTGCGTGGCGGCACTGCGGGATAAATCCAGGACGGAAGACAAAGCCTTTGTGCAGGGCATCGAGCGCTTTATGGACGCCATGGACGGCGAGGTGTACACGGCGCTGTTTCTGGCAGAGCCTGTCTCGGCAGAAACGCAGGCGGAGATACGCAGCGGGTACGAAAACCTCTACAGCAGTCTTTCGCCCTTCCGCAAGAGCACATGGTCCTATAGCGAGAATCAGAGCACGGCTGTGATGGAGAGCCTGTGCAGCGGGACTTCCCACACCATCAGCGATACCGTCAGCACGACTACAACGGACGGCACGAGCCAGTCCTCCTCGGTGACGGATGGCACCCAGAAAACGAAAGGGGTCAGCGGCGGCATCAACGGCGGTGTCGGCAGCAGCTTCGGCACCTCGGTCACAAAAATCTCGCCGGTGGCTGGCGGCATTGCAGGCATTCTGGGTCTGGGCGGCTTGGCAGCTTCGGCCCTGATTCCGGGCGCGGGGGCCGTCATCGGCCCGCTGCTTGGCACGGCGGGCAGGGCCATAGGAGGCATGACGCCAGCCAGAACGGTTTTCAACAGCATCGCCCGGAACATCGGAGGCTCCATGGGCGTAAACGCCTCGTGGGGTACCAGCCACTCTACCACCGAGCAGACCGGCACTTCGCACAGCACCTCCGATGGAACGTCGCATGGAACATCGGACACCACCAGCCAGCAGGAGAGCCACGGCACAACGGACACCCGCGGCACGGGCCGTACTCAGCAGGTGGAACTGTGTAATAAATCGGTGGAGGAACTGTTGGAACGCATTGAAAACCAGCTCAAGCGTGTAAAGGAAAGTGAAGATTATGGCTGCTATAACTGTGCAGCGTATTTCCTTTCGTCTACTCAATCCACAGCACTTTTGGCGGCCAACACTTACCGCGCATTGATGGTAGGCGAGGGCTCCTCGGTGGAAAGCGGTGCCGTCAATGTGTGGAAGAACAATGAGGCAGAAGTGGCACAGCTGCGGGAATATCTCAAGCGGTTCATGCAACCGGTCTTTGCTCGCCCGCTATGGGAGAATGCGCCGGATAGTCTGCTTTATACACCTGCAACGCTGGTCAGCGGGCGGGAACTGCCGATGCACCTTGGCTTGCCCACCCGCTCAGTGCACGGCTTGCCGATTATTGAGCACGCGGAGTTTGGCCGCAATGTGCCGGATGAGGCGATGCCGGATGAGGACAAGATGAATCTGGGCAAGATTTACCACATGGGCAAAGAGGAAGCGGCAGGACTGATCCTGAATCGGCAGGCAATGGCTTCCCACACGTTCATCACTGGCTCGACCGGCACAGGCAAATCCAATGCGGTCTACCATCTGCTGGATGAGATCACAAAGAACGGACAAACGACGTTTCTTGTGGTGGAACCGGCCAAGGGCGAATACAAGAATGTGTTCGGCAATTGTACAGATGTGCAGGTGTTTGGTACAAACCCCAGAGAAACGCCGCTGCTGCGCATGAACCCCTTTGCATTCCCTGAGAATATCCATATTCTGGAACATATTGACCGTCTGGTGGAGATATTCAACGCCTGCTGGCCGATGTATGCAGCCATGCCAGCGGTGCTGAAGGATGCTATTGAGCGCAGCTATCAGAAAGTAGGCTGGGATCTGCGCAATTCGGAGAGCGAGAAGGGAGTTTTCCCAACCTTCTTTGACCTGCTGGATATTCTGCCGGGCGTCATTGAAGAGTCGCATTATTCCAAGGATACCCAAAGCGATTATGTGGGCGCATTGTGCACCCGCGTAAAGTCTCTGACAAACGGTATTTATGGAAGTGTGCTTTGCGCAGAAGATGCGCTGAGCGATGCTGACATGTTCGATCAGAATGTGATCGTAGATTTGAGCCGAGTGGGTTCTATGGAAACAAAATCGCTGCTGATGGGCATCTTGGTGATGAAGTTACAGGAATACCGGATGTGCAGCAGCGGGATGAACAGCAGGCTTCGCCATGTCACAGTGCTGGAAGAAGCGCACAATCTGCTGCGCAAGACGTCGGCGGAACAGTCGCAGGAAGGGGCAAACCTGCAGGGCAAGTCGGTGGAAATGCTGGCAAATGCCATTGCGGAAATGCGTACTTATGGTGAGGGTTTTATCATTGCAGACCAGGCACCCGGACTGCTGGATATGTCGGTCATCCGCAACACGAACACCAAAATTATTCTGCGCCTGCCGGACGAAGAGGATCGCAAGCTGGTAGGTAAGTCTGCCGCTCTGAAGGAGGCACAGATCGACGAATTGTCCAAGCTGCCGCTTGGTGTGGCTGCCGTTTACCAGAACGAGTGGCCGGAGGCGGTGCTCTGCAAGATTGAGGCGTATCCCATGCCGGAAAATGCTGTTTACCACAAGCCTTCAAAAATGCCGCATGAAATCAACGCAGAGTTTGTATTCGGACAACTGGCAGTGGGCAAAGAGCTGGAACCGCTGAGCAGTTCGGAGATGGAGCAGCTGAAGCTCTGGCTGAAACGCCATGAGACTGTGCTGAAGCCGGAGGACGACCGCTACCTGGAACGGGTCTTTGCAGGCGGAGAACTGGATGTGGCTAAGACTCGGAAAGCTGTGTTCGATTTCTTTGGTGGGATCGGTACAGTCGTTGATTACTGTGCCGCAGCTAAAAAATCGCTCACACCCCGTAAAGAATTTCTGGAACAGCTGCAGGGACAGTACGGCCTGAAAGCTGCTGCTGCAGACTGGGTGCTAAATAGCGTGATAAGCATGGGCATGAGCCTGAACCCGGATGCAAAGGCTGTAGATAATCTAAGGACGAATTTTGAACAGCAGGGAGGTCGTGTGCTGTGAGGCGAGAAATCTCAGAAGCGAAACCGATGGAAGCAAAAACGCACATTGGGTTGGATGATGTCGTCAAACGGTCATTTGAGCGTCTACAGAAAGGCGTGACAGAAAAGGCAGAAGAAAAACTGGATGCTGCTACGGAAAAGTCATTTGCAGAGCTAGAAAAAGAGCTGGAATACAAAAATAACGATGATGGAATGCCGTACCGTATGGAGCAGGATCTTTTGACGGATGCAGAGTATAAAAGAAACGGATATGAGTACACTACCGATCACCTTGGAAGGCTGTTTACAGCCGAGGGAGACCTGCATCTGAAAGAGCATGATGGTCGTCTGCAAATTAAAGACAGCATCCATGACATTGGAAAGGGATATGAAAAAAGTACCGATGATCGAGGTCATGCAATTGCAGATCGCTTTGATGGGGCAAACGATTTGGAAAATCTCATTCCGCAGGATTCTGGACTAAATCGGAACGAATTCAAAAATTTTGAGAATAAACTGGCACAGGAAGTGGAAGCTGGGAAAAAAGTCAATCTGAAATTGGAAATGCATTATCCGGGAGACTCCTTCCGCCCGGATGCCATTACTGCTGTGACAACGATTGACGGAAAGCAGGAAGTTAAAGTATTTCTGAACGATTAGTATTTATAAGTCCACTGCACTTTCAGATTATTACAATCCCGGTCGATTGCACATACAATACAAGTATCACTTCACAAAACGGAGGGTACTTGTACTATGGTGGACTACGCCGACATCGGAAAACGTATTCGTGCCTGCCGCCTTGCAAAGGGCATGACGCAGGAGCAGCTGGCCAATGAGGTCGGCGTGGTAGTTACGCACATCAGCCATATCGAGACGGGCAACTCGGTGCCTAGCCTGAAAACGCTGATCGACATCATCAACGCACTGGACTGCTCCGCAGACGAGCTGCTGTGCATCGAGATCAAAAAAGCAAAGCCGGTGTTCGACAGCTGGATGACCGAACAGCTTGCAGATTGCTCTGCCGATGAGGCAAAGATCATCAAAGAAACGGTAGTCAGTCTGAAAAAATCGCTCCGAAAAGTGTACGGAAAGTCCTCTAAATACAGATATGACTAAAATTTCAAAAACTAAATGTCAGTTGATAGGTATTGAGTGTCTGAAAGAACACCAATAAACAGAATGAACCGCCTCGGTTTCCATAGTAGGAAGCCGGGGCGGTTTTTATACAAAAAAGAGATCGTTTTTGTATAGCTTTGATGAATTGGCGCAGAGTCATTGACAGCAGAAGGGCAGAAGCGTATCTTTGGAACAGAAGGCAGAACAGGGCCATAAATAGCAGTTTTCTTTACCTTGCAAGGACACTTTCGTTTTGATGAGGCACGACCCGGTGTGCCGCTTTTTTCATTTGCGGAGATAAAATGCAAAAAGTACGGATTATAGTACACATTATCTGCTATGCTCGGTACACGGAAAGCACACACCGGAAAAGGAGAAAAAATGCGCTGGACGTTGAATAAAACAAGGCTTTTGGCTGGTAAAACGGACCCGGAGAATACCAGCCTGTGGCTGCCGCTCTGGATGCACCTGTGGGATACGGCGGGCATCATGGAGCGGTTGGTCCGGCAGTGGCTCCCGGAAAGTGCAAAACGGGCCATGGGCTTTGAGCGCGAGGAAGCGTTGCTCGCGCATGCCCGGTTTCTGGGCGGGATCCATGATATAGGCAAGGCTACGGTAGCCTTTCAGGCAAATATCCTGCGCACTCTGCCGGAGGCGCGGCAGCGGCTGGAAATGCTGACGCCGCTGGACTGTCCTGAACAGAACCGCTGGGAGTCGCCGCATGCCCGGGCGGGCGAGGCAATCCTGCTGTGGGATGATTGTCCCGGCGGGCTAGCCTCCATTGTGGGAGCGCATCACGGCAGGCCACAGAGCTGCGCGGCGGTCGATGATCAGTTAGAGGGTTGGGAGAGCAACTACTACCCCAAGGGACAAAAAAAGGTCTGGCAGGGCTTTTGGACAGAACTGCTCATGACTGTTTTGCAGGACTGCGGCTTTGATGATACGACGGAACTGTACGACCTGGACCCGCAGGAGGAAGTGCTTCTGACCGGACTTCTGATCATGGCAGACTGGATCGCCAGCAATACGGAATACTTCCCCCTGATCCCGGTAGAGGAGCTGGGCAGCATGCAGGATTACCCGGCGCGGGTGGACAGGGCTTGGGAAAAGCTGGCCCTGCCCTTCCCGTGGGAGGCACAGCCGGGCATCGCAGACCCGCAGGAGTTTGCGGTGCGGTTCGGCTTTGCGCCCAATGCGGTGCAGAGGGCTGTTCTGGAAGCTGCAGATACCGCAGCGGAACCGGGCATTCTGATCTTGGAAGCACAGATGGGCGTGGGCAAAACCGAGGCGGCGCTGGCCGCTGCGGAGATCATGGCTAGCCGGTTCGGGCTGGGCGGTGTCTTTTTCGGGCTGCCCACACAGGCCACGGCAAACGGCATCTTTCCCCGGCTGCTTGGCTGGGCAGACACGCAGTCTGAGGAGACGCTGCCGCAGGCTATAAAGCTGGCGCACGGCATGGCAGAACTGAACGAGTGCTATCTGCGGCTGCAGGGGCGCGGGGTGCAGCTGGAGGAGGACGCGCAGGAAGAGCATCAGGTGCAGGTACACCAGTGGTTTCGGGGAAACAAACAGGTACTGCTGGCAAACTTCGTGATTGGCACAGTGGATCAGCTGCTGCTGGCGGCACTTGCCCAGAAGCACGTTATGCTGCGGCATCTGGGACTTGCGGGCAAGGTGGTCATTATTGATGAGTGCCACGCCTACGATAGCTACATGAACTGCTATCTGGACCGGACACTGGAATGGCTGGGCTGGTATAAGGTGCCGGTCATTCTGCTTTCGGCCACCCTGCCCGCCCGGCGGCGCACAGAGCTGGTCGAGGCCTACCAGCAGAAAAAGGCTGCCCCGGACGCCCCATGGGAAACCAGCTGCGGCTATCCGCTGCTGACATGGACGGATGGCCCAGAGGTAAAGCAAACGGCCATCCCATCGGACGCACCCGGTCAAACGGTGCAGCTGACCACGCTCACAGAGCCGGAGCTGCCCGCGCTGCTGCGCCGGAAACTGGTCGAGGGCGGCTGCGCGGGGGGGATCGTAAACACGGTCAAAAAAGCGCAGAAGATCGCGCAGCTGCTGCGGGAAAGCCTGCCGGACAAAGAGGTACAGCTGTTCCATGCGCAGTTCCTGATGCCGGACCGTGCGGCGCGGGAAAACCAGCTGATGGCACGCATTGGCAAGGGCTCTGCACCGGAGTGCCGGAACGACCTGATCGTGGTGGGCACGCAGGTGATGGAGCAGTCGCTGGACATTGATCTGGACGTTCTTGTCACAGAGCTTTGCCCCATGGATCTGCTGCTGCAGCGCATTGGACGGCTGCACCGCCACTACCGCAGCCGCCCCGCTCCGTTGCAGCAGGCCTGCTGCGCGGTGCTGGACACCGGGGAAGATGCCTTTGACGCGGGCAGCGAGGCGGTATATGGACAGTGGCTGCTCTGGCGCACCCGGAAGTTTCTGCCCCGGAGCATCCGGCTGCCGGAGGAGATCTCTCCGCTGGTGCAGCGGGTCTACGGCTGGGAGCGGGAAGCTCCCGGCGGGGCGCAGGGCGAGGAAATGCGCTGCATATATGAGCGGACGCAGGAGAAAAAGAAAGCACGCGCCGAAGCATACCTTGTGCCGCAGCCGGAAACGCACCGGCTGGCGCAGCTGAACACGCTGGACGACTGGATGCAGAACGAGGGCGCCTGCTCCGACCCGGCAGCGCGGGCGGCAGTGCGGGACGGCGACCCCTCGGTAGAGGTGCTGGTAATGCAGTGTCGGGCAGACGGCAGCATCCACTTTCTGCCGTGGCAGGAGGGCGGCAGTGCCGTAGCTGTCGACAGCCCGCCCCCGCCGGAAACGGCACTGAAGATCGCCCGGCAGAAGCTGCGGCTCCCGGCGGTGTTCGGCAAGGCGTGGAAGGTGGACGGGGTCATCCGGGAGTTGGAAGCGGACAACCGCAGCCGTCTTGCGGCGTGGCAGCTGTCGCCGCTGCTGCACGGAGAACTGATCCTGCTGCTGGATGAAAACCTGACTGCCCGGCTTGCGGGCATGGAACTTTGTTATGACCGTGAAAACGGCCTGTATTACCAAAAGGAGGAGACGGATGAAGAAAATTGAATTCAACCTGCTGACCGAACCGTGGATACGGGTGCGGCTGCGGGACAACACGGTGCGGGAGGTGTCCCTGACCGAGGCGCTGGTGTCGGCGCAGGATTATGCGGACCTTGCGGGCGAGATGCCCACCCAGAACGCCGCCGTGCTGCGGCTGCTGCTGGCGGTGCTGTTCACCGTGTTCTCCCGGGTGGATGCAAAGGGAGAGTCCCGCCCACTGATGCAGAGCGATGATGCACTGGAGCGCTGGAGCGCGCTGTGGCAGCTTGGGCATTTCCCGGCAGAGCCTGTCCGGGATTATCTGGAGCAGTGGAAGGACCGCTTCTGGCTGTTCCACCCGACACACCCCTTCTGGCAGGTGCCGCAGGCAAAGATCGGCACGGAATACGGCGCGGCCAAACTCAACGGTGAAATGTCGGAAAGCAGCAATAAACTCCGGCTCTTTCCGCTGTATGCGGGGCAGAGCAAGGATCAGCTGAGCTATCCGCAGGCGGCGCGGTGGCTGCTGTGTGTGAACGGCTATGATGACACCTCCGCAAAGCCAAAAGGAAAGGGACTTCCGTCCGTAGGAGCCGGGTGGCTGAGCAAGATCGGTTTTATTCAGGCACAGGGCGATAATCTGTACGAGACCCTGATGCTGAACCTGACACTGCTGCGCGACGGTCGGGAATGCTGGGGCGAAAGCAAGCCCTGTTGGGAATTGGAAGCACCAAAGAGCGCGGAACGGACAGAAATTTGCTGCCCGGATAACCCGGCACAGCTGCTCACCCTGCAATCCAGAAGGCTGTTGCTGCACAGGACAGGGGAGAATGTGGATGGGCTCTGTCTGCTGGGAGGAGATTTCTTCCCTTTGGACTTCTTACAGCCGGTGTTCAGCTTCCAGCGGTAGGAGTAATCGGCAATGGGGTGATCACTTCAACGAACTGGTCAATCAATTCGGGAGCAAGACGGGTTCCGTGTACATCGAACTTCTGAAAAAGAGTATATCTCAACAGCCCTGTATTTGATTTCGATACCAAATACAGGGCTGTTTCTTTGATTTTAATACTATATTTTGTACTTTCTTCGAATGTCTTGACACCGTACCTTGTGGCTTGTCGCTTATTTGTCGCTTAAATCTGCAATAAGACACTGAAAAATAGCAGAAGAAATTAGAAGATTGCCTGTTGAAAAACGGCGGGTGTATGCTATACTATTATTTGTATTATTGTACCTGAAAGGTAAGGTCAGGCTATGGACAAGTACATTTTGGAACGGGATGGACAGTTAGACTTTTATAAGGTCTTTTTGCCCCGTGTCAATCCCGCTTTAGATATTGATGAAATACTTGCAGACAATAACGATGGGGTTATCAACGGAAACTTGCTTGAATTCAAGTTGCACGTTACCGATTTGAACGCCGTTCTTTTCCAATGTATTAAATACCTGTCTGCCTTGCGCGTCAAAGGCAAGCCCGTTCCGGCGAATATTTTGATTATCGATGTAAACGCCGCCACGCTTTGGCTGTACCGCTCCGCGCCGTATTTGTCGGATATTGAAAAGCTGTATTTCGGCGGCGCATCAAAGGACAATAGTGGATTTATCGGTTGCAACGCTGAAACAGTGTTGCACTTTGATAAACCGCTTGACGTGGAAAGCATTGTTACCCTGCTCAAAGAATGCAACTATACAAAGATACACATTGATGAAAATTGCATTGTTGGGTGGGCTATGTCCTTTTACAAAGCAGTACCAATGGCGCGGAAAGAAGATTTCCTTGGTGATGATACAGGCAAGCACAAAACAATCGGGGAAATTAGAAAACCCGTTCATTTTAAACGGTACATTTACCCTTATACCGGGCAAACAAATGTCAAATTTAATTATTTGATGGATAAGCTAAATGACACGCTTCAGAAAAAGAACTTGGGGGCATTTTACACGCACAAGCTGTATGCCGAAAAGTCCCTTGAATTGGTGCGGGCTGCAATCGCCCGTGTTCCCACCGGA
>ERZ834433.2189-NODE-2189-length-12803-cov-2.731723_pt1 | contig 12803 bp, 9 predicted proteins | sample MGYA00519948_ERZ834433 | MGnify/ENA primary metagenome ERZ834433 (study PRJEB31850, sample SAMEA3708752) | human gut metagenome | biome: human gut; feature: human-associated habitat; material: faeces | place: China | collected 2014 ...
TTGCTATTACTCACCACCTGAAGAGGTGGGAGTCTTCTCGACTGAGATAAATAGCTGATTTATTAAGTATACAATACTTTTCCCCTCATGCACACCCATTTTTCCAAATCTGCATCGGTTCCGCGCACAAAATGTGTGCCCTCAATCTGATGCATCGTACCTGCGCCGTAATCCAGGCCGCTCGTCTTATAATCATAGTGCAGTGCAATCCGGCTGCGCTCTACCACCGGGTTCGGGTTCGGGATCGCCGAATTCAGGCTTCGGGTGTACGGATGTACCGGATGGGAGAAAATCTCCTCCGTCGTGCCCGTCTCCAGAAGGTAGCCCAGATGAAGAACGCCGATGCGGTCGGAAATATATTTAACCATCGAGAGGTCGTGGGCGATGAAGAGGTATGCAAGCCCCGTCTCGTCCTGGATGTCCTTCATCAGGTTGACAACCTGCGCCTGAATGGACATATCCAGCGCCGAGATACACTCATCGGCAATGATCAGCTTCGGGTTCATGACAAGCGCCCGGGCGATGCCGACACGCTGCCGCTGACCACCGGAAAACTGATGCGGGTACCGGTTTGCATGTTCCGGCGCCAGACCTACCTTGTGGAGGATGTCTGCCACCATCTCGGTCCGCTCTTTCTGGGAATGGTACCGGTGATGGATATCCAGCCCCTGTGCAATGATATCCGCTACTTTCTGGCGCGGATTTAAACATGCCATCGGATCCTGGAAAATCATCTGCATATCACTTCTGAGTCTCGCCTCTGTCTGGCGGCTCATTTTTCCGGAAATATCCATCCCGTCAAAGGTAATTTGTCCTGCGGTCGGATCGTAGAGGCGGATCAGCGCCCGCCCGATCGTCGTCTTTCCCGATCCGGATTCCCCCACAAGACCATAGGTCTCGCCCGGATTGATATAAAAACTGACATCCTCAACCGCTTTTACGGTAAATTTCCGGCTGACCGGAAAGTACTGCTTGAGTCCTTTTACTTCCAGAAGGGGCTTTTTGTTTGTCTCTGTCACTGCACTCATGCGATTCCCCCCTCTTTCTTCATTCTCTCAATTCGATCCCGAAGCTCCGGCGGCATATCGACCTTCGGCGCCTTCGGATGCAGCAGCCATGTCGCGGCGCTGTGTGTCCCCGATATCTTGAACATCGGCGGCTCCAGACGACTGTCAATGTTTAACGCATATTTATTCCGCGGTGCAAACGCATCACCCGTTACCTTGTGAAGCAGGTTTGGCGGGCTGCCCGGGATTGTGTAAAGACGTTCGTCGTCCGTTCCCAGATCTGGCATCGCGGAGAGAAGTCCCCATGTGTACGGGTGGCACGGATCGTAGAATACATCCTCGACCGTGCCGCTCTCGACGATCTTGCCTGCATACATGACGTTGACATAATCGGCAACCTTCGCAACGACACCCAGATCGTGCGTGATATAGATAACCGACAGCTGCCGTTTTTTCTGAATCTCCTGAATCAGTTCCAGAATCTTCGACTGAATCGTAACGTCCAGCGCCGTCGTCGGCTCGTCGCAGATTAAAAGCTCCGGATCGCACGCCAGTGCGATCGCAATGACGATTCTCTGGCGCATACCACCGGAGAGCTGGTGCGGATAGTTTTTGATTCGCTTCTCCGCGTCGGTGATGCCGACCAGCTTCATCAGCTCCAGCGCCTTCTTATATGCCTCTTCCTTCGGTGTATGATAATGCCAGATCATGCCTTCCATGATCTGTTTCCCAACCGGCATCAGCGGGTTTAAGGAGGTCATCGGATCCTGGAAGACCATCGCGATCCGTTTTCCGTTGATATGACGGCGGATTTCCTCTTTTTTCATCTGCAGAATTTCTCTGGTGACCCGTTCCTCCGGGTTACGATAATATGAAAATGTGATCTGTCCGCGGTCGATCGTTCCGTTCTTTGCCAGGATTCCCATGATCGCCTTCGCAGAAACCGATTTACCGGAACCGGATTCCCCAACGATTGCAACCGTCTCGCCCCGGTTTACCGTCAGGTTGACGCCCCGGACGGCATTGACCACTCCGGCTGTCGTCTCGAAGGAAATGTCCAGATTCCGCACTCGTAAAATTTCTTCTTTTTTCTCCATGCCATTTCCTCCTACATATCCTTCATCTTCGGATCCAATGCATCACGCAGACCATCCGCCAGCATGTTAAAGCACAGCATCAGAAGTCCCATGACAATTAACGGGAACACGATCATGTACGGATGGCTTGTAAAGTTCTGATATCCACTCGAAATCAGGGAACCCAGCGAAGCCATCGGCTCCGGCACACCCAGGCCAATAAAGGCTAAGAATGCCTCGGTAAAGATCGCATGCGGGATCGAGAACATCGTCTGTGTGATCAAAGGACCAAAAATATTTGGTAAAATCTCTTTGAAAATAATGCGGAAACTCTTTGCTCCCAGCGTCCGGGAAGCAAGCACATATTCCTGCTCTTTCAGCTTTAAGACCTCCGCGCGGGCGATTCGGCTCATGCCCAGCCACCCGGAAAACATCAGGGCGAACGTGATGGACATAAGCCCCGGTTTCATGACTAACAAAAGCAGGGTAACCGTGATCAGGTACGGAATACTGTTTAGTATCTCGACGATACGCTGCATGATCATATCGACTTTTCCGCCGAAATATCCGGATACAAGTCCATACGTCAGACCAAACGCAAGGTCGATGAATACCGCCAGAACCGCTACATAGAGACTGATCCGCGTTCCGCTCCAGGTCCTGGTCCAGAGGTCGCGTCCCAGCGAATCGGAACCAAACCAATAGTAGGTATCGGTCAGATCGTTGCTCTCATAATAGTTGATTTCTTTGCTTCCGGTGGATGTACGGATCGTCTCAGAACCATCTAAGATACCCATATTTTCCAGCCCCGGCACTCTCGGCGCCATGTTCTGGTTGGTAATAATCTGCTGATCGTAGGTAAACTGGTTCATGTGAGGTCCGACAAGCGCCATCACAATCAGAAACAGAATACAGACAAAGCTGAACATTGCGCCCTTATTTTTCTTAAACCGTGCAATTGCCTCTTTCCAGTAGCTCTGGCTTGCAAAGTTTGTATCGACATGTTCAAAGCCGTCTTTGTGCTGGAATTCAAAATCATCGTCCAGAAATTCGATCTGGCTTAAATATTCTTCGGGTGATAACACATGCTCCCGAACGGAAGCCGCATCCCCGCCTGTCATTTTCTCATCTGTCTTTTCGTCACTCCGTTTTTTCATGCCATCACCTCTCAATCCGATTTCTTCGCCAGACGGATTCTCGGGTCGATAATTCCGTACAGGACGTCAACCACCAGCATCAGGACAATGTACATGACACTGTAGATAAATGCCAGCGAAATCGTCACGTTGTAATCGTTGGACTGAATCGCTGCAATCATTAAACTTCCGATGCCCGGAATCGAGAAGATCTTCTCGATAACCAGGGAACCAATCATCAGATCGACAACCAGCGGCGCCAGTACCGTAATGATCGGGATCAGCGCGTTTCGAAGTGCATGGCGCACCAGAAGCGGGCGTCCCGTGATTCCCTTGCTCTCCGCAAGCAGCATGTAGTCGCTGTCCAGCACCTCCAGAAGGGAGGTTCTCGTAAATCGAGCCACCGTCGCTACCGTAAACATCGACAGCGCCAGCATCGGCATGATCGACGATGCGAAGAACTTCTTGCCGTCAAACAGAAGCGGCAGCCACTGTGCCTTGTAGCCGATGAAATATGCCATAACCAATGCAAAAACATAGGACGGAAGGCTGACGCCCAGAACTGAAATCACAGTACAGATGGTATCAAGCCAGCTATTTTTCTTGAGCGCTGCCAGAATACCTAAAATCAGTCCGACTACCGCACCGAAGGAAACTGCCTCCAGTCCGATTCCAAAGCTGACCGGCACACGGTTCTTTAACAGAACCGAGATGGAGGTATCCTTGGAGATAACATACGATACACCAAAATCGCCCTGCAGCAGGTTCTTCACATACGTGAAAAACTGTACGATCAACGGTTTGTCCAGTCCATATTTCTTCGACATCATCGCAATCTGATCCGCGGTCAGCTTTTCATCGTTGAACGGAGATCCCGGCATCAGCTGCAGCAGCATAAAAAGTACCAGGATGATGATCAGAAGCGTGACAAGAGAAATCATGATACGTTTTCCGATATATTTCTTCATGTCCGTACTCCCTTCTTTCTTAATATAATACGTCTCTCTCCTTCTCTTATAGCCCGGATATTCTTTCAGCTCCGAAGTATAAAATAAGACAAACGGTTTTATCTCTCTATTCCTGCATCCACACGCGCATATGCGTCATGCCACGGTTGCACCATGCATAGTACGGAATTGCCTGCAGGGTTACCACCTCTTCCGGTGCCGCATCTTCTGCATAAAGCGCCGGATTAACCGCCGTTTTCTTCCGGCAGCCCGTCACGCGCAGCGCCACGATACCTTCCAGCAGATCCGCCTGATACGGAAGCACTTCAATCTTCGCCTCCCGCGGAATCCGCAGTGTTTGAAGATCCTCTCCGTTGTCCACGCCCTCAAAGGTGTAGATGATTGGTCCGCGTCTGAGTGCCACGCATCCGGCATCCGCCCGCACCATCGGGTGTGCATAGACCCGCTCCGGCTCCATCTCCATCTCGCAGGAAACAGTATCACCAGGCTGCCAGCTTCTCTGGATCATCCAGTAGCCCTTGTCTGTCTTGACTGCCCCGGAAACCGGTATGCCATTGACCTTCACCTGCATCTGATGGCACCAGCCCGGATAACGGACTGCCAAAGTAAATTCTGCTCCCGCCTGCTCCGGTTCTACCGTGTAGGTAACGGAGCCGTTCCACGGATATTTCGATGTAAGCGCTATCTTCACGCCGCCCGCCGTTTCAAAGGAAGCCGTTCCCCCGACAAACAGGTGGGAATAGATCGTATCTTCACTTGAAGACCATACATAAGAACCAAGTGAAGTCATCAGACGCGCCAGGTTCGGAGGGCAGCATGCACAGTCATACCAGCCGATCCGCTCCGGTGTGTATTCTTCTTCGCCATATGCGTTGGTCGGCATGCCCGGATTGGCTTCAAGCTGATTGATATAAAAGAATTTCGTTCCGTCTAACTGCATGCCGCTGATGGTTCCGTTGTAAATCTCCCGCTCCAGAATATCTGCATACCGCGCGTCCGGATCCGCCTCCAGCATCTGTTTCGCAAAGAAGCAGACCCCCACCGCCGCACACGTTTCCGCGTAAGCGGTATCATTCGGCAAATCATAATCCACGGTAAATGCCTCGCCGTAATAGGTGGAACCGATTCCACCCGTTATGTACATCCGCCGGTCTACCATGTTGTCCCACATCTTCCGGCAGGCTGCCATCAGCGCCTCATCATGATTCTGCGCTGCCAGGTTTGCCGCCGCCGTCAGAAGATACATACAACGGACCGCGTGTCCTTCCACCGTATCCTGCTCACGCACCGGCTTGTGGTTCTGCATGTAGGACGGCGGCTGCTTGTCCATGTAATCGGTGCGGCTCCAGCTTCTAGCCGCCGCTTCTTTATGGAAGAACTCCGGATCCCGTCCGCGCTCATCGATAAAATATGCCGCCAGCTTCCGGTATCTCTCTTCCCCGGTTGCCTGATAAAGCCGCATCAGCGCCAGCTCGATCTCCTCATGTCCCGGAATGCCGGTTACTTTGCCTGCTTCCCGTCCGAACCGCCGATCGATATGATCGCACAGCTTGCAGCAGATATCTAAAAGCTTCGTCTTTCCCGTCGCCTGATAGTACGCGACGCCTGCCTCCGTCATATGTCCGGCACAGTACATCTCATGGCAGTCCGTCAGGTTCTGCCACCTATGTTCCGGCTCCGCCGCAATGAAATAGGTATCCAGGTAGCCGTCCGGCTGCTGCGCCCGCCCGATCAGGTCGATGATCGCATCGGCACGCGCCTCCAGCTCTGGATTTGCCTCGACGGTCAGTGAGTACGCCACCGCCTCCAGCCATTTCGCCAGGTCGCTGTCCTGAAATACACGCCCGTAATACGTTCCTTTCTCATCTCCCGCTGCAATGCGGAAGTTTTTAATCACATGGCTCTTTCGGATTCCGGACACCTCATCGTGAAGCACCCGTTCCTGATACGGAATCATCGTGTGAATTACCACATTCTGTACCCGCGAAAAGAACGGGTCATCTATCTTTACCTGTTTCAAATCAATGAAACTTGTCTCCTTTTTTATCATTCACAGAAAACCTCCTGATTTATTATTCACTTATCCGTAAGCGCCTATCAATAATCTGAAAAAGACTTCTTTTTTTGTATGTTTTCTTATAAGTATACCATTCAAATAGTGGAAAAGCGATCTAACACATTTTGCATATTATAGAAAAGAATACGCGTATTTTTATAGAACAAAATCAGCCTGATTTCATTCTTTCTTTTTCTCTGATTTTTCTTTATTTTTCATTCATCCTCTCTTATTTTCCCAAGTATAGTGTTTTATTTCTGCAAATATAAGGAATTTTCCAAACAGATTCTTGCTGTTTTTCTCTCTATTTGATATAATAAAATTGATATTTTAAATTTGTTTAACAACCTGACAAAGTTGTCCTGTTTTTCGTTTGCTTCTCTGCGGTTCAGACAGGATTCCTGTTACGTGGCTGTTTTTATTTAAACGGGAGTACATACATCATGAATTTTATTAATTTAAACTGTCCACCCCTTCCTTATTTTATCGTCGGAGGCGGATGTGTTTACCGCCCCGGCGATATCCATGAGCGCCGGACGATCCGAAATGTCTTTGATCTTATCTATGTTCACAGCGGAACTTTATATCTCGAACAGGATCCGTTCCGCGTTGAACTGAATGCCGGGCAGTTTTTTATCATTACCCCCGATACCCCGCACCGCGGCAGCCGCGTCTGCCAGGAAAAGACCACGACGAGTTGGGTGCATTTCTATACCAATGGCAAATACAGCCTGTCCGATGAATTTTACCCGGACAACGTAACCCGGCGCGCCGCGCCGAAATTTTACTATTCGCCGCAGAATTTCATTCTCTCCCTGCCGCGCACCGGCACCGTGCCGGAAGCCAACCGGGAGAAGCTGGAAAAGTATCTGCAGCGGATGAACCTGGTTTCTTTCAGCAAATACACACAGAAAAAGAGCTTTCCGTCCTCCGTGCGGACGCCGTTTGAGCTCCAGAATGATTTCATTGAATTTCTCCAGGTTCTCTATGCGCCGTACTGCTACAGCCGCGAGAAGGAAAGCATCGCCCGGACGCTGCGCGACTATCTGGATGCCCACTACACGGAGGAGATCTCCTTAAACGATCTGGCGCGCCAGTATTCCTACAGCCCGTCCCACTTAATCCGCAGCTTCCACCAGGCATACGGTGCCAGCCCGATGCAGTACCTGAAAAAACTGCGGATCGAACACGCCTCCCAGCTTCTCCTCCACTCCGACGCCACGATCCAGTCGGTCGGTGAGATGGTAGGACTGCGGATCCCATCCTATTTTATCCGCGTATTCAAGCAGGAGAGCGGTGTCACCCCGGCGCAGTACCGGATGTTTTACGCAGAAGAGAATGGGGGGAGTGAGGCGCCTTAGAGGCGATTCACAGCTGGTGTTTTTTACTATCTATTTGTTTTCGTAAGAACTGTCATGAGCGTGGCAGTTCTTTTTTATACACAAACCAGTGAACAGTTTTTTAATGTATCTATCAGTTCCTCTACATCAGCTATTGTTTAAGCCAGTTATCCGCACATTGAAAATCCTTTATATTTAAGGTAACACTGTGTGTATACAAAGGAGGAAATTCCGAATTGAAAACTGTCACGATTAAACTTCGCATTCATAAACTTTTGGCTGAAAAGCGTCTGACGAAATACCGTTTTATCGCCATGACCGGGCTTGGCTATAAAAATGCCAGCCGAATTCTGGACAATGAAACTGAATCCATCCGCTTCAGCACCATCGCCCGCATCTGCTCCGCACTGGACTGTACGCCCGGCGATCTATTTGAAGTTCATGAGGAAGAAGATCCTTACGATGGAATGTATTAAACATTCGGAAACAAGTGATTTCATGTGCGGATCGCACGCCAAAAAAGAGCTGTCAACCGACGGTTTGCACCGGCTTTTGTGACAGCTCTTTTTGGTGATCCTATTTTTAAAAACAGAAGCGGTACCGCCTCTGAAAAGACAGTACCGCTTAACCTATCCGAATATTATATATAAGGTGTCCACCAGCAAGATACCTTACCAGTCATCCCGTCCATACTCTTCCCGCTCATCCAGGGCATCATCTACACCATCGGCATATTCTGAATCCCGGCGGTAGCGATCCCAGTCATAATCATCACCTTCCATAACATCATCATATCCTGCATCATACGCTGCATAGGGATTCTGGAGATTCTTTTGCACCGGTGGTATTCCCCTCTGCGCAGGTGTGTTTTTACGACTCCGTTGTTTCAGTTCCCACAAGGGATCCTCTTCTATCCGTTTAAGATATTCCTCATGGCTTCTGGATTCCTCTTCTTCTTTTTTCTTCTGTAATTCTATCAGCTCAGCCCGTTCTCTTTTTTTACGTTCCTCTTCTTCCCGTTTACTTTCTTCTATCTTCTCTGCCCTGTGCTGTTCACAGTATATGCCATCAAAGGCCAGATTGTAACATCCTTCCTCCCAGCACTTATACGGATATAGCAGAACCACGAGAAGTCCACAGCCCATCGCACAGATAAGCAGCGTACAGAGAGTCTGGCGATGCTTTCCAAACCAGTTTTTCATTCCTGCTGCCAGACGGTTTTCTTTTTTCTCTGTTTCCTTCTCAGATTCAGGACTCTCTTCTTTCTTTTTCTTCCGGGACTCCATCCAAAAGGTCAGTTCGGCATCCAGCAAAAACAACGGTATCAGACATGTAAAGGTGCCAACAAACAGCATCAAAGCATTGCCCGAATCTCCATGCACGCTTCTCGCATACTGGTAATGGCACTCTTCGTCATACCAACTATACAGACTCCAGGCATATGCCCCCAGAATGCCGATCAGAACTATCCATTTTATCTGCTTTTCTTTCCGCAGGATTCTCATGACGAGAAGTGCTCCTGCCATCGCAAACAGGAAACCTATCTTTAGATACACCGGTGCCGCCACCAGAGAAATCCAGGCTGTATATACCGGATAAAAGACACCAATAACCACTATCACAATCATCAGAATTCCAGACTCCATAGCTATACCCCCTATTAAGTCCATCTTACCACAAATGCGGATGCTTAGGTGGGTTATTTATGCCCCTTGAAGAAAATATCCACTTATGATAGCCTGCCCCGGATTACAAAGGCACGTATATGCTTGCTGTACCTCCCTTGTAATGCAAAAAGCTGCCGCAGATCAGAAAGTTTTTTCCGATCTGCAGCAGCTTTTTATCTCATTCTTATTATTTTCTTCCTATTCTCTTAAGCTCCAGAATCCTCTGGTTCCGGCTTCCGCGAAACTGCAGGGTCAGATCCTTCTCCGCTTCCACGAACTCTCCGTCCACCAACACATCTACATAGGACAGCATCTCGTCTGTCACCTCTGTATGGACAACGCCGCCGGCTGCCAGATCCCGATCCCAGAGATAGCCGCTGTAGCACCAGATATCCTTCTCCGGATACGTCTCGCGCACCTTCCGGAGTAAATGTACCAGTTCCATCTGGTTTTCTGGCTCAAACGGTTCTCCGCCGAGCAGCGTAAAGCCCTGTATATATCCCGGCTCCAATGCCGCTAAAATCTCTTTCTCCGTCTCTTCTGTATATAACTGTCCATATCGGAAATCCCACGTCTCCGCATTGAAACAGCCCTTGCAGTGATGGCGGCAGCCCGACACAAACAAGCTGACGCGCACGCCAGGACCGTTGGCAATATCATGCTTTTTGATGGTTCCGTAATACATATCTTCCTCCCCTAGACCAATGTACTCTCGGAGGCTTTCACCACATCCTACAGATGCAGCACCCGATCCCGGATCTCCTGGGTACGTCCCTGGTTCCAGAACTGGGTTCCGATGTAGCCGCAGGTACGGCGTGCGACAAAGAGCTTGTTCTGGTCGCGGTTGCCGCAGTTCGGGCACTCCCACACCAGCTTGCCAGCCTCATCCTCAACAATCTTGATCTCGCCGTCATAGCCACACTTCTCACAGAAATCACTCTTGGTGTTCAGCTCCGCATACATAATATTATTGTAGATAAACTGCATCACAGAGAGAACTGCCGGAATATTAGTCTGCATATTCGGCACCTCGATGTAGCTGATCGCACCGCCCGGGGAGAGCTTCTGGAACTCTGCCTCAAATTTCAGCTTACTGAACGCGTCAATCTTCTCGGATACGTGTACATGGTAGCTATTCGTGATATAGTTCTTATCCGTAACGCCCGGAATGATACCGAAGCGCTTCTGCAGGCATTTTGCAAATTTATAAGTCGTAGACTCCATCGGCGTGCCGTATACAGAATAGCTGATGTTCTCCGCCTCTCTCCACTCTTTGCATTTATCATTCAGACGCTGCATAACTTTCAGTGCAAATGGCTTCGCCTCCGGATCGGTGTGGGATTTTCCTAACATCCGCATACACATCTCATACAGACCTGCATATCCCAGAGAAATCGTAGAATAGCCGTTGTACAGGAGTTTGTCGATCGTCTCACCCTTTTTCAGGCGGGCAAGCGCACCATTCTGCCACAGAATCGGCGCCACATCGGAGATCGTGCCGAGCAGCCTCTCATGACGGCAGCGGAGCGCACGGTGGCACAGCTCCAGTCTCTCATCGAGAATCTGCCAGAAGCGGTCCATATCTCCCTCCGAAGAACAAGCCACATCGACCAGGTTAATCGTGACAACACCCTGGTTGAAACGTCCATAGAATTTATGCTTGCCGTTCGACAGCATCTGGGAATCTTCTACCGTCAGGAAAGAACGGCAGCCCATGCACGGGTAAACCTCGCCCTTCTTTAATTCCTTCATAATCTTAGCGGAAATGTAGTCCGGAACCATCCGTTTCGCGGTACATTTCGCTGCCAGCTCAGTCAGGTGCCAATATTTCGAACCTTCCGTAATATTGTCCTCATCCAGCACATAGATAAGCTTCGGGAACGCCGGTGTGATCCAGACGCCCTTTTCATTCTTGACGCCCTGCATTCTCTGCAGCATCACTTCCTCGATGATCATCGCAAGGTCATCTCTGGTCCGTCCCTCCGGAACCTCGTCCAGATACATAAATACCGTGACAAACGGAGCCTGTCCGTTACAGGTCATCAGGGTGATAAGCTGGTACTGGATCGTCTGGATGCCGCTCTTAACCTCCTCGCGCAGACGGCGTTCGGTCACGCGGTTGATGATATCCTCATCCAGTGCCTCGCCGCACTCGGTGCGCTCTGCAATCACGTTCTTGCGCAGCTTCTGACGGCTGATGTCCACAAACGGTGCCAGATGCGCCAGAGTAAAGGACTGTCCGCCATACTGGTTGCTGGCTACCTGCGCCACGATCTGGGTGGTCACGTTGCAGGCCGTAAAGAAACTGTGCGGCTTCTCGATCATCGTCTCACTGATCACAGTGCCATTCTGCAGCATATCCTCCAGATTGATCAGGTCGCAGTTGTGCTCCTTCTGTGCAAAATAGTCGGTATCATGGAAATGGATGATGCCTTCCTCATGCGCGCGGACGATCTCCTCCGGCAGCAGCACACGCTTGGATAAGTCCTTGCTGACCTCGCCCGCCATGTAGTCACGCTGGGTCGAGTTGATGACCGGGTTCTTGTTGGAGTTTTCCTGATTCACTTCTTCATTAATATGATCCAAAAGTGCCAGGATGCCGTTATCGGTCGTGTTGGACTTGCGTTTTAACTCCCTGCGGTAGCGGTAGCGCACATATTTCTGTGCAACCTCATAACCACGCATCTCCATAATGCTGGTCTCTACCATATCCTGGATGTCTTCCACATTCACCGCGTGCGGCATCTCCTGCACCTGCTCGGCGATCGTATCTGCAATCGCTTCAATCTGGTACGGGTTCATCTGGTGAATACGCTCCACATTGCCGTTTGCTTTCGTGATCGCATTTACGATCTTCGCCCGGTCAAAATGTACTTCTTCTCCATTTCGTTTGATTACATTGGTTGTTACTGTGTCTTCCATCCCTGTTCCCTCTCCTTACCCTTAAGCCCGTTTTATGACTTGTCTTCTATAATCTATAAATTGACTCGCCGGTTCCTGTTTCTGTGATTTCTCTTTCTACTTTTATGGCATACATCGAACATCCATCTGTATCCATTTCCCGTCCCCCAGCTTACTCTCATTTCCTCATTCATGAGAGCAGCGCCTTCTTCTGACAGGCTATTTTTCATGTCCGGATGCCTTCACTGACAGGATTCTTTTCCGTTCCGACTTGTCTTACGATTGGCTTTATTTTTGATTTGTATTTAGGTAATTTTTAGAATTACACACAAAATATTGAACTCATTTTCTTTCATAACACAATATATAGTGTGTTCGTCGTGACGTATTTAAGCATACACCAATTAGATTAAAAATGGAAGAGGATTCCCCTATATTTTTTCGAATCAGAATTTTGCACAAAAATCATTTTCTCCCTTTACAAACACCCAAATCTGTGATCCCCTTTCCACGACGTTCTTTCCAGACTTATCCACCGTCCCATGTGCAAAACCCACCTCGTCATTTCTCCCATGGCTGCATCCCATATACCCTCTGAGTCTCCTTCGCCCATACCCTTATCTGTTTTAAAAATACCGAAAATAATGCTTTT
>ERZ834433.2190-NODE-2190-length-12802-cov-2.882874_pt1 | contig 12802 bp, 10 predicted proteins | sample MGYA00519948_ERZ834433 | MGnify/ENA primary metagenome ERZ834433 (study PRJEB31850, sample SAMEA3708752) | human gut metagenome | biome: human gut; feature: human-associated habitat; material: faeces | place: China | collected 2014 ...
AGGAGCGGGCCCGTGAGGCCCGGAAGGCTCTGGGCGATCTGGGCTGGGCCGGCGTGGAGTTCGGCAAGGACATCCCCTCTACCGAGTTTGTGGGCTATGACCGCGATACCGTGGAGGACGCCAAGGTGGTCGCCCTTGTTGTGGAGGACGAGCTGGCTGAGGAGCTGATGACCGGCGTGGACGGCATCGTGGTTCTGGACAAGACGCCCTTCTACGCGGAAATGGGCGGTCAGGTGGCCGACCACGGCGTCATCACCTGCGGCGGTGCCAAGTTCGAGGTGAACAACGTCCAGAAGAACAAGGGCGGCAAGTTCATGCACTACGGCAAGGTGGTTTCCGGCACGTTCAAGGTGGGGGAGACCGTGACGGCCTCCATTGACGCCGAGCGCCGCAAGGGCGTCCGCCGTGCCCACAGCGCTACCCATCTGCTGGACGCGGCCCTGAAGAAGGTGCTGGGCGACCATGTGCATCAGGCCGGCTCTCTGGTGGAGCCTGACCGTCTGCGGTTCGACTTCACCCACTTTGAGGCCATCACGCCGGAGCAGCTGGCGCAGGTGGATAAGCTGGTCAACGACGCCATCCTGGAAGGCATCCCTGTGGTAACGGAGGTGCTGCCCATCGAGGAGGCCAAGAAGAAGGGCGCTGTGGCCATGTTCGGCGAGAAGTATAGCGACGTGGTCCGCGTGGTGGAAATGGGCGGCGTGTCCATGGAATTCTGCGGCGGCACCCATGTGGATAACACCGCAAAGGTGGGTCCCTTCCGCATCAAGAGCGAGGCATCCGTAGCCTCCGGTGTCCGCCGGATCGAGGCTACCGTGGGCCAGCTGACGCTGGATACCATCAACCGCAACCAGCAGGTGCTGTTCCACATCGCCCAGATGTTCAAGACCAACCCCGGCGAGCTGGAGAACCGTCTGGAGCAGCAGATGAACGAGATGAAGGATCTGCGCCATGAGCTGGAAAAGTTCAAGGAGCAGGCATCTCTGGGCGAGGCACGGAGCTTCCTGGCCTCCGCTAAGACGGTGGGTGAGCTGAAGGTCATCACCGCCCAGCGGGACGGTATGGATGCCGCCGCCATGCGCAAGCAGGGCGACTTCCTCCGGGATAAGGAGCCCGGCGTGGTGGGCGTTCTGGCCTCTGTCAATGACGGTAAGGTGACGCTGCTGGCCGTTTGCGGCAAGGACGCCGTGGCCAAGGGCGTGAAGGCCGGCGATATCATCAAGGCCATCGCCCCCATCTGCGGCGGCAAGGGCGGCGGCAAGCCCGACTCTGCCATGGGCGGCGGCACCGAAGTGAGCAAGGTCGACGACGCGCTCGCGGCGGTGGATGATCTCATCCTGAGCAAGCTCGGCTGATGGCGGCGTTACCGAAAGATCCGGCGATGCTGCTGAGCGCCGTGAATATGAAGCTGCGCGATTTTTACGATTCTCTTGACGCATTGTGCGACGATCTGGACGTTGCGCGCGAGAGCATCGAAACATCGCTTGCAGGCATCGGTTACACCTACGATGCCGAGAAAAATCAATTTGTGTAAGATAAAATTACTTTACAGAAAGGAGCGATAAAACATGTCTGATTGTCTGTTCTGCAAGATCATCGCGGGCGACATCCCGTCGAACAAGGTCTACGAGGACGACCTCTGCTATGCCTTCAACGACATCGCGCCGCAGGCGCCGGTGCACTTTCTTGTGATCCCGAAGGCACACATCGCATCTGTCGCGGGTGTGAACGAAGAGAACAGCGCTGTCGTCGCGCACATCTTCGAGGTCATTGCCAAGCTCACCAAGGAGAAGGGCATTGAGAGTTACCGCGTCGTGTCCAACATCGGCGAGCAGGCGGGACAGAGCGTGCCGCATCTGCATTTTCATGTTCTCGCCGGCCGCGACATGACTTGGCCTCCGGGCTGATTGTTTTCCCGTAGGGGAAGCGAAATTGGCAGCGCGGCAGCGCTGCATCCATTCCCTGCGCCGCGCAGGGGATGCGGATAAGGGAGGGGTATCTCTTTTTCAAAAAGAGATACCCCTCCCTTATTATCGTACCCCTGCGCGGCGCAGGGAACAAATGCAGCGCTGTCGCGCTGCCATATTATTTTTTTACTCTGCGCTCGGCAGCTTCGCTGCGGGCTTCATCAGCAACGCGCAGATGACGATCGCGAGGATCGTGTTCGGCAGCATGTAGGTGCCGTTATACAGCACGGAGTAGAACACGGGAGACGTCATGGTCATGCCCATGAATTCCTCGGGCATATACTGCGCGTAGACCGTCACGCCCGAGATAAAGTGGATGACAAAGCGGCCGAGGCAGCCAACGAACGCGGCGAGCGGGAGCTTGGAATAGTCATTGTCCTTCACGCGGAAAAGGCCCGCAAGGCCGACCGCGCCGTAGGCGACGGAATAGTCGAAGATGATGGACACCCAGCTCACGGCGAAGCCCTCGGCGAAGAAATACTTGAGCGTGCCGAACGCGACGCCCGCGAGGATGCCCCAGGGCGCGCCATAGCGCACGGCGAAGAGGATGAGCGGGACCATCACAAGGGTGATCGAGCCGCCGAAGCCGCCAAACGACAGACCGATGGGAATTTTGAGATAGCTCAGCACAAGGGCAAGCGCGATGCAGATGCCGCCCTCGGTCAGGCGGCGGGTGCTGGAATGGGTGGACGTGTTGCTCATAAGGGATTCCTCCTAAAAATATGATCCCTGTCCGCGCCGCGGCACAAAAAAGCACCGCGGCGTCGACGTCACGGTGCAAAGCTCAGGCAAGATCATCTTTGCATTCCTACGCCGGCATTACCCGGATCAGGTCTGAGGGACAGCGACGGCGATACGCCGCATCACAGCCGGCTTGCGCCAGCGCCCCTTGCAGGTATGGCGATATCTTAGTCCAATGTTCAAAATTTGTCAAGGATTTGAGGCAAAAGCGTGATTCCGAAAATAGAATATCGAAATTTAGAATTTGTGTTGCGTCTTTGTTGTGCCTGTGCTACAATAAAATTAGTTAGGCAACCAAAATAATTGTGATATTTGTGATTTTCTCGTGAACAGGAGATCTGAAATGGCTGCATTCGTTGTCAACGGTACACCGGTCACGGTGGAGAAAAATCAAAAACTCATCCGCTATCTTCGCGACGAGCTGCATCTGACCAGCGTCAAAGACGGGTGCAGTGAGGGCGCGTGCGGCACGTGCCATGTCCTCATCGACGGCAAGCCGACGAAAGCCTGCATCCCTCAGACAGACAAGCTGGAGGGGAAACATATCGTCACGGTCGAGGGCCTTTCCGCCTTTGAAAAGGAGGCCTTTACCTACGCTTTCGGCGAGGCCGGAGCCGTGCAGTGCGGCTTCTGCATTCCAGGCATGGTCATCTCGGCCAAGGGGCTCATCGACCAGAACCCCGACCCGACACGCGAAGAGGCGGCCTTTGCCATCCGCAACAATATCTGCCGCTGCACGGGCTATGTGAAGATCATCGACGGCATCCTGCTTGCGGCGAAGATTTTACGCGAGGGGAAAATTCCCGAAAAGAAGGAAGACTTTCAGGTTGGCTCGCGCGTGCACCGCATCGACGTCGCCGAAAAGGTGCAGGGCTACGGCAAGTACCCCGACGACGTCTATATTGAGGGCATGTGTTACGGCGGCGCGGTGCGCAGCCAGTCCCCGCGCGCCCGCGTGCTCTACATCCGCACGAAAGAGGCGGAAGCGCTCCCCGGCGTCATATGCGTGCTGACGGCAAAGGACATCCCGGGCCAGCAGAACGTCGGCCACATCCAGAAGGACCAGCCGACGCTCATCGGCGAGGGGGAGATCACGCAGTATCTCGGCGACGCGGTGGCGCTTGTCTGTGCGCGCGATCAGGAAACGCTTGAAAAGGCGAAAAAGCTTGTACGTGTCGTTTACGAAGAGCTTCCCGCGGTCTACGGGCCCGAGGAGGCGTCCGCCCCCGGTGCGCCCGAGGTCATCATGGGCAACCGCGGCAATTTGCAGGCGCACCGCCACGTTGTGCGCGGCAATGCAGACGAGGCCATCAAACATTCCAAATACGTCTTACACGAGAAGTTTGAGACTCCGTGGACGGAGCACGCCTTTTTGGAACCCGAGTGCTGCGTGGCGCTCCCGCTTGAAAACGGCGGCGTGAAGCTGCTGACGACCGACCAGAGCGCGCACACCACCCAGCACGAGTGCTCGGCGATGCTCGGCGTCGACTTTGCCCACTGCCAGGTCGAAAATATGCTTGTCGGCGGCGGCTTCGGCGGGAAAGAGGACATGTCCGTGCAGCACCACGCGGCGCTGATCGCATACATCGCGCGCGTGCCGGTCAAGGTGAAGCTCACACGGCAGGAATCGCTGCTCGTCCATCCCAAGCGCCATCCGATGTGGATGGACTTCACGATGGGCTGCGACGAAAACGGCATCATTCAGGGCGTAAAGGCGAGCGTCGTGTCCGACACGGGCGGCTTCGCCTCACTCGGCGGCCCCGTGCTCGAGCGCGCGTGCACGCACGCCGCGGGCCCGTATCACTATGAGAATTTTGAAATCGAGGGCCACGCCTACTATACGAACAATCCGCCCGCGGGCGCGTTCCGCGGCTTCGGTGTGACGCAGACCTGCTTTGCGACCGAAACGCTCCTAAATGAGATGGCCGACCTTGTCGGCATCTCCCCGTGGGAAATTCGCTACCGCAACGCCATCCGCCCGGGCGAGGTGCTGCCGAACGGCCAGATCGTCGGCCCCGAAACGGGCCTTGTCGAAACGCTCGAGGCCATCAAGCCCTACTATGACGAAGCGGTCAAAAACGGCGAGCCGGTCGGCCTTGCCTGCGCGATGAAAAACGCGGGCGTCGGCGTCGGTCTTCCCGACTATGGGCGCTGCAAGCTCGTCATCGGCGAGGACGGCAAGGTCCATATCCGCGCGGGCGCATCCTGCATCGGTCAGGGTCTCGGCACGGTGCTGGTGCAGCTCGTCGTGACAAACGCAAAGCTCACGCGCGATCAGGTCGTCTACGACGGCAACAGCACGTTCATAACGCCTGACAGCGGCGATACCTCCGGCTCGCGCCAGACGCTCGTCACCGGCGAGGCCTGCCGCCGCGCATGCCTGCTGCTGCGCGACGCGATGGAGTACCGCTCGCTGAGCGATTTGAAGGGGCAGGAGTTTTACGGCGAATACTACGCCAAGACGAACCCGCTCGGCGCAAATGTGCCGAACCCCGTCAGCCATGTCGCCTATGGCTACGCGACGCAGATGTGCATTCTCGACAAGGAGACGGGCAAAATTAAAAAGATGGTCGCCGCGCACGATGTCGGCAAGGCCATCAACCCGCTGTCCTGCGAAGGGCAGATCGAGGGCGGCGTCGTGATGAGCATGGGCTACGCCTTGACAGAGCAGTACCCGCTCGACCACGGCAAGCCCACGGCAAAATACGGCACGCTCGGCCTGTTCCGCTCGCATCAGATCCCCGAGATCAAGGCGATCGTCATCGACAAGCCGGGATTAAACCTCGCCAACGGCGCCATCGGCATCGGTGAGATCACGTCCATCCCCACGGCGCCGGCCATCGCGCAGGCGTATTACCGCTACGACGGCGAGCGCCGCCGCAGCCTGCCGCTCGACCATACGCCGTACAAAAAGTAATACAATCAGGAGAGAGCTATGAAACGCGTTCTCATCATCTATACCGGCGGCACCATCGGTATGACGCGCACGGAAAACGGCTACGCGCCGCGCGCGGGCTACTTCCGCGCCGCGCTCGATGCCATCCCCGACCTCCGCGCACCGGAGATGCCGGAGTGGGAATTCTACGAGCTCTCGCCGCTGCTGGATTCATCCAACATGACCGTGCGCGAATGGAACTGCATCGCAGAGCTGATCGCGCAGAAATATGACGATTACGACGGCTTCGTTGTCCTGCACGGTACGGACACGATGGCCTACACGGCCTCGGCACTGTCGTTCATGCTCGATGGGCTCGACAAGCCCGTGGTGCTCACGGGCTCGCAGATCCCGCTGTGCGAAATTCGCAGCGACGGGCGCGACAACCTCATCACCGCGCTGCTGATTGCGGGGGAAGGCATCGTGCGCGAGGTGTGCCTGTACTTCGGCGGAAAGCTGCTGCGCGGCAACCGCGCGACAAAATACTCCGCCGACGGACTCATCGCTTTCGTTTCGCCCAACTACCCGAGCCTTGCCGAGGCGGGCATTTCCATCAAATATAACGAAGCCGCCCTCCTGCCGCGGCAGGAAGGCGGGCTCAAGCTCCAGACGCTTGATAATATTCCCATCGGCGTCATCAAGGTATTTCCGGGCATTCAGTTTTCGCTGTTCGAGGCCATTATGACCGAAAAGCTCCGCGGTATCGTCATCGAGACGTTCGGCGCGGGCAACATCCCCGGCGACGGGAACGCGCTGCTGCCCATCATCCGCAAGGCGTTTCAGAACGGCACGGTGCTCACGGTCTGCTCGCAGTGTCCGCAGGGCGCGGTGTCGCTCGGCACCTACGAAACGTCCAGCGCGCTCAAGCGCGCGGGCGCGGTCAGCGGACTCGACATGACGACCGAGGCCGCCGTCGCCAAGCTCTACTATCTCTTCTCCTGCGGCTACGACAAGGAGAAGATCAAGCAGGCAATGGAAGAAGACCTCCGCGGCGAGATCAGCGTTTCTTAAGCGCTTCGAGCGCTTCCTTCGTGTCAACGTCGCAAAGCTCCGTCTCCGGCGCTTCAAAGAGCAGCAGATCATCTAAATGCCTCTTGATGACCGCGCTGCCGCCGACATCGCCCTCAAGCGATAAAAGCTCAGGAAAGAAGCGGGCAGGGAAGAGGCAGGGGTTGCCCCGCACGCCGTTGTGTCCCAATCCGACGATGTTTTTGCTGTGCGCGCGGAAGAACTCAAGCTCCTGCGCGACGGTCTTGCGCCTGAGCATCGGCTGGTCGGCCACCATGAAGCAGAGCGCGTCACAGTCTGACAGCGCCGCCGTGCCGAGGTGGATCGTCTCGCTCTGGCCGCGCTCGGGATGCTCATTCCGCAGAGCTTCAAAGCCAAACTTTTTGGCGGCCGCTTCCACGTTTTCATGCTGCGTCACGACCAGCACGCGGGAAAAGCTCTCCCGCGGGATCGCATCGAGCGCATGCTCGATAAGCGGCTTTCCGTTTACCATCGCGGCGAGCTTGTTCTCGCCAAAGCGCGCGGCACTGCCCGCCGCCATGACTACGCATCCTATTTTCAACGTGTTATCCATCTAAAATCACCAGTCATTCGTTTCTTTTTCACCAATCGGCAGAAAAAAGCGGATAAAATGGTACATCCGCGATCATTTGTATTATATCACGCATGCAGCACTGTACACGCTGTGCGAAATGTGCTAAAATAATAGCAAAGGAGTTGCAGATTTCGAGCAAAACCGACAAAGCGGCTGCTCGGAACAGGAGGTAGACAGATGAGCAAGGTAGGAAAAAGCGAGATCCGCGTCGATGCGTTCGACAAGGTCACCGGACGCACGAAATACTATGAGGATCGGATGCCGGCCGGTGCGCTCTATGCGCGCATCAAGCATTCCACCATCGCGCACGGATTTGTCAAATCAGTCGACAAGTCCGCGGCGGAGGCCATCCCCGGCGTTGTGAAGGTGCTGACCTGCTTCAACGTGCCGGAGCACTGCTTCCCGACGGCGGGCCATCCCTGGTCGATGGACCCGGGGCATCAGGACGTGGCCGACCGCAATCTTTTGAACCGCCATGTGCGCTACTACGGCGACGACGTCGCGGTCGTCATTGCGGAGGATGAGGTCTCGGCCATGCAGGGCGTGCGCGCGCTGAAGGTCGAATACGAGGAACTCCCGTTTGTGCTCGACGTGCAGAAGGCCATGGAGCCCGACGCGCCCTGCATCCACGAAAATTTCCCGGGGAATATCCTGAAGCACACCGATATCCGCAAGGGCAATTATCAGCAGGCGATCAAAGAGCCCGGCCTCATCAAGGTCGAGGGCTGGTACAACACCCCCACCGTGCAGCACAGCCACATTGAAAACCACGGCTGCTACGCTTACGAGGAAAATGGCCGCATCGTCGTCGTGTCCTCCACGCAGATCCCGCACATCATCCGCCGCATCGTCGGTCAGGCGCTCGGGCGTCCGTGGGCGGATATCCGCGTCATCAAGCCCTACATCGGCGGAGGCTTTGGCAACAAGCAGGATGCGCTCTATGAGCCGCTGTGCGCGTGGTGCTCTACGCAGGTGCACGGAAAATGCGTGCGCATCGACTGCTCGCGTGAAGAGACATTCGTCAGTAACCGTGTGCGCCACTCGATCCGCTTCCATATCATCACGTGGCTCCATAAGGACGGCTCGATTGCCGCGCGCAAGGTCGAGTGCTTCTCCAATCAGGGCGCGTATGCCTCGCACGGCCATTCGATCGTCGCCAAGGCCATGGGCTCGTTCCCGCAGATCTATCCCTGCGACAATTTCGAGGGCGACGCTTACACCGTGTACACAAACCGCCCCGCCGCAGGCGCGATGCGCGGCTACGGCATGCCGCAGGCGTCGTTCGCGGACGACGCGAACATCGACGAGTGCGCGAAGGCCGTTGGCATGGAGCCGCTCGAATACCGCATGAAGTACATCATGCCCAAGGGCTTCCACGACGGCTTCTCAGGTAACACGAACTACTACGATTCCTTCCGCGAATGTCTGGAAAAGGGGAAGGAGTACATCGAATACGACAAAAAGCGCGAGGAGTATGCCAAGGACATCGGCCCCGTCCGCCGCGGCATCGGCGTGGCGGCCTTCTGGTACAACACGGCGGTGTATCCCATCTCGCTTGAAACGTCCTCGAACCGCATGCTCCTGAATCTCGACGGCACGGTGACGATGCAGTGCGGTGAGACGGAGATCGGGCAGGGCACGGACACGGCCTATGCGCAGATGACGGCCGAGGCCGTCGGCCTCAAGAGCTATCACGACGTGCGCGTCGTCTCATGTCAGGATACGGACATCACGCCCACAGGCCTCGGCGCTTACGCGAGCCGTCAGACCTACGTCGCGGGCTTCTCCATCCGCCAGACGGCGGCGCTCCTGCGGCAGAAAATTCTTCAGTACGCGACAAAGCTCACCCGTCAGGCAGTTTCGAATATGGATATTGTTGACGGAAACATCATCCGCAAGGGCGACGGCATGGTGCTCATGTCGCTGAAAGACCTTGCGATGACCGCGCAGTACAATGCCGCGGACTCCGAGCACATCACCGCCGAGTCGACCTACACCATCCGCAACAACGCCTATTCGTTTGGCTGCACCTTTGCCGACGTCGAGGTGGATATCCCGATGTGCAAGGTGACGCTCAAGAAGATCATCAACGTCCACGACTGCGGAAATCTCATCAACCCCGCCCTTGCGGAAGCACAGGTGCACGGCGGTATGTCCATGGCCATCGGATTTGGCATGAGCGAGCAGCTTTTATTCGACGAGAAGACGGGACGCCCCCTCAACAATAATCTTCTCGACTATAAGCTCTCGACGTTCATGGACCACCCGCATCTCGAGGCGCAGTTTGTCGAAAATCCGGAGCCGACGTCGCCGTTCGGCACGAAGGCGCTCGGCGAACCGCCCGCGTGCTCGGGCGCGCCCGCCATCCGCAACGCCATCTACAACGCCACCGGCGTCGCCATCGACACCGTTCCCATCACCCCGCACGTTCTGTACGCCGAGTTCAGCAAGGCGGGGCTCATCCACGACAGCTGGAAGGAGGAGAATTGAGCCATGTATGACATGAAAGCACTCTATGAGGCGGAAAGCGTCGAAAACGCCGTCGCCCTCCGCTTGGAGCATCCCGAGGCGCAGATCATCGCCGGCGGCAGCGACGTGCTCGTGCAGATGCGCGAGGGCAAGCGCGCCGGAAAGGAGCTCATCTCGATCTACGGCCTCGACGAGCTGCGCGGCGTGAGCATCGACGAGGAGGAAAACATCCGCATCGGCTCGCTCTCGAGCTTTTCCCACATCACGCGTGACCCCATCATTCAGAAATATATCAACGTTCTCGGCGAGGCGGTCGACATGGTCGGCGGCCCGCAGATCCGAAACATCGGCACCATCGGCGGCAACACCTGCAACGGCGTGACGAGCGCGGACTCCGCCTCCACACTGCATGCGTGGGAGGCCATCGTGGAGCTGACGGGGAAGGACGGCATCCGCCGCCTGCCCATCAAAGACTTTTACATCAAGGCCGGTCAGGTCGACATCCGCGTGGAGGATGGAGAGATCCAGACCGCCATCCTCATCCCAAAGGCGAGCTACGAAAACTGCTATGGCTACTACATCAAGTACGCCATGAGAAACGCGATGGACATCGCGACGCTCGGGTGCAGCGTGAACGTGCGCCTGTCGCCCGACAAGCAGACTATTGAGCGCGCCCGCATCGCCTACGGCGTTGCCGGTCCTGTGCCGATGCGCTGCCCGAGCGCGGAGGCAGCTGCCAAGGATAAACCCTTGACACTTACGACAGCGGAAGAGTTTTCTCTCGCCGTGCTCAACGATATCCACGCGCGTGACAGCTGGCGCGCCTCCAAGGCGTTCCGCGAACACATCGCGGTCGAAATGGCCAAGCGCTGCCTGATCGAGTCTATCAAACGGGCGGGAGGTGTCATCAAATGAGTCAGTACAAGCTGGTGCGATTCAACTTAAACGGCAAGGACGTTGAGAAAATGGTCGACGTGCGTGCGTCGCTGACCGATATGCTGCGAAACGATTACCATATGACGTCCGTGAAGAAGGGCTGCGAGGTCGGCGAGTGCGGCGCCTGCAACGTCCTCATCGACGGCGAGGCATTCAACTCGTGCATCTACCTCGCCGTCTGGGCGGACGGCAAGCACATCCGCACGCTCGAAAGCCTGATGGGGCCCGACGGCGAGCTGAGCGACATCCAGCAGGCGTTCATTGAAGAAACCGCTGTCCAGTGCGGCTTCTGCACGCCGGGCTTCATCATGACTGCGGTCGAGATCTTGGAGACGAACCGCCTCTACACCGATGACGAGCTCAGAAAGCTCCTCTCCGGCCATCTGTGCCGCTGCACGGGCTATGAAAATATTCTGCGCGCGGTGAAAAAGACGATGTATCGCCGCCTCGGCCTGCCGCTTCCGGAATAAGGCCGCGCCTTTACAAAATCGAAACAGGAAAAAATATTGTCTTCTTACGAAATCGGTGCTATAATCCAAATAGCACCGATTTTGTTTCAAGGCGCGAAAAAGGAGGAATCTTTATGGTCATTACGGTTGGCAGACAATACGGCAGCGGCGGACGCGAGATCGGCACGATGCTTGCCAAGCAGCTCGGCATCGCCTATTACGACGACATGCTGCTCAAGGAGGCGGCAGAGGAGAGCGGACTTTGCGAAGAGCTGTTCCGTTCCTTTGACGAACGCCCGAAGAGCTTTCTCTATTCCATCGCGATGGACCCCTATTCCTTCTCGATGAACCATGTGACGCCCAAGGGCTCCATCGAACAGCAGGTGTACCTGGCGACCTACGACACGATCAAAAAGCTCGCCGACAAGGGCCCCTGCGTCCTGATCGGCCGCTGCGCGGACTACGCGCTCAAGGATCGCGACGACGTCATCAATCTCTTCATCACGGCTCCGCTCGAAAACCGCATCAAGCGCGTTGCCGCCCGCAACGGCATCAGCGAGAACGAGGCGAAAGACCGCATCAAGAAGACGGATAAGTCCCGCGCTTCCTACTATAACTACTATTCCGCCAAGGACTGGGGCGATGCCAAGAGCTACGACCTCTGCATCGATTCGAGCCTGCTCGGCATCGATGGCACGGTCGAGCTTTTGAAGGACCTTATCCGCATCAAGGACATCAAGTAAACGAAAAATCTAAAAAAGCAGCCGTATGAAACGGCTGCTTTTTTCCACTATTCACGGCGGTTCAACTTGACGAAAAAGGAAAGAGCGAATTTGTGAAAAAAGTTTACGCTTTCCCCCTATGCAAAAGAGCAAAAATACGCTAAAATAGTAGCTGTGAAAATTTGAACTTGTTCCTGAAAGGGGAGATTATGAGCATGGCTCAACTCAAGTATAAGCGCGTGCTGCTCAAGATCAGCGGCGAGGCGCTGGCGGGCGACAAGCACTTCGGCTTCGACTTCGACGTCGTTTCCAAGGTGTGCGACGTCATCAAAAAGTGCACGGACATGGGTGTGCAGATGGGCGTCGTCATCGGCGGCGGCAACTTCTGGCGCGGCGTGAAAAACGGCGAGGGCTACATCGAGCGTACCCGTGCCGACCACATGGGCATGCTGGCCACGGCGATGAACTGCATGGCGGTCGCCGATGTGCTCGAGCAGAAGGGCGTCGACGTGCGCGTGCAGACGGCACTGGAGATCAAAGAAGTCGCCGAACCCTACATCCGAGCCCGCGCCATCCGGCATTTGGAAAAGGGCCGCGTAGTGCTCTTTGGCTGCGGCATCGGCTCTCCGTTCTTCTCGACCGACACGGCAGCGGTGCTGCGCGCGGCGGAGATCAATGCCGACGTGATCCTGCTCGCCAAGAACATCGACGGCGTTTACAACGCCGACCCCGCCAAGGATGTAAACGCGATCAAGTACGACGCTATCTCCTATGAGGACGTGCTGGCCCAGCACCTTGCGGTCATGGACTCCACAGCCACGTCGCTTTCGATGGACAACCACATCCCCGTGCTCGTCTTCGCGCTGAAGGACCCGGAAAACATCCTCCGCGTCGTGATGGGCGAAAAAATTGGCACCGTCGTCACAGAATAACATTCGTATTTTTTGAAAATCTCCCATTGCCGCCGGGCGGAGATTTTC
>ERZ834433.2221-NODE-2221-length-12674-cov-2.985815_pt1 | contig 12674 bp, 10 predicted proteins | sample MGYA00519948_ERZ834433 | MGnify/ENA primary metagenome ERZ834433 (study PRJEB31850, sample SAMEA3708752) | human gut metagenome | biome: human gut; feature: human-associated habitat; material: faeces | place: China | collected 2014 ...
CCATATTTTCCTGCCTGCTCATGTTACGCTCTCCTGTTCCCGTTTCCCGGAAAACCGCCTGTGCCTGCGCTTCCAAAAGCGCTTCCGGTTCTGTTTTCTGATTTTCTTCCACTTTTCCGAGGATTCCCCGTATGGCTTTCAACTGGTACCCCTGTTCCTTCAACTGCTTGATCTGACGGAACAGCTGGATATGAAACTCCGTATAGTACCGATGCCCCAGTTCATTTCTCGGAATCGGAAGCCCCAGCTCGTCCTCCCAGTACCGGAGCACGTGAGCCTCCACCTGCACCTGTCTGGAAGCATCCGAAATCAGGTAATGCTTGTTCTTATTCATTCTGCTTGTCCTCCCCGGTACCTTACTACTACTATATGCGGGGTTCAAACTAAATATGAATAGCATTTACATAAAAAACCAGTTCCGGAACTCCTTCTCCATCGATCGGAACGATTACCATATCGTAGCTAAATGCCATCTCGCTGACGGTAGAAGGCGAATGAATGACATAAATAAAAAGAGGGGATTAAATTTCCCCTCTCCATTCTATAGCTTCTTCTCAAAGCACCAGTAATCATGCCCCTGCAGCACATACTCGCCAACCTTTACAAATGTCAGCTTCTGGTACGAACGCAGTGCTTTCACGTTGTCCTTTGCCACCAGCATATGGGCGCTCCTGCAGCCGCGCTTTTTAAGCTCCTCCATCGCACCTGCCAGAAGCTCCCGCGCGATCCCGCGGTTCTGATACTTCTCCGCCACACCCAGTCTGGAAATCTCCGCCGACGGCTGCAGCTCCTTTGACCAGCACGGAATTGACTCTACCTCCGGATCATCATCGATCGAAACCACCCCCGCGATCTCTCCTGACGCATCATCCCGGATGCAGAACAGCGAATTTCTTGAAACATCCGACTGCAGCTCCGGCTCCCCCGGATAGGCATCCGTCCACGCGCAGAACTCCGTTCCCGCTAACGCGCGATAAAAATGGCGAACTGTATCTAAATCCGCCACATCTGATTTCTGTATTAATTCAAGCATCTTCCATTCCTTTTCTCCAGTCCCGTCCCCCAGCGACCCTATTTCGCCAAATTCGCAAACTTCGTCAGCTCCGGTCTCCACATCAGCTGCACCGTTCCTATCGGACCATTACGCTGTTTGGCAATGATTACCTCCGCGATATTCGGCGTATCCGTATCCTTGTTGTAATAATCATCACGGTACAAAAACATAACCACATCGGCATCCTGCTCAATCGCACCAGACTCACGCAGATCCGAAAGCATCGGGCGATGGTCCGGACGTGTCTCGCAGGCACGGGAAAGCTGCGACAGGGAGATAACCGGCGCATTCAGCTCTCGCGCCAGCGCCTTTAGTGAACGGGAAATCTCCGAGATCTCCTGCTGGCGGTTCTCTCCGCTCTTTCCGCTGCCGCTCATCAGCTGTAAATAGTCGATAATGACAAGGCTTAAACCGTACTCCAGCTTCACCTTGCGGCATTTCGAGCGCAGCTCCGAGATCGAGATACCCGGCGTATCATCGATGATCAGCTTGGAACTTCCGATCGTACCGATGCCTTCCACGACGGCATCCCAGTCGGAATCCGTCAGCGTACCGGTACGCAGCTTCTGGGAATCGACATTCGACTCCATCGACAGCATACGGTTGACCAGCTGTTCCTTCGACATTTCCAGGCTGAATACCATGCACGGAAGCCCTTTTTTGACCGCCACATGCTCGACGACATTCAGAACAAACGCCGTCTTACCCATCGAAGGACGCGCCGCAATCAAAATAAAATCGGACGGCTGGAATCCCGACGTCCGGTAATCCAGATCGATAAATCCGGTCGGAATACCCGTGACGGTGCTGTTGCTCTTCGACGCCGCCTCAATCTTTTCCAGAACATTCAACGCCACCTGGCGGATCGGCACAAACTCTCCGCCTCCGCGGCTCTGAAGCAGGTCAAACACCGATTTCTCCGTGTGCGCCAGAATATCCTCCAGCTTGTCCCTTCCGCCGTAACAGAGGTTTTCAATCTCCTCATTCACTTTTATCAAACGGCGCAGGACTGCCTTTTCCCGCACGATATTGGCATACGATTTGACATTGACCGAGGTCGGCACAGATGTCATGATATCCCGGACAAAGTCCAGGCTGCTGACCTCCGGCGGAACATCTTTTTCGCGCAGCCGATTTTGAAGCGTCACCAGATCGACCGGCTTTCCTTCATTGAAAAGCTCGACCATCGACTCAAACATGACGCCGTACTGGTGCTGGTAAAAATCGGCGCCTGTGATAATCTCAGACGCCGCGATAATTGCTTCCCGATCCATAAGCATGGATCCGATGACTGACTGTTCCGCCTCTACACTGTGCGGGAGAACCCGCTTTATCAGGGCTTCATCCATGATTCAGTCCTCCATATTAAGCTTCTACAACCTTTACTGCCAGTTTTCCGGTTACTTCTTTGTGAAGCTTGATCGGAACTTCGTGTGTGCCAAAGGTCTTAATCGGCTCCGGCAGAACCAGTTTCTTCTTGTCAATATCCAGATTTAACTGATCTTTGATCGCCTTTGCAATCTCCTTGGAAGAAACAGAGCCGAATGCTTTTCCGCCCTCGCCTGCCTTGATGGACAGGGTGATGGACTTATCCTCCAGATGTTTTGCCAGATCCTTCGCTGCTGCCAGGTGCTCTGCCGCGATCTTCGCCTCATTTGCCTTCTGCAGCTTCAGATCATTTAAGTTCTTCGGTGTTGCCTCGATTCCCAGTTTCTTTGTCAGAATAAAGTTGCGTCCATAGCCGTCGCTTACCTTTACAATCTGACCTTTTTTGCCAAGTGCCTTTACATCCTCTAATAATACAACTTCCATCGTTATATTTCTCCTTTCTCCATCATATCCGTAATGAGATCTTTTAATTTCTCTCTAGCTTCATCGATCGTCGCACCCTTAAGCTGTGCACCCGCAATCGTGCGGTGTCCGCCGCCGCCCAAGCGCTCCATGATAATCTGCACGTTGATCTCATCGATCGAACGCGCGCTGAAATAGATCGTGTCGCCCATCTGCGTCAGGATAAATGACGCCTTGATGCCTACAATATCCAGCAGCTCATTTGCCGCCTGTGCACCAACCACGGTAGGACTTTCAAGTCCTTCGGACGGACACACGGAAATCGCAAATGCGCCGTGATAAATCTCTGCTTTCTGGATCGCCTCAGCTCTCGCCCGGTAGTCCTCCAGCCGGTCGCGGAACAGCTTTCTCACACGCACGACATCCGCGCCGTTTCTACGCAGGAACGCCGCCGCCTCAAAGGTGCGGACGCCTGCCTGGTTCATGAAATTGTTTGTGTCAATCACGATACCGGCGTACATCGCATCCGCCTCCGCCGGCTTGATCTTGATGCCGTCGTCGCCGATATACTGCAATACCTCGGCTACCATCTCACACGCCGAAGACGCATACGGCTCGACATAAGATAACACCGCATTGTCGATGATCTCGCTGCTCTGGCGGTGATGGTCGAGCACCACGATGGTTTTGATCTGCTTGAGCAGTTCCGGTGCCTCCGTGATACTCGGGCGGTTGACATCAACCACAACTAACATCGTGTTGGAATCCGCCCACTCCGCCGCTTCCTCGCCGGTTAAGAACAGATCCTCCGGGTAATCAGAGCTGTTTTCAAACCGCGCCATCATCGGTTTCACGGAAGAATTGACCCCATTGATGACGATCCGCGCCTTTTTATTAAAAGAGGTCGCAATCCGCCAGATACCAATCGCCGCGCCAAAAGAGTCCGTATCGCCGATCTTGTGCCCCATGATCAGCATCTTATCCTTCGTATCCATCAGCTCGCGCATCGCATGCGCTTTGACACGTGCCTTGACGCGGGTCGTTTTTTCCAGCTGCTGCGATTTGCCGCCGTAGTAGCGGATCTTCGTGCCATCCTTGACGACCGCCTGATCGCCGCCGCGTCCCAGCGCCATATCAATCGCCGTTCTCGCATACTCATAGTTGCGGATGTAGCTGTCGCCGTTCATACCCATGCCGATACTCAGCGTGACAGCCATATCATTTCCGATATTAACCGTCTTGACATCCTCCAGAATCGAAAAGCGGCTCTCCTGAATCTCTTTCGTGTACTGCTGCTTGATCACAAACAGGTACTTGTCATTTTCCAGCTTCTTGACGATACCTTCCATCGCTGTGAAATACTTCGTAATTTTCCGGTCAATCAGGGCAACCAGCAGGGAACGGCGTACCTCCTCGACACTCTCCAGCGCCTCATCGTAGTTGTCGAGATAGATAAGTCCCGCCACCAGACGCTGGTTGTTGATCTGCTGCTTGCAGCGCAGGATCTCCGTCTCATCGCAGAGATAGAGCACTAAAAGCATCTCGCCGCTATCCTCGTCCACCGCACCGAGCTTCATACCTTCCGTCTCGCTCAGCGCCACCTGCTGGATATCGATCCGGTAAAATCTGCCGTCAAACGAAGAATGAACGCTCGTTTTTTCGTCCATCTCATCCAAAAATTCCCGCGTCAATTCCGGAAAGACCGCTGCGATATTCTTACGGCAGTTTTTATCTTCCCCGACGATCTCCGAAAAGGAGTGGTTCAACCAGAGGAAATGTCCCTCTGTGTCCGCAATGGCATACGGCACCGCCATTTCATAGAGGAGCTGTTTCTGCACCCACGCATACTCTGCCGAAAACTCCACCAATCCGCCCATCAGACGTTTTCTCCGGTACATGAACAGCCAGAGTGCCACCAGCACATACATAACCGTAAATCCGGACATCACAAGACCGGCAGCCGGGCTCACAATCCCAACTGCCAGATTTGCCGCCAACAGGAAGACTGACAGTATAATCGGCCACTGCAGATACGTCCGCAGCTGACCCCGTATTTTCATATTTTCCTTCATCTCATTCTCCCGTGCATAAAATGTTGCTGTCCATGTGCCGATTTTCAAAACACCTGCCATGAGCAGTAACGATAAAGCAACCAAAATGACTTGATGCCCCTTATTATAGCATAGTGAGGGGGATTCGTCCAGACAATCCCCCATTGACAAACCAGAGCCGCCGTGCTAGTTATTGTGCACGCATACGTGCCCAGTAACCTGCGCTCGTATATCTTTTACAAAATGCTTTATATGCTTTAGTCTCGGCTATAAAGTTGGTCGAGCTAGTAATAAGACACAAAAATAACCGCCCCGGTCCTGCAAACTTGAGCGGTTATTTTTAACTTATCATTTAAGGGTCCAACCGTCTATCGGTGAGATCCTTTATATATAGATAACATAACTACAAAAAATTTCAATCATCTTCTTTGCATCTGTTATCTTAGATATCCTCATATCGACTGCATGAAACTATAAATGCCACTCTTCTTTTACTTCACCGCCTGGCAAATCAACTCCACGCACCTCTCAATTCCCAAATCTCCACTGTTCAGCATCAGATCATAGTTTTCTCTGTCGCCCCAGCGCTGATTCGTATAGTTTTCATAGTAGATCCGGCGGCGTTTGTCGGTCTGGTGCATAAATTCATCAATATGCTCTTCCAGATCCCCGTACTCATCAATCGCGCGGCGAAGCCGGATATCACGATCCGCATAAACAAAGACACGCAGTACATCCGGACGGCTTTTCAGAATATAATCAGCACATCTGCCGATGAATACGCAGCTTCCGCGCTTTGCCGCCTCCTCGATCGCCTTCTTCTGCGCCACATAGATCTGCTCTGTCAATGGCAGTTCACTGAGCTTCGGCTCCTTCGGATAGGAAAGTCCATACAAAGTTCCCATCGCGAAATTGTAAAGCAGGCTATTTGTCAAGCGCTGCTCACGATCCGCAATAATTTCCGCTGGAAAACCGATCTCCTTCGCAGCAGCATCGATCAATTCCTTATCATAAAATTCCATTCCCAGTTTTTTAGCGGCTGTCAGACCAATCTGACGACCTCCGCTTCCATATTCACGACTGATAGTGATAATCTTTTTCTCCATACAACTGCCTCCTCCCTGTTCCTCCGGGGACTCCCTCTTTTTCTGTCTTTAGTATAACATATGCCTCAAAATTGTTCAAGTTTAGTCGCATATCCTTCTTATTTTTCTGCATCTTATTCCATATATGTAATTATTTCTGTTTTCTTTTGCTTTTATTTTTCTCTTTTCTTCTTACTTTCTATAAAATTTCAACTAACTTCTTCGTTTCATTCACAAAAAAGATGGGTGAAAGCGTTTTATGTATTCCACTTTCACCCATCTGGCCTTCATTTTAAATTATCATTTTATCTAAACTGTCGTTTTTACAGCCAAACGCTTTTTAGTCTCCTAACCGGTAAATTTCCCGGCGCAGCTTCGGTCCGATCAAAGCTGTGAAAATGATTTTGACTGCATCGCCCGGCAGATACGGGATAACGCCCACACCCAGTCCGGCTACAAAGGTCATGTTAAGCTGACCTGCCAGCCATACCGTTCCGAAAATATAGCAAATTGCCAGTCCCAATACCATGCCTACGATATGCAGGGCTACTTTGCCCGGAAAATGATCTACGAAAAATCCAACAATCAGCGCCATCAGGATAAATCCGACGAGATAGCCGCCGGTCGGTCCTGCCAGTTTACCGACTCCTGCCGTAAATCCGGAAAATACCGGAATGCCCACCATGCCAAGCAGCATATAAATCAGGTAACTGATCGTGCAAGCTTTCATTCCCAGCACATATGCCGCCAGATAAATAGCAAGATTTGTAAAGGAAATCGGAACCGGGCTGAATGGAAGCGGAATCGAGAGCGGTCCCAGAATACAGGTTACCGCCGTCATCACGCCAATCAGCGCCATCCGTTTAGTTGTAAAGTAAGGTCTGTGCTCCGCTTCTGCAGAAAGTATTTTACTCATGATATGAATGCTCCTTTTTTATAATGTGAAACCCATCGCCGCCAGCATCTCCTGGTCCTCGCTGATGCGGTTTCCGGAGGTTGTCAGCATATCTCCGGTGATGGCTGCATTCGCGCCGGAGCGGAATGCCCGTTCGCCGGAATGTTCCATTGAATTTCGTCCTGCTGCCAAACGGACCATCGCAGTCGGATTGATATAGCGGAAAATAGCAATCGTCCGCAGGATCTCATCCTCCGAAAGCGCTGCCTGATGTTCCAGCGGCGTGCCCGGAATCGGACGCAGGATATTGAGCGGAATTGACTTGATTCCAAGCTCGCTCAGCGTGATTGCCATGTCGATCCGGTCTTCCCAGGTTTCTCCCATGCCGATGATACCGCCGGAACAAACGGAAAGTCCTGCCGCCTGCGCACGCCGGATGACCTCCAGCTTGTCCTCAAATGTATGTGTGGTACAGATATTCGGGAAATTTCTCCGGGAAGTCTCAATATTAGCATGATACCGTCCCACGCCCGCCTCTTTCAGGCGGTTGAAATCTTCCTGTGACAGAAGTCCGTGGGAGGCGCAGAGCTCTACCTTACATTCCTTCTTCATAGCGCGGTATGCCCGAAGCGCCTTCTCCATCTCCGCTCCCGTCAGCGCACGTCCCGCCGTCACGATGGAGTAACGATGTACCTTCTTCGCCTCATGACGCTTGCAGTCCTCCAGAATCTCCTCTGGCTCCAGAAATGGATATTCTTCCACCTTCGCATGATGACAGGCTGACTGCGCGCAAAACTTGCAGTCCTCGCCGCAGCGTCCGCTTCGTCCATTAATGATAGAACACAGATCCACATGGTTGCCGCAGAGCTCCTTTCGGATTTTATCAGCTCCCGCACAGAGCTCATCCAGATCCTCACTCAATAAAAAGCTTAAATCCTCGCCCCGTTTCAGACGGCGTCCTTTTATAATATCTTCTGCCAGTTGTAAACTCATATCTTCTACTCCTTATCAAAATCAAAACACTTTTTCTCTAGTTATCCTTCGGTCAAATTCAAAAATATCCCATTTTTCTCATTTAGCTAACTTTCGCTATTATAAACCGTTGATTTTTAAATGTCAACATGCCAGATTAATATAGTTTACATTCTGGTGTCTGCTAAATCCAAAAAACCTGCATTTTTCCAGATATCCTCCAGCTATTTTCCAGACTCATGGCAGCAAAAAAAATGTGCCTTGGCACATCCGGGCGTCTCGCGCGGTCGCTTGCGACAACCTACATCTTCGCACGAGTGCGCATCATTGGCACGTTAGTGCCTTTTTGTGTAATAGGGAATTTCCTATGAAACAAAGCTGCTGTCCGACAGGCATTCCCATCGTCCAGCAGCTTTGTCAGCCTTTATTTCTAAGTTTCGTAACTGTTCAGTATCTTCACAGTCACGCGCAAAAATCCATTAAAAATTTCCTACCTGATCGGCTCCAGTGCCCCCATGCTCCGTTTCAAAATTCCCTTCATATAGGCAATCAAAATCCCATAATTGGTCATCGGGATCTCCTGATCGGCAGCGCTGCGAAGACGGCTCTTCATCTCCCGCGCATTCAGCATACAGCCGCCGCAATGAACGATCAGCTTATAACCGGACACATCCTCTGGAAATTCCGTCCCCGATGTAAAATGAAACTCCGGCGCTTTTCCCGTGTACTGACGGATCCAGTCCGGCAGCTTCTCCGTGCCGATGTCACCGCACTGGCGATGATGCGTACAGCCCTCAGAAATAAGAATCGGATCTCCGTCCTGTATCATTTCCAGCGCTTTGGCGCCCTCCGCTGCCTGTTTCAGATCCCCCTTATACCGCGCAAACAAAATGGAAAAGGAAGTCAGACGCACCTGCGGCGGTGTCAGCCGGTCTACCAGCGGAAATACCTGGCTGTCCGTGATTACCAATGCCGGATCTTCTTTCAATTTTGCAAACGTCTCCGAAAGTTCACTTTCCCGGCAGACAAACGGCATCGCACCGATGTCCAGCAGATCCCGGATGACCTGCTGCTGCGGCAGAATCAGCCGCCCCTTCGGCGCCGCCTTGTCAATCGGAACAACCAGAATTACCGTATCAAACGGTTTTACTAGATCAGCAACCAGCCGTTTTTCATCCGTCTCCTGTGACGTAAGACGTGCCATTTGCTCTTTTAACTGCTGGATTCCTTCTCTCGTCCGGGCACTCACATAGGCGGTATGTTCCACAACCGGTTCCTGTTCCGATTTTCCCGTCAGCAAATCCATCTTATTGTAAGCCACCAGATACGGGATTTCCTTCTTCTCAAACAGCCGGATCATCTCTTCTTCCCAGCTGCTGATTCCTTCCACCGCATCCACCACCAGGACTGCCAGATCCGCCTTATTTAAGACTTGACGAGTCTTGCCAACTCTCTTTAAGCCCAGCTCGCCCTCATCGTCGATTCCAGGCGTGTCGATGATAACCACCGGACCAAGCGGCAGAAGCTCCATCGATTTATAGACCGGATCGGTCGTCGTCCCCCGGATGTCCGACACGATCGCCAGCTCCTGCCCGGTCACCGCATTGACCAGACTCGATTTTCCCGCATTTCTCCGTCCAAAAAACGCGATATGTACCCGCTCGCCGGACGGCGTCTCATTCATTCCCATTTTGATCCTCCTGATTTAGTTAAAACCTGAAATCCCGCTGCCCCTTTTCAATTTCAACCAGATTTTTCCGCACGATCTCCTGCACTTTTTCTTTCGGAATCGAACCGATCTCCGCCTGAATCAGCTTCTCTCCAATCTCTTTCGTCCCCGGCGCCGCATAATCTTCCAGATACTCCTTGAGCGTCATCAACGCATTCGGATGACAACAGTTCTGAATCTGCCCGCTCTTGCACAGGCTCATAAAGCGGTCGCCCGTCCGTCCTTCCCGGTAGCACGCCGTACAGAAGCTTGGGATATAGCCTAATTCCATCAGCCAGCGGACCACCTGGTCGAGTGTCCGGTTGTCGCTCACATCGAACTGCGCCGAATTTTCCTCCTCCGGCTCTTCCTCTGCATATCCGCCGACACTGGTGCGGGAACCGCCGCTGATCTGCGATACGCCCAGCCGCAGCACCCGCTCCCGACAGGCTTTGCTCTCTCTCGTTGAGATAATCATGCCCGTGTACGGAACTGCCACCCGGATGCAGGCTACGATCTTCTCAAAAATATCGTCGCTGATACCGTTGTCAAAGGTCGATGGGTCGATATCGTCCGCCCGGCGGATGCGCGGCACGCTGATGGTGTGCGGACCAACACCAAAAACTGCCTCCAGATGTTCCGCGTGCATCAAAAGTCCTGCAAATTCATACCGGTACAACTCCAGACCAAATAAAACGCCAATTCCCACATCGTCGATACCGCCCTCCATCGCGCGGTCCATCGCCTCCGTGTGATAACAGTAATTGTGCTTTGGTCCCGTCGGATGCAGGCGCTCATAGCTCTCCTTATGGTACGTCTCCTGGAACAGGATGTACGTTCCGATTCCCGCCTCTTTCAGCTTCCGGTAATTCTCCACCGTCGTCGCCGCAATATTGACATTGACCCGGCGGATCGCCCCGTTTTTATGCTTGATACTGTAAATTGTCTTGATACTGTCCAGCACATATTCAATCGGATTGTTGACCGGATCCTCGCCCGTCTCCAGCGCCAGACGTTTATGTCCCATATCCTGAAGCGCAATTACCTCCCGGCGGATTTCCTCCTGCGTCAGCTTCTTTCTGGCAATGTGCTTGTTTTTCATGTGATATGGACAGTACACGCAGCCATTCACGCAGTAATTCGACAGATACAGCGGCGCAAACATGACGATCCGGTTTCCGTAGAAATCCTGCTTGATCTGGCGCGCCAGCTCAAAGATCTCCTCCACCTTTTCCGGGATCTCGCAGTCAAGAAGCACTGCCGCCTCGCGGTGGCTCAGCCCTTTTCGAAGCCGCGCCTTCGCCAGAATCTGATCGATCAGTTCCACATTGTTTTTGTTCTTCTCGGCATAGGAAAGAGTCTCTAAAATTTCCTCATGGTTGATAAATTCCTCTGCCTTTTTGGATGATGGGTTGTAATTGTAACTCATAGTCTCTTCTCCTTTTCTTACAGGTCAGGATGATAGCTGCCATGTTTTCCTCCGGCATTTTCAATTTCAAAAATGCCAGCATAACCAGCCGCCAATCGCCTCCTTCCCCGTCAGTTTATTTATCTGTAAGCATCTTTCGATGCCAACAAACCAAATCGCAGGCTTTTACCCCTTATAATCTCCCCGGTCGACGACTACCTCGTACCCGATGCTTTCCATGCGCCGTTTCATGCAGCTGACGCACTCCGCCGCCTCGTCTCCCGTGCAGATTTTATTGTCATAAAGCATATATTTGGCGCGCACCCCGACCGGAGACAGGTTCGGCATCACGACGTTTCCGCCTGCCAGAATCCCCAGTTCGCGCCCCATCGGGTGAATCGTTCCGAGCGCTGTCGTCGCCGGAAGCAGCACTTTCGGCTTCAGCAGGCGAAGCAGCCCTAAAAGAAACAATGTCTCTTCCAACGTTCCCGCCGCCTCCCCGCCAAACGGAGTGTCATGCTGTGGAATAAACGGACCGATTCCCACCATTTCCGGATCCAGTTCTTCGATAAAACGCATATCTCTCGCCAGACAGCGCGCCGTCTGGTGCGGCGAACCGACCATAAAACCGCATCCGGTCTGATAACCAAGCGCCTTTAAATCACGCAGGCACTGCATCCGGTGTTCAAATGACATCTCTGCCGGATGCAGGCTCGCGTAATGGCACGCGTCCGCCGTCTCATGGCGCAGCAGATACCGGTCCGCCCCTGCCTCTTTCCAGCGTTTCAACGTATCATACTTCTTTTCTCCGAGCGACAAAGTAATCGCACAATCTGGAAATCCTGCCCGGATCGCCTGCACCATCTCCATCACCCAGTCGTCCGTCATCGCCGGATCCTCACCGCCCTGCAAAACAAAAGTGCGGAATCCCAGCTGATAACCATTCTCACAGCAGGAAAGAATCTCCTCCCGACTCAGGCGGTATCGGCTTGCATTTCGGTTGCTCCTTCGGATGCCGCAATAAAGACAGTCGTTTTTGCAATAATTGCTGCACTCAATGAGTCCCCGCACATACACCGCTTTTCCGTACTCTCTTTCCCGGATGCAGCGCGCTTTTTCAAAGAGGTAGTCCGCCAGCTCCGGTGAACGTCCCTCGATCAGACTGACCCACTCATCCTCCGTCAGGGACTCCCCCGCTTCCAGACGGTCAATCAATCTCTTTAATTCTGTAATCGTTTCTATCTGTTCAGCGCCTGGACGGACCGCCTCCCGCCACCAGTCAGACGGTCGAAGCCCCGCGCGTGTAAAATCTGCCATTCCGTCACCTCGTTTTCATTCCTGTGCTTCCGGCGCCTTCGAATACAGCGCCTTCGAAGAAATCCCCCGCAGCATCCCCAGCTTCCCGGACAGCGCACTGATCACATCACCCGGCGCGTCAATCACGACGCTGATAATATTCACGTTCCGTTTGTGGTAAGGAATCCCCATCCGCCCGATGATATAGGGGGCGTACTGGTGCAGCAGCTCGTTCAGCGCCGGGACAGAGGCCGTGTCCCGGACGATGATCGCCAGCACGGCCACACGGGTCTCCACAGAGGATTCCTCCTTTTTCCAAAAAGTAAACCCCTCCGCCGCACTGGCAGAGGGGGATTTTGACATGCGCCGTCCGCCCGGCACCGCCGGGCGCTTCCCCGTCTTGCGGCCGGGGCT
>ERZ834433.2227-NODE-2227-length-12642-cov-4.679846_pt1 | contig 12642 bp, 17 predicted proteins | sample MGYA00519948_ERZ834433 | MGnify/ENA primary metagenome ERZ834433 (study PRJEB31850, sample SAMEA3708752) | human gut metagenome | biome: human gut; feature: human-associated habitat; material: faeces | place: China | collected 2014 ...
ACATGAAATCAAAATACAAAAAAATTAAATATACAAATACTGAGGTAAAAGCTCCGGTTGTCACTTTGTTAAAATCAAGTCCAGAACTTGATAGAACAGACATGATAGAATTAAGATATTCAGACATAATCATAGTTATTTCAAGAATTTTACGAAAAACTATGTATAATAAAGCAGAATCAAGAATCGAAATACGAAGAAAAAATAACACTCTTTGTGCACTAGTTAGAGTAAAGGATACTATCAATGATGCAAAAATAATGGTTGAAAACTATTACATTTTCGCAAAACTTTATATATATTTGAATGAACAAAAATATATTAGTGACAAAGAGTATAGATACTATGAAGAATGGGCTAAGATAGTGTATGATGGGTTTAATCATAAACTATATGATGAAATAATGGGGGTGCTCAAATATGCCAAAGAATCCTAAAATCCCAACCACATCTAAGGGTTTGAATGTCAACCCAAACATGCTGACTACTGCAGAAGCTTTGCAACTCCGCAGACAGCTTGCTAAACGTTTGAATCAGCGTATGCGTAGATTAAAGGCAAAAGGATTTGATTCAGAAGTAGGAGGAGCGTACGCAGATTACCAAGATTTGCTTGCAAGATTTTTTCCGGGACGATCAACAATTCCGGAAAATCTGGAAAATGAAAAATATAAAGGGTTGCCAAGAACCCAAGTGAAAGCTATCCAGAAGATTCTGAAAGAAAAGAGTAGCACTGTGCAGGGTTGGACAGAGATCATAGATCAACGTCAAAAGACCCTCAGCACTAAATACGGAATCAATTTCAACTCAAAAGAGGAAATGAAACTGTTTTTCAAATCTGAGGTATGGAAGTGGATGCAGAGATTTTATGACAGTAAACAGATAATGAGAATCATCAGTCACAAACTGGATGATTCTACTGTTTCTGAGATCATAAAAGATTTAGAGAAGTTCAGAGCGCGAACGGATCCAGACATGGCTGATACGATTGCAAAACAACTTGGTTTTTCTGGAGAAGCAGAGGCTTTAAAATACAGACCATAGCAGGGGGGTAAAATAATGGTAGTCGCAGGATATCCGGTTATTTATTTTAAAAACTATGATTATATGCGACTATTCAACGGTGATTTCATCCGGCGATCCAACGCAGGTCATTACCTTGGAGTATACGAAAAAATCATAACGGTAGATACTGAAACATTTGTCTATCTTAATAAAAGCATTGGTTTTGTCACAGACTGGACAATCACGATAGAGAATGATTGTTGTATTTATGGAAATCATGTTTCCGATCTGATAGACACAATAGACAGAATATGCACAACTTTACATGCTGACGACAGTCACCTTGTACGGTTTTTCATTCATAACTTGCCTTATGACTATGTTTTTCTCCGGAATCATTTTTTCCAGAAATGGGGAACCCCAGACAAGTCACTAGCTGCTAAAACTCATAAGTACATCTTTATGAAATGGACAGGGCAGGGGATTGAGTTCCGGGACAGTCTTATCTTGACACAGAGATCGTTAGAAAAGCTTTGTAAAGACATGGGAACCACTGAGAAAGCTGTCGGAACATGGGACTATAAGAAGTTTCGAACACCAGCTAGTCCACGTACAGCAAAAGAAATAGCATATGTCTGTACGGATACGATAAGCTTATGCAAGGCCCTACGCAAATACATAGATCAGCGAGGATTTAACGTGGCAACCTGTCCACTGACAAACACAGGCTTTATCCGGACTAATGCCCGCAGGAGATCAAGAAAAGATAAGAAATGGCGCAAGAAATTTGAGCAAATGGCATTAACACTTGAACAGTATGACCAAATGCTTGACTGCTATCATGGGGGGTATACTCATGCCAACAGATACTATGTTAATCAGCTGATAAAAGAACCTGTCGAATGCTATGATTTTGCAAGCTCATACATTGCTTGGATGTGCTATTGCAAGTTTCCAATGTCAAATTTTTGTTATACAAATACTATAACATTAAAGGACATTATGGAACTGAAAGAAGATTATGCTTTTTCCGGCTATATAAGATTAAAGAATCTGAGGTTGAAAAAAGAATGTCCTATGCCCCCGCTGGCTTTTTCAAAAGCAAAAGTTTGTGTTTTTCCGGAAGCAAAAAGCAAAAAAGAACAGTTTCATGAAAATCTGGATAATGGAAAGATCGTTAATGCTGATCTTGTCATATATCCCTTTACGGATCCGGATTTAGAAGTCATTCTGTCAAGTTATGATTATGAATGGGCAGACGTCTCAAAAGTCATGAGAGCGACAAAGGACTACTTGCCAGAGTGGTTCACAGGCTATTTAATGGAATTGTTTTTTAAAAAATGTACCCTTAAAGGCTTGGATGAAGCAAACTATATGATCTCAAAGGGGGAACTTAATGGAATGTATGGTATGACAGTACAACGGATCATTCAGATCTTATGTACAGAGCTTATGGAATCCGGAGAGTGGGAGGCAAAAGAACCAGAGGACAGGGAAAAAGAACTTGAAAAGTTTTACCGGAATAAAAACAGCTTCATGCCCTACCAGTGGGGAGTTTTTATCACAGCCTATGCACAGGCTTATCTTTTTCGGTTGGGAGCCTGCTGCCGGAAATGGCTATACTCTGATACGGATTCTGTCAAAGGTACAGACTGGGATCATGATAAACTGAATGAGTTTAATCAGTCCATCGTTGAAATGTCACAAAAAAGAAACATCGGAGTAGTTGAGTATAATGAAAAAATATTCCGTCTGGGTATTGCTGAGTTTGACGGAATCTATAGTGAGTTTATAACGATGGGAAGTAAGCGCTATTGTTACCGACTGAAAAAAGATGCATCATTACATCTGACAGTCGCAGGAGTACCAAAGGAGGGCATCTATTGCCTGGACGATGATATAACCAATTTTAGAAAAGGATTTATTTTTAAAAATGATTTGATTTTCCGTAGGAATTACCGGAGGTCAAATGATTGGCAGGATCCCAAGTGGAAAATGAAAACGGAGTATCTTTTCCATGATGGAATCAATGAACTGACCATTGACGGATGCAGGATTGAATATGGCTGTGCTATCCGGTTGACTGATACAGAGTATGAATTGGATCATACAATTCCGTATGATAAAGAAACAGGATTGCCGTTGCCATTTGAAATGGAAGATACAGTATATGAATAGAATTGTTATAAATTTGTAATAGTTTTGTAACATAAATAAGTTAAACTGTATAAAGGAGGTGTAACCTATGAAAAAATTCTGGAAAGAAAACAAAGAAGATTTGAGTACATTGTTTTGGACTTGCGTCACTTTTGCTTGCATGTTTGTAAGCTGTCAAGTCTGGATGCTGTTAGGTGATTAAGGAGGTGAAGAACCATGATTGACATGTCAGAGATTTATGAAACACTGCGAACAAGCAGTCTGAGAAAAGTTAGCTATGAGGATGATGAGATCAGTATCATAGCATACAAAGTAGGAAATATCATTAGAATTGATGTAAAGGAGGTACAAAGATGACAGCAATTTATGAATTATATGATGCATTACTTACTATAAAAGATTATTGTGCGTCAAAAGACAATACATGCGAGGGTTGCCCACTCATTGATAGTGATGATTGCTGTATTTTTATAAAAGAGACAGCACCATCAAATTGGGAACTGGTTGAACCAACAAGAAGATTATGTAAATAAAAGGAGAAAAAATCATGTTAAAATCAAATGTAAAAATCACTTGCAAAGCATATAACGGTAACTCAAAAACAAAAGCTTTTATTGATCTTGAACTTGATGACACACTTGTAATTAAAGGACTTACACTGGTTGAGTGGAATGATGGACTTTTTTTGTCATTCCCAAGCAAAAAAGGAAAAGATGGAAACTATTACAATTCCGTTTACTCTCTGGATAAAGAGTGGTCAAATCTTTTGCAGGATGCTTGCATTAAAAAGTATAAGGAATGCAATCAGACTTCGCAGCCTGCAACCTCTGGAGGTGGATTTCAGTAAATGAATATTTACGATAAAAATGGGTGGCTGGATGTTCCAAGGGTTGTCCAGCTTGCTGATAAAAATAAAATTAACTTTATCTTTATCATTGGAGCAAGACGAACCGGAAAAACATATGGAATATTTCAGCACTTTATCAATGATGTTTTTTCAAAAAATGAGAAAATCATTTATATGCGCCGGACAAAAGAACAGCTGGCAAAAGTGTTTCTTCCGGAATTTGATCCATGGCTGGACATCAACAAAGATATGAATAAATTTTTCCATTTTGAAAAACCCAGAGGTGAATACGGTCGTATTAAGATTGTGGAGCAGACAGAGGAAGAGGAGGTTTATAGAGGTGAGGCTTTTTGTCTCACATCAATGCATAATAATAGAGGTTTCTCAGGGTCTGATTTTTCAGAGGGTATTTATGATGAATTTATCCCGGAGAAGATTGCTAAGGCAATCAGTGGGGAAGATGATGCTTTTTTGAATGCTGTTGAAACAATCTCATCAAACAGAGAGTTGCAAGGGAAGAAACCATTCCGCTGGTGGCTGGCTTCCAATTCCAATACACTGGATAATCCGATTGTACAAGCTTTTGGTTTACTTCCAATCCTGGAGAGAATGAAAAAGAATAAGCAGGAATTTTCCTTGCTGAAAGAACGAGGAATCATTTTAGTTTTAATCAATGATTCCCCGATTTCTGAAAAAAAGAAAGACACTGCATTGTATCGTGCTTTATCGGGTGATACGGACTTTGCAAAGATGGCGCTTTCAAATGACTTTGCATATGATGATGTGTCAGCTATCAGATCAGAGGATATACGCCAATACAAGCTTATTTGCGTGATTGGAAAAGTAGCAATTTATGAGCACAAATCAAAAGCTCATTTGTACGTGTCGGATCATATCTCTGGGTCTTGTAAAGATGTATTTGAAGACAACCAACATGGAAAAGACCAATTCAGATGCTTTTATAGTTGGATTGATAGCTATCGTCTGACAAATAGGATAAGTTATCAGAATATTTCAGTAAAATTTTATATTGACAAATTATTCAAATAATCTTATATTTTACTTAGGTCAACGTGGCTACATCGACCGCCGGAAGCGGATGCCGTGGGATGATTACCCGGAAGCGTTGACCTATTTAATTAACTTCCGGCAGAAAAGGAGATAAAAATGAAAGTAGATCAGATTTTAGAACTTGGAAAACTTGGATTTACAAAAAATGAGATCATGGGGATTCTGAACGCTCAGAGCATGTCCGGACTTGGACAGATTCCAACTCTGGAACAGGGTACTCCGCAGCAGACTACTCCGGTACAGATTCCAACTCCGGGACAGGATGCAACCAATACAGCATTACTGACAGCAATCAATACTCTGACTGCTACGCTTCAGGCTGGCAACCTGTCAGCATCCGGTAAAACCGGAACAACACAGCGCACTTCTGACAACGTAGCAGAAGACCTCATGAAACTCATGAATTAAGGAGGGTAAATAAATGTCAAACAGTTTAGTAGTACAGGATGCCTATTTAATCATCAATGATTTATACAAGATGGCTACTGGTCGTGAAAACATCAAAGCAGTAGATACAAGTTCCTTTGTGTCGGTTGGTGAAACAATGCTGCGGACAGGTGTAGAACCAACTTTAAAAGCACTAAGTCAGTGGTGTGGACGCACGTATTTTGATATGGAAAAATACAGATCCGGAGTATTCCGTTCCATCATTGAGAATAATGAACGATGGGGAGCTATCACACGTGAGATTATTTCTTTACCACTGGATGCAGAAGCTTCACAGGATTGGAATACAGATCTGAATGAAAATCAGCTTGCTGATGGTCAGTCGGTCGACATGTACAAGATCAATGCCCCGAAAGTAGTGGAGTTGAAATTCTACGGTAGCAAAGTCTTACAGTCTCATATCACACGATTCCGTGATCAGCTGGCATTAGCATTTTCAAATGAAGCAGAATTTATCATGTTTGTAAGTAGCTATATGACTGCTTACTATAATGATATTGAATCCAGAAATGAAGCAAAGCGCAGACTGACGGTGCTCAACTTTATGGCAGGCATTTCCTCTCTTGGAACAAATGAAGTAGATCTTGTAAAGGAGTACAATACAGCCTATGGAACAGAACTGACAAGAAAGCAGCTTTTAAGCCCGGAGCACCACAGAGATTTCATGGCTTTTGTGGTTGCAAGAATCAAAAAAGATTCCAAAAAGATGCAGGATCGTACCACAAAGTACCACATGAATCTGACTGGAAAAGATATCCTGCGCTTTACACGTCCGGAGAACCAGAAACTGCTTATGTATACTGATTTCTGGATTGATTCTGAAACACAGGTATTTCCGACAGTCTTTAATGATGAACAGTTAAAGATTGCCGACAAAGAACTTGTAAACGGATGGCAGGAGTTTGACAGTCCGGCGATCAACATTACACCAAACATCATTGATGCGAACGGTGTTTCTAAAACAGCTACGAAAGTAGTAAGCCTCCCTTATGTGCTGGGTCTTTTATATGACCGCAGAGCAATGGGAGTGAACAATCAGTGGATGTATTCGGCAGCTACTCCGTTCAATGCAGCAGGTGGTTACTACAATATCTTCGATCACTACCGGTTCAATGCTTGGAATAACTTCACACACAACGCAATTCTTTACGTACTGGGGGAGGGGGGAAAATAAAATGTTAGCTGCTTCGTTGAATGTCCCAGCGGGGGGTTCTATTGTTGCAAGGTTACCTGTCAGAGAGGTTGGTGTTAGGCGATTAATTATTTCTGCACCTTATAATGGTTTGGATATAACTTATGACGGTAATATTATTCTTAGGTTTAACGGATATAATGGCTTCTATGAAATAGACTTCGAATCTTATTATGGATATCCAAACTCTACACACTTTGCTTTTATAAATAATTCGAGTGAAAATCATACAGTTTGTGTATTGATTGATTATGTACCTGAGGCACCAATAGTTAATGATTATTTTGAGAAAGGGAATGGTCCATCATGATAGACACAATTTTAACCGTATTGGGAAACTATGCATTTCCTATCGTTTGTTGTATCGCCATGGCATACTTTGTAAAATACATGTATGACCAGACGAATGCAAGAGTTGACAAACTCAACGAAGAGCACAAAAATGAAGTTGACACACTTTCTGAGGTAATCAAAAACAATACGATTGCCTTAGAAAAGATGAATACATTAATCGAACAGATTGGAAAGTAGGTGCTATATGACAGCAAATGAACTTGTAGCATATGCTACTAATTTAATTGGTACTCCTTATGTGTGGGGTGGTAACACCCCAGCACAGGGACTTGACTGTTCCGGATTGCTTTACTATATCCAGAAAAAAGCAGGATCAGACGTGAGAGATATGACTGCTTCCGGATATTCCGAGCTTGGAAAAAAGATTGGAATTGGGCAGAAAAAACCAGGTGATTTTCTCTTTTTTGGTAGACCAGTGACCCATTGTGCTATTTATGTTGGCAATGGTTATATGATCGAAAGCCGAGGAGGACGAAAAAACACTGCTGAAAATCCAGGTATGGGAGTTGTAAAAAGCCCTGTAAGTCGTAGATCTGACTTATCTTGTATTCGAAGGGTATGGACAGAATACAATGAAGCACTAACCTATTCGATTGGAAAAACTTATACAACCAAAGTTGACCATTTACATGTTCGTTTTTCTGTCTGGGGACAGATCAAAGAGTATGCACAGCTGACAGCAGATGGAATGAAACATGCTTATTCCGATGGGTGTTTGAAAAAAGGAACCACAGTCACGGTAAAGGATGTCAAAAAGGACGATGCCGGAGCAACGTGGGTTAAGATTCCATCCGGTTGGATCTGCGCAATCACAGCAAAAGGAGATATCTATTTATCATGACAGAGATTATCTTATACCATTTTTCCAAAAGGAAAAACAGCACCAAAAGACCAACGGGACAGGGCACTACTGTGTCCTGTCTTTTAAAATCAAATACCACTTTTCAAAATCCAGTATTTAAGTTAAAGCTAGCACTGGATAGTGCGTTGCAATTTAACTATCTGAAATGGGCTGACCATTACTATTTTATCAATTCAACAGTATCGTTAAATAATGACATGGTTGAGATCTCAGCAAGTGAGGACGTGTTAGCAACATACCGGACAGAGATCAGCAACTACACATGTTTTATCGAGCGATCAAGTAAGCAGACTACGCTTGCCAATGACTCTATGTATATCCCAACAAATGATTGGGTGTTAACCACAAGGAATGTAACTCATAAAGAGAAAATAATGACAAGTGCATATTCACAGCAATATATCATACGGGTAGTTTCAAGAACCGGAGTAGCGTCATATTATATAAACGGTGATCAATTAAATAACTTGCTTGACTTTATGTACACGGAATCGAATTTTACTGACGTGATACAGGATGCCATTACAAAGTTAATGTTTGACCCATTTAAATATATAGTTGATTTGAAATGGGTTCCATTTGTTGAATCTGCTTTTAAAAGCAGTAATGATGAAGCAATCCAACTAGGATTCTGGGACACTGGAGTGGCAGCAAAAAGAATTGATGAAGATACAGTTGTTAATTTTTCGTATTCTTTTGCTTTTGATAATCCACTTTACGCTATTACAGATTTCAGATACTATACTTCATCTTTTTCAAACTATTTTATAAAACTCCCTTTTATTGGAGTGGTTGCCCTCAATCCATACAAGATAGATGAAAGCGTAAATGCACTATATCAGTTTGATGCAACAAGCGGATTATGCAACGTGTTTTTGCAATCAAAGAAAGTTGTTTTTGCATCTTATCAGCTGCAATTATCAGTCCCTGTGCAAATCGGTTATGCCAGCACAAACATAGCACAACTAGCTACGTCAGCTGTGAGCCTTGTCGGTGCTGGCTTACAGGGAAACATTGCACAAGGAGTATCAGCAGGAATAGATGCAGGCAGAAGTATTACCGCACCAGAGATTTCTATGCTTGGAACTGTTGGGAACATATCGAATATTCTCAACAATCAGATTTTAGAGTTTAATTCCTATGCCTGTACAAGCATAGATCCAGATGGAGCAAGTGAGGGTTTTGTAGATGGCACTGTACGCACTATATCTGGACTGAGTGGGTTTGTAAAGTGCCGGAATGCATCTATCCAGATTGCAGGATTTGAGGGGGATCAAGAACAGGTAAACAGCTACCTAAATAACGGGTTTTACTTTGAATAGAAAGAGGTGATAAACATGTGGACACCGGTTAATTTCGATAAAATCAACATTTGCACAAATTACTTCCAGCCATCCGGAATAAAAGTAGATAGCTTATACACAGATACGTTTGATCGAATGCTTTATGAGCGTGTTTGTTCTATTTTGGACATTACCTATAATGGAACTATTGACATTGATTATTTCAAATATTGCTTGCTTTTCGGGGGGTATATTTGCATCACAAAGACAGACCTTTATGGACTGATTGCACAGTATCCAATGCTGACAGGCTACAATATTTATTTCAAACCAACCACAGCTACTATACACACGTATGCAAGCAACGCAGAGATTGACATGGAGGACATGGAGATCGGAAAAGACTGTTCAGTCATCTATCTCAGACCTACTTTTTGTGGGATTGGAGATATCATTGGTTTTTACAGCTATAAGTTGGCACTGGTAGCAAGTGCTTTTGACATGAACGTGTTCAACTCAAAATTAGCTTTTCTGATAGCTGCGAAAAACAAGGCAGCAGCACAGACGTTGAAAAAAATCTATGACAGCATACAAGCTGGTAATCCGGTTGAGGCTTTTGACGTATCGATAAAAAGTGAGGACAGACAAGGAGTCAAACAGGAAGCCTGGGAGAGCTTTAATAAAGATCTGAAGCAAAACTTCATTGCACCGGAGCTGATTGAGGTATTTGAGAAACTTCTGGATCAGTTCGATACAGAGGTTGGTATTCCATCTGTTGGGTCTGATAAAAAAGAACGACTGAATGTGCTTGAAACAAGCAAAAATGATGCAGAATCAGTGACACGGCTCACTACTTGGCTTGAGACCATGAACGCAGGTGTTGAGATGACAAACAGACTTTATCCGGAGATGAACTTATCAATCAAGATCAGAAGCTATGAAACTGCGGAGGTGAAACCATATGGGACTTTATAGAGTAACGATAGCAGGACTTTATGAATGGAACGATACCCTATTTGACAAGATGGAGTTCCCAGAATCAGCCGACAGGCAGAATTTTATCGATAGCTTGCTTTTGTCCTATGGGGATTGCGAGCCATTATATCCGGACTGGGATTTCATGCACAATAATGCTATCCCTGCATGGAGCAGGAAGTGGAAAAGAAGTATAGACAAAGTATACAAGGTATTAAATTTAACTGAGTATGAGCCACTTGAAAACTATGACCGCCATGAAGAATGGACAGATAGCCCAGATATGACACGAACAAGCCAAACAACCGGACAGGATGTAAACAGGGCAGAAGCAGGACAGGGAACCACTACGACCAACTCTGGGACAGATACAGCTACCAATGATGTCAGCGCTTTTAATGATGCAAGCTACAGTCCGAATGAAAAAACAACGACGGAGTACAGTGGTAGTACAAAAGTGCAAAGCTCTGGAGAAAACAAAAACACATTTGAATACGGAAAAGGTGAAACAAGCCGAGAGACAGGACAAAACACCCATTCCGGACATATTCATGGGAATGTTGGTGTGACCACTTCGCAAGAGATGGGACTATCTGAGCTTGAATTACGGAAACAAAGCTTTATTGATTATTGTACCGGACTTTTTGCACAGGATCTGCTTTTATTAATTTATTAAGGAGGGATGAAATATGTTTTTTAATTACCCACATAGTTCTATGCAAGATATGAATATGGACTGGTTGCTCAAAGTTGGAAAACAGGCAAGTAAAGATCATGAGGAATGGACACACATAAAAGATACAGCTCAAACCATGATCGATGATGCTATTCAAAAATCACTTGATGATGGAGAGATCGGAAAAGTAGTAAATGACGCTACTACAAAAGTCATCACTGAACAGATTGACCCATTAAAAGAACAGGTTGGAACAAATACATCTGAGATCACAAAGTTACAAAAAAGGGAGGGACTTTTTGACCACTCCGGAAAAACCATCATCATCGGAGACAGCTACACGGTTGGTTATAGTCCGGAGGGTAATCTACAGCCCTGGACTACTAACTTTATCAATTACACAGGGCTTGAGAATGTTACTATTTCTGCAAATGGTGGAGCTTCATTTTCGACAGCTTCCAATTCATTCCTTATGCTTTTAAATGCTGTGCCAGCTTCTGATGACGTGAAGCAGATCCTTGTAGTTGGGGGGTTTAATGAGTTCGGAACCTATTCAGAAATTGAAAACGCAATCAATGCTTTTATGGGTGCTGCGGAGGTCAGATTCCCAAATGCAAAAGTCTTTGCCGCTATGGTAGCATGGTCAGTTGACCGGACGGACGATCCGAACGTGCAAAACAGATTAAAGATTGCAAAATCTGTTTATAATACACAGCGGAAGAATTGGCGGTATCTGACAGGCTCAGATTATATACTCCATGCTGACGGTTTCCTTGCTTCTGACGGATTTCACCCAAACACAACAGGGCAGGAACGGCTTGCTACCTATCTTGCTACAGCTGTCGAAACAGGGGCATGCAGCCCATCATTTTATGAAGTTACTGCAAATTTTGAAGCTGGTGACTTTGCACCAACTCCGGGATCAAGCTGGGCTTTTGTGAGCTCATATAATGAAAATACAAGCACTTTAATCTGGGGTAACTATGTTTGTTTACCAAACAGCGGAACGCTTGTCTGTGATGGCACTGAATACCGTTTGGGACGTATCTATTCGACTTCATTTATTGGAGACCATAACGGGTATACATGCTACCCAACAACCGTGATCGTTAAGTCCATCAGTGACTTTTATCACATTCCTGCACAGCTTAACTTCAGAGGACGCCATATCTATTTGAGCTTGTATGATATTTCTGATGATAAGCATAACTACCGGACTTTGACAGAGGTCACACAGGTACAGATTCACAGAGGATCAATTACCATGTAAATAAAATATGATAGCCCAGTGAATGCTGGGCTATTTTTATTTTGCATCCTTTAAAAGCTTTCTGAGTAACTTGATTACACCCCAGTTTGTTGATGCCTTGTAGATTTTAAGTTCTTTAAATGGCTGATAGTAAGCTACCGACCAATCCTTATAGTCAGTTAAGGCTATTTCAATGTAATCTATATGGCAAAGATAGTATACACATAAATAATCACCATCTTCGGATATCTCACATGTAAAGCCTTGTCTCTCAAGATCACGAGCAAGTTCTTTGAGGTTCATGACCTCTTTGTTATAATATTGATTGTATTTCATGGTTTAATCCTCCTATTTAAATCCCTTGCTTTTCATTTCATTTTCAAGATTAAGTAACTCATTCCATAGTTCCTTTTGCTGTGTTTCGAAAAAATCACAATTAGGATAATTCCTAACATCATCATAACTCCTGCTCCATCTTGTTAATAAAGCTTCATGTGCTAATTCATATAATCTTGCTTCACTCATCA
>ERZ834433.2237-NODE-2237-length-12583-cov-3.477890_pt1 | contig 12583 bp, 10 predicted proteins | sample MGYA00519948_ERZ834433 | MGnify/ENA primary metagenome ERZ834433 (study PRJEB31850, sample SAMEA3708752) | human gut metagenome | biome: human gut; feature: human-associated habitat; material: faeces | place: China | collected 2014 ...
GGTCACGCACATCATACACGCTGCCCCAGACCTCGGGCACGCCGCGGTCGACGTTGCAGAGCGTATAGACCGCTTCCATCGCGGTGCGGATGGAGTACTCGGTGGTGAACACGGTGTCGCGCGGGGTATCGGCGAACTGGCCGACGAACGCGAGGTTGACGGAACCATCGGGCACGACCTTCGGGCGGTCGCCTTCGGCTCTGGGCTCAAAGAACGTGGTGACGTAAGGCATCATGCACGGCGTGGTGTTGCATTCGTTCGTGGCCAGATCCATGATCTGATCCTCGGGGATGCCGATGTGGTACAGCCACTCTGCCGCCAGCTCGATGCCGGTGCAGTCGCACATGTTCTTCTTGATGAAGTCGCCCTTGTCGTCCCAGCAGTTGAGGCCGTAGACCCAGATCAGGCAGTGATCCTTCGGCTGCTCCTGGAACTGACCCTGACGGTTGATGGTCCAGCTGATGAGCCAGCTCGAGTCGCGGCAGGTGACGATGCCGCCGGTGACGACCTTGCCGGAGAGCGGGTCGCGCTTGCAGATCTTCTGGATCGCATCGAGGATCTGCTTGTTGGCCGTGTCGACCGTCCAGGACTCCCAGCTGGTCTCCTTGATGTCCTTGAAGAACTTCTCGGGATGGCCGAACGCCGGATCCTGCGCGGCGAGCTTCTTCCACATCTCGACGGACGGGCCTTCGCCGTTCTTGACCTTCACGACCGGCGCGTGGGTGTTGTCGCCGTAAGCGGACGCGTCGCCCTGGCAGCCGTTGGTGCAGATGACGAGATCGTTCTCGGTCAGCTCGATGACCTTTTCCACGCCGCCCTGGGTGTACTCGATCTTCTTGGCGACCTTCTTGTCCTCGGTGCAGTCGCAGACGATGTTCGTGACCGTGGTGTCGAAGAGCACCTTTCCGCCGTGGTCGGTAATGTATTTGCACATCGGGAGGATCATCGACTCATACTGGTTGTAGCGGGTGAAGCGCAGCGCGCTCAGGTCGGGCAGACCGTCAATGTGGTGGATGTAGCGCTGCAGGTAAAGCTTCATCTCAAGGGCGCTGTGCCACTTCTCGAACGCGAACATGGTCTGCCAGTAGGTCCAGAAGTTCGTGGCGTAGAACTCATCGTCAAACACGTCATCGATCTTCTTGTCCTCGAGGGACTTGTTGGTCGCCATGAACAGCTTGAGCAGCTGCGTGGCGGCGCCGGGCGTCAGGCCGTACTTACGGTCGGTATGGGCGTCCTGGCCCTGCTTCTCGGTGACGCGGCACAGGGAGAAGTTCGGGTCTTCCTTGTTGAGGTAGTAGTACTCGGAGAAGATCGTCTCGCCCGGGTTCACGATCGACGGGATGGACTTGAACAGATCCCACATGCACTCGAAGTGGTTATCCATCTCACGGCCGCCGCGCATGATGAAGCCCTTGGTCGCATCGTAGATGCCGTCGCAGGAGCCGCCGGCTACGGGCAGGTGCTCAAAGAGCGTGATGTGCTCACCGGGCATCTGCGCATCGCGGATCAAAAAGCAGGCCGCCGCCAGGCCGGCCAGACCGGTGCCGACGACGTATGCCGACTTGCCCTCGATGCCTTCGGGTTTTTTCGGCGTTGCAAACGCCTCGTAGTTACCGCTGCTGTAATACATTCTGTGTACCTCCCATTCATGATGTGTTTTCCGTATTTTTTGTGCAGTCCGCTGCACGAGTTTCTTCTGTTATGGTCACTAACACTTGCCTCCAAAAAAAAGAAGCAACTTCGTTTGACAATTATCAATATAGCGAATTTCGCCATCTTTACTGCACCATTTGTTACGCAAATGGCGATAATTAAACATAACCATTTGGTTTCGTTGAATGTCACTAAATTGGCGATTTGCAATTGTGCATTTTGACCGTTTTTCGCCAAACGTCCAATTAAAATGCGTCAAATGGCACAAAAGAAAGCTGTCAAAAAGCGAAATTCGCTTTTTGACAGCTTCCAGTTTGGACATATATGGTCGTCAAGTGTGCCCTACAAGTTGGCCATGCCCTCCAGCGCAGGGCGGTCGAGCACATAGATCTTGCCGCGGCCGGTGCGCAGAAGGCCCATCTGACGCATCCCCTCCAGCTCCCTGCTGATGACCTCGCGCGTGGTGCCGAGGTGGTGGGAGATCTCCTCGTGGGTGATGCGCGCAAAGCCGTCCTCGGGGTGGGCATCGGCCTTTTCGAGCACGACGCGGGCGATGCAGCTGCGCAGAGGATGGAAAAAATAATACTCTATGTTATTGAGCACCGTCTGGACATTGCGCGCCTGCGTGCACTGCAAAAACTGCTGCACGACCGGCGATTCCGCGCACAGCGGGCGCAGGGCCACAATGTTGATGTACGGCGTCGCTGGTCGCCTGCAGGATGGGGACCGTGTCACCCGGCGCTGCACTGTCGAGCGTATTGAGCATGCAGCAGCCGCCGCTGACGATCGACATGAGCGTGATCTCGCGGCCGGTGTCCGTCGCAATAAACACACGCACTCCGCCCGAGAGCACGAGAAACAGGCCGTTTTTTTCCGGCATGGAAAAGATCACGTCGTCCCCCGCGCGGTACGAGCGGACGATCGTATTCAGGCGCAGCATCTGCTGCTGAGAGCCCGTCAGCGAATCCCAGAACGGCAGGCACACCGTAAAGTCATAGGAACGTTTGTTTTTATCCGTGCTGCACACCTCCGCCGTTTTGGAATGATATGTTAGCGCCACTAACATATATGCGCAAAAAAAGAAACTTGCTGCTTCTTCTCACATCTTATCAAATTGACACGTCCATACCGTATCATTTGTTACATATCCGGTGCCTTTTCACGTTTTCCTGCCAGTACGGAGGCGTCTGGTTCATTCTTGATATAGCTCACGAGCAGCTCGCCGGTAAACTGGACGACATCGACCGGAGAAACGCCGAAGGACACGTTCTCATAGATCGTCGTACCGGTATAAGCGTTGAGCAGACACTGATACACCGCGTAAATATTCACATCCGGGCGGATCGAGCCGTCGGCCACGCCTTCGCGCAGGGCCTTGAGCGCCGGGACGGGGATCTCCTTGTCGTAGTACTTCCAGAACACATTGTTGACGTCGCTGCCGGTGTTCTTCTCGGAATAGGCCGAAAACATCTCGCGCGTGTAGTCGTACCACTCCGGCTGGTCATCATAAATGCGGAAGTAAATGTGCATGCAGACGACGAACTTTTCATACCCCGTCGTGCACGCTGCGGACTCTCGCTTGTACTGCTCCATAAAATCAGTAAAAAACGTAGCCAATGCGTCGCGCCAGGCGGCAAACACGAGCGCGTCCTTGTTGCGGAAATAGCGGTACAGCGACGTCGGCGTCAGGCCGGCCGCCTCGGCGATGCGGCTGATGGGCGTCGCGGCGATGCCGTCAGCAATGAACAGCGACTGCGCCACATGGATGACCCGCTGGATGTTCTGTTCGCGTTGCTCGCTGCGTTTCATGGCTGCACCTCCCGTGCAAAAAAGTTGCTTACAGTATGCCATGTTTCCCCGTCGTTTGCAACAGAAAATGATGCGTGCCCGCTGAAACCTGCCCCGGAAAGCGCAAAAAGAGCACTCTGCCGAGGCAGAGTGCTCTTCGTTTGGGTTGTTCTGTTTTGGCTGGTTGGTGCCGAATCAGGCAGCCTTCTTCGCCTTGGCCTGCGCTGCGAGCGCCTTGCCGCCCTCGATGACGAGGTCGATGGCAAGGATGACAAGCAGGATGGCCAGGATCGCGCGGATGTAGCACCAGGCAAGGCCGGTGCCGCCGGCGATGATGGCAGTGATCTGGGACTTGATGGTGAACACCAGAGACGTCAGCGTCACGAGGATCATGAAGATCATCGGGAAGTAGAACATCTTGTTGTTTCTGCCCATCTTGCCGAGCCAAGCGGCGACGGCCAGCAGGCCGAGGCCGGCCAGGAGCTGGTTGGCAGCGCCGAACAGGGGCCAGATCTTTGCATAACCGGTCATGCCGAGGGCAATGCCGAGCACGACGGTGATCGCGGTGGAGACGTACGGATTGCAGAGAACCTTGCGCGCGCCGGTAACGGTCGCATCGCCGGCCTTCTCACCGGGCTTGAGCCAGAACTCCTGGAACATGTAGCGAGCCAGACGGGTCGCGGTGTCCAGAGAGGTCAGGCAGAACACAGACACGGCCAGGACCATCAGCGTGTAGGTGACGGACACAGCGCCGGAGCCGAAGATCTTGCCGAGCATCTGGGACAGGCCGGTCGCGAACACGACGGTCGGGGTGACGGTCGTACCAGCCTGGTAATCTTTCCAGATGTACGCAACAGCGCACAGGGAAACGATCGCGAGCACGCACTCAATGAGCATGCCGCCGTAGGCGATGGGCTGCGCGTCCTTCTCATTGTTGAGCTGCTTGGCCGTCGTGCCGGAACCAACGAGGGAGTGGAAGCCGGAGATGGCGCCGCAGGCAATGGTAACGAACAGAGCCGGGAACATATAGCCAAGGGAGCTGCCCGTCGGGGCGATGGTGTCTTTGAAGCCGGTGAACGCAGGCATATCCAGCGTCGGGTGGCAGCCGATGACACCGATGATCGCGAGGATCATCATCGCATACAGCAGGAACGAGCTGAGGTAGTCACGCGGCTGGAGCAGGATCCACACAGGCGTGACGGAAGCGACCAGAATGTAGATGCCGCAGATGATCATCCAGGTCTGGTAGCTCAGGTAGATCGGATGCCACTTGATGCCGAGCCACATGATCACGGCGATGGCAACAACGCCGATGAGCGTGGACACACCGAGAGGCGCGTTTCTGCGGTACACGAAGAAACCGAAGAAGATGGCCAGGACGATGAACAGCAGCGAGATGATCGCCGTCGTGGCGTTGGCCGCGGAAGCCGCCACATCCACAACACCGTCCACATAGGTGGCCTTGAACGTATTGGCAACGATGGACGCAAACGCGGCCACGACCAGGATCAGGGTCAGGTAAGAGAAGATGAGGAACAGGCGCTTGGCCTTCTTGCTGATGCTGGTCTCGACAACGGTGCCGATGGACTGGCCGTCATTGCGGACAGAGGCAAACAGCGCGCCGTAGTCATGCACACCACCGAAGAAGATGCCGCCGATGAGAACCCACAGCAGCACCGGAACCCAGCCGAAAACAGCGGCCTGGATCGGGCCGTTGATCGGGCCGGCGCCCGCGATGGAGGAGAAGTGGTGACCCATCAGAACAGGGGCCTTTGCAGGGCAATAGTCCATGCCGTCTTCCAGCTCGTGAGCCGGGGTGGAACGGGACGGGTCGATACCCCACTGTTTGGACAGCCATCCGCCGTAGAACACATAGCCCAGGGCGAGAATGACAATACCAATAATCAGAATTACAGCAGCATTCATTGAATTAACTCCCTTCTTTCATATTCTTAAACAGTGTTGTCTTCAACAACTGTGCTGTACTGCGTCCGCTGCCATTGGCAGCCGTTTTGCCGGTGCTCAGCTCCGCAACGCCGGTGTGGAAATCCATCCAGCCGTGGAAGGCGAGCTTGAAGCTCTTATAAATACGTGTGCGGCGCAGGGCGCGCAGCGCATCCGGCTCACAGGTGTCACACAAAAAGATCGCCGTGATATAAGAGCACATATGGTTCGGACCCGGCTCGATCCGCTGCAGGCCGTCAACACGCGCCTGCTCACGGCACTGCTCGAAGATCGCCTTCGTGAGCACGGGCACCGAGAAAATGTAGACATATTCGTTGTTGTCGGCCTCCCAGAGCTTGGCGGCCTTGACCAGAACATATTTCTCAGAATGGATGTGCAGCCCGGCCTCCGCGACCAGATGGCCCTTCGGCTCCTCGTGGCGCACAACATCAAAATATCCCGAATAACTGTGGCACAGTTTGTCGAGCGCTTCTTCGCGGGTCATTCGCTGTCCTCCCCGTTCGATGCAGAATTTTCATAGTATGCTTTCATGCAGGTCATGAACAAACTAAGAACAAAGTGTAAACACATTGCTAAGATTATGATAGCGCGCACACCAGAATCTTTCAAGTGAAAAGAATGACAAATATCCGGTTTCTTTTTTGTCAACTTTTCATAAGCATTGCACAAAAACACCGAAAGATGTTATGTTATGTAAACCGTTTTCGTTCAAATCATACAAGTCTGGTGGGAAACGCAATCTCATGATTTTTCAGCAAAAACATTTGTGGGTCATGAAATTGACGAACTTTTCTTCTGTTTTGCTCATCATTATGTAAACCATGCACAAAGCGTGAATTTTTGCCGTGTTAAGAGGCAGGAATTTCGTCGAAAAATGATTGACAGACGGAATGATTCCTGATAAAATGAAGCGTCTCAATTGGAATGATGCCTAGAGTCTTTCCGAAGCAAGATGCGACCGCCGCCGCGCCCCGCGCGCCGGCCAAGGCCATACGGACAGCCGGGTCGAATGCCGCAAACCGCACGCATGTGCGGTGGCAACTTCTGTTGCCTTATTGATTGAGTTAAAAGCTCAAGTTTTATAAGTTGGTCACTTAAAACCAGGCTGCTTTCAGCATCCAAACTTGTGAAATGGTCAATAAGAGTAGTAAAAGTAATCTTTGCTATATAGACTCTCAAGACACGACATTCTGTTGGGAACGGTGTGCACGGGCCGGACGCGGCTGCGTGCCGACGTGCGCCAATCGGATTTGTCTCGCTCACAAGCGCCGCTGCTGACTTTGCAGCGGCGTTTTTTGTGCCTGAAGGGGGACATCAACCATGAAAAAAGTCATTGAGCTCCGGGGCGTCACCAAACAATTTGACGGCGAAACCGTTCTCGACAGCATCGACCTCGACATCTACGACAACGAATTTCTCACGCTGCTCGGCCCCTCCGGCTGCGGCAAGACCACGACCCTGCGCATGATCGGCGGCTTTGAAACGCCGGATCAGGGCGACATCCTCTTTCTCGGTGAGCGCATCAACGACATTCCGCCGCACAAGCGCAACATCAACACCGTCTTTCAGCGCTATGCCCTCTTCCCCCACCTGAACGTGTTTGAAAATGTCGCCTTCCCGCTGCGCGAGCAGAAGCTGCCGCGCGACGAGATCGAGCAGAAGGTCAACGAGATGCTTGCGCTCGTCAAGCTCACGGGCTTTGAGCGGCGCAACGTTACGCGTCTGTCCGGCGGCCAGCAGCAGCGCGTCGCCATCGCGCGTGCACTCGTGAGCCGTCCGCGCGTGCTGCTGCTCGACGAGCCGCTCGCCGCGCTCGACCTGAAGCTGCGCAAGGACATGCAGCAGGAGCTCAAGAACATCCAGAAGGCCACCGGCATCACGTTCGTGTTCGTCACGCACGATCAGGAGGAGGCGCTGAGCATGTCCGACACCATCGTCGTCATGTCGGAAGGGCGCATCCAGCAGATCGGCACGCCGATCGATATATATAATGAGCCGGAAAACGCTTTCGTGGCCGACTTCATCGGTGAGAGCAACATCGTCGACGGCATCATGCGCAAGGATTTCAGCGTCACGTTCTCGGGCCACACGTTCACGTGCGTGGACAAGGGCTTTGCCAAAAACGAGAATGTCGACGTCGTCATCCGTCCGGAGGATGTGGACATCGTGCCCATCGAGCAGGGCATGCTGCGCGGCACGGTCACGTCCATCACGTTCATGGGCGTGCACTATGAGATCATCATCGACATCAACGGCTTCAAGTGGATGATCCAGACGACGGACTACGTCGACGAGGGCGCGGAGGTCGGCCTTTATATCGAGCCCGACGCCATCCACATCATGAAAAAGTCCGAGTATTCGGGCATGTACGGCGACTACTCCTCGTTCAGCAACGAGCTGGACGAGCTCTCGGACGCGGAAAGTGAGCCGGACGAATGAGCAGCCGCATCCGCACCGAAAACCGCCGCGCCTCGCTGGCGCATCGTCTGGCACTCGCACCGTATTCCGTGTGGGCGGTCATCTTCGTGGCCGTGCCGCTCGTGTTCGTGGCCTACTATGCGTTCACGGATGAGAGCTTCCGGTTCACGACCGAAAACCTGACAAAATTTTTCACCGCTGTGAGCACGATCACCGACGACAGCGGCGCCACGCGCGAGGTACACACCTACCTGCTCATCTTCTGGCGCTCGGTGAAGCTGGCTGTCATCTCCACGGCCGTCTGCCTGCTCATGGGCTACCCCATCGCGTATATCATCGCCCGCGCCGCCCCGCGCACGCAGAAGACGATCATCACGCTCATCATGATCCCGATGTGGATGAACTTCCTCATCCGCACCTACGCGTGGATGACCATCCTGCAGGACACGGGCCTGCTCAACGCGCTCTTTTCCGCGCTGCATCTCGGGCAGGCGCACATCATCGGCACGGAGGCCGCCGTCGTCATCGGTATGGTCTACGACTACTTCCCGTATATGATCCTGCCGATCTACTCGGTCATGGCCAAGATGGACACGCGCCTGATCGAGGCCGCGCGCGACCTCGGCTGCAACAGTCTCGGCGTGCTGCGCCGGGTCATCTTCCCGCTGAGCCTGCCGGGCGTCGTGTCCGGCATCACGATGGTGCTCATCCCGTCGATCAGCACCTTTTATATCTCGCAGAAGCTCGGCAACGGCAAGTTCTTCCTCATCGGCGACGCCATTGAGGGGCAGTACGTGGCCAACAACCTGCACTTTGCCGCCGCCATTGCCTTCATCCTCATGCTGATCCTGCTGGCCGCCATGGCCCTGATGAAGCGCGGCACGAACAAGCGCGTCTACGGAGGTGTGTGATATGAAACGAGCTGCAAAAATCTACACCGCCCTCATCTTCGTGTTTCTGTTTGCGCCGATCGCGATCCTGCTGGTGTTCTCGTTCAACGACGCAAAGAGCCTGTCGGTCTTTTCCGGTTTCTCATTGAAATGGTATTACGAGCTGTTTCGTGACGCCGAAACGCTCAACGCACTCAAAAACACGCTCATCCTCGCCGTGATCGCATCGATCGTCTCGACCGTGATGGGCACGGCCGCCGCCGTGGGCATGAATAAGCTGCGCAGCAAATATCTGCGCGCCGCGCTCGACACCGCGACCGACATCCCCATGATGAATCCGGATATCATTACCGGCATCTCGCTCATGCTCATGTTCGTGTTCTTCGGACGGCTGCTCGGCGCGACCACGAGTCTCGGCTTCTGGTCAATGCTCGCGGCGCACATCACGTTCTGTCTGCCGTATGTCATCATGCAGGTGCTGCCGAAGCTGCAGCAGATGGACCGCGCGCTGCCCGAGGCCGCAATGGACCTCGGCTGCACGCCGGCGCGCGCTTTCTTCCGTGTGGAGGTGCCGGAGATCCTGCCCGGCATCATCACCGGCATGATCATGGCATTCACGCTCTCGCTCGACGACTTCGTCATCAGCTACTTCACGCAGGGCAGCGGCTTCCAGACGCTCCCGATCCGCATCTACAACATGACGAAAAAGACCGTCACGCCGAAGATGTACGCACTGGCGACGATCATCTTCTTCGTCATTCTCGCGCTGCTGCTGCTGACCAACCTCGTCGACGAGGATGACACACAGCGTATCCGCGACGCCCGCCGCGCCAAACGCGAGGGCAAGCCCGCCCGTTCCGCACGCAGCGGCGGCAGCCGCCGTCCCGTGCGCGCCGCCGTCGGCATCCTGACGGCCGCCGCACTGCTCATCGCCGGCATCAGCATCTACAGCAGCCGGCAGGAGACGCGCGTGCTCAACGTCTACAACTGGGGCGAATACATCTCCGACGGCTCGGACGATTCGCTCAACACCATCACGGCGTTCGAAGAGTGGTACAAGGCGACCTACGGCGTACCCGTCAAGGTCAACTACGACACCTACGCGAGCAACGAGGACATGTATGCAAAGCTCAAGAGCGGCGCCGTGAGCTACGACGTGGTCATCCCGTCGGACTATATGATCGCGCGCATGGAGTCTGAGGATATGCTTCTGCCGCTTAATTACGACAACATCCCGAACTACCAGTATATCTCCGAGGACTTCCGCGGCCTGTACTATGACCCCGACGACACCTACACCGTGCCGTACACCTACGGCATCGTGGGCGTGATCTACAACGCCAATGTCGTGGACGAGGCCGACACCGGCGGCTGGGATCTGATGTGGAACCCGAAATACGCCGGCAACATCCTGCAGTTCAACAACGCGCGCGACGCGCTCGGCACGGCCATGTACCGCGCCGGCATCGATGTCAACACCACCGACCACGCTGCGTGGGAGCAGGCGCTGCAGGCACTCGTTGACCAGCGTCCGCTCGTCAAGAGCTACGTCATGGATGAGATCTACAACATGATGGAGTCCGGCGAGGCCGCCGTGGCCGCCTACTACGCAGGCGACTACTTCACGATGTGCGACGCACAGGCCGACAGCGTGGATCTGCAGTTTTACTACCCCGAGAACACGAACTACTTCATTGACGCCATGTGCATCCCGACAAGCTGCCGGGATCAGGAGCTGGCCGAGTGCTTCATCAACTTCATGCTCAGCCGCGAGGCCGCCGTGGCCAACGCCGAGTATATCTACTACGCCTCGCCGAACCGGCTCGTGTATGACGACCCGGAGTATATCGACGACATGGGCGAGGACACGATGGCCATCCTCTACCCCGACATCGGTTCGTTCCGCGATGCATACAACCGCAGCGCCTACCGCAACCTCGACCAGGACACGCTGACCTATGTCAACAGTCTCTGGGAGACGCTCAAGATCAACTGACCCCTCCGTCATGGGCAGACACCGGGCACGGTGCCTGCCCATTTTTCTGCCATTTTGGGGCTTGCCATCCGCGGGCGGATATGCTATACTCTTTCACCGGTTAGTTTACTTTAACCATAAACATTGGTTAGATGTATCTAACGAAATACCACATGACAACACGCCGCTTCCCTCCGCATCCCGGCGCGCTTGCATAGAAAGAGGATGTCATGGCAGAAGAAAACAAATTTCTGGAGATCGTGGACCTGAAAAAGGGCTACGGCAGCGGTGAGACCCGGCAGGAGGTCCTGCGTGGGATGACGTTTTCGGTCGCGCGCGGCGAGATCTGCGTCCTGCTCGGCCCTTCCGGCTCGGGCAAGTCCACCCTGCTGAACATCATCGGCGGGATCGACAGCGCCGACGCGGGCTTCATCTCCATCGGCGGCGACAAGCTCGAGGACATGGGCGAGAAAGCGCTCACGCAGTACCGCCGCAAGCACCTGGGCTACGTCTTTCAGCTCTATAACCTGATCACCAACCTGAACGTCAAGGAGAACATCGAGGTCGGCGCCTATCTCTCGGACGCGCGCCGGACATCGGCGAGGACAACGTTGCGACCGTCATCACCGAGCGCGACATCACGAAGATGGCCGATCAGCTCGACCACTCGATGGGCTCCTACATGACCTATTTCCAGTACCTGTGCGTGCTGCTGTCGGCCGTACTGATATACCTGCTGACCAAGCTCATCATTGAAAAGAACGAAAACGCCATCTCCATGGTGAAGATCCTCGGCTATGAAAACCGGGAGATCGCGCGGCTGTACCTGCTGTCGACGACGATCGTGCTCGTGCTCATCGACGCCGTCAGCGTCTGGCTCGGCGCCGCCGCCATGAAGCTGGCCTGGCGGGAGATCATGTTCTCCTACAGCGGCTGGTTCGCCTTCCACATGGAGCCGGCCGGATATGTCAAGATGTTCGTGTTCGTGCTCCTCGGCTACGCCATCGTGACGATCTTCGATTTCCGCCGCATCCGGAAGATCCCCATGGATGAAGCACTCAAGAGCGCGGAATAAGCGGCGGACACCGTCCGCAGCCCCCGCGGGAAAAAACAGCGCCCGGACAAACGCAGCTGCGTTTTCCCGGGCGTTTTTCTGCTGCATCGCAGCGGAAGCGGCTGCTAAGAAATTGTATATTTTTGCTCTTGCATCCACGCCGCCTTTGGCATATCATAGGGCCTTGGAACTTTACCCATTTGTAAGAAAAGGTGAGAAGATCTATGCAGACAGCGACCAAGCCGCAGCATCTGGACATGCTCAACGGCCCGATCTGGAATAAACTCCCGCGCTATGCCCTGCCCGTCGCCGCGACCGGCATCCTCGGTCAGCTGTTCAACGCGGCCGACATCGCCGTCGTCGGCAATTTCACGGGCGATATGCGCACGGCCGCCGTGGCTGCCGTCGGCGCCAACAGCCCGGTCATCGGCCTGCTGCTGAATCTGTTCATTGGCATCGCGCTCGGTGCGAACGTCGTCATCGCCAACGCCATCGGCCGCGGCGACCGCGAGACCGTACACCGCGCCGTGCACACCTCCATCGTCACGGCGCTCATCGGCGGCGTGATCGTAGCGATCTTCGGCCAGTTCATCGCGGCCGGGCTCATGGGCCTGCTCAACGTGCCGGACGATGTGTACCCGCTCGCGCTCGCGTATCTGCGCATCTACCTGCTGGGCATGCCGGTCATTTTGCTGTATAACTTCGAGGCGGCCATCTTCCGCAGCGTCGGCGACACGAAGGTGCCGCTCATCGCGCTGACGGTCTCCGGCGTCCTGAACGTGATCCTCAACCTGTTTTTCGTCATCGTGCTCAAGATGAACGTCAACGGCGTCGCCATCG